>OMLO01000328.1_pt1 | contig 29363 bp, 18 predicted proteins | sample 1674811 | NCBI WGS metagenome assembly OMLO01 (sample SAMN06265003, study PRJEB25207) | coral metagenome | isolation source: Coral host | place: Mexico:La Bocana,Puerto Morelos, Mexico | collected 2008-11-13
CTTTACCGGGCATGTAGTTATTTTAAATAAAGGTGATCAAAGTTGCTCAAAAATTAGGTTTTGGGGGAAGGAACTGCTCTCTCACAAAATGTGCTTCTGCACGCTAACCCCGCGCATGCTCCTCTTCTAATTAGGGTTATGTGCGACTTGTATTTCTTATTTTTCAGCCTACCGAAGTTTGCCCAAAAAATCGGCCATTTTTGAAAATTTTCCTATGGTCCCCCCTTTGCTATTTTGCGAAAAATGGCCATTTTACACACTATTGAAAACCTTGCTATTTCTCTTCTAATATGTCTTTTTTCATGCGGTTTTTTGCATTGCCACAATGTATGATAGTTACGCTTCCAATCCATACTAATTAGGGTTATGTGCGACTTGTATTTCTTGTATTTTTTTTTTAATTTTGCGAAAAATGGCCATTTTACACACTATTGAATAACTTGATCAATGATGATCAAGGATGTTTGTTTAACTGTTGGTGAAGTATCCCTGTCGGTCTCCATTTCGTTGTTTAAAATTAGTCTTGCCGCAGTTTTGTCAGAAAGGTTGGCACTAAGGTTGCACTTACGTTATGGTCATATGAAAGGTCCCATGACATGCCTATTTCTAAGTATACGAGTCTTGCAAAGGAGGCTAATCTGATCCTCAGACAGATCTACAAGGTTTAAATGATCTTAAGACTGCTTAGAGTAATTTTCAGAGTGACTTTACTCTGGTGACCAACGAGGTTAATTCGAAGGTAGGTTTGGCACAGCTGGGATTACATTTCTTGATTTCTTGTTAATGATTGGGTCAATGAGGCAAAGGTTGTTGTGAGAGAAGTGATCATCACTCACCCGCTTTTTGATTCAGTCCTGTTGCTGTTTTGAACATCCCAGTCTCCACCTCTTCATAGTCCAAAAAGATGTTCTTGTTCGATATCGAGGCTGCAAATATCGGAACAGTATTCGGCCAATCAGATAACAATTTGTTGTGCCTTTGAACGCGACTGGCCTCATTTGTCCTCGGCTGATTGTTAATACTGCCTTGCATTGTTTCGTAGTAGTAATGCCACATCTTCTTACTATTGTTCTGTTTCAGTCCCAAAGATCGAAATCTTCGCTCACTCGCGATATTTTCAAATGGTATACCTAGCTAAGTCTAGTAAGTCCTAGTCTTACAGGGCTGCAGGGTAATGAGTGAGGAGAAACTTCCCACTTTCCTCAAGAAGATGCACCTGACAGGCGATTATTTTAAAGTACTCTTTTTGCCAGTTCCTTTCCAGATTACTCCCGCCTTGGTGATGTAGGGGCCTAAGTTCCAAATAAATTCTTCGTGTTCCTCCTTTTGTCGGCACTCTGGCTTGTTATCTTCTGTACACTTGGTACATACAAATTCAATAGTATCTCCTTTCCAAGAATGTGCAAAAGAGCAGCGATTAATAGCGCTTATAATTAATGTGCTTGTTGCATTCTACAGACTTACACGCTCTTCGTACCAACGATCCATGGTGAAGCCTCCCTTTGTCATCAACGTGCGTTAGTTTAAATTCACGCCACTCTTCCCCCTTATGATCCCTTTTCCATTCGATTTCTTTTCGCACCGCTGAAGGCACAGGTTGCTGGCTTCGAACTTTACCTCTTCTCTTCTCGTGGTTGGCCACTCCTTGCTTTAACGCAGATGCATAAGAAAGTGGAATTTCTTTTCCCGCAGGCCCCTGTAAAGGTAATGGAGCAGTAGATCTGGACCATTCAGAGGGTTTCAGTGACACTGCTGAAGTAATAGGGGCTTCTTGTTTCAAATCTGTTACATCCGAATTTCTCACCTGTTTCCCACTAATGTTTCGTTCACGCGGGTTTCCTCTACCTCGACCAACAGCAGATACGGCACCACTCATTTTGTCGTTTGAAATATGGGTTTCTTCTTTCACATCTGTTACATCCGGATTTCTCATCTCTTTATTACTCCTGTTCGGTTCACGCCGTTTTCCTGTACCTGGACGAACAGCAAATAGGCCAGACCTCCCTTCTTCGTTTGAAGTATGATTGACCATTCTCGAATAAGATATATATATATATATCGAATAAGAATATATATATATATATATCGAATAAGATATATATATATATAGCAAAAACACTACAAAGATCGTAGAGCACATCATTGGCATGAAGAGTTTGTATTATCACGTGATATAGCACCCAAGGGGGAGTAGGGGTGTGCACGATAACATGAACAAATTAATAGCTGCAGTGCATAGCAGCTACATATTGTACTTTATGTATTGGTTAGAGCATGCCTCTGTCGGCCTTCTGTGTTACACTATTATTGTAGTGAAGCTTTGAGATCAAACTGCTGCCAAAGAGATTGTACACATCCATGTTCTTAATAATATTAGTTAATAATAAGTTGGTTTCTTTGATTTGTTTTCAATTACTTTGATTCTTAACATGTTGAGTAATACACAATATGGGTGATTTTGTTGGTTCAGTTAATGTCTGGCCACTGGATAACCTTACAACAGAAGGTATGTATCTTGCAGCCTGTTGAAAATTAGTATAATTTTTCTGTGAAAAAAAACCATCTTCTCATCATCAGATGTTACCTCAACCAATTTCACAACCTCCCATTAAAATACTTGCAGTTTAATAAGTAGCTTATGTAATGCTCTCAGAGGCAAAATAAGCATTATTTGTTTACCGGTATGTTTGGAGAATTGCTTAAAAAAATTGTAGCTTATTTTTGAGGTTTTTGCGGGAGGATGCATTTCAGTTACTACAAATTAAAAAAAAACACAACTAGCTAATTAAAAGAAACATTTCTTAGCACAGAGTGTTAAATCTCTGTAAGCATTCCAGATTCTTATTCCCAGGCAATTTGGCTTCATTTATCATAGATCGTGTTACAGTTGAAGAAAGACCACTGTTCACACACTTGGAAGTAGCTGATGATCTGTCCTTCGTTGTCTGTGCTGATGCCATTAGTAATATCTACCTGGTGAACCTTGATGAATACTTTGAAGACTACCCCTCACAGCTCATTGTTCCTGTGCACTTCAGAGTCAGGGGCTCTTCAGTGGGGAGTATAAAGTTTCGGTATGAATTGGGTGATGAGGATTCTGTGGCACGTGAGGTGGGAATGTCTGGTGTTGCTTATGGAGACAGGGTATGGAAAACAGAGTTACTGGCTTTCAGGAGGGATGCAAAGCAAGCATGTCTTAGAAATGTTTCAGGTGAGAGTGATATGTAGATTTTTAGCTATTACATCATGTCCACAGGACCACAGTAATGAAGGTAGAATGCCATGCCGTACTATTTGCACAAGCAATGCAGTGAATCAAGGAATATGTTTAATTATCAAACTGGAACAAATGTTTGGAAAGTTTTGTTTAGTTCAAAGTGGACTGTTAAACTATTTCACTTGATATGTCTTCTGGAGTGTGTAACATCTGATGTTTGACCATGCATTTTCCTCATTTCATAGATGTAAACAGTGTCTGTATGCCTCCTGTAAAGAAGAGGTGGTTTTCTGATTTAGTAAGTCCTGATGATGGAAGTCTCTTTGGTGCATTCAGTTCATGTAACAAACAACCATTGACCAGCACTAGCAGAGTGAGTGGATTTAGAGCAAAACAGAGAGACGCAGTGGAGATCATTACTGAAGAACTGCCATTTACTGGATGTGTCCAAAAAACACTGTTCATTAAATGTGAAGCCTGGATGGAAATGTTCACCTTGGAAGGTGTATCTGTGACTCCAGCATCATTGTTGTTGAACTTTAAGCCAAAGAACCAAAAGGAAGATGAGGATCGTCCTACTGATGTTTCATATGGTGTTCTTTCCCTGTTTTCTTTCAAGACCAAGGAATATGTTTATCACTGGTATGATTTCTTGGTTTTTTTATTACATATAACTGAATTATTTAAGGACAGGTTAGATAGAGGTGCATAACTTTAGTCTTTCCCTGGTGGCATTCACTACTGTTATGAGGATACCTGCTCATCTTTTCTTACAGCAAGAATTTCATGTCTACTTCTTCTGTATGGTTAAAACTGTACTGTTCATGTTTTAATATGCATGATTCTTCTCCCTTAACATCTTTTGAAACTGAAAAATGAAATTGGTTGTATTAATTTTTTAAATGAATGTTAGTAAAACATGCGATGGGTGCATTAAGTTTGTAACAAAAACAAATAGACCTTACATGGTAGGTTGCTTTTCATGGAGGAGTACTTACTAAGAACACTGGTTGCCAATCTTTTTCAGGTTATCAGAGCCCTCAGTTATTGTTCAAAGCTGTGAAACTGTGTATCCACCTTTACTACTTTCTACCAAGTCTCTGTCAGCACCAGCTTTTGATATCAGTCAAGATCAGCTGGTCCACAAAGTAATGCACACTAAGATTTTCTTTCCTCCTGATTTTCGTCAAAAGATTGAATCATGAAGCTTTAAGTATAAGAAGCAAAATAGTTATGTTTCAGATCACTCAGTCACTCATTGCCCATCATGCCCACTGGCACACAGGGCAGCAACAAAGGACCTCCACAGCTGTCTGTCCCCAGCCAGCTTTTGGATGGAGCTCCAGCTGTAGCCCAAGCCCCTCATCTCTGTCTCTATAGTGCGTCGCCATGTATTTTTGGGTCTGCCCTGCTTGCGCCTACCCTCCGGTGTCTGGTGTCCATGTTTCAAATGAAATTCCTTTAATGTACAACAGTCCTTCATTGTTAAAGCCAAGTTCCCTATTGAGTGCAAATCATTTGAGTGGGTTGCAAGTACCACTACTCACTGTTATTTCAAAACAGTTGCCGTAGGTCAGGAAAATAATGAGAAATATTTCTATTTGAAGGTCAGGGAAAAGTCAGGGAATAGTTTAGAATCTTGACAAAGAGATTCTCATTCTAGAGATATATTTAAGATTGGGCAAGTAAAATCCATACTGGTGATATAGCGCTGCCGAGGTTGTCTTTGATTAGCTTGTTTCTTATGAACAGGAAAACAAATCAAGTTTAGGCACAGTGCTTTGTCATCAGATAGGCATGTTATTTGCCATGGCAATACAATGAGGCAGAAGTATGGCTAAAGAGATGTCTGTTTTTTGTTGTGGTTCAATGTTTACCTCTGCTGTAAATTCTTCAAACCAGTTTTAATTTTTTTTCACTTTTTGAGGGGTTCTTAAAAAGTATAATATGTGCACCACCCAACCCCCGCAGTCCCTTAAAACTTTACCCTTCCCCAGCTAGGATCCCATATCACCCCCCCCCCAACATTTACCATACTACTCCCATACTACAACAAGATTTTTTAAATTTTCAACTCACCTAGATTCAGACACCTGATCTCTGATTTTGTAGTCCACCCTCAGCTCCGCTAGGCCACTAAGCAATCGTTTCAAATTTCCCCATATTTGTTGGTCTAATAAGTTATAGGTCCCAGACTCCCCCTTTCCCTTTGACAAAGATTAAACTGGTTTGAAAAAAAATAATGACAAAAAACTGGTTTGAAAAAATTTAAAACAGAGGTAAAAATTGAACCATAACAGTTTCTTAGTGATCAACATACTCTGTTTTTGACATGATTTTAGCACATTAAATGGCCCTTTTAATTTTGATAATGTGTTTTATAGGTGATCATGTATGAGAATGCAGGCCTGGCAGACTCATTATGCTTTGTGAACCAATGGGATCATTGTACTATTCCAATTCATGCTCTGGAAGTGGCTTTGAAACTGAGGCAGCTTGACACAGTTGCATTCTTTTTGAAGAACCAGGACAAAGGCAAGATTACTTGAACCATGCATGAAGGATTTATAACTTATCTACTGTTTCCATGGGTGTAATACGCTGTACCATAAGGTAGAAGGAGACAAAGAATTTGTGATGAATGATTACAAGCTCATTGGCTGTTCTTCTAACATCCCAAGTTGTTTAAATGAACTTTGTGTTTTTTTGATTTGTAGCAAAAATGTATATAGCTTCTTGTTAAGGCAAGCAAGTACTATTTCCTACTAAATAACTATACACAATTTACACTTACTGGCTATACTGCATACATTAGAATTATTAAAAAACAGCAGATGCCACTTTTTAGTACATTATTGGTTTGTAAAAAGGTCAGGATTTCTCCATAAAAGTGTTCGTGAAGTTATTAACTGGCTGTGTTTTAACAGCTTTTACCAACAGATGTGCTGCTTTCGTCTCCTCACCAAGCTCTTTAAGTTCGCCATCATCATCACTAAGTGAAAGTCTCATAGGCACTACTGATGTTGAAGCAGTGACAGAGGCCCTTGTTAGAGCTGTAAATTATAACATGCAGCGTAAGTACTTGCCAACAAGCCTAATGTTCTGCCTTATGACAATGAGATGGGTCCAACATTTATCACACTTAAGCTTTGTATGCTGAGTATCCTTATTAGATAATGTAATAATTGTTGTCTTGCAGCTTTTAACACTGGATGGGGTGTTGTACCATTGTAGCCGATGTGTGTAGACACGTTGATTATGAAGGGCTTGATCTTTAATGTGCTATACGTACAAAGACAGTTACGAATGTACTGTCACTGTCAGCTTCTGTTCTTGTTTGCTGATATGGCAAAATGGTCCCTCTACAAACTCCTCATTGTGCCAAAGCATGTTTCAATTGATCTGAGTGCATGTCCGCAGCTACTGATAAGCAACCTGACAAAGTTTTCTGACTGTTTATGTCCTACACATCAGTGGCTTTAATCAATCTTCAGAGAAATATTTATGTTAAAAGAGCTTTTCTTCTTGTAAGTATTTATTGCACCTCACTGGTTTGCAAAGTTATATGACATTGCAGGTGCATATTACAATTTTTGTTAAATATGCTTTTTCTTGATAACTTTGCTATGATGAACACTCTTGAGTTAAAATAATTATGTGCATATTTGTCCTACCTGCATTAAAATCTGGTTTCATGTATTCCATTTGTACATATTAAAGGAATATTATTATTATAATGATTTGCTTCAATCTAGCTAAAGCAATGAATAAAACTATTTTCTTTGTAGAGCAACACTATCAGCACTTTACAAGACAACTTGCACAGATGACTTTAAGTTATCTTCACAACCTAATGGAAGATGGAGCAAAGCTCTTAGAAAGCAAAGATTTACAGGAATCTTTTTGTACAGATGAATCTGGACAAGTAGCACATGCTCCATTTTATCAGGAGATAAAACATTGTCTTGAATTTCTCACTCAGAGTGTTGTAAAGCTTCGTTGCCATCTCGCCAACATGCCATCAATTGATACTGAAAGGCTTGATTGTAGTGATGTAAGTGACATGCCTTTTACAAAAATTGAAATGGATGAGGAAGATGTATCAAGCAAAAGGTGGACCGAAATGAGCGATGAGGTACTCTTTTATTTAGATGTAAATATAGTTAGACTTTTTTGATTTATCTCTGTTATTTGTGACCATCTCACATACATGTACAACCACCTTGTTGAATGGGTTCCAAGGATTTATTTGATTATTGCTTTCCAATGCCAAAACTTGACAAAGACATACAAAATCAATAAGTATAACTTATATTGGCCTTAAAATGCCACGCACTTAGATCATTTCAAGGCCATATTGTGATTGACATAATCAATACCGGTACCCAGCATTTTAATTGAATACATTCATTAAAATTCACTGCCTTTATGCATTCTTGCATTGTATGGGGCTCCCACTTATACAGATGGCTACTTAGTTTGGTTACTAGAATCCTTTTCCATTAATAATTATATAATTTTCATTATCATTTAACAAATTATTTTATTCATAGTTGTGAATTGTTCATTAATTATGAATTTTTAGGAGGTTGTTGAAGATGCCATTGTCAACACACAGATTTGCTCAGCACAGACATTCTTTCAGAGCAGGAAAGAAGTACAAATGGTAGGATAGAAAGCCAGCAAGTGCTATAATTATATTTACTTTTTTTGCTTGTGAGGGAGAATATAAACTGTAGAACTGTGAACATCTCCATTGTGTAAAGCTCTTTAAAGAAACAGAGATTCTTTTTGGTTAGTGTAGCACTCGACAGTAAAAGGTTGTTGGAAAGTGCATCTGCAATAAGTGATCAATAGATTACTTCAACGAAGTATAAAATCCGTATGTACAAGTTGTACTGCCTTACTATACTAAGAACACTGTAAGTACATGTAGAATCCCCTAGTATGTAATTGGCTCATGTAGGAAAGTTGTTGGTTTATCCAGACTTTATAAAGTTTTTTGCTATATATTAAAAGATAGTGCCACAATATAGCAAGTTAGCTACTATACCGGTAATTGATATTTCAAAAAAGATTGGCCTCCACTTCAACTTTGGTAGTGCCATTGTATTTGACTAAGCAAAGGCATTCATCCTCCTGCAACATTCATAAGTTCATGGTAGTGTACTTTATGTAGTGTTTTGCTGTTTATTGTGTTCTAAGCGAATAAAAACAGTTCATAGTGGTTGCTTAAAGTCACATTCTGCCCATCAGTTTCAAGTTTTCAGAGGTTAATGAATTCCTCAGAGACATGGCATTGACCAAAACTGCCTTTTCTGAAAACATAATTTAATTAAATTTAATTAGAGCGGTTTTCAATTGAGTGTCGAAAGTAATCGGGCAGTTACTTTGGTTTTGGTTTTGGTTTTACTGCGGTTTGAGATTGGCTGAGTAGTCTAATTGGTAAGTAATTGGTTTGGTTTTGGTTTTACGACACTCAATTGAAAATCGCTCTAAATGTATAAGCTAATTACAGTAAAAGTTCAATTTGATCTGGACTCAATCAAAGATAATATCACATAGGCTTCTAGAGGCAGAATATGTTTTTGATCAGGGTGGAGCATGGTTACATCAGCCACTAATGAAAAGTGAACTTATGTGCTGTCATGAGAATGTGGATAATGTCTAAGCAAATATAAACCATTAATTAGAAGCCTATTGTCTTTGTTAGAGCAGTTTTCAATTGAGTGTCGTAAAACCAAAACCAAAGTAGTCACTTCAGCCAATCATAAGGGACACTGGCAATCCAATGAACCAACCAAAACTCGAAATAAATACACAGGGAAACGTGTGTGAGGAGTCACGATTGGTCTTGGTTTTACTTCCGATTGGATGAAAAAAGTGACCTGAGATTTTTAAGCCAATCATGTAGTGAAGTAATGAAAAACCAATTACTTTTTGACCCTCAAGTAAAAACCGCTCTATTAGCTGCTTGAAACTTGGTTACTACCCAACTGAATAGCAAAAATGTAAAATAGCTTAGTATACATTCAGTCCACCATTGCCTTGTGCTACAGGAAAAGGGAGGCATAAACGTTGGGGCTGCACTTTTGTTAAATCTATAAGTGTTGCAATAATTGCTATGAAGACCTACACAACACAACAAGTATTCTAACATTATGGTTACTGTAATTCTTTTCAGTCTATGATACAGGGAGATGCTCTGTGTGATGGTTCCCTTTCAAGTTTCATTGAAGTTGGTCTTAAATTAGTTCTTCAGAAACTTTTGCATCATGACATGGATACAGTAGTTACCATGTTAACTAACATGGTAGGTTGAAACACAAAAGAAAGTAGACATTTACAGTTAACTACAAATCTCTCTGTAGATTCGTATGAGTTAATTTGATTGTGCCCAACTGTGGAAGATTTGAACAATTTTGTTTTGATTCAAGTATTTCATGTAATGGTACCATTTGGTAAAAAGGTTTTTGGTGAAGTTTTCACATCCTTTTTAAGACATTTCTGATTGATTCCATTTCTCCTGATCACTCAAAATCTAAGTAACGTGGGGGGGCAGCATTGCCATGGTCACCACATTGCCAGGGAATGTAACAATTAACATGTTGACTCTCTTAAATGTCTTAGTGTTTGATTTGTAAAATTTGTGATAACAACAGGAACAGGAACCATCATACTGCTGTGGTGCTGTCATGAGAATGTTGAATTTAATATTTAATGAGCTTTTTGTGACTGTGGTATAATAATGTGCGTCACTGTAAGCTTTTGTGTATTTAAGCCACATTTCTGTTCAGGACCACATTGATTCTAATATTTTGGATTGACAAATATCCCTGATGTGGTTGCTAACTAATAATTATTACCCATAAAACTGTTTCCTGTAGGGTCGTGATGTTTTGCAACAGCTTCACAAAGTATGTCTGTACACACTTCACAGACCTCTGAGAGGTTTTCTGGTAAGTCACATCTACCACTGATTGCTTAGTATACATTGTACTTTCACGGACTTTGATGTGATGGAGAAAAACTTTCAATATTGGAAAAGCAAATTATATTGATTTTTTAAAAATACCTGTGAGCAGAGGGACATATAGTGTTTAAAGCACAAGTTACCATCATTCATCAGTTGCTACTATAATACAGTAGGCTAAAAGAAGAAGTGCTGTTCTTAGCATTTACTTCTTGAGGAAACTGAAGAGTCTGATGTCCTCAGTGTCCAAGGAGAAACAGTATGAACACTGTGGAAGTATTGCTGTTGTATTAATTATTTGGTACATCTGCTAATTTGGGTCTTGGATTGTGTCATAACATTTAGCCTTATAAACAGATGTCTCTCTGCAGGTACCAGTTTATGATCAACCACAGGTTTGATCTAAAAAGTTCCATACTGTTGATGGGTGCTATAGAAAACTGAGTATTGCATTGCAAGAATAATAACAAATCTGTGACACTTCACTGATCTTTGCAGTTGTTCTGTATCAGTATTGAATTTGTTACGTTAAATGTCACAAGCTTGTTTTTGCCTGGTGGTGTTCAGAAACTGGCACAGTAAGCAAGGCATCTGTTTATTAACAACACTTAAGAGTCATATTGAACAGATTTTAGTAACTTTCCGTGCATTGATGTCTTACCAGGCAAGGGAATTAGAATCAAGAGATTATTTATCAGTGGATGAAAAAGGTGTGGTTGAGTTTGTCCATATCCTGGAAAGCATGTACAGTCAACAGTCGTTCACAGAATCTAAAAAGAATCTTAGCCACAACGACCAAAAGTGCAGGTTTGTGACAAATGCTCACCTTTGGCATCGAAATACAATGCAATGCAAACGACTCAATTTACAAATCGCTTTGTGTAGGATTGAACCAAGGTTGCCACAATGATGTTTACTTCATACCATTCTACTTAAAGAATCAATGAAATTTCATTCTGAGCTGATTGCGCAGATGTGCATAGGTAGCAATTTTAGCATATTTTTTTTATCTCATTTTAATGCCCCAGTGGTTTTGTTGATTTGAGATAACTTTGTTTCCCGTGCTAGTTTCCTATACAGTTGATTTATTAGAAGAATTTGAAGCCTGACATAGTCTCTGATAGAAATGTTGCTAATACAACTGCTTTACAATAACTGTGAAGCAGTCATTATGCACATATTGAATACTCTGTATAAAACAAGGCAACCCACTAAACACTGATAGAAATGGTTTTCTTGCCGGCTGAGCTTGCGAAAGAGGCAAGAAATGAAGTTCTCTCACACTGAACGGGGGACCCTGGGTCCTAGTTAGGATATCAGTTTTCATGCTCGGTCATGTGAGTCAGTTTTTTGTTCTTGCCTTCAGTGCAACAGCTTTTCCCACCCCCCTCCCCCCCACCCCTTTGCCAGTTTGATAAGTTTAGTGTGCGTTATAGGATTGGCATCGTCTTGTGTCTTTAAATGAACTTGTAGGTATATACCTAATCTCTGTTAGCTTTGGTTATGTTGTCAATAAAGTGCTGTTGCATTGTTGTGTGGCAGACAAAATGCATTTCAGTGTGAGAGAATATACTTTTCTTTGTTGGAAAAGTTTGACCAGCTTAACTAAAGTGGGGCTACTGTTGGGCTACTCATGTTGTAATTTGCTTTCAATTGATTCCTTCTTTTTAGTTGGGGAGATCTTGGACTGCTAAGGAGTTCTTTTAACCTGGGTTCCACCCAAATCCTTGACACTTACATGCACACTGGTAATCTAGTAGAAGCAAAAATTGACAAGCAGGTAAGATCTTACACTGTGCACTACTGCAATAGATATGGTATACACTGAACAGTATGAATTCAAAACAAACTTACGTCTGCCATGAAAGTAAAAGGATTGGCTAAACTCGAAAAATGGACTGAAAATGGTTCTGGTGGATTTTTTTAAACAAGTTACTTGCGGTGTATGTCACATTCAGTACATAAATCCCTTATAGTAGAAGCTTATTGTCAAAACTTTGGCAGGAAATTATTTTTTAAATATTGCCTATGGCTGATTTACCTTAGCTCCAAATGTCACTCGGAAGGAGGAATTACAACTATTCAAGCTTAACTTTGCCTTGAACTTTGTGTCTAATAGTCGGTAAAAGTTTCTCTGATGACCATATTCTTTGGTAAACTTTGATGCTTGCACCATTAGGTTTTTTTAAACAATCCAAGCATCTATGTGGACTACAATTTAAATTTGATGTGTTTCAGTGTTGTAACTAGATTGTGGTTTAGTGATTGGAAGTATTATCGGGGTACAAAATGTCAGAGTATTATGTCTGAATTTAAGAAAACGGTGTTAATGAAACTTGGTCTTAGCCTGCGAGCAGGCTCACCTTTGAGTCACACGTGTGAGCGGCAAAGAGTGAGTTGGCCAGCGAAGCGATCTGGCGGGGTGGAGTCTGGTGAAGAGGCGCCAAGAAAGTGAGCCTGCCTTGATCTCTGTAAATTTTTCATTTCTACTTCGCCTGAGCGAAGGGAAATACCATTGGTTGAAAAGCGGGAAAGGCAAGAAAACTGTCAATTTATTATGTTTGACGAGGAGCGATTAGATCCCCACAGAGTTGGTAATTTACCGTGGGTTCTCGCAATGTCAACAGTCGTCAATATGTAGAGTCAGAGGAAGAGTTGCGTGCATGTATTACTGATGTTTTAACAAAGTTCCAGTCTACTTCTGGTTTATATTTCAAACTAAAGAGGAAGCAGGAAATAGCAGTTGAAAGTATGTTGATGAATCGAGACGTACTTGTCGTATTGGATATGGCAAGAGTTTAATTTGTATTTGGCAAGCGGGCAACAAAACAACACGAAGGCCTTTGCCTGCTTACCAGTATCATCAAAGACCAGATTGCCAAAGCGAGGTCACTTGGAATCAAGTCTGTGTCCTTGCTAGGCATAAACTTTCATGGTTTTTCTTTGGGAAAACTTTATCAACAACGGAAATCGCGCCTGTATGTTGTTATGAAAAAGATTGAAAGTTTTCCCGAGAAATCTGAGCTTCCAAAGTTTATACTTCCAGTGAAAAATAATGGGCTTATTTTTTTCTGCAGTTTCCAGGGTGGAAATGAAAAATTTGTAGAGATCAGAGCAGGCTCACTTTCTCGTCTTGCGGCTTCGCTGCTCGATTGTGCTCCAACATGAGCCTGCTCGCAGGCTACTTGGTCTAAACGTTTTTTTTCTCACCAAAGAAGTATCTCCAAAGTAGATGATATAAGAATTAAAATGAGTGTCAGTCTTTTTTTCCCCTCCACTCTCCTATGTTCCTTTTTGTACTCTTCTACTCTTTTTCATTGTTTGGAGTGATTTTCAGGCTTTTAGGTGTCAAAAGCAAGGTCTGTAGTTCACGTCAAGTTGGTGCAAAGGAATGAACTTTTTTCTAACACCTTTTATCATAAATCCAGTCAAAATATAGTTAATTTTTTACGTTTAATTATACTAATTGTGTAGAAAGTTATGGAATATCTCCTATTCAGAGTTATAATTAATTGTAATATTATTTCTTTTAACAGAGTCTTTCAAGTGGCAGTAGCTATGTTGAGTTGCCCCTTGCATGGGTTTGTTCTTGGGATGACATCTCCAGACAGAGAATTCTGATTGAGAGAATGCTCACATGTAGAGGTATTGTGTTCAAATATCATTCCGTATTAATTTTTGGTATGATAGGCCTTTTGCAACAGTTGGTCACATGACTGATAATTTCTACACTTTTTGCTACAGCTATATGAATTTCAGAACTGGAAAGAGCATGTTTTAAATAGCCAGAACACCAATTTTCAGACCAATGCCATGTACGGTTGATGACGATTTGACGATTTGAATATTGCAAGAATAAGAAGGTTTTATATGGAAGTGAGGAAGCTTTGCCCTCCAGAAACCTTTTCCATTAATAATCCTACAAAAGGAAGCTGCTGGCATAAAACAACTGGCGATGGAAAGAGGGGTAAAATATTAGGAAGAATTGAAAATTCTAGGCTCTTAAACCGAAAGGCAGAGATTTTATGGCAGTTTGAAAACTTGCAAAATTACAAGGATTTGTATGGAAAACCAGTGGAGCATGACTGGAGGGCAAAGCGTCGTCTTCCCATACAAATCCTTCTAATTTCTAAAGTCCATAAAAATTCCCTCTTAAAGGATATAAACCTGAAAATTTGCATGTAAGCTTATTTGTCAATGTTCTTTTCATTTCTGATAACATTATGCATTACCAATGACTAAATCAGTGTGTTCTTGAAAAGCACGTCACGTGACCAACTGTTGCAAAAGGCCTATTGACGTAAGTGTTTCAGTAAAGTAATAGAAAATAATTATGCAGGATGTGTTTACTTCTTGTGGCACAAACATGAGTATGCCCTTACCTTTTGCATTTAATAAGTGAAGTTTAATTGATTGGTATTAGGCACTGAGGGTGATTCACAGGAAATACACAACTGCAAATTAAGTTAAACCAGGAAGAACGTTATTTTTTATTTTTCTGGCCATGTTTCACACTCAAGTATTTGTGATTTTTCCTCCATATATACGTTTCGCTTATAAGCCAAACATAAACTGAAACCACAACATATATAATAAATCATATTAATTTCATAACAGAACTATTGTATTACCCTGGTATCACAAAAATAAGTTTTTCTTTCAGTTTGATCAAATAGACCAGTCAGAAAAACTGTTGTGTGAAACTGGGCTAATCAAGTCAAATGATTCTTACCATGTGGTCTTCTATTCCCAGTTCCCTACAAGTGTTTAAAACTACAGAACAGAAGTAGGGCAATGAATTGGCTTGTCAAAGCAGAACTTAAGCAAATTTCATTCTGACTGGGCCATCTGAGAGAAGAACAACACCATTTGTCTTAGAGATTTTCTGGTCAAACTAGACTGTTCATTCAATTTCCCACCAAAATATCTGGACTTTTTGGCTTCATGGAATTACTCTGTGCATTTGAATCCATTTGGAGCCTGACACATTTCGCATTACAACTGTTTACCATGCTTTTTGTTTTGGATTTTGTTTTTAATTATTAGTATCATTTATCGTATAGTTACTGAAGCCTTTGTTGTGTTATTAATCAAAAGGCTGGGCCTGTTAAGACAATGTTCCACCTGGATTCTCAATGTCGTGCTCAACCTTGTCTAAGAATTACATTTTTGAATAACTTCTTGCTGTTTATTCAGTTAGTACATGCTATATAATTACTGTGTCATAAGGATGTGTTACAACTGACATTCACTTAGCTTGTAGAAGTGTTGTGATTACATCTAAGAGTATCATGCCAGGAGATCTTCGATTTAATGCAGAAAATATCAAGTAATAAAGCCAGTGGCCTAGATAACATTTCTGCGCGTCTACTAAAAGAAGCAGCACCCATAGTTACTCGCAGTTTAACCTTCATAATAAATCTCTCTATTACCACTGGAATATTTCCAAATGCTTGGAAAATAGCTAAAGTTTCTCCAATATTTAAAGAGGATGTTAAGACTGATCCTAACAACTATAGACCCATTTCAGTTCTGCCTGTAGTGAGTAAACTAATTGAAAGTTAGAGTTGTTTTAAACCAACTTTATGAATATTTAAATAATAATTATTTATTAACCGAATCACAATCTGGCTTCAGACCCATGTTTTCTACTGAAACAGCTTTACTAGAGATGACAAATGAATGGCTCTGGAATATTGACAACAGCCTCCTAAATGGTGTGATATTCCTAGATTTGAAAAAAGCTTTTGACGCCATGGACCATGCTATTCTATTAGGAAAGCTTAAACTCTATGGGGTCAGTTCTCATTCTCTCAAATGGTTTCGGTCCTACCTATCTGACCGAAAGCAGCAAACTTTTATTGAAGGAGCTCAATCTGATTTCTGTAATGTGATATGTGGCATTCCACAGGGCTCTATCTTAGGACTTCTGTTAATTACTATTTACATCAATGATCTCCCCTCATGTAATTTGTTTTCAAAACCCAGAATGTATGCAGATGATACGGCCCTTACCTCATCTGCAGAAGACCCATATGTCCTTGAACATAAAATGAATTACGATATGAATTTAATCCAGTCGTGGCTAACAGCAAACAAACTAACTTTGAATGTCAAGAAAACTAAGTACAGGCTCATAGGGAGTCAATTCAAGTTATCCCAAATACATAATGATTTCACAGTCAAAGTCCATAATACACCACTAGATAGGGTAAGTAAACATAAATCTCTTGGAGTTCTCATTGACGAATCTCTCAACTGGCGCCCACACACAAATGCTGTCTTGCAATCTTAAAGCGTGTAAGTTCTACTATTCCATTTGACACTAGAATGAACATGTACAATGCACTTGTAATGCCTTATTTCACCTGCCAAGTTTAAACGATTTCAAAACCTCATTGAATGGGAAAGATTATTTTTAATATACTATAAATTAAAGAAAGTTTTATTATGTAGGTTTTTTTATTGTACGTTATCTTTCTTAATTAAGTAGTTCGTTAGTTAATGTAATTAATGTATTCCTGTCAATATAATTAATGTATTCTTTGTGTAATTTTTCACACGACTCCTAGGAAGACCATTTTTATGAGATATCATGTTTAAAAAAAGATTGATGATGATGACGATGGAGGCCCTATGCGCCAACTTGGCGCCAGGGGACAGGTGAAGTTGAAGGTGATGATGACGATGATGTTTATGTGTGAATTTAACTCAGTAGGAATTAAAAAAAGAACAATTTTCTTTACAGCTGATGAAGATTCTAGTGCCCTTTCTCATGACGTTGAGATAACGGCAGAAGCCCTTTGGAACTATCTTTCATCTCACACCAACTGGCAGACATTACTGGGCTGGATCAGATCGATGGCTCTTGGTATTGATACATCCCGTGATGATCCCTCTCTGTATGTGGGTGAAAAGTTTGCTGTTCGTGGAGGAGATGTTGTGTTGCCATCACTTCCTCGCTGTGTCTTTAGTCAAGCAGGTTCCTGTCCCAAGGTTGTTAGAGAGATGATTCTGGAAGAGCTAACAAGGTCAGTCTACACCCACCTTTCACCCTCTTGGATCATGTAATGTTTCCACAGAAATGACAGGTAAAGATGAACTAGCAGTAAAGATTAGTAAGCCATTTTTGCACATGTTGAAAACAGGGCTTTTCTTCTTTTGTAAATCAATGATAAATGTATTCAATAATAGTATTTTAACAGAATATTTCTTGTGGCGGTAGAGATCTAGTAGTAAAGTATGGCACAAAGTACATGAGATATGAAATACATGTGTCAAGTATAAAGCATAAATCTACAAAGCAGGAGTATTATATCACCATGTTAAACATCAAGCCAGGAAATTGTGGCATTCAAGTTATTTCTTACATTGTTCTCAAGCCATTAATAATTCATAAAGTTTAAACAAGGGAACTCATAACCATGACAGTCTTTGGATATCTGATCTTAATTGACATAGATTTTTATGATTTTATTTCTCTGTTTTCTCTTTAGTTTTAGTTTCGATTGAGAAGATAGATCACTCACAGTGTTTTGCCACATTTCCAAACACCTCAAAGTTAGTCAAAAATACTCTGCTTTGCTTTGTATTTTCAACTCTCTTCTCTGTGTCGGAAATGTGGTAAACCATGGTCTCTCGTGTTTGAATATTACTTATATATGCACACACCCACAGTTCACACCATTGGGTGCCTATTTTTGTCCCTTTAGAAATGGAATGTTTACAACATCTCAACTGTCCAACTTTTCCCTTCTACTACATTATTTGAGCACAACACAGACATTGTTTGGGGACAATCTTCCATTGCTTTCTTTGGATGGCTGCTTTGGAGGTGGTAGTGAAGACTCCTTAAATATAGAAGGATGTATTGTATCAATTTTCCAATTTCATCAGAGTTTCATTGACTACTGTATCAGACTAAGGCTTGTTAACCTCTTGTACCACTACTTGGACTTCTACAGGTTAGTGCAAACATATTTCATTGCTTTCCTTATTAATGCAACTGTATTAATAATAAACAAACATTGTTTTAACTGGGTTCCTTGTTGAGGTTTTGTTTATTTCAAGGAAGGCAGTTTTGGGGGGAGCAGATATCATGAAGATTTAAGTAAACTAACTTCCTTAAAATCCTATGGAGAACACTGATTATCTGTATGTAGACAACCATGTTTGCAGGGGCCCCTTTCTTGAAAGTCCCAGTAGTTACCGGTCCCGAAAAGCTGTTTTTTGTTTGCCATAATTATTACATTCGAGATCGAGATATTATAGTTTTGAAATTCAAACAATAAAAATATCAGGAAACGAATCATTATGGACTGATTTTTGAGCTAAAACCCGCACCACTATTCCTTAGATTTAGATCTTAAAATATGGCTTTGGGTCCATAAACTTAAGGGGACTTTTGAGAAAGGGGCCCCTGGTGTGATGGCCCATGCGTAACAAACATTTATTAGTTAATTACACTACTTACTGCAGATGAAATGAAATGGACATATCTTATTTGTCATTTAAAGGTCAGAACACACTAAGTGTCAAGTTGCCGCGACACAATGCAGGGACAAGTTGGTTTGTGTAACATGGAGAATTTCTGTGAAAATCTTTGTCCCCAAGACAGAATTTTTCCCCACAACAAGTCACACAAATTCAAACTGTTTGAATTTGTGCATATGATCGCAGTGAGAAAATGAATCACGACGACTTGTTTTGTAAGCAATACACACAGAGTGGTTTGTCACAGAGACCTGTCACAGCGACTTGTTGCCTAATATGTCCCGACCTTAAAGGATAAGAAGCTTGAAAAAAAATCACACCTTACTTTAAAATTGCCATCATTAAGCTGTGAACTGAAGAACCATTTAGGCCAAACTAAAGCAGTTTAAGCACTGGGAACAAGGGTTAAAAAAATGGGGAAGGGCATGCTATTATGGACTATTTTACAGCAAATAGCCTATTGCCAAAAATTAACATCAAGTGAACAGCTCTACAGTGCAGCATGCATATATTAATATATTACATCATTTAATGAACATACCCAACACATTTAACAAATGTTTGGACGGAGGAACATACTCAATTCCAGCCACTATGAAAAAGTAAAACAAAAAAGATCATGACAATAGCCATTATAATAAGCTTGGTCGGCAATAATTATGTTCAATATCAAAATTGTAATACATATTAATGTTTATGTTGAGTGATTTACCTTTACAGAGATATTTCATAATTGACGCTGTACCCTCAGATGACACATCTAAGAAGAAAACACAACATTGATTAGATCAGTAGCACAGTACATATAAACAAAAGTGTAACATGCTAGAAACATAGGCACGCGAGGCGTGCAAGAGTTATTTTTTTGTGAATTAAAAGCCCCTGGAAGTAGCAGCATTCAGTGGACTCTTAACAGTTGTGATTAGGTTAATCCAACAAGTCTGTTTGCCTTCGATGTACAGCAAAATAAAAACAAATTTAGAGTTTGTTTCACCTTAAGAAATGTAACATCAAGCCTAGTTTTATCAAGGTTTGATTTTAACAATTCGATCACTAGCTTTGTTTATGAGAACTTCAATGGAACTGTTCCCAGCAAGACAGCTAAACGTCTGTAGTCCGTAATAGTAGCTAATGGTAAAGACAGATTGGTGTTGATTCTGGGTAATTTTTCTGGACTATTTTTATAACAAGAACTAATTCAGTTATAACATCGTCACGCAATAGCTTGGTCTTACTCTGTTGCAAGTACTGATCGTAGTTTCCCCGGTTTTGACATTCCAACCACTTCAAATTAATATCGATTTTAAAAGCCATCTAAACGAGAAGACATTATACTTAATTGAGACTTGAAACAACCAGACACCTGAAAGACTGTAAAGACCTTATAAGACGCCACGAAATCTGAAGAGTTTGAATAAAAAATAAAAAAAAAAAGTTGTCTTGTCACGTAACCCTTCCTAGCGCCTGAGAGCCTTTTCAGTGACAAAAAAGTGAGTTACAGAAAAAAGTTCTGTTACTTTATCAGAGACGTAAAATTTACCTCTGCTAACCGCGCAATTTGTTTTAAAACGAAAGAACCACTGTGTCACCTCAAAGTCTAATCTAATTAATTCGCGGTTTAACTTGCCGCCATGGAGTCGTCAGGAATATTTGAAGAGTTTCCATACCACAAACCTTTTAGGAAATCTCTGCTAAAAATTCCCGTTCTTAAGTATTCCATTAATGTAAGCTATTAAAATGCCGCTGAAGACACACTAAAAAAAAGACGTCCAGACATTCTGAATGTGCCGCTAGTTTAACTTCTTGTTTGTTTATTCTGACCGTGGGAACAAGAGTCACTGATTCGCCAGTTTTAATTGCAACCACTCGTGCGTGAAAAACAAAAGTGTCAAGTTACCGTTTATAACAAACAAATAAAAATATCTTGTTACATTTACTTGCAACAAAAACAAATTTCAAACCTCAGCACTGTTCCCATTCATAACTAGCCGTCCGTAATTTTCTTGGTTTTGACAGAGAAAACCACTTCAAATGAGTATCGATTCCAAGAAACGTTTCATCGAGAAGACGGTATTAAACGTAAACAGCGCTACTTGATTGAGACTTATCTTGCATTCACAAACTGAAACATTTTGCGCAAAAATAAATGGTTTGGACTTAACTCTCGTGAACTGCACGTAATGCAAACAATATCGATTGAAACCTGGCGAATACCATCACGGACGAAAGCCCCCTCACCATCCCAATACTGCATTCTGCAGTAACGTCCTAGTTGTCGAGCAGCTAAGGGTGCGTTTCTTTGGGAAAAATCCAAATCCGGATTCTTGATCTAAAAACGGATTTTGCGTTTCTTTACTTGTATCCGAAAATGGATTAATCTCGGATCAATGATCTGAAGTATCCACTCGGAGTACGGATTCTTCAGATCATTGATCCGAGATTAATCCATTTTCGGATACAGGTAAAGAAACGCAAAATCCGTTTTTAGATCAAGAATCCGGATTTGGATTTTTCCCAAAGAAACGCACCCTAAGACTCATTTCATTCAAAGATATAAATAGTTGCCTGAAATAACACCAAAAACAATTTCCCATGGGAACTCGAGAAAAAAATTATTATTACGTCAACTTTTGGGCGAACAATACTCAGTTATAATTGAAACAACTCACAAATAAATATCAAGCTGCTCAAACCTATTGACAACAAAATTCGGTTCCAACAAAATTAAAGCCACTGTTACTAACCTCGGTACCTTTGCAAAATCCGACAGTACTCTTATTCACAACTAGCCGCAATTAAATTCATCTGCTCATATTATCTAAAGCCACTATAAAAATTTCCGCACCGTTTTTTGTTTCAGATCCATGACCGTAAGTTGTCGGCTGAAACTACATAATTTCGAGCCTCACAAACGGCGAAATGAGTCCAACAGGGCTCAATAAGGCCAATTATAGAAAAACAAAGATGGCCGTAAATCGAATCTCAAGCCTCAAATATTCATACTTTATAAGCGACAATTTGATTGGTTCTTGACCTTGATAATAGACCCAATCTGATTGGTGTGACATACATACAAACATACATACAAACATACATACATACATACATACATGAAAAACTGACTGAATGAACTTCACATAGCCCAATTGCTCTGACAAATAGTTATTTTTTCACAAAAAAATAACTCAAAAATACAAAATACTCCTAAATGAATCAAAACGTAAAAGAGTAACAAACTGCACTACTGAGACTAAAGTGACCCACGCCACAGGTCCATTACACACTGTCAGTGGCTGTTCATAATCCTGGGTGGAACGAGGCACACAGTATCTTGCCCAAGAACACAAAAAGTGACCCTTGCCTGCACTAGAACCTGGACAGGGGTCCAATGTATTTTACCATTAGGCCAATGCATCAGTCACAGTTTTTCTGTTAAGGAATAGTTTATCACCAAACAGCGAGCTTTCTTTGGATGAGTAGCTTTTAAAATTTGACCATTCACAATGACAAAAATGTAATCATTGATAATTAAAACTAACTAAATGTTAAACTTTCTTCTGTCTATTACCTTTAGGCGGGAAAGTTATTTTGTCCACATCAAGAATAACAGTCTGAAAAATAAATAGTATACGAGATAGAAACTCAAATAGGAAGTAAAAATAAAACAGGATTGGCTGTTATAGAAAGAAAATAGGCCTTTTGACAATCTAAAACAACTGATTTTGTTAACAACTGATCAAAATAAATGTGATGAAACACTGTCTCTCCAGTTTGCGACATACAATGTACTTAATGGTTACAGACCCAACTAGCAAAACTTTAATGAAGTGTTCTGACTCTCACCTCCAAAGTTCTTACATGAGCCAAGTTGGGTGGAACTCCAGGTAAGTTGTTGTTTTCAGATATATTAAGTGTTCTCAAGCTTTTTAAATTGCCAATTTCAGGTGGTAAGGAGCGAAGATCATTTGCTGTTAAAGAACAATAACATCAAATGTGTCACATATGAACTCAGTTAAAATGACCTTGCTCTCCATGAGTTCTCGTAGCTCAGTGGATAGAGCGCCCGCCCGGTGTTCGGGAGGTCATGGGTTTGATTCCTACAATATTGGGGACTCAGATTTTTTCTTTGTCCCACGCTCGTGTCATGTTGATCAATTCACCTTTCACATTTCATTACTGAGCTTAAAATTCACCATCTTTACTCACTTATCACTACTCACGATGACTTCGACAGGGCTGATCTTAGCAGTATGCAGGACGCGTGTCACATATGAACTCAGTAAATGACCTTGCTCTCCATGAGTTCTTGTAGCTCAGTGGATAGAGCGCCTGCCCGGTGTTCGGGAGGTCATGGGTTCGATTCCTATCGGGGACTCAGATTTTTTCTTTGTCCCATGCTCGTGTCATGTTGATCAATTCACCTTACACAACAATAACATCATCAGCGTGGAACTTAATGACCCGTTCATCTTTAGACATGACAAACAGGGAAAATAAACATGATGGGAAAAACATCACACCTTGAAGGATTAAGCTTTGAAGAGATGACAAGTTTCCAATGGCTGCAGGGAGAGCTTTGAGCTTATTTCCTTGAACATTCAACACCTGAAAAATAAAAATAAAATAATAATTATTATTGTGCAGTCAACCATAGTCACATACAAATGATGTACAGAGATCGCATTCATCAGTCTATCCATTCTTAAAGGAGCTACGTATGTTTCGTGCATCTTGAAAAGTTTAGCCTAAATTTTTCAAGTTTGTCATTTGTAATCCATGTTAATCTTCGCCATCCTTAACCATCCTTGTTCCATTATGGTTTATTATTACCTCGTTGGTGTTTTTCTAACTTAGCAAAGTATTATTTTGAGGTTTCCTTCAATTTAAAGGTGATTTTGTACATTGCCAAAAATGGCTCATAACTCGTGACAATGCTCCTTTAACTTTGTCTATCTGCCTGCCTGTCTGTCCATCCACTGGTCTGTCTGCCTGTCTCTCTCTTTGTCTCTCTGCCTGTCTGTCCATTGTTCATTATGTTTACACGTACCTCCTCCTACATGTAAAATCTTTTGTTTGGGAATATTCACTTCCTCAAAAATCTCTGCTTATGCAAAAAAGCAACAACTCAACAACATGTACCTGCAATGATTTTAGCTCATCAATATTAGCTGGAAGTGCACTTATTTGATTGTAATGAAGATCTAAAACCTGTTGGGAAAAATATTTTCATTGCTTTAATAGCATAACAAGCCTAGAAAATCAATAGGCCATTTCCAAGTAACCTTTTACTTCTGTTTGACAAGTAAGAAAAAAGTACTTGATAAAAAAAAGTTTCTTCCAAAATGTGACGAAAACACCGAGAGCATTTTGACGCTGATCAAGCTTTAAAACATCAGGGTTTAAAGGCCTCTTGCACACCCAATCCTGAGCAATAACAAAATTTATAGTAACACATATCGGCTAACATTGTATTTATTTATCAACAATTAGCCAAAAGAAACAGCATGCAACAAAAGCAATTACCTAAACCCACTGCCATGATAACTCAGTTGTGCACTGCAATTAGTGTTCAAACCTCATTATTATGGCCACTTATTTAGGACTGAACAAACGCCTGTCATGATACATGATAGGAACCCCCTTTAAACTGACAACGTTGATAATGTGACCAAAACAATATTTAGGAATGTTCAACCTTTATTTTCATACAACAAGTTTATAAATCTGCCATTAGTCAACAAGACCAGTTGAAATGCCTGATAAGATAGTATTCATTATGACAGAGTTTTCATGACCAGGTTGGTGATTGTATTGATGGGATTTCACTGAAACTGTTCTGCTGAGTTGCTAAAAAAGGAGGTTGCCAAAAATGATGACAATATTCACAACAAATATTAATAAATAATAATCAATTAACGCAAAACATTTCTTGCTCTCACCCTTAAATTTGATAGATCCTTCAGATCTCCTCCACCTTTTAGACTTGATATATCATTATCAAACAGTAGAAGGGCCTAGAGATATGTAAAGAACATAAAATATCATTATTAATGGCCTGAAGTCACAGATTTCTTCATCAAAAAATGTTTGTTGTGCTTCAAATAGAGACCTGGCCAGTACATGTTTCGCATGGAAATGAAGCAGTAAACACACAAAATAGTTCAACACTTGGTTATTGATCAATTTGAAGTTGACAAAGTAGTGAGTTTGCGAAGCTGACGTTTTGAGTGTTAGCCCTCTTTACTCTGATGAAGGGCCAACACTCAAAACATCAGTATCTGGCAAACTTGTTATGGCAGTTAATTACCTTAATCAACTTCAAGTTGATAATTAGCTATTGTAAGTGCTTCACTTGCCCGCCAATGCAGCCCAACAAGTCCATCAGAAACTAATGCCTTTGTTCAAAATAATTCAAGTTGCATGATAATAATGCACCCTTTATATCTAGCAAGTGTTGCAACATATTTTTTAGTTATAATTTTCACAAAAATTGAGAGACAGCAAATAAACCAGACATGAAGAGAAAATAAAAAAGAAACACAACAATGAGTGTAATGTGGATTTGGCATGATTAAAAATAACAGGTTTTTATAATGAAGTGAATAAAAATGATACATAAATTAATATGTTGTATAAGTTAAGAGCACACCTCTTTCTGAAGCACCCTACATAAAGAATACACTCCCTTGGGTACCTAAGAAATTTAAGAATAAGTTGTCATTAAACTACGATAACTGCTAGGTGCCATTTATTAGGCAAACAAAGCCCAAATTTCTAACTTAGGCTGATTCTTTGATGAATAAACCAAGAGAAATTGTATCATCGTTGAGGAAAGTTTCATTCCCCCTAGCTTTGCCACCAAGTCAGAATATCACAGTTGGCCTACTTTAAATGTGTGCATGTCAATCACAAGCTGGCTGGATTTATCATTTTTCACAATATTGTGCAGTTCCAAAAAATATCTCTAACCGCTCCTTGGAAGGTTATTAGGGGGTGGTGGTCTCAAACGGCAGTCTTTTCAGGAAAGTATGAAGCCAAACTGGAATTTCCAGAGGAGTGGGGAGGGAAGATTTGAGCTAAAAAGCCTCAGTGGGAGGGATCTATATTTTCTGGGACAATACATTATTAGCTAGTTGGTGGTGTTTTTTAATCTCATTTTTTTCCAGTTCACCTTTAATTACTAATTTTAAGAACCTTTTCCCAGAGAAGTCACCCAGTCGCATGCAGGTCACATTACGTGTGTGACCTATTTATTATAAGGGCTTGTACAACAAATGCTGAAAGAACTCACACAAGTAAAACAATAGTCTGAAGAAGACCAATGAAAACAACGTTTTAAAAGGCCTTTGCTTTCAATACACTTTTAAATTTTTATTTAACAATAATAATATTTTAAATTCTTTATAACATTAAACATGTTTCTAGAGGGTTCCTGCACAGTTGGTAGATCACATGATATTGTCAAAGTCATTAAATTCTACTACCTATTGTTCTGCTTGAAAAGGTCAATGCTGCCACAAATTACAAAAGAACTATTTGGAGTGTTACATGATAGATATCACATATTGGTTACATTGTCTCTCACAGAGAAGTGGAGATAATACAATTATCACTTGCACCCAATAGACTGTTTTTGATATATTACAGCTTGGCAGAGAGGCCTAGAGGAAAAAACCATGGAAATTGAATGAGCATGTTTATCCATTTCTCTTGTTTGTGCCTCTAGGCTTCGCTATCAAGCTGAATTTTAATATATCAAAAGTAGCCTATTCTATATGCTTTAACGTTCATCAAACAAGTATTTGCATATTTAATAAAGAATGCTCTCCATGGGTATTCATAACAAGCCTTGTCATTCATCTTTAGATGTATTATTTTAAAAGCAGGGTTTCCCTTTTTGACCAGCTGCAAACAGCTTCTCGTCAGCAACTCTAATTTCAATCCAACTGAACCTTAAAATCATCTTCAAGAGTTCCAAAACTCCAGATCAATGCCTTCAGTTTATGAACAGGGGACTTCACTAAAAATATATATAAAATCTAAAGATTATAAGGTACAGACAGTACCACTGACCATGTGAAAGTTTTAAAATTATCACCCTTGAAGGGATAATTCTCTTGATTGTCTTGATTTACCACTTAATTCTTAGCATTACTTTAAAAACATTTTAGAAGCGAAATGTATTGCAGTCAAGTCTATTCCAAACCTAGTTATCAAAGGAGAATATTAGTTCTAGCATTAATATTGGTATATGATGTATGAGATGGAATACTTCTCCTAACCCCCTAGCCTGCGAGCAGGCTCTCAAGCGCTGGGGCAGGAGTGGTGAGGCCCCAAGAGAGAGTCGGTAAGCGAAGCGAGCTGGTGAGTGGCCTGGCACAAGAAATGAGCTACCCAGCTTGCTTCGCTCACCAGGCCACACAGCACATGAAAGCCTGCTCGTAGGCTACTAACCCCCTTGCACATTTTTGCCACATTGTCCAAACAGCTTGTCAGTAACAATTCATACACCTTACTAGTAAATATTTATTAATATTAATCAAGTTGGTATGGATAGGTTTAGAGCACATGTACCTCTGTTGCTCCACACTTTGACAAATCAAAAGCTGGATCTGGAGACTCTCTTGCCTTAAAAAGAAAAAAAGAAAAAATAACAAGCAGAAATTGTATGCTTACTGATCTGAAGATACAATCAAATGAACACTGTTAATAATTTCAGTACTGACAAGCTAAAAGTCACAGAAAAGCTCTGTGTTCCCATGAGTTTAATAACTAGACATTCAGACTGTTGTGGTGAAGAAAGGGTGACCTAAGCCACCTACAAGTACTAAAACAAAGCTATCAATCTTTCCTCTTACAAGGAAAATATCAAAGGTAGGGTCACACTCCTAAGCTGGAGAGACATTTGCTGAAACATGTCACTATGCAAAAGAAAAAGGTTATCCTGGCGTGATACATTTCAGTGGAAATGATTCTCCTGCTGCCAAGGTAATCCCAGGACATTGCACTTGGATCAAACTGGCCCACAACTGCCAGAGCTCAGGGTGTGTATGGCAAAATGACGAAATGGCACTACAGTTAGCCTAAATAATGCTCCAGTTAGCTAGCCTAAATAGCACTCAGGTTAGCCTAAATATCACTGACTCGGCAGTGGTTAGCTCTCAATAATTTTAAGGGTTAACCCTTACAGACCTTGTATCCCACATTGACTCTAACCCATAGTGCCATTTCGTCATTTTGCGTTTTAAACACCCCCCAGAGCTCATCCCAGTTTCCGTAGCATTACCCCATTGCCCCGTAACAATTGCCCATTTCCCCCAGCATTGCCAGGTTGGCTTAACATTTCTATTCCTGGGTGGAGAGAGGCATGGTAAAAGAAAAGTGTTGACCTGCCCAGCTCAAAACAAAAAGACCTGAACAGACATTATTTACATGTACCTTCACCTAAACATGGCAAGTTATTTTGGCAACAATACTTAAATCAGTTAGGTAGGAAAACATTCCTCTTGTGTGGAAAGAATTTATGAAAACAACACATAATAGTTTTAACCCATAAGCTTATATTGTGACACAAACAACGACGAAAACCTGTCTTGTACGCAAGGGCCATGCATTTAGGTCAACAGGTAGAAAGAAGACAACGCAGAAGTGTAACCACGGAAATTTGAAAGCTGGTTTCAAGAGTCAGTCAATAGTGAATACTACAACGAACAGCTCGTGATAACGACGTCTTTTTGAGAAGTCTGTGGCTATTAAACCAAGCCTGGTAACCAACAGATCAGCACTTAACTAGTATAGCTGATAGCTTGAATCATAACGATCAGTCAGGCATATCCTACAAATGTCAATGAAATTGTGTTTCTGGACCTTTTTTCTAGTTTCTAAGATAGATAACTATCAAAGAAACAGAGTTCTAAGAATGATAAGCATTATTAGTAATGTTTTCGACTAATTAATTTGCGAACATACCCAAAGAGGAAATGAGTTATCGACCGAACATCAGATCAAAACAACAGTGAAACAACTATTCTAGAAATAAGCTAAATAATCTTAAAAAGAACACTTACTACGACCAGACATCGTTCCACCCGTTTCTTTGCTTCATCTTTACTGACTTTTCTTGACTTAAAAAACGGCATAATCTCTGGCAGAAGAAGAAATAACTATTTAATAGAAGATCTACACCATATTGCAGTGCACAGCCATTTTGTATTTTAATGCATTGTGGGTAATACAGCACGTACCAAAAATAAATGCAGGTGCAAGCGACCTTTTGAGAGAAATCAAATATTTTCTTAACCCTCAGACTCAAGATTTTCAGGGTTCAAAGAAAATTTAACTGAATGACGGACTAAGCGTCACACTTTATTTTCGATCTATGAAACAGCTTTAGCCTCCTACGTAGAACGAGTGGGCGGAGATACGTAAGGTTCCTTCTTTAGCTCGTCACGCAATTTATTCTCAAGAAAGCATTGCGTGACAAATCAAACTTCGCGTGACCCTTTCTGTTCGCACACAGTGAACTTCCGGACTTCATGCAAAAAAATACTGTATAAATTACAGGGGAGTTTTAGCAAAACTAGTTAGTTTGGATAAAACGCAATTTTTTTTATAATTTTTTGAAGACATTCAAATTTGCCGCCATTTTGGTCCACCATTCGCACCAGTCTTCCTCGGTTT
>OMLO01000329.1_pt1 | contig 29338 bp, 31 predicted proteins | sample 1674811 | NCBI WGS metagenome assembly OMLO01 (sample SAMN06265003, study PRJEB25207) | coral metagenome | isolation source: Coral host | place: Mexico:La Bocana,Puerto Morelos, Mexico | collected 2008-11-13
AAAAAAAGACTGAAATGGCTAAGCAAGCATGCCTGGAGCCGCATCTGAAGGACTTGTTAACAAAGCCACTAACCTCTCAGCTGCTAGCTGAGAGGGTCCTCCATGACGTTGCGCATAGGTGGCCAAGATTGTTGCCAGAGCCTGAGGCGACAGGACTGGCCATTGAAAAAAGAAGAATTTACGGACACGCGGTGTCATCTGAAACAGACTGAAGGTCCGACCATTCGGAGCATCTCGTCGTCCCGGGTATCTGTCACATGCGATGTGGACAGACCTGACACAAGATGAAAAGATTTTAACCGAAGTACTCGGTGGATCAAAGAGTTCATCCCAAAAATGAATTGAGAAATGGACCGTCTTCAGGCTCAGCGGATTGGCTGAAGAGGAAGGACCAAGTGATTTGTTTGAAACTCAAAAAGAAAACACAACGAGTAAGTGCCTGGACGAGAACTCAACCGCTCGAGAAAACATAGCGTAGGGAGTGCCGTCTGGAGATTTCACCAAAGATTTGAACGTCGCCTCCATGGTGTCCAAGTGAATCTGCATGGTGGTGTTCAAGACATCGTCAACTTCAATGAGGCGCTCCAAAACTGGCTGCAGCTCGGCTTTGACGACAAAGGCGGAGCAACGACCGTCAGGTAGTTGGAGACCCATCGCCTGCTGAGCAACATCCTTCAGGATTCGCGTGAAACCCCCCAGGCTGGCCAACAGGGAAATCTCAGAGATCGATGTCTTGAGCTTTTGAACAGATTGCCTCTCTGGTTGTGGCAATTTATGGAGCTCCACCATCACTGCTGTAGACAAGATACGCTCTCGACTACGGGATCGTGAACGGGAAGAAGCCATTGCCAACAGAAGACGAGTCGAAAAGGCGAAAACGTCAAAAGGCGAAACAGCACCCAAAAGATGATTCTCGAGCCAACAGGCACTTGAGCCAAAATGGCAAGTGGAACTCTGCGGAGAACCAAATTGGGTCTGTTAGGATCACCTAAAAGTAAGAGCCAACTTCAACAACAGCGGTCGTTCAGAAATGAATCAGTTGCTCAAAGATCCTACAGAACCAACAAAGGAAATAGGTTAAGAGTCTAACCTACTGGTATCAACAAAGAACCCCTCCCTTAGGCTGAGCGCAACCTTTCCCAAACATCTTGGACCTTCTCGGCTCGCGACTATCCTGCGGAGTCAGATCTCACCCAAACATGACTGAGATGGGCCTAGGCGACGAGGAAAATGAAAAAAAATGCATCAAGAAGTGGATTAGAAAGACTGAGACTTCAGAATCCAGAAAAAACAAGTGAGGCAAATGCATCTCGAAACACGGCAGCGGACATGCAAGCACAAAAAACTTTTTCCCAAAGCTGGGTGATTGCCAGGCGGAAAGAGTTTCGCCACACGTCCAATAGAAAAGACCGTCTCCAAGGTAAGCCGGAAACGAGGGTATGCTTTCCACTGGTGCAACTTGTTTCTGCTGAGATCATCTGCCCACGTGTTATCACGACCAGCGATATGAGTCACTGAAAGTGCAATGTTCCTGTGAAGTGCCCATTGAGAGATGAGCTGGAGGAAAGTAGCTGAAGGTTCTTTTGCACTCAGCTGCCTATTAATGCTGGATTCTGCAGATGTATTATCCGAGCTTGTTGGGATAGAAATCTGCATATGTTTCCAAGAGAAGTGCTCGGAGGCCATAATCAAAAGAGCCAATTGGCTAAGAATCTCAAAGCCTGAAATGTACTTCTGTGCATCTTTGGTCAGCAGAGGTTTCCAAATTCGAAGTTCCTGCATGGTAAACAATTCACTGAACCAAGCAATGTTTTGAGATGTAATGATCCAGCCGCCAATACCAAAGGAGTTGCCTTCTGCAGACGCACGAAGGATGCATGGAGAAGGTTGAGCTAGCGGGTATACATGGGTCTGCCTCTGAAGAATATCAAGAAACCATTGAAGCTTCCTGATGGTCTCTCGGGTCAAAGACAGGAGAGCTTGGTGTGGAACTGCAATGCGAACCCACTGGAGTTTCGAGGTTTTTGGAGTAATCGGGACATCTTGTTTGTCTTGCACCGTCAAATGTCCCACCTCCACAACCCGACCTTGAAGAGGAAGAGAAAAGTGAGGGCGCTGCTTCACGATGGTCGCTGAGGAGTCCAGGGTGTGAACAAAGGCTGGCCAAGAAGCGGCGGGGATTGAAAACAACGTAGCTGGGGGCGAGTACAGGTTCTTGTACAAAACTGCCAAGTGAGGTCGTAAATGTTTGGCAATCGCTGTGAACCAAATCAGGACTCCCAACAGTTGTTCCATCTGCTTGTAGGACACTGCAACAAGGAACGTAGTCTATCTACCTTGTTGTCCACCAAGTGCACCGAGTAGTGGTGGAGGTTGAAACACCAGCCAATCCAAGTAATGTGTTGGCCGATTTGGGCCCTGTTCCAGCTGATGGGAGTCCCCAAGAGCATGAGAAAAACCACGGTGCACCAAGAGACTTCTTCCAGCTGTGATCTGAGTGTCCAAAGCATCAGGTCGGAGGAGATGTAAAAGAAATGCTCCAAGACGGCTCCACCAATATGCTGAAAAACGGCCTCAACCCTGATTGATTTCTTCATCAATGAGGGATTGCGTCAATTCGGGATCTTCGTGGGCTCCTGTCCAGTTGGTACAAAAGGATTGCAAATTCGGAAACTCTTCTGTGTTGGGAGTGGGTTTTGCCGGCCAGATATGTCCTGGAGGTATAGGGTCCAACACACCAGTAGGTACACCATGTTGTAGATGATGGTGAAGTTCGCGATCTGGGTCGTTGAGGAAATGCGACAACTGATCCAAAATAGACAAACGAAACTTTTGGAAAGGGGCTATAGACCAGTCCAAAGTCATGCCCTGAGTCAGAGCCCAATCATGCAGGATTTGCTTCAAAGGATTCAGTTGTACCAATGTAAGAGGTTCCTCTGCACTTTGTTGGCGAAGGTGGTGTACAACCTGAGCCATCAAACCAGTTGACTTGCCGTAGTCCAGGATTCGTTGGCGGAGGTCGTGAAAGACATCTTTGCTTTGATTAGTCGACCAATCTGCGGTGCTTGGGATACCACCACCGTCATTCACAAAAACCGACCGTCGAGGAATTGGATGACGAGAAAACTGATGTGACCAAGGCAGGGTTTGTTTGGAGAAAGTGCAACGTTTGGTCATGATTTGAGCTAAAGCTGTGGCCAGAGGGGCTGGATATTCAGCTGTCTCGGCGCTCAAAAAACCTCCTGTTGAAGTGCGTACTCCTGCAAAAGAAGGATGGCGGGTGGAACAGGAACACCAACTTGCCAAAGAAGCCACTTCTCCGTCATTCGCACACATCAGCCAAGACTTGGCAAAGTCCATGCCCCAGTTGCAGGCAGCCACGTGGGAGCAAGTAGCGTTCCAGTCTCGAAGCATTTCAATGTTTTCTTTCAGAAGAAAGGTCATAGCAGTTGGTGGAGTTTCCCATCCTACCAGGCCTCCTTTGCAATGCACGGCTGTCAGAAGATCACGACCTCTGGAGTGAAAGCATTTTGCCTGCAACTGGTGTTTGTCAAAGTATCTGGTGTTCCTCCAATATGTGTTAACTTCTTTAAGTTGATCACAAGCCTGGCAGCAGTCCCTGGCCCATGAACATTGACTTTTACCCTGACACAAAGGGTTGACATGGAGCTTTGTGATGATGGTCAATATCTTGGCCTTCAACACTTGATCGGCTGGCTTTAATCAAAATGTTTTGGTCAAGGCCACATATATTAATCAGCTAGTTACTGTCAAATGAACCTTTGAAATGATGCATGGTTTCTTCTTTAAACTCATGCAAATCAATTTTGATTCTCTTTCACCCAGACGGATTTGTGCAATCAAACAGATGTGTACATCCATGCTCAGGGGCTTAGGTTGTTTTTTTTCCTATCGCGTGAAACATTGAAGAGGGGACACACAGTGACAGGCAGGTTGACAAAAACAATGGATCCAGAGATTTAAAACGAGTTTTGGAAACACGCCGGCAGAGATTTAAACCAAGTAGTTCGGGCTGAGCACGCGCCTCTGCCAGTGTTTTTGGCTCTTTGTGGTTGTTTGGCCCCCGGTTTCGATGCCATCGCCCTCCGTTTTGTCCGCAATTGATTTTCCGTCCAACCCCCAGGTTAAATATTTGATTTGACAACAGCACGATAAAGCCAATTTTCATGTTTGAAACGTACCCCGTACCACAACCAAGAATTAAAGATAAATGAAGATTCAAAATCATGCCAACGCATTGAGGTCGTCCTCCTCTGAAGAAGAGGAACCTGCCGCACCAGCTATTGAACGTCAGGTGGGGATTCTAACTGCTTTCGTGCCAGCGTTGATGTTTTGCAACTTCGCAACTTGACTTCGGTGTTCTGTCATCCGCAAGGTGCCCCAGATGGTGAGCAAGAAGACCGGGCTCTCCTCTTCCGTGAAGGCTGACTGCACTTCTGATATTTTTCAGTTCATTAATCCCTGCCTCTGTGATCTCGATCTTTTTATGTTTGATTTGATGTCTCGGTGGAGGTTCCGACCCCCATGAAATCTATGAAATCCAAGAAGGCGTGGCCCCTTACTGTTTGATTTTCAACTTTTTATGTTTGGTTTGACGTCTCGATGGAGGTTCGAAACCCAATGAAAGTTATGAAATCCAAACCTTACTGTTTGTTTTTTGTGTTTGATTTCATGTCTCGATGGAGGTTGGTACGATGAAAGTCATGAAATCCAAAACGGGGGTACGGTACCTTACTGTTTGAGCTTGATCTTTGTATGTTTGATTTGATGTCTCATGATGTCTCGATGGAGGTTGGTGCGATGAAAGTCATGCAATCCAAAGCGGGGGTACGGTACCTTACTGTTTGAGCTTGATCTTTTTATGTTTGATTTGATGTCTCATGATGTCTCGTTGGAGGTTGGTGCGATGAAAGTCATGAAATCCAAAGCGGAGGTGCGGTCCCTTACTGGTTGATTTTGACCTTTTTAATTGTGGTCTCGAACGCGATGAAATCTTTGAATCCAACACAACTGATAATTTAACCCTTGAATCACAAATCACAAATCACAAACCCGTCAAATATTTGAACCTGTTACCGAGGTCAAAAGAAGGGCTAGGACGTCAAGGCCCCACAAGGCCACAGAAATAATTGCTTTGCATGAAACCTATAATATTATTGCAGCTTGGCTTTCAATTTTCGACATTTCTGCCAGGTACAGAAGGGCCATCTCAAAGGCCCTCGCATTTGCAACGCGCGAAGATTGGTCTGGAAAACACGGGACGGGAAAGTCTTGAAGGCGGCTTGCCAAGTGCTTATTTTGTTGCTGATCCTATAGGACATACTTGCTTCTAGACCCAGAAAAACATCACCGGTGAGTGAGGAACCAACACATTTTTTTTCTGCAAAAGATGAGCAATAGATTCTATAGATGGAAAATCTTCAAATGCCTCGTTTTGAGATGTTGTCTCAAAAGGTCTCCAGATGGATGCCAGGAAATCAATCAAATTAAATCCAAATTCCAAAAACCAAAATCCAAAGGTTGAATTTGAATTTTTGACTGTGGACTTTGTACACGGCTTCGATTTTGATTATTCCTGTCACAGATCTGATCTGAATTACGATTTGACTCTTGTTGCAGGTTGCTCCACATGGTGTTATTTCTGGCGGGAAGATCTATGATGTGAAGCTGCCTCTGAAACGCGTCAAACCCTTGAGTTGGAAAGTGGTAGGGAACCCAAGTGCTGAACAGCTGATTCAGGCTCTATTAGAATTGATTGAGCTTTTAATTCCACCTCATGAGGTTTCCGAGAATTTGACACCTGGCCAGAAGAAGGGTGGCGCACGGCTGTTTGTTGGGGAGAAGATTTTCAAGTCTTTCAGCTCGATTCGTTTGGGCGCCCAAGAGAAAACAATCAACCAAGAACTGCGTTTTTGTCTCGTCCTTGACAAGGTTGTTTCAGTGCAACGACATCCTGTAGTCTCAGCGAAGTGACTGAAAGGGCAAAGTCTGCCAGGTCCTTACAGATGAATCCATTATCTTGACCATACAAAAAATTGAAATTAATTCTTTGCTCTTCTGCCACTCAGGATTTGGCCAATCAGATTCTTTTTTCTGATGCGTACAAGGAGGCAGTGAAACAACATGATGGTGCGTATGGCCGCTTCCTTGCTCCATCCGCTGGAGAATGGCTGTCAGGCAAGCGTCGTTCTTTTGGAAGATGTCAGACGTCAAACATGATAATTTCGAGTTAGCCCCATTCCCACAGGTCTGCCTGAAGGGTGGACATCACCTGTGGCTGGGATGTGCGACCCAGAGGTGGTGAAGAAGCGTTTCCCCCCATGTGAGGCGTGGTCGGTGCAATGAGTTATTTTTTTGCCCTCACACAAATACATTGTTTTTTTTGCAGGGGCAGAGGATCCCTTACGTCAGCTTATTCAGTGGCGTGGGTGGCCTTGACCTTGGGATCTCCAGGCCTGGCAGACATGCTGCCTTTGGATTGTTTCCTTTTTCGGCGTGATGTTGAATTGAAAACTGTTTCTTACCGACAAGAGCAACTGTCAATAGAATGCTGGAAGTGTTTCTTCGAATTTTCAGCTCAAAGGGACATTGTTGGCACGATGTTGGCAGGATTCAAACGTAAATTCAACACGTTTCTCAAATCTTTTGCATTCAGCAGTTCGGTTTTTGAGCAATCCTCCGATCGACAAGCAGCGTGATGGACAAGTCTTTCCAAACTGTCCGAACGGTTGGAGTCAATCAGATAAGGTCGTGGGCTCAGCTGGATGTGCATAACTTTTGTTTTCATGCTGGTTATCGCCTAGCTCTTTGCGCCGTTTTTGCCTCAGGGTTCCTCGTGGCTCAATTGTGTGGTGTAGATGGCGCAATTCCGAGTTTGAATCTCAGTCACTCGCACAAGTTTTTCACTTTCTCTTTCTGTCGAATCACATGCTTTTGTAAAAGATTGCGCCAGGTGGTACTGGGAGAGGAATGGTTGGGTGAAGGCGACTGCTGAAGCGGAAAGACCCACAGCGCAGCAAACCAAATCTGATGTCACAAAGGACTTATGATTTCAACTTTTTTGATTAACAGTAGTTGGCTTCATATGTGTGAAACATTGTGCGAACTGATTATTCAGGACCAACCTCGAAGCACTGCCCAAACTCAAGAAGAGACTGAGCGGGCTGCGAAACGAATCAAGCGAGATGGTTTGGCTTTGGAATGAAAAAAAAATCAACTTTCTTGTTTTGTTGTGTTGCATGGCTTACATTTTTTCAGCGGCAAAACGCATCTTCCGATTCCGTTCGCAATGGAATCTGGAGGCACTTTGAAGTTCTTGAGATGGCTCTGGTCTGAGTGATTTTTCAATATTTTCAGGATGGCACATGCTTCCAAGATCAGTTGACATGGGTGTGAGGTCGAAATTGATGGGCATTGTCAAAAAGTTTTGAACAGCAGAATGAGTGAAGGCTGTTTACCACAAGTGCCTATTCACAGCAATGTGAGAGACTACCAGCCGTCCAGCGCGACCATCAAAGCCAAATGTCGCGCTGTGGCAGCTGGATTTCCTTGTCAAGTGAGTCCGTCATGTTTTTATAGCTGATTTCTTTTCAATTTCTTTTCTTCAATCATGGCCAGGGATTATCTACAGCTGGATCTCAGAAAGGACTTGAGGATGCGCGCTCATCCCTCATCAAAGAGGTGTGGCGTGTTGCCGACCTCTTTCCAGCGTTGTGCGGGGCTGAGGTTCAGCACCATCTTTTGCATGTCTTCTTCTGGCGCTTGCTTTGTATTTCACGCAGGTGGTTTGAATTGAATTCACAGCACATGGCAGATTGTCAGTCAAATGTTGAAGGTTAATGATCCTGCTCGAGAACGTGGGCGCTCTATTGAGCGCGCAGCCCGCGTGTCGGAAGTTGTTTGCTTTCATTCTGCAGGTGGGCCCTTAAATAGTATATTCTATCATTTTGTCCTTTGCTTCATGTCAGCCCTTCCCATGAAGTCGGCAGGAAGCGGCGAAGCGAGGCTTTACATTGCACTGGGTATCACTCACCCTCCACCAGGTCGGGCTTCAGGCTGGGCTCGCTTTCATTGTTCCACCTTGTGCCTTATATTAGAGAAATGGAGCTGATTTGATTATTAAATTGCCTGCAGATGGGCCGCAAACGTGTGTTTCTCCTGGCGATCAAAGATGATGCACCACAAAAAATCCTCAAGGACTGCTACTATCATGCATCTTAGTGACATTTTCGTCATTGCTTGTTTGCTGTAAAGGACGCCAGAGACTTGGACTATTGGATGCAACAGCCGTGGAATGGTGGAGATTGCACAACGCCATTGCATCAATGGCTGCTGAATTCCCAAACAGATCGTGACAAGACACGATTAGCCACCATGGGAAATATCGTGGTTCCCTGCCAGGCAGAGTGTGCTTTGCATTGCCTCCAAGCGATTCTGGCCACAGTCATAACTTTGCCTCCAAGCGATTGGTGACTTAGGGCCACCATGATTGATGTGTTTTGCTCTGCGCCTAGTCTTCAGTGCAAGAGCTGTTTCTCTTGTTGCAAGCGACAAAGTCTTATTTTGATGGCAAATTCCAGCCACTGATGTCAATTAGCTGCCAGTCCTTGTGGTGTGGCCACTGTGGACGAACAATGATTGCAGGTTGGGTGATTTCAAAAGGGTGGGAGCAGGGCTGACTCGCAACCGTTACATTGTGAAGTTCGTGAAACCAAATCAATATAATGATGCCATGATGTCATGTCATTTTTTTGTTTGGCTCAAACATGTCGTCATGTCATGGCAGTTTTTGTGGCAGGCTAAAACATTATTGCAGAGCTATTATTAATTAGCAGAGCTGATCTTATATATTATTTAGGTGAATGTGATCTAGGATTTAATGATTAACGTCCACAATTTTTGAAACAATCTTCAGAAGCTTCAACCCTTGCTCAAAAGTGGCAGATGATTGCACCGGTTGATAATGTCAGCGGTGATGAGGGGCAGAGCTCAGAAGGTGATGCATTGCCTGCGGTTGAGCGGGTGAGTTCTAGCGAGAGTGACGAGTCGGTCCTCCCAGTTAGGAAGAAACGCAAGCGGAGCAGAACCGGTATGAATGTGAGGGAGCGGCTGTCCAATGAAGCAGAGCTCAGAACGTTGGTAGGCAGAAGTTGCAAGAAATGTTCGCAGCACTGCTTAGCGAAATTTCAGGACCCAGAACAATTCGCGAAACTGATGTCGTTCAGGGAGACGTGGACTGGCCTACACAAGCAAGATCAGGACCAAGTAGCAACCTGGCAAAACTGATTTATATAGATTTGCCTTGCTGACTCATCGTGGTTCAATGCTATCATGTTTGATGTGGGTGGCAACTCAAAACCAGGAACTTATTATTAGTCAATGAACCCGGAATTGTTTTTTGTGACCGAGGTGTTTTCTCGAATGCAGGCTATCTTGTCGGAAGATCCGTCGCAACGCAAGTGGAACTTCTTGGGCGTGCCTGTGTGCTTGCGCGCATGGAAGCAGCTTCATGGTATAGGCCGGCTGTTTAATGGCTGCTGTGTGATGCGTTGACGCTGTATGATTCTTTGCGAGTAGTTCTTTTTATGGTGGGAAGTTTGTTGTAATATGTATTTCCTATTGAGAGCAAACTTTAGGTTCTATCTAATTTGCTGAAGCTCTTTCCCAAGTTTACAGTATCTGTTGGTGGTTGACAACTGGCAGGAACTCAAAGTTATCAGCGGATTCGAACTTCAATTGAGAATGGTGACTTGGTACCACCGATTGATTTGCGGTTCTTGCAGAAAGGGATGGAAAAAATGATATGCCTAATGCATCCAAAAGTGCTATCATCTCTTTTCTACAGGGAATATATGAGTCAGTTGCTGAAACGTTACCAGACTGGAGAGATGATATGGAACCTGGTGATTTAGCGGTTATTGCTGTGGGCGGTGATGTGGAGGATCCATACTCCCAATTTGACGACATCAAGAAGAAGTTGGCAAACAAAAATGAACACTTGGGACATTTACCTGGACCTGTTGCGAAACCCCGCACACACAAAAAGTCTGTGAAGCTAGATGCGGATACGGCCAACTTGGAGGAACGATTTTTGCCGCCAGGAACAATGGTAGAATACTTCGACCAGTTTAAGATTGCATGCCCAGAACGTGCAAACATATCCTTTTCTACTTTCTGGCGTACGTGGTATTCTTCTTTCAACCACATGAAATTCAGGGGCCACACTTCACATTCGATCTGTAGTGTTTGCGTAAGACGCCAGCTCCTGATCCGGGAAATGAGTGCATACGTCAATGCACGTGAAAAACAGAAGGTGCTCTACATGAAGCACCTGGGGGCTCAGTATCAGGACAGGGTCCTGTACTGGGCCCTCAGAGGGTCTTCCAGGTTGAGGAACAACATTGAAGTCACTTGCATAATAGATTCAATGGATCAGCAGAAATTCTGCTATCCAAGAGGACCACAGTACCAGGCAAAAGAGCTCTCCAGCCTAATCAGGCCGAGAGCTCACATCACATGTGTGATTGTGCGCGGATTCTTTGTGCTGATCACACTGGCAGAACATAATTTGCCAAAAAACTCCTCCTGCATGGTTGAAACACTGGCATATTGTTTGGAACTTCTTCGCGCAAAACATTTTGTGGATTCAAAATGTATTAAGTTCAATATCCAATCCGACAACACGGTGAGAGAATGCAAGAACAATATATGTCTTCGTTGGCTCAGTTCCATCACGGCGAACGGAGCCTTGCATTGGTTTCGTATTATTTTTCAACTTTTGTGCTCATGTGTTGCGCAATTATATTTAATTTGTCAAGGACATGAACGGATGAAACCTGAGGTTGGATGTTTGTTTGTTGGTTGGTTGGTTTGTTCCTTCTTAGTTTGTTCGGTCGTTTGTTTGTTTGTTTGTTTGTTTGTTTGTTTTTTTTGCTTTGTTTTGTTGTGTTTGATTTGTTTCTTTGGTTTGTTTGTGTTTGTTTGTTGTTTGGTTTTGAGGTTTGATTTGGTTTTGAGGCGGTGTTGTTTTGAAGTGTTTGCTTGATTCATGATCATCGCCGCTCAGGTCTGGTCCGGGGTGCCACTTTACGGCATCTCCGGACCGGCCATTCGCACGAAGATATAGATCAGTGCTTTGGATCTTTGCCTAGAGAATCCAAACACTTACTTTGGACGTCGTTTCTCCTAATGACAGCTTTAGCTGTGGTTTGTTGATATTGCTCTCGTTTGTTTTTGACAACTCATGATAGTACATTAGCTTCTGCAGTTAGCCCATGGCTGCACTGCATTGGTTCCAAAAAGGCAATGCTTGAAGTTGGCGCAGCTGGTTGCTTACCGTGTAGAGCTGGTAATGCAAATCTGCTTTCATGCTAAACACCATGGAACTTCTGCATGAACAAGTCTATAGCTTTGTCAGGATAGACAAAAGTTCGTATATTGGAAGTTTCCCAACTAACTTATTTAGGTCAGCCAGGTCTGAAAAGCAAACCTAAACATTGAAAGGGTTCATGTTGGTTTCCATTTCTATAAGTTGACTTGAAGGCAATGTTTTCAAAAGTGCAAACACAAACAAGTATAGAGCTGAGGTCGTGAGACAGGAATTTGGGCTTACAAAGTGTACTTGGGTGTTTTTGTTGTGCAATCTTGTGTTGGGGCCATCAGGAAATCCCGCAATTATGAGGTAAAAGCATGTAAAATCCCAAAATTTGGGGCTCCATTCCACAAAGCAAAGAGCCGGTGAAATTTGTTGCATTCCTATACACCACTTCCTTCGAAGATCCTCGCCGCCACTGCATTTTTTGTTTTTTTTTCACGGGGCGTCAAGTTAGATCGGCTTTCGTCAGTATATGAGATCCATCAATGCTGGATTCCAGAATTGGAAATTCATAAAGTTCTTGGATTTCCATCTCAGTTCCACAGGTTTGACATTCCTAGATTTCCAAAATGTTTCTTTTTTACCACAGCGTGAAGATCAACATATAATAGTTTGGAGCAAATCTCCACGAAGCCTTGTGCACAAAGGCGCAGTAGGTGAAAATGGAAGAACTGTATCGATCAAAAATGAAACCACACCATTTTTCACCTTTGGAAGTTTGGTGAAATTTTTCTGGAGTCTTCACCCCAAAACCTGTTTTTCTTTTGATCTTCAGTGCTTCGTGGCTTGCTTTGAGCCATGGTGCGCTCATAGATTCATAGATCACCTGCAGTGCGGGGCTAGTGCCCTTGGGGATGGATGGACGAAGTGTGGAAGGAGTATCTGCAAGTTGTTTTTAGCGGGTTGGGAAACAACACGAAGCCCTCTAAAGTGATACAAAACTGCTACTGTTGAAACCCTGTTGGAGGATTTTTTAACAGCCCCCGAACAAATGTTAAATACATTGCGGCCATTGTCAACACTGCATGACAAACATACGGCTTGTTTCTTTGTCTCAAAGCCAATTTTTGGTTTGTGGAGTCGTGGAGTTGGATAACTCCTGAACTTCTGTGTTTTGTGCAATGGCCGCAGCACCAGCTTTGGCGATGGTGAAGGTTGAGCCCAGTGACCTTCTAGCTGACTTGGATGTTGCAGGATGGCGATCCGTGCGTCCTGGTCGCATCTCGTGGACCAAGGATGATGTGGAGCCTTTGATTGAATAAAACCTGGGTATGAACTGGTTATTCTTTACCCCAAATCCACAAGTTGCCCAATGCGTTAAGATGCTAGTTTTGTTGTCCCAACAGGGGGCTCCATCTTTTCAAAACTTTTGCATGTAAGGAAAGATTGGCCAAAGACATGCGGGCCTCATTACCAATGAGTGTTATTTGTCTCATCAGTGGGGATGAATGGAAAGGTGGCCCCTTGGTTGACTTGCCTGACGCCCTGGGGCGTCCTTCGGCTACCGTTCTTTCAAAGAACCATGTGTGGTTGTTGCCATTCGTGAAGGAGTGTCCAGCAAAGGCTAGGATTGGAATTTCCAATAATCAAACTTATGTTTGTTTTCCATTCAAAGTTGATTCCAAACATATGGGAACTATTCAAATATAGGTCATGGACAAAATCTTTCCCAGAAAGAAAAGCCTCTAAACTTATCAAATTATAGATAATGGTGTGTTTACTTTTCCAACCTAGGTTTTTAAAACACTTTCAGTTTCGTCGTTTGAATGTGAAAACCCTGCCAGATCCCATCGGCTTACTACATCTGCGATGCATTCATTTACTTAGATGTGTTGCTTCGCAAACGCCTTTTCCATCCAGACCCAAAGAAAGTGGAAACACGACAGTCATTGGCTGCTAATGAGGCTGTGAAAGTCAAACGGTGTCTTCAAGCCCTTCGCTATCTATGGCGTAATGCAAAGGATAGTTCCCATGATCCTTCAGTTCAAGCCCTTAAAGAGCACCTATGCCCTTCCCCAATTCAAAACGCCAATGCAGCCGCCGCTCCTCCGCCACAGCCATCATCAGATGAAGAGCCCATTGAGGATGAGAGCCCTGGATCGGCGGTGGAAGAGCCCCCAATGTCTCCGGGAGATGTTGGGTTTGGGGGGGACATTGGTGGTGGAACTTTGAGTGACTTTGAGCAAGGTGAATCTGAGTTAGAAGGTGAAGGTGATGAACCCGTAGACCCCAGTCCCAAACAAGGCCGTGTCATCCAACAAGCTATTCGGGATGAAGGTGATTTTCAGTTTGGAAGTGATTCTGAAGATTCCTTGGCTGCTCCCACCCTTCAACTTGCTAGCCAGAGCTCTGAGGGTCTAGACGGTAAAGAGTTGGATGATGAGGATTTACGGGATAGCCAGGTCCCCGGTTCAGGTTGGCTTGGACAGTTCTATGCCAAATATGGTCGCTTCGGGAAGGATGAAAACAGTGCTTCCTTTCCAAAGTGTGTCCATCAGGGTGCTAAGCAGGAAATGCTAGATGAGATTCTGGCTACATTGATGCGTTTCGATGAAGACATTGACAAGCACCTTTGTCTTTTCTTTCAAGAATTTAACAGAATTGATTTGAAGTATCAAGTTGAAGTATCAAGTTTCAAGTATTGGGTGCAAAATGGTCTTTGGGAAACTGACCCTCAACAGCGATAGCCTACTGTTCATCCAAGGCATGCGATGATCCAGGAGTACTTGCTTCACTGCAGCAATGCTTTGGATACCTATGGGAAGTATGTTTTCTGCACCCTCGCAACCATGAAACACTTCAACGACTGGCTTTCGGAACAGAAGTCCCAGGACTAAAACCTGATTCGCTGTAATGGTTCTTTTTGATCTTAGTATGGGGCAATCAAAGTCCAAGAAAATAAATATGTGTTCTTGATTCTCAGTTATCTGTTGAAGTATGGAATGAAACAAGTCAGAGTTAAAAATCCCGTGCCCTATACACCATCCATTCGCAGGAAGCTGAAGCGCCGATGCCTCCTCGTGCTTCAATTTCCAAGGCAAGGTTACGACCTGGAGTGTTTTTTCTTCAAGAGGTTTCAAAGACTTAAGCGTCCCCAACAGCCTCAACTTCTGTAATGTTCCAACTCGCTTTGTAATTCCCATTGCATTTGGGAGAAGTGACATGTAAAATACCATGACCGCACCTTTATCTTCAGACTCAAACATATCAATTCAAACACTATTTGAGTTTCTACATCTTGATTCAAACATCGCCCGCCGCCAGGTTTCCCGGGCCAACACTGGCTTCAAGGATGCTTTGAACCTCATGAACATGGAATCAGTTGCGGCTGCTGGGGGTTTGGATGAAGAGGTGACCGTGACCCCTGCCCCAAAAAAGCCAAAACTCACCCATCAAATAGCCAAAGCTTTGGAGATTACACCTCCTCCTGTTGTGGGTCGACAGTCAGTCCCTAGGCGCAAAAAATTAGTTCTGGGGTTGGGTGATAGAAAAGGTTGCATCCCCTAGCCAAAAAGGTATTCAATAAGCCTTTCATTAATGGACCCAAGAAGAAATGTGTATTTAACAAATGCACTTTTAGTTTGGGAATCGCAGGAAGTGCTGCAAAGACAAACTTATGTAGAAACTTGTTTTGTTTGACACTGTTAGGGAAAACTTAGCCTTGAAACCTTCCGAAATAGCCTTAAACAAAAGGATGTTTTTCCTGCTTGGTTGGTCAAATGAACTGATATCCCAAGGCAAAAGCCATGGCCAAGACCAAAAAGGAGGAAAAGGAGGAGAACAAGCATGATGCCTCTGACCGGGAACGTGCGAGGTCCTTCAAAGATTACAATCTTGAACATCTCCCCCACGCAGCATTACCCTTCGAAGATCAAGACTATAAGGGTAAGCATTCATACACGGTGTGCGTTGGGGATGCTGTCCCTTCTTCCAACTTATTGTTGAATGTTTTGGTTTGGAACAATCTCCTGAGCAATATTGTTCAAGGTTGGTGACATATACTTGTTTACATATTGTGAATATATATGCATAAATATATTTATATATACAAACATATTTCTTTACAATATAGTTAAACTTATATTTATATTTACATGCATACATCTTCAACCCTTCTATAAGATTCATAGTTGAAACAATTCGTACTTGGAATTATAGGGAACCCTTTCACAACAAGATACATGCCTCTTTACCCTTGAAGCAACTTAGGCAATGGAGGTGCTGTGCAAGCTTGGTGCATTTGTTGTGAAGCGCTGCGCGAGTGGTGTTGAGAAACCTTCTCATCCACAGGTGACGTGGAGCAGGTATGGCGGGCCACATGCCGCATGGGATGAGGCGTGCAATCGTGCAGGAGTAGCCGTTGCAGTTGCCGTTGAATAGATTTGATTTTGAGTTTAATGGTTGTGCGCCTAGGTTTGTTGCAGGATGTTGCGTCGTAGCATTACTTAAGCAAAAATGATAGCGTAAGAAAATCTCTTTACTTCCAACTTGATTTCCATATCTCATTTTTTGAGCAATGTCCTGCACAGCAAGCGCAATCTCCGTGGGTGATGCCACTGTAGCATCTGCTCAGCAGCTAGTGCGTCAGTGGTTAGCGTTTTGTAGGTCCTGTTACGGTTGTTGGTCCAGTTGATCAGCCACTGCTGGCAGTCGGGGGATGTCTTGTCAAGGATCTTTTGTGAGCTTGCAAGAAAAATGGGAAAAATCACCAAGGGCCTTTTCAACTAGTAATTGGTTAAGTTGGCGCTTACTCGCTCCACCCTTCTGCGCTCCAGGTACTGCTGCTATATAGCTGATCGAGCAATAGATCTTACGAGCAGGTCTTGGAGGCCAGGAGGGTTCTTCGGAATAAAGGGTTCTTCGGGATGCCGATGCTATCAAGACTTCGGAAAGATTTCGATAAATTAGCATGGGTCTTTTCGACTAGTAGGTTTTCCAAAAGTTTAACCGCTCAACCCTTCTGTCCTCCAGGTATTGCTGCTATAGTTGCGCAAGAGATACCACGGGAGGCCAGGAGGATTCTTCAGGGTGAAGGGTTTGATCTAGCAAACAAGTCTAGCTGGCTTTCCAAAAGTTTGATCAAGCAACGCCACCTTAGGCTTACCCAAGGTTCTTTGTTATCAATGCGTCAAGTTGGAAAATTCAACAGCATACTATACCATACGGTTTGTTTCGTGCGCTCCAGGTCTATTGGTGCTGTAGCTGCTATAGGTGCCAAGAGCAATTCTTGGAGGCCAGGAGGGTTGACAAAGAGTTGAAGGTAAAGGAGTCTTTAGGATTGACAAAAATAGCTTCAAGAGAAAACTTAAGGATTGTTTGATCTGTTTTGTGTGAAAGTCTTCCCCTTGTCTCCCCTTCCCTCAAAATGGGCAACTTGACACTATCTTGACTGCGCCCACTCCTTTCTCCAGGTTATCTTGTGGATCGCTGTTGAGGACTTTTTTTGACCGGGGTGGCACGACTTTGACTGTTGTGGATCGCTATGTGTGTAAAAATTCAATATGGAAAATAATATCAAAACCCGCAAGACTTTGACATTTCAAGGGACCCCAGGTTTCTTAGTATTGGAGCCATGCCTTCTAGCAGTTCTAGCATGGGCCGTCGGAAGCTTCGAAAGGTGTTGAAAGATGGGAAGGAATCATTACCCTTTCCCAGACCACCTGCTAAGACTTTCAGAGATCCCCGGCAAAGACAGCTTGCCGACCTTCTCGCTGGCTTGAATCACCTTCGGGCCCCAATGGTCTTTGGACTGCAGAGTCTTTTTGGGCCCCAAAGTTTTTTCACCACATAAAATGTTCTAGCTTGTGGTTTGGAAGTTTCATTTGCAAGGGGTACATCTAGACTCAAGACTCCCACACCACCACCCGAACAAATTAAATAAATTACATTGAATGTCCTTTAGGGGTAATGTTTGGGGCAACTAGAAGATTCCACATGTCATAGCCCCAAGTTGCGGATCATTTGAGGTGATTTGCACGCTTGTATCACTGCTCTTCTCCATCCCCGGCCTACAATGGTCGGGACAGGGCGACCATGTGGAGGTGTTTTGTGGCAGGGCTGAAGTGACATTGGCAGAGCTCCAGGCTCTTGTTGGGAAAAACTTTTGTTGTTGAGGTGAAATAAGGTGAAACAAGGTTATAATATGCGAGCACAAAGATCCCTATTAACCATCCAATATCAATCAAAATAGCTGTGTTTCTTCATGACCCATGTGTTACAGAATCAATAGAGTAAAGACATACTAGTATATCCAAAGTAAACCCATGGGAGGTTGTCTTTGGTCAAACCCTTGTATATGGGTGTTTCCAAAAATAGGGTACCCCAAAATGGATGGTTTATAATGGAAAACCCTATTCAAATGGATACTTTTGGAAACATCCATATACTGTTGATTTAAGATCAACTTTAAGAATTCGAGGGATCTGGTATCCTCAACTTGTGACCGTAGGCGGGCAGGAACGCTGTTGGGCTTGACCTTGAGATTGGGGGGGCTTCAATGGACTTAAGCACAGATATTGGCTTTGCTAACAGTCTTTATCACATTGCCAACCTGAAGCCGGGATCGGGTGCCCTCGTGGCACCCGTCTGTGGATCTTGGGTGTTGATGTAGCTTGGTGAAAGTTTCTTGTTGGGCCCTTCCATAAATGGTCCCAAAGGTTTTCTTTTGAGATTGGTTTTATCCAAGTTGTTTTTCCTCAAATAAAGATTGGATACCCGAATTTAATTTTGTCTGTTTGTACGACATAAGCCCCATGTTTAGTGGGCCCACCATCTTATGAAAACCCCAAAAGAAAGGGTTTCTACTGGGAAAGGTCTGAATCAAAATCCACCAGCCTTCAGAATCCATAGTAGCTTCCTCCACCACAGCGAATGCCCTCAGGTCGAGAGGCTCGACGGGAAGGTCCAAAGGCATGCCGATGGGAAACCCTCAATCCCCTTCTGCAAGAATGGGAAACTTACTAACGGCCAGAACGATGATTTTGATGTTGGTGGCAGCTGCGTTGAACGTGTGGGTCATCTTAGAACAACCATCAACATCACTGATGGAGTACCATGTGTTGTTCCAACGATTTTTGCGATTGGTACCGATGCGAGTTCTCACTATGCAAATGGCAGACTACGGATCCCCAACTGCTAAACCAACTCTTTTGTATTCCAGTATCTTGTATTCATCAGAAACCGTTTTCTTTAAAAGGTGTTTTTTTTAAAGTTGCAATCATACACCTCCAAAAACTTTAGTTCAAAACCCATTCAAGAAGACTGTATAGTGTAAGTCAATTTGGCTTCATGTGAGGTCATGCAGCTATCGATATGCTCCCCATGTTCAAAACCAAACGGCGACTCCATGATAAAGAGATGGTTCGCCGTTACGTTGATCATGCTGGAAAATCCCGTGTGTGTGGTGGAGCTGATTTAAAAAGCTCACAAGCTTACCCAGCAGGGTGTCTCTATATAGAAATGACCATAGAGGCTCTGGAACATGGATTTCATCTTACATATTGTTTTGATCTGGGGTTTTGGGGGAAAAGAGCCACTAGAACTTTGTCCATCTTGCTCCAGAGTTTCTATGTTTTTTTGGCAATTTTGTGTTTGCTAGTTGTTTGGAGTTAAGGTCCATTTCCCATAAGAACACCATTTGGGGAACTTTGGGGATGAGGTTGCTTTTTGGGATCCAGCATTATCCAACTAAGTGTTTTCAAACTTCCTCACATCCTAGGTTTGGGAAGGCACTATCGACATGCCGCACCAACGTTCAGAAACTGCATCGTCGGCGGGCCCGAAAGTTTCTTAGGGATGCCAGAAAGTCTGGCAACAAGGCTAACACCAAGAAACACCAGAACAATCTATGGATTCGTGAAGCTAAGCTTGAAAGTGTCATTGAATTTTTGTCTCACTAAAAACAGCAGCTGGTAAAACCCCGAAAATGATTGATCAAGTGATCATATCACCATATATGTTCTCCTTTGAAACCTGGACGCCTTAATCGAAATTTTGCATGGTGGGTTTGGCTGTACCAGCTTCAATTAATCAAATTGTACCTGCGTTGCCATGGGGTAGCGTTGGAAAAAAATTGATGCTTCATTCCTACCATCTGCTCCCATGGACAGGTGGAAACTAAAGCATATAGTAGCAAAGATGGTAAGTTCGCACCGGAAAAAAAAGCCGTTGGATGATTTTAAAACCTTTTTGGGGTTGATATAATCCACCAAATGGCCTTTTTGGGATGATCAGAACCTTTCCCCAACAATCACGAGTGCTTCGTTGAAGGGATGTGCCACCAACCTTTTTGTAGGTGTTTAGATAACACTCTTGGTGGGGCAGGAAATGATTAGGTGAATATACACATTTTTGTACACCCACAATGTTCCCACTATAGCAGTTTCCCCCATCTGGAATGGGTTATACTAATATGAGCTCTTATATGATTGGTGCCATCTTATGTAAAGAGATTGGTGAAGCCTCATTTGCTTGAACTAACTAACCACTTCCACCCAGAGGGTTGAAGATCCCAACATCAAACCAAAACCTCACACCAATGATCTCCATACATTTTGGATGGAGGGTTTGTTTTGGAATTGTTCATATCATCCCAAAATAGACACCAGTATTTTGGAAGCCCCGTTCTCCCAACCGGTTCTCCAGGAGCTCAAATGCCTCGACTGACTTTCAAACGGCCATTGGGCTTTGGAGAATGTACTGCCTGCATGATTGATTCACACCGAATCGTGGGTTGGTGGGCCGCTGAGCGTGCTGCGTGTGGTGGTGTTGGCAGGGGCTGTATGAAAATGATGCGAAATTTGATGGGGTATACATGGATGGTCAACTTTCCATTTGGATCTGAATCTTTCTGGATTTTTTTTGAAGTTTGGTGGAAAAAATAATAGTGCGAATTGACTGCGAAATTGCTGCGCATTTTTGCGAAATGCTGCGTGTTGTAGAAATAGAAAAAATATTGAAAAATCATTAAAGAAAGGGCTTCTTCAGATTCCAGCCAAATCAAACCTGAATCAGAATTCTTCCATCAAATGTTGCGAAATGTAGAAATGGAAAACAATTTTGAATCAGAATTCTTCCATCACCTCACAAAGTCACCAAAAGTACTCAAAATGAGAAATGAGAACTGAAAGTCTTACTATGTATGTAGAGGATTTCGGTTTAAGGGTCAGGTTACTCTTCATGGTAGCGCCTGTTAAGCGATTGTGGACAAAAAGCAATCCATCGCAAGTGGAGATGAAGCAGGAGGATACGAAGGCAAGGAAGTCAGCCTTGAAGAATTCGAACGAAAAGAAGGACAAGGAAGTGAAGAAAGACCATCTCAAAGGCTCTTCAAAAACTTCAAAAAGCAGGGTCGATGAAAGTCTACGACGGGAAGCAGAGGCTGCTGTAAAGGCCCAGGTTGCAAGAATCAAGGCCAATCGGAAAAAACGAGAGCAAAAAGAGATGCAGAAGAAGGCAGAAGAAGAAGAGCAGGAAAGAAAGCAAAAGAAGGCTAAGAAGAAGGAGGCGCTTGCTACTGCTGAGCTTTCAAAGAAAGCAAAGGCGGATTCCAAAAGCAAGACGAAGGAGGTGGTGAAGACCAAAGAGATGGAGACTGCGAAGGGCAAGAAAGGTGATGAGAAGGGCAATGCGAAGAAAGGCCAGAAGGAGGAAAAGGAGAAGGAGGAACAGAAAGAGATTGAGGCCAAGAAGAAAGAGCTTCAGATTCAGAAGATTGACAAGAAAGGAAACAAGGATAAGGAGAAGGAGCCCGTCATTTGCTACGTCCCGGTAGTGAAGCAGAAGGTGTCCCCCATGTTTTCAACGCCACCACCGAAGAAGGTGAAGCAGACTCCCTCTGTTGCTTCGTCTACTGGCAAGAAAGAAAACGCTTCGGAACTTAGCTCATCAGCGGCAGGAAAAGTAGCTGAGCTGAAAGGGTTTTTGCAGGATACGGAAGAGGAAGGAAGCGAAAGTGCCAGTGATGAAGGATCTTCTTCTGAGGATGGAGGGAGTGAAGATGAAGCTTTGAAAGAAGATCAGCAGGAAGATGACAGCGAGGAAAGCAGCAACGAAGAAGAGGAGAAGGATGACCAGAAGACAGAAGATGAGGCAGAAGAGAACGAGGACATGGAGCCAGAAGGATCTGAAAGTGATGAAGAAGACTCAGAAGAGGATGAGCCGAAGGAAGAAGAAGAAAAAGTGGAACCGGAGGCGCATGCGTTGGTCGAAGTGACAGAAGCCTCGAAACAACGTAACAGTCCCCTAGTTCTGCTGGTGGCAATTCTTTGTTTTGGGTTTCGGGGTGCAAAGTTACAAAACCTTTTTTGACTATTGGCGTTTTGTTGTTTCTGATTTCAACCATCAAGTAAGGTATGACCAACAAAAAGGATTGGGATTCCTTCGTTCGAAGCAAAGGCCGCTTCAAGGTCCATGATTTCTACCAAAGCAATCGCATAGATTGCTTTAATATGTGGTTGGACTATGACAAGAATTGGGATCAGGTTTCCCTAGCTGTGGAGCGATTGCATCGTCAAGAAACAGAGTCGAAGCAAGGACTGGTGGCTGTTCAGGGTAAAACCATTAAACAATCCCATTCTCTTGAGAAGGCAACTGCTATCATGGAATCCCGAAAGTCAAACGGTATGTGGTACCAGTCAGAGGATTTTCCCGACGATCCCGATGAAGCTTGGGTTTCTAAACCAACTTTTCATTTGGGTTAGCAACCATTAACCAAGATAGGGTGATTTACTTGTAGCCCTGGAATTCCATTATATGGTTGCAAACCCCAATGAAAACGCAATAGTTTTGTAAGACATTGATTTTGATTCAAGGGATTTCATTTTACCAAAAAGGTGGGGGGCAAAGAAGGGTATAGTTGATTCCCCATTTCTGGTTCTTCTCCATCTTCATCACAACCCAGGAAGCCTGGTACTACATGGCAGCCCCCAAGAAGGTCACCCATAAGGATTTGGTGCGCGAATCAACTACCCTTCATGCCACCACAAGTGTTGATTCTGATCTCCAAAAAGCTTTATGCGATACGGAGCAAGGGTTTATGAGGGCAGGGGCCATGCCAAGCGTGACTGCTGCAACATCCGGTGGTTGCAAACAGATCTTGGATGCTGTGGGAAAGGCCCTTTGTGTTAAAAGTTTTTTTATCAATAGTAACTTAGTACTCCAACCCAAACCAACAAAGCACTTGAGCACTCTAAACCAATTCCATTTGGGTCCATCAATTTTGTGTGGAAAGCTCATCGTCCCATCGTCCCATCGTCAGCCTTCCTTCTCTTCATTCTCCTTGGACAGGTGGCAGTCGCCAAGAAGAAGGCGGAGAAGAGACCCAAAGAGACCTCAGAAGAAGTTACTCCGCAAAGTGTGAGCGAACAGGTTACAGAGGCTATCAATGAAGCTTTGAAGTTGGCAGGACAAGCCCGCACTTCGGCAATTACTTTATCGGGTTTGGAGTTCGCTGACAATCTGAGCACGGCCATGAAGGATCACTGTACCAAGATTGAATCTCTTTATGGTCAAGTTCAAAAGGCCATCAAAGAAAAGAAGAGTGACAAGGAACTTGCAAAGTTCATTGGCACGATTGAAAGTGAGAATGCCAACACAAAGAAGCTTCAGGCAAGCCCGCACTGACATGCTGAGATTTTGGCTGTTCCATGGGCAGTTTCTTTGAATTGTAGACCACCTACCCAGTTGAAGCAATCATCAACCAGACTAACTACAGTAGCTATATATCTTGAGACTTTTTGAATCACCAACATCTTTGGGAATCTTCCAAGTTAGCTGACTTTCATTTTGTGTTTTCGTTGCTCCCAGCTGAAGCAATCATCAACCAAACTAACTACAGTAGCTATATATCTTGAGACTTTTTGCAAAACCGACATCTTTGGGAATCTTCCAAGTTAGCTGACTTTCATTTTTTGTTTGAACCCCATGTATCAACTCATGTATCAACTCCATGTATCAACTCGTTGCTCTTTCTTCATTCCATGTATCAACTCCTTTGAATCGCTCCTGACCGTGCCTATCCTCACGACAGGCTGCTGCAAATGCTTTCCTGTCCAGCAAGAAGACGAAGAAAAAGAAAGACAAAGCAGGACAGGGAAAGGACAAGAAGGAGCAAAAGGAGAAGTGACTCTTTAGCTGTAATGGATGAGCGGCAAAGCGTGAATTTTCTACGAAGTGGGGCGAAGGTGTTTGCCTAGGATGGGTTTTTGATCCATCAGCATTTACCATCGCACTGTTTGGGGACAAGTGAGATCACTTGTGTTTTTGATTTGAAAATGGGCCCATACCTCAAGAAAACCTTTAAGCGAGTAGAGACTTCCTTCACTTGAATTCAGTTTCGTACATATCATTCACATTTTGTTTTTGGAATGAGGTCTTGTTTTCCTAAGGGGCCCATTGATCCTAATGCTACATCCGCCATCCCCCACCAAGTGCGTGGGCCAATCCAAACTTATGACATATGATGCGTTGGAAGACAAAAAGAAAAATTCCCTTCAAGAGTTTCCAAAGAAGTTAACACAAAGGACATTGGATTCGCTGCCCCCCATTTTTAGATGTATAAATAAATATACATACAAATATGTATATGATATATAGTTGGGACCTTGCCCACAAGTACCGAATCCAACTTTGTGCTATCTACTTTGGATGTCAGCTTTCCCAACCACCTGGAGCCCAGCGGCCTTCTTGCCAGGCGTCGGCTCAACGAGGACGTGGGATCCTGGTGGGATGCTTTGGTATGAAAGGTTCACTGAGAAATTTTGGGTCCCCATGATGCTGGTTTCTCTAAGCATGAAAAGTTCCCAACATGGAGTAGGGCTTCGACTGAGGGCTCTAGGAAGCCATTTTCCAAAACTAACCTGTGTCGAAACCAAGTAGGGAACCTATACCAATCGGTTTCCAAATCCAAAACCAATTTCAACTTCTGGGTTTTGGTTTCCAAACATTTATCCTCGGTTACTTGACAGTATACCCAAAAGGATTGGTTTGGGGAAATGGGTTTGGCAGTGAATTTCTGAATGGAAAATATTTGTTAGAATTCGTAGTTTTTAAGATTAAGAATGAAAACAACCATGGGGCCAAACATTCCACCCAAACTCTCCAATGGAACCTTTTCCCCATGCAGGAAGCGGCGAAAATTGGATTCTTGCTATGATTCTAAGACGTGCGAAAAGCTTTTGAATATGGTTGGTCGTGGCCGCATTAGTGTGGCCGGGGCTGTGGATTTGGCGAGCTCAATGATAGATGATGGGATGGTCCAGGATGCTATCCAACGATTCGCTAGTTTGGGTTGCCAGAATCAGTACCCTGCAAACACTGAGCGTGACCTACATCGTTCAATCAAGGGGCTCTTCGGGTTTCAATTGGAGCCATACACCGTTTGGATGAATCTGCAAGTAGCCCATCAGTAGCTTCAACCAACCTTTGAATTTGAAAATGCAACCTCTATTTTAATCTTTTACAACGCATTGTATGAGTTCCTTCCCGGTTGCATTTTGAAATTCAAGGTTGGAGGTTGGAACTTTTTTTCCATTACCCTGAGAATGGCTTTTTTCTAAGGTCCAAAACATCACCATCCTGGAGCAGAAAGGATATCATAAAAAATTAGGATATAGTTTTTGGGGGCTAGTTGGGTTCTACTCCGGGATGGTGACAGTTTGTTTTTGATGCTACGATACTGGGTCGAACCATGTCTAAGGTTGATGGGTTCAAGCCAAAGCCCTGCCCTGTCAAGTGCCTGCTGCCCCACGAAATCTTGCATTCGATTTCAGAGCATCCATTTACTTTTCAGTCATTGATTCTGGGGTCCCAAAGCCTTGATTCAATTCGGCAGTTCTGGCTACATTGCAAAAATTTGGCGCCCTGGAGCACTCATCCAATTTTTGAGGAGAATGAGCAAATTCCCCTGGAAAGAACTATCCCTTTGCTCCTTCATGGTGATGGGGCCCAGTTCTATCGAGAAGATGAAATGTTTGTCTACTCGATATCCTCTTTGTTAGCCCCTGCAGGGATGATCCAAGACTGCTTACTTCAGAAATTCCCATTCCTTATCATCCCAGAGAGGTTTATTCGAAGTGAAGATGTGACTAGGACTCAAGAAAACAACAGTTTTGCTTGTGCTTATGTTACTCCCCAAACGTTTGTTTTTTCCCAAAAACTTCAGGGGTGCCCCATGATGGTTTCAACCTTCAAAAGCCCAGGTTGCCAAAGAGGTCAACAAAACTGCAGCAGACCTTGCCTCCTGGTCCTTGAAATGGGCCATGCGTGGAGTTGGTCCTGATGTTGGGTTTAGAGGAGAAGAACTTACTGGCAATCGTGTTGCATACAAGGGGTGCCCCATTGGAAATTCTTTCAGGCACTGGGGTGACTACCTCTCCTTTTTCATTGGTGCTGATTTTGTTTCGGAATAGGAATACCGGGGTTACCCACAAAAGATATCATCTTCAGGATTTCAACCTACTGGGGGGTATATCATTTCTATTCTTCCGGAAGTCCAAAACCGAGTTTGGGTCATCCAAAGTTTCTCCCTCTTGCCCTTTCAGGGCTGCATTCTTCGCTACAAAGGCAGACTTGAAGGCCAGAAAATGGATGCAATCTTTCAGCCGGTGCTACCAAGCAAATTTGCAACTCAACTTCTAAAAAAACTTCCATCAAAAGGAAACATGAGTACGCTTGGGAAAGTATCATCAATATATGTACCAACTCTACATATGGCAAAGGGAATATTTAGAAAACAACCGCAAAGATATTTTCGGAACAGTGCCTGCGCTTTCCTTGGGATTGTATTTTGCAACTATGTGAATTTCCAAACCGTCAGCAACATGCTAATTTTTGGAGCCCCAACTTTTTTCAAACACATTCAAGACATATCCATTTGTTTTTTTGTTTTCTCATGGGCCTATCCCAGGATGTGCGATATGTGCTTAGCTCAACAAGGGAAATATTGTGACCCGGCAATGCACTACAAGAATTTCAACCCCAACACCATGGCTTGGCCTTTGACCTGCATCAGCAACAACATGTACCATGCGATGCCTGGTGAGCTGAGTCCATGGAGGGTGGTTCCAGGATGGTCATTGGATTCAACCTCCTTTGACTTCATGCATAATGTTTTTTTAGGAACAGGAAGGGACTTGGTTGCGTCCAGCTTGTATGTCTTGATTCGACAAGGGGTTTATTCCCATCTGCCATCGAATGACATGGACTACATCCTAGCCTTCTTGCAGGAAGAAATGAGGCATGATTGTTCCGCATGTGGGTTTTTTGGAGCCTAAGAAAGTCAATTCTTTAAATTCTATTTATGTTTCCCAATGTCATGGTTAGTTGCATGGGTTTTCCCTTTCAATAAGAATTTTCCTTCCAAGTGATTTCGGAACTCAGGCTTTACCTGCCAAAAAAGCCAACTTTGACAGAATCCTGCTTGGGTGACAAGGACTATTGTGAACTAAGCACAAAGTTCAAAGCGGCGCATATCAAAATCATGGTTTTTTGGACTGCTAAGAAAACGCAAGAAGCAGCGGATGCAGCCCCACAAGTTTCTGGGATTATTTGGTTCCAGGCATTTTGATTTCACATTTTACGATTTCTGGAAATAGAGTGGGGGGCAAAATCACATGGACATTTCAGAAAATGGGTACCTCATCTTGTTTGAATATCGTGTAAAACTTTATCCATCAACCATACCCTTGTTTTTTCTCGTGTAAATTCAACATACAGCCAACCCCCCAAGAAGCAAGACATCATTACAGCCTGATCCCTTACCAAAAACTATTTCCTAGGGCCTAGGGCTAGGGGGAGAAGCTACGGTCAATCAGAGAGCCTTCCGTTTCCCAATCAAAGCGTGAAATCTAAGGATATCATCCTGCAAGTTTTGGGTACTTGCTGCTATAGCCTCCAAAAGTGCATCTCTTTGATGGACAATTCGGGGATTCTTTTGGATGTAGATACGGCGAACGAAGCATCTGAGATGCTTCTTTTGCATATCAAATCCTATGCATGGCTGGCTGCAAAATTTGATAGTGAAAGGCTCATGGCTTTTAAGATCCGCCCCAAGTTCCATTACCTTTGGCATCAAGCATGCCAAATACGTGAATGGAGGATCAACATGGGCGTTTTTGCTACCTGGTCGGATGAATCCTTCTTGGGTAAAATCAAGTTGGTGGCTACTGCTTGCCACGGGAAAACCATGACATCTCGTGTCTATCAGCGGTACCTGCTGTGCTTAGCCATGCTTGTGTACAGACACAATCAAATGGAGAAACCTTCTAGTTGACTGTGTGAGTTTTAGGGTTGAATGGGAAACCTAACGACTGTAGCTTCTCCCCGTAGCCCTAAGCCCCCGCCAAACCTAACAGGTAAGCTTACATGTTTCCATACAACATATTGGTGTAGGACCCCAACAGGAAAACGATAAAATGTTGACTAAAGTGACACACGGTAGTCCCATTCCCTTTAGCAGTTGCAGGGGACATGCAACTTTCCGTGCCCCAGTGCAGAGCCTCGAGACTCTGGCCACGCATTGCGCAGGAAAAACTACGGAAGGCGTTCAGTGAACATGTTTTTTTTTGCGGTCATGGTCATGATGACAAGATCATGACATTCTATATAGTTCATGTTCTGAAACAACTTTCGGGCCTACCTGGCCGAGAAAAAACCATGAGGCACATTGTTTTGGTTTATGTATGAGCCACGGCTTGGCGATGTGCGGTGTACCAAGTTGGTTTTTTTACCACAAAGCACCCCCAAAGCACCACAATTTTGATCAGAGGGTTTGTTGTTTTTATTTGAAGCGGCATACCAAGTAAAGTTTGGAAATAACCGCGTTGGTTTTCGTACTTTAGTTTTCAATATCCTGCTTTCTTTTTTTGTGATTTTCTGAGGGATGGAAGTACTTGAGATTCAATTGATTTTTTGTTGGAGAGCTTCATCCCCAGAATACAAATCATATGTTCATTGAAACCTCAAAGTATGTTCAACGTAGTATATACCTTCTTGCCAAATACCGCTATAGGCATACTTAAGGTTAACGCAATCTGAAAAATGTTTTTTTGTTGTATCATCATGTCCATATATATTCCGTATATAAACATTTGCCTACAGAAAGTTTCGCCCCCACCCACACAAACCTGCAAGCTCATGCATGGCAGCAAATGTACATGGTGCTTGCAACAGCCCATGCTTCCCCAAGCTGCACCCTGCACTCAGAGATGGTGCTTTGCTGCACACGGTGATGCCGTGCTAGGGTAAGGTCTTCTGCCTTGCATTCATGCATATGTGGATCGCTTCCATCTATACAAGGTCATGGACCGGCAACGCTTCCGTGACTACGGTGCACGTAGCTAACGCTTCCGTTATCACGGTGCATGCAGCTTTCGTTATTATACGCCTATGCGCAGCTAACGCTTCCGTACGTAATAACGCTTCCGTAAAAACGGTGTTTGCATGTAGCAAACGCTGCCGTTAGTTCCGCGCTAACGCTTTCGTTATTACGGCCTATGCGCAGCTAACGCTTCCGTGTATAGCAAACGCTTCCGTTATTACGCTGTATGCCAACGCTTCCGTTATTACGGTGTCGGATACCGTAGCAACGGTTCCGTTTCTACAGTGAGTATCCTATTGCAATTCTTGTGCAGGAAAGGTGCGTGCAAAAGTAATTGCATTTAGACATGGACATGCCGATGATGCCTACATTCAATGATCAAAATCTCATGGAATTTTTCCATGTAGTTTGAATATCCCTATATTTTGCAATTTAGCATTTTTGGAGTTGTGGTTCAAACGAAGCCTTTGATGCAAACGACATCGTTATCTTCACAACATTCTCGTTTGAAGTAGATGATGTCCAATGTGGGTCGTTGGATTCTTTAGGTGGATCCTGATGTTAATATGCCTGAACCACCTTTGGTTCCAGATGATGATCATCCAGATGAACCTGATAATCCACCA
>OMLO01000330.1_pt1 | contig 29227 bp, 11 predicted proteins | sample 1674811 | NCBI WGS metagenome assembly OMLO01 (sample SAMN06265003, study PRJEB25207) | coral metagenome | isolation source: Coral host | place: Mexico:La Bocana,Puerto Morelos, Mexico | collected 2008-11-13
GTCAAGCACCTCAAGTAAGCAAAGCACCTCAAGTAAGTCAAGCAACTCAAGTAAGCAAAGCATCTCAAGTAAGCAAAGCACCTCAAGTAGGTCAAGCACCTCAAGTAAGCAAAGCACCTCAAGTAAGTTAAGCAACTCAAGTAAGCAAAGCATCTCAAGTACTCACAGCATCTCAAGTACGACAAGCACCTCAAGTAAACAAAGCACCCCAAGTAAGTTAAGCATCTCAAGTAAGCAAAGCACCTCAAGGAAGTCAAGCAACTCAAGTAAGCAGAGCAACTAAAATGTGCAAAGCACTGAAGTAGGTAAAGGACCTCAAGTAAGTTAAGCAACTCAAGTACGCAAAGCACCTCAGGTGCGGGCAAAGCACCTCAAGGAAGTCGAGCAACTCAAGTAAGCAGAGCACCTAAAGTACGCAAAGCACCTGAAGTAGGTAAAGCACCTCAAGTAAGTCAAGCAACTCAAGTACGCAAAGCATCCCGAGTAAGCAAAGCATTTCAAGTAAGTCAAGCAACTCAGCTAAGCAGAGTATCTCAAGTACACAAAGCACCCCAAGTAAGTCTAGCAACTAAGTATCTGTAGCACCTCAAGTAAGTCAAGGACGTCAGGTGAGATAAGTATCTCAAGCATATAAAGCATATACGAAACATATATTCGGTACAATATATGTCCCCATACATAACGTACCTACCTGTTTCTCTGCACAATTGAATCGCGGACTCAACTGCGCCATTTCCTGAAAAAAAGAGGAGTAGACGAAGCGATATACACTGCGAGATTTTCGTACCTTTTATGGCTCATTGTCGTCGTCAACAATACTGATAAATCTTCATTAACTTCATTTGGATCTTTAACTTTCAAAGGTAAGGTTTCAGCGTAATTTATGGCTTAATGAAGTCTAAAGTACGACCGTTTGCATATTACGTAGCTCGTAACATGCCGTCATTATATTTGTCATGGTGGAAGTGTTTCTGCGATGAATTACTTTACCGAGAAAGTATTTTGATAGTATGATGACTGCATATTTCCAGTGCTGAGAAGAGACAAAATTATTTTGAGCACTTTGTTCGTGATTTGCCAATTGGAAGATCTTGCACCAGACACGATCACAAGAGTTCTCTATAAATATACCCAAGATTCAAGCAACAGTACGTCAAATTATCAATTTAACCTTTTGCCCTTTTCTTGTTGTATGGAGAGGTAGCTCAATAAGTGCAAAGTTTAACTACTGTTTGTATGTTCATGTATGTAAAATAAAACCGGTACATGCTCTTATGTTGGCGGTAATTTCGTTTCTGTTGTTATAAGTCCAGAAATCAAATCAGTGAACGTTTCTTGCCCAGACTATTCGTGCCCCAACTTGTATGATTCAAACCCAGTCATTTCAGACGTTTTATATTCATGTAATCATACCAAGTTCAGGTTGGTTCAAAATTCGCCATCTTTATACATTTATCACTGACATCACTACTCAAGTTCAGGTTGTGTAACAAATTAGTTTGTTTCATAAGAGTACGCTTATCATTGTCAAATATGTTAATTCCTTAGCAACAAGGGTTTGGATCAAGACTGTTTTTTCCACACTCCTTATTTTCCTTACTTGCACTTTCCACATGCCAAATTTCCCTCGCCTTGTTATCCTTACAACCTTTGTGTGTATACAATGGATGGTACTGCAAGTTTTGTACTAAGGTTATATGATACACAATCCTGTGTTTATCCCAACTAAATTAATCTATGTGCACATTTTGCTGAAGATATTGACAAAATATTCTGAAAATGTTGGCCTGGGTATGAACTGAATGAAACTGGTTATGAATGAATTTAACTTGAATCATCGGAAGGTGAAACTTCTGTTTGTATGAAATGTTCAGTTTAATATCATGTTTAACTTTGTATTTACAATATTGGTAATTGAAAATACAAAGTTAAACATGATATAGGGTTATTATATTATGAAAAAAATAATAGAACTGCTCAATTGTCTTCCAGATGAGTTAAAGAGAGCATATCAGAACAACTTCATAACATATCTACAGGCTCAGGAAAGACAGGTAGTGTCTTATACTTTTTAGAATTTATATTTCTGTAAGGTATTATCACTGTGTGGGCTACTGATAAAGCATGAACTAGCCCAAGATAAAGGTATTCAACAGAAAATTTTAAAATCTAGCTAACTACTGGTTAGTCAAGTAGCTAGAAACATAATTTCAGGTCAGGAGCAGTTTAGAATGCATTGATTTGAATGATTGGAACCGTCTATCATCCAGGACATCTGCACAAATGAACAATTATTTACAGAGCAACATATGAGAAATAATACAATTACTTTAAGAATGGGGGCATCCAGAGGATGCCTAGATACCTATCTAGCTAAAAGCCTGGATTAACCCACTGATCTCCAAACCCTAGAGCTCAGACCACCCCCTGAAATTCCAGAGAAATTGGCTACCACAGTGGACACATTCACCACTGCATGAATAATTTAAGATTTTAATGTCTTTTATTTACTCTTCTGAAGGGAAACTTCACAAAGTTACATGTAAAATAATATACTCTCTCCCTATAAAATTTTATTTTTAACCTGAGCTTCAGGCTCTCTTACAAAAAATTCTAAAGCTGGAGAACTGACTCAACTTCACGATGTACAGTGATCTACTTGCAATGACGCCTTTACCTTTGAAAGTATTTATCAGTATTATAACCTTTGTTTGTACTCTCGTGCCATCAGAATAATGCAAAAAGATTTCCTTCAAAGACAACACGAGAAAACAGATCACATATTTCTCCACAAAGAAAGGAATCTTCCATTTTATAGCACAGGTCAATTTTGAATTTGCCCACCAATGCTGACATCACAAAACATTACAAGGCGCTGCTATAAAATGACTTTTCACGAGTCAAGAGCAATAAGAAGCCTATTTTTAATGCCTAAATTAAAAGTTTTCCATATTTGTTCACATTCAGCATCTATGAACAATAATTTATTTTAACACAGTAGCAATCATGGTTGTTGTTTTCATCTGCACAGGGAAACCAACTTGTGAAGCAGGACATGTGCGCTACAATAGTTTTCACCGTAAAACAATGCTATGAGCACAAATAGTTCTAAAATAACTGTAGCAGAACACTTAAGGTTCAGATTGCTACAAATTCCACTCTGCTATTGAGCAAAACACGGTTGTTCACCTGCATTCGGCGACATAAAGGAACGCCACACTGTTTACACACGTAGGACATTTTCAAAGGTATGGACTTCATTCCTCTTTCTCAATAAATATATTGAAGAAATCTTTGGGAGTTAAATTGTCTCCAATTGAAACAAGCCATTTTTGACAGGGCACATATGGGTGCGTTGGAATTTCAGAGGGGTTTTGTTTCTGGCGCAGGAGGCTGCATCTGATGTCAATGGGTTAAAGTGGTTAGACATTTTTTTGTTAGTGATATGTGGTGCTGTCGGTGGGTTAACAGGTGGTAACATCTGTGTTAAAGGCTGTGGTTACATAGGTTCAGAGCGACCCTAAATTTCCCACGCAGTCTAGAATTTTTGAACTTGGCATACAACAATTTAGAGACTTGCCAAAAAGTTGCACTTTAACATGCAGCTGTCATAGTACATGTAATAGTCTGGGGAGGTGTGTGCTTTTTGGCACAGTAACTTAACTTGTTCAGCGGACGAATTTCCATATTGTCTTGGTTGTTCCTACTCCTTTTTGGTTGTCATGGACAACCGGACAACTGTGAATATGGAATAATAGTCATTGTTTTTTTTGTGAATGAATTTTGAGAGACTGGCACAGAATTGCAGGGAGCAGGGGTGCACAAAACAAAGGAAGGCGAGCTGTAAGTGGTTAGTACAGTTTTAAATGGTGATGTTCAGTGACTGTGTGTTATTCATTTCAAAACTTTTCCTTTACAGACTGTACTGTAGCACCATGATTGATCCAAGGAACATGCCATGTGCTCGAGTGTGTCTGTCACGGCTGCTGCCAAATGAACTTCCCCCAAATGCACAGGAACAATATCACAACTATACTATCCAAAGGAAGAGTAGTTCGACTTCATTAAATGCAGCAAAAGACACAACTACGGTTGATGTGTCTTCCATAAGTGCAGTGGACTTCTCATGCGAGTTGGGAGCAAGTGATCAATCACACACCAATGCTACCTCAGTGAAATTAAATGTGCCCATGAATGCAAGTAATAGTGTTGATCCAAACACCCAACATCTTCCAAATAACAGCACAAGTGGGTACAGTGCTTCTACTCAGAGCTCTCTTTCCAACTACTCTTGTATGCCAGCAGTAAATGATCAGGTGGAGTTGAATCCTGTTAATATAACTACCAACATGTCAGCAAAACGAAGAAGCTCTGAGACTTCTGTGTTATCCAGTCATTCATCAAAGAGTTTGGAGGGTAGGGAGATTGTTGCCTCTATTTCTCTGACACCTGTAACATGGAAAACACCAAGGTATACCACTAGACTGGATGAGGATTGCATGCCTGAGAATGAACTTGTGTTGAGTGAAATGTCCTATGGTTCCACATTGTCAGGAACAGAGTGTAAAAGTAACTCTCCATATTTTACAAGAAGAAATTTGGTAAGTGCATTACCCAACACTACATTTGTAAGATTTTGTCCTTGAGCAGTTTACACCCTTGAAAGGAAGGATAACAGTCTGCCAGCACAATGAAAAAGAAACAAAATTTAAATCAACTAGTTAGTGCAAATGAATATTTACGACTTGGATGGGGGATTGCATAAGAGATCTTAACATACAGCATACACTATAATGCATCATTATGCAAAGCCTGCTACTTCAGACGTCCAAGCACATAGCTACATGTATCTTTTGTCATTTGTATTTGTATTTATATTTTTGCACCTCAGAAACCACCAGACTTTTCTTATGAAGAAGTGTCTGTGACATCATCTACAGCAAATGTTTCTGAACAAGGCATGGATGAAAACCGAAATCCTTCAGATTATGCTTTATTCAGTGATCATGTCATGTATGGTTGTGAAGATATGTGGCCAGATCTTCATTGCTATTCACCCCCAGAAAGTCCAGATTCTCAAGAAACTGAAAGCACTCTAAAAGAATTTTATAAGGAAACTAGTGCGTTGGAAGATCTGAATACAAGAACTCAGACTAGGACAGACAGTGGAAAACCAGGTACATTTTTATCTTCCTTGCATTGTAACAAAGAATGTTTCACTGATGAACAAAATAGTCTTTGCTCTCCTGAGGTAAATCTTGTGCCGCTGGATGTTACCAAATATGAGCATTGTAAGAGGAAAATGTCTTGCAATGAAATGGGCTATAAACGAAAGTCCATATCCCCAAAGGGAGAACTTGTTGTCAAAGTCGAAGATGTCAGAGAGAAGTTAAAACCATGTGCCAGTGGGGGACTTACTGTTGTGACTAATTCTTCAAAAGTGCGATATACAAGTTCTGGACGTAGAATTGCAAATAACTATTCTGAAAAAGAACTTGCCAAGTTGTCCTTGGTACATGCATGTGAAGCAGCAAAGAAAAAGCGTAAAGTACGAAAGAAGGTTCCAAAGGGCTCTACACAAGTGAGAAAACACCCAAAGAAAAATCTCTCTGAAAAGAGGCACAATCCTCTCTTGCGTTATAAGAACTTAAAGTTTTCTGAACTCAACACTATTAACAGAATGTCTGTGAGGTACAAGGTGGCTTTTACGAAGTGGCCATTTGTATTTTCTGGTGCTTTGGACCTCATCAATCAAAGGCTTGTGAGCCAAAATGTGTTCTGGGATTCATTGAGATCCTGATGAAATCATACCAGTAATTATCTGATCATCCTTAAAAGATTAGTTATTCAATTGTAGATCCAGAAGGATCTTTATGTTTTCACAGGAAGAGTGGGAAGACACTTAAATATAGTGCCACTTGACTTGTTGTTTCCATCGTAACTACTGTTAGTTGTAAGGAAATGGACTTGAATTGACTTGAATTGAATCTTTACTGTTGAATGAAAAACTACTTAATGCAGAAAAATTATTTATGATAATTTTAATCTAAATAATTATATTTTTAATTATTCATAATCCTTGTTTTGCTTGCCAACGAAAGATTAAGGTTCACCCATGCAAATGTGCATTTTCCTCTTTCATAGATTAAAGGGCTCCCTTGTCCAGTGCTAATTTTAAAGGACAAATACCAAATCGGGAATTGTTTTATTACACTTCTGAATTATATCTAGCACAATGCCATAGTCACAGCAAATAAAATACATCTTTTGGAAAGTTTTCTTGTTTATATGCATCCCCCTTGAATATGGGGAGTTTTTCCAAATATAAAGTTATTAATGTCTTTATATTTAGAACAGCTTTGATAAAAGAAAGTTAACTTATTACATGCGTCTTTTCTCACGATCCATTTCTTGCAAAGTAATCAAGATATAACTTCTTAGTACAACCTCAACACATTGTGAAAATGGCCAGCAACACATTGGTGTAGCTGTTACAGGTCAAAATTAAATTCCTTTGTCTCTTAACCCTACTTATTCATTGTTTTGAATAATTAGGGTTAGAAGACAAAAGAAATTGAGAATCCAACTAGGTTAAAATTATTTTGACCTGAATTTAATTTTGACCTGTAACATAGCTGCAGATGCTAAGATCTTACATAAATCAAACTTTGTGGCAAATTGGAGACTGATTTTTAAATTTTGTTGTTCGTTGCCTGAAAGAGTTATTGTGGTTGCAACTGTGCAAAATCTAATTATTTATTATGATTTATGGCAGCTTGTAAATAGCTAGGAATTAGACCCCAAAAAGATTGGGTGAACTGAAGTGCCACGTTTAAACAGAAATTTTAATATATTTTAAATATTATTATAGGAAAGGAAAGGAAAGGACAGGAAAGTCTGGCCTAATTTGTTTTCACTCTCGTATGTACCAAAAGATGAAAAAGTAAATTAAATCTCATTTTGCAAAATATTTAAAAAGTAAACACCACCATGTGAAGGTACTACCTTCAGTGGTGCTATTTTTTATCTCTACTCAGAAACGACTAAGAGAGACTCATTCTTTGATTGAAATGACTGACACTGACAATGACTGAGTTAAAGGAGTTAAGTTAAGGTGGCTCCATAGGGTAATCATTTATGGTGTTGTGCGCGCAAGTGTTATGTTTTAAATGCCGTTTTTGCATTCATGTTTTCACCCAGTCCTCTCAAACTTATCAAATGTAGTAAGCACTGATTAAATAGTGTTTTAGTATGTTAAAATGTTTGGTCTTAGCCTTGAATTATAAATGCGCAAATCAATGTGGGATTTTGCTGTTTTCATGGTTTTATTTGTGATTGTTTTGAATTTCCTTCGGTGAAATTTTCCAAAATTTTCTCAGTACTGTACATCGCAACTAGCGATTCACGAATTTTAAACACAAAAAAGTAGACTTTGGAAAGGCAGTTTTTTCGATTTTTTTTAAATTTTTGTTTTACCGCTGCCAAAAAACTGGTCTTACAGATTTCCCTGGAAAACGAGCTAGAATGTTTATCAACAGTCTGCCAAATTTTAAAGAATTGCACCGAAGGAAACTCGAGAAAATTCACTGTCAGTTTTGCTTTTTGTGCTCATGTTGACGAAATAAAATATCGAAAAACACTGACGTTTCCCTTGGAGCGCGCGCAAATTACTTAAACTTTCGTCCCCAGCGCGCGTGCGATCGTAAAACTTTAGGGAGCCACCTTAACCTTTAATGTCATTCTGCAATGTAGCTGTACATTGTAGGGGACAACTTTTAAAGGGTGGATGTTGAACTGGTGTACAGTCAGATCGTTAGTCTGGGATTCATTGTTGGGCCTTCTTGAGATAATTTTAGCTATTCAGCATTTTACAGAGTACAACATTAATATGAACAATTGTATCTACTTTGCAAACTTCAGAAGAGTACACTCAAATAATAAATACATTTTTACTGGGATATTCTTCCCGGGGTGTCTCTTGGAATCATGAAAAGGACAGATAAAATATATTTTTGCTGGAACGTTTGTGGTTGTCTGATAATAACACTGTGGAAGTGAACACGCTTCTCCTCAAGTCCCTCCTGCCTTTTTTCTCCTTTCTGATTCCTAAACTGGTCACCATGACCCTGGTAAATTATCAAACCAAAACACACCCTGCGTATAATCAAGTCGCAAACTCCACGAAAAAGATGCATTTCTTCCATTTACAGGGGAAATAATGGAGTAGCATTACCTTATTTAGGGGGAGGGGTTGGTAATTTTCTGGTTTTCCCGCCTTTTCTTTTATGAATTTCTTGGTGACAATAGTTCAGACGTTATATATTTTTTAACAAAAAACAGAATGCACTTGCTCGATTTTTTGCCGCACGGCTCTCCCTACGCGATTGTTTTGTCAGCAGTTTTGACTGTACATGAGTTTTTTTAGGTAATTGCCCAACATCCCTCAGAAAAAATAATGATGATCCCTCACTTAGTTGTATGATTGTTATATCCTAGCCGATTTCATGAGGCCTGGTTTTAGGAAATGTTTGTGTAGGTACGTCAAAAGAAGAGAAAGATAAGACCCAGCGTACTTTTTGTTAGACCTCGACTAAATCTCCACTAACGGTGACTACCCTGTTACGGCCAATTTGTTTGTCCCGACGGACTGTCCGTACATTAGGACAACTTCTCTACAGTGGTCACCTCTGGACGGCAAAGGCTACTAATTATGAAACGTGCCCCAACAACCAAAATAACTTGTCAACGACTAACGAACAGTGTATACAACTACAATAAGCATTTTTACAAAATAAAATTGTTGCAGCCCCTGAAAAAAAAAACAGGTGTCTTCCATATAATGGCCACGTTGCCCCGTCCAAAAGGTGGCCATTGTGGAGAGGTTTGACTGTAATATTATTCTCATCCAACATTTGCTCCGTTTCTGATGAAGACACTATCTGCCACTGTTCGACAAGAACATTACTTATTTGCTCGGCTCGACAGGTTCTTTCACCTTAGCTTGGTACATGGATAAAAATGTTTGATTGTATCGCAGTGTATCGATTTTAAGCAACACAGCGATACATTTTTTGTTGTAATTATTATTATCAAGAAGTCTTCCCTCGACTCATGGCCCGCGGGGTCTGCGCTTGAGCCATAAATCGAAGGACAAAAAACTCGGCCCGTAACTTAGTAAGCGGTAGGGTAAAAATTATTGAATATGTGACATATACAGCTTAATTTTTCATTGACTGTCCGGCTTCACTTTAAGCTTAAAAACATAGCTGAATCAGTAACAAGTGGCAGTTTTGGCAGAAACTGCGCGCGCAGCGAGTTTGACCGCTCGTTAGCAGCTCGCTTTTTCGATCCAACCCAAAGGCCCTTCTGTTGATTGAAAGGCGTTTCCCCTTTCTTCCCTTGCATAAAAATAGAATTCATGGACAGTACCTAAACGAACGTTATTCATACAATGTGCCCCGGGGGGGGGGTTACTCCCTATAATGGCCTATACGGGGAGGCTCCGCCCTAAAGGGGTACCTTTTTCAGGCTTCAGGTATATAAAAGGGTAGGGATTTTACAAGTTTAGGTATATGAAAGGGTAGGGTATATTAAGAAGGGCCTTGAATTAAAACAGATCAAGCAGACGCAACTTAAGACTCTTTCATTTTAATTTAGTACGCGCTACGTGAAAAAATGACAAGAAGACTTCCTGTATTAACGATTTATTCATAAGTCTTCTTAAGAAGATATATGGAAGGGGTGCCTTTTTCCAATAAAAGGTATACGAAAGTGGTACCTTTTCTGAAAAAATGGTATATAAAAGGTAAGGGGTTGGACCTCGGGGCGGAGCCTTCCAGTATAAAACTTTTTTGAGCACCCCTCCCCCCCGGGACAATGTGCTGTATTTTTGTACTTACATGAACGTAGTTCACTAAGGTATAACAACAGAAAATGGCTCATGAAATGTGTTTATTTGGTGGTTTTCACAACTAAACATTACAGGATTTATATATAGACTTCAATAACTTTTCAAAAAAAGATTCTATAAATTCCAACGAGTATTTTTTTTCGAATTCTCACGATTTTTTGCACTCTACTCAATATCATTAAACGATTTCACATAGCGTCGAATATACGTGGTTACTTAATACTATATCCAAGCGTTTCACTCTTACAGTAGTAAACTCCTGATCTTTCCCAAATAGTCTTTATACAGTTCAGCTATAAGCGCAATTGACCGACCAATAACATTCATATAGCATTTATATGGCTCAGAAGATGCCTTTGCTGGTGCAAATAATTTGTGTAATTTATTTCGAACTCTTTATATTACCGCATTCCGAGTAATGGGCTCCTGCAATTGTTTGATACTTTCTACCTCTATATAACTAATTGTAGCAAACTTGAACGTTTATATTGTGTTCTGGGACTTTGCCGGCTCTTCAACTAACGTCACCTATCAGCAACTTAAATTCCTCGTTATAGTGTGCTTGAAGGAGGGGCTAATCTCAATACGTTTGGTGATTCTCGATCTCTTACTTATTTTAGCTACGACTGAGTTTTTTTTTTCTGAGCTTTGAAACTACAATGAAAAATTTTTTAACTAGCACAAGACGATTTCTTAAATCTTTTCATCACAATCCAATCTATGATGTTGTTATCTGTTACAGTCTTTCCCAAAATGAAATAACTCTACTTCCCTATTCCCTGTTTATTGTTTAAAACCATTTGTCCTGAGGTTTCTCTACATTTAAGACCGCTCTGTACGGCCAGAATACCTGCTGTAAAAATACACATTTAAATTCTTGTCTAACTGAGTCGAAATCGTCTGCAGCCTTGTTTTAACATAGACACTGAAAGTATTCAAAACCAATGGCGTCTTTGACTTGTTGACACTTCCTCCCTACCACTTGTACTTCTTACATCGATAAACGTGCAAGAACATACAAGCAGCAGAAACAACGTGCCTGGTGTATGCGCCACTACAGGGTAAGCTAAAAAACGTTTGTACCTCGTCTTTTCATATAAGCTGTCTTCCTACTAGTTATTCTGATGATGTTATCGAGTCTCGGTGAAAGGTACCTTGCTACCTTACTTCATAAATATGTTTCTCACAATGTTCTGCTTTCCGCGTTCACGGACGATGATACACTTGTCCAAAGTGTCCAGAGAATCTGAAAGAAGACATAAATATCATGAGGAAAAAAATGAAGAACCACCCTTTTGCTACAACTCTGACTCTCTTTTCTGAAATCTCCGATTGAAAAAGACAAAGATGATTAGAAAGAACCTTCTCTAGTTTCCCAATCACCTTATCAATAAAAGCAACCAAGCCTCCCGGTGCAAAAAAGAGGTTAAAATTTCTACAAAGACAAATCTTTTAGCTGAAACAAGGAACACTTTCCACGCAGGCAATATCACTGGCCACGCCGCCGACATTTGACTGAAACCAGTAGATACTGACGAATTTATTGACTTTGTTGCAGGTGAATCAAGCCTTAATAATGGATGCAGACTGGGCATTCGCACATGGCTCAAAGGCTAGTTTAATTAAAATGACAAAAATACCGCCGGGTAGAATGTGTTCTTCCTTTGTGTTCCCCCGCCATACGCCTTACTATGAAATAACACGCGACATCAAAGATGATTTATCGTTGACAGCTTGCGTTTCGAGACACACGCTAGCACTACCGGTGGAACTCGACCAGGGCAGGCTCCGTTCTAAATATATTTACCTTCTTTGATGTCCTCAAGCTAAACGTTATGGTTTTATAAGTCAATGTTTAGGCTTTGTGACTGTTTTTTTTTCTTTTTTTTTTCTTTTTTTTTTTTTTTCTAGATAAGAAACTGAACTACAATATTCATGTGATGGCATCACATATAAAAACACAAACTGTTAAAGGTGGTCAGCTCAAAAGGCTATAAATAAACGCAGGCATGTTTGCAAAAGGAATGTCGGGAGCGTATTGTTTTAAGAAAAATACGAATGTTGAATTAAACAAATGCAAGCTAGTAATATAGCACGAATTAAGGAAAAAAGGGAAGGCACTTAACCCTTTACACTTAAATAATGGACGTTAAAAAAATGGAGGGCAAAAACACACCCTGTACACTTAGATAATGGGCTTTTTAATCATGCTGTCTGCCGTTACAGCTTGGTCGTTTGATGAAGTTATTCTTAGTGACAACCTTTATAACGGTCCAGTACAGTTGTAATCACTTCCTGTGGAGAAGTGATAAAAATAGAACAAAGAAAAGCAGACCCCAACAGAATTCACGTGGAATATGAAAGCAGAATACCTGGAGAAATTTGATTTCTAGATGTTGATTGTTGATCCTTTAGGCGTAAGATTAAATGATAAATTCTCCTCGGTGGTTGTTATTCATTTCTATCTACGTTAGCTATGGGAAGTAAGTTTTAAATCATTAGTATACTTTGGTTGATGTTCTCGTCGTCTGTTAACTTGGTAATGGTCAGTATTGTAAGGAGAAGTTATGTAATGATAACTCTGCAGAAAATAACCTGTGTAGGAAAGGAATGAAGCTGATTTTCGATTTTTTGCCGTTGCTGAGGGATTTCGCAATTCGCAAATACAATTCCCTCGACCAGTGGTAAAGCCTAGTTAGCTTATCAAACCGTCTGTCATTAGCGTACTGACCTACCACTACCATCTTTGAAATACCGTGTATCTTAGAGTAAAATAACTTCCAGGTCTCTGTTTGCTTTGACACAATAACCACCAGAAAACGTGTCCTTCAGAGAACTTACATAATATTCGCTTCGTACTTTGGCTCCAAGCCTTTCCTTGTACGTAGAGGCGAGTCGCAGTGAATGAATATCTGCAGAGTACGGTGCGAAACTGAATACCATTTAGAGAGGCGACTTATCGGTACGGCTAATTAGCTTCGAAGAAACTACGATGAATTCATAAGATAAACTTAACGCATAATCCGTCTGAGCCTTAAATCTTTTAATTTAACTTCTCTAGTTCCTTTTGTTATGTGGTGGTACGCATTTTCTGATAACAGATCGGTGTATAATCTGCTGTGTGAAAAAAGAATCCTACAAAAAGTCTGGCTATGCTTTCCCAAGATATCCAGCCAAAATCGACCAGAGTTTGCTTGCAAGGTTTGTTCTTGAAGACTTGTGGGCTAACAAGAAGAGGAGGCCGAAGGGGTTTAAATCAGTTAAGGTTTCCATAAAAGTGCTTCAAACTCTAGGGGTTAAAAAGTTCATTTTCATTTTTGCAATTGTGCAGTGACAAAAAGGGCAAATTACCGTGGCATAAGCTGCTCTGGCTACCCGACATAAAATTGAAATGATGGTATTTTATATAAAAAGCTGTTATAGTTAGCTTTCGGTAATCAACGTATGCTATAAGAGATGGTACGGATTTGAATTTCCATGTAAGTAATACCTTCATATTAATTTTCACAGCTGAAATATTACTTACTGTTCATTTTCTGTCTCGGGCACTTTTGTAAAGACGATTGTTGAGAGCGATGAAGATGTCTTATCACATTGGAATGTTAACAGGAGTCCACGTTTTATTTTGTCATCCGCTTTGGGTAACTGATCCAGCGGGTAATCAAGAAACAGTAATAAAATTTTTTGGCGTCAAATTCTGATTGTTACAAAAAATTTACCAAGTTTTTTTGTTTCAATAACTAAAAGTTCTTAGTAGGCAGAATAAAACAATAAACTAGAGTAGTTTTTACGGATTCCTTTTAAAATTCGATCGCAACTGGCTCAGTACTTCCTCATCTATAAAAAGCAGGAAAAATCGTTTCTCTTGCTGGCACTTTTGCAAGTCTTTTGGGCGGTTCTTTCCCCATAAACGCAACAGTATTCAAAATTTTTTCCATACTCAGTAGTGTAGCTGGGACAATAAAACAATGAAAGATATCCCTAGCTATCAAAATACGTGTGCCGGATTCAATGGCGTCTTATACTGCTCGACATTTGTTGTGCCTTTATTGCATGGCAACACTGTTGGGTGTCGGCTACAAGACTGAACATTAGAGCAACGCTATACAGCACGATAAACAGCACCACATGCTTAATTAACACTTAAAGCACTGAGAGCACTTTTGAGTAATCACACACAAGAGTTGCAACAACAGACATGAAAGTTACAACAAGCTTGTGCAGAATGATAAACAGCACTGGCACTGCTTAGTGCTTATGAACACCAGCTCGAAATATTGATTCTCGTTGCAGCTGTTGCTCTACATTTAAAATACGTCAGTACTGAGATTTTGTCAGTGTTGCAAGAAAAGCTATCCCTTAGCTGATGAGTGGCTATTTTCTTATCACATGCATACTTGGCTATGCCTTAACATCAAAAGGAGAATTCACGTGTTGATCTCTCATGGGAAAATTATGCTCAAAGAGAATGAATAACTTGCGCCCGGCTTCCTGTTGTGATATTCACTTGACAAATTTATTTTCGAATTTCTGAACGCAGCAAAAACATATTCACCGAACCTGAGACGATACACAACAGGCGGACAACATGCATTTTGGCTCCGGCGTGTCTAGTATCCCAGCACTATTAATAGATCGCCCGAAGCAATGAGATTTGCATCAGCTGTCACGCTTCCATAACAGAGGAGCCTCTGTGGTCTGAGTGCAGTACAGGAATGGTGGGAAATCGAAATGTTAGTAATTAAAACGAGGTGAAAATAAGGAACTACAGCCCCATTCCAAACTAAGGAATTGATGCAAATGCAAAACCTGGACTCTGCGACCCCAAAGATAACTTAGCGTGATGTTAAATGCAGATGTAAGCCTCCACCTGTGCTAAAAATCGTACAGATCATTATTATAAATGTCCTACCACACAGCATAAACGCCTTTACAGAGCCGGAGCTTTGTATAATCCGAACCACTAATTATATCGAGCTGTTGCCAAAGATTCTATTTTAAGCAAGTTTCCAAAGAGATCTTTGAATAGATTTCCTGTTTTTCTGGAAGTCTATAGGTTCACCAATCTTCGTGTAGACACAATAATAAAAATATGTTATTTTAAGCATTTTCTGTTGTCTTAAGTCATAACATTCTCAGGCTGAAGAAATAATTTGCCCCTTTAAAATCGGCAGCATTGGAAACAGCCAGTTGTTGCTTTCTTTTGTGTTAATTAATAGAGATTACATAGCTCACAATATCCAAATTGGGGTTACTACAATAAAGGTGCTTATTATGTAATCAATGTCTCGGTAATGCAACGGAAGGCAAAAGATTAAAGTTAGGCCCGTTCCACTAATCACGTTACAAGGGAAAGCATTCCAAGGGACAAGTTTCAAAATCATAATGTGATATCTGAAGGAGGCCGGAAGAGTTTCAATTGTAGATAAAACAAAACTAGGAGGCGAGTGTCGAAAGCTTTGCATGTGGTACAATTGAATTTCTGAAGGAAGCTACCCACTGTTACAAAACAAAAGCCAGTCTCTGAAACAGAAAGGCGCGTCTGTTTTTTCCCAATTTTTTTTATTCTCTGTAAAAACGAGTGTATTAAAAGGGGAAAATGAAGCAGAGCTTGCTTCCACAATTTCCATAAATTTCATTTCAAGCCGTCTGGCTTGTCACCTTACCGACTGACAAATATACAAAATCTTTAAGCCACTTACAACTTTCATTCAAAATCGCAGTTTTCTTTGAGGCATCAACAATATTGCAGGTTAAGCCTTACAGATAAAATACATAACTGAAATAGCATTAAAATTATTTTTACCTGAAACAATCAAAAGCGATATATCCCTAAGGCCTATTTTATGATATGTGCTTCTCCTATAGAGTAAACAAATGTTTTGATAAGCCTACTGAGACAGGGGTCTCACCGACTATAAATGTTCAGATATAAAATGGGTCATTCCACGATGAAATTATTAAGTAACGCATCATTTATAGAAAACTGCCTTTTCGTAACGCAGTACAGTGAACCTTGGAGCATACTGATACGTTTTAGAACAGATATACAAATCAGTGCACAATGTTTTGCACTGGAGTCTCTGAAGAGGGCTAATCGGCATTTTATAACTGTTTTTGAATTCATACTTTATAGCTTTATTTCTAATAACACTTTTACGGGACAAACAAAGTTTTGTAATGATTAAGCAAGGATTTACACTCTCAACATGCTTTCACTCCGTTGCACTTAGACACACCTAAGACCCTTTAAAATCGTGACAATGCATTTCCAAACTGATATCGGAGTGGGGATTAGACAAGCTATAATCCCAGTCTTTGCATATTTCGCCGCAGCAATTTTATATTCGATTGTTCGGCATAATACAAAAAACGCCAAACATCTCGAAGTTACACTGAAATATTTCAATTGGCTTAAAATCAAAGATACCTTTCGTGCCTATGGCAGCCTTCGCCAGGTGAAATAACAGTGAATGTTTGTTCCATGGGTCTTCAACTCGTGCAATATCTAGAGACCACGTTATCATGATGTGGCATTTTAAAATGAAGCACGTCGGTCAGTCGACTGTGTTTTTAAATTAAAAGAGATCTCTTTGCTTGGAATGCTTCCGTTGCAGTGAAGCATAAATTAACCCAGCAGTGCTAAATGTTATTGAAAGCCGGAATCAACCACTTGAACACTTGAAAACTCGAATTTTTAGATCTCTACAGCAACACCGTGAAAAATGCCACAGTTGTACAATGCAAACTGATCAAATTGGAACCGATTAACGTAAACATAACATTGTATTGTTTGGTTCACTTGTCGTTATTTTGCGCAGAGGAAATGGCACTACATAATCTACATTATCAGGTCGTCGACTATTTCCACATGGTTGGGTTCTGTTCCCAGAGCCACGGCACGACAGACACGTTTAACGACACAACACGACACTATGTTTACGGTAACTAAAAGCAATCAAGAAGGAAAAACGCATCTGTACGCCAAATTAACAGAACAGTCGAAAGTAAAAGATTACATACAGTTCGACAAGCCGCTCTAGAATGAAACCAGTGAAAAATAAAAAGCAGTATTTTACCATTATCATGCCCTATATCGATCAGTGTCTACCATAAAATCATTTAGATGAAACATAAGAACTGCGATGATTGTGCTGGGGCAGCAAAAGAAAGAAATGCATCCTCAATCTCGAACACAATGTCTTTTTATGACAACAATTTCGGTTGATTGATAGTTGCCCTCGTGGCCCTTAAATTACCTGGGGCGCCATATTGGATTTTGGCAAAAACTGCTTTGGCGCTTATATGCTCCCTGAACCACTATTTCGTAAGACTTGTTCTTACGTTATTACAGGTGAAGCATTCTGGCTGTCATTACTGAGCGGAAATTCATGAAGTTAATAAAAGTCCCCTCGTGCAACACTGCTGATACACGCGCGAGACAACACAAACGCCAGCATCCCTGAAACAATTTCTGCAGCGATTCATTAATACTAAACAGCAATCGCGGAAAGTCACCCCTAACACCGACTTTTCTATGAAGAAGCATCCTAGAGGATTGAAAGCGAAAAATACCCTATAATCGCTTTATTTTGTCGAGCATCTAAGCGCACAAATTTGGGTGGGTGCACCCAAAATTCCGCTTTAGAATTCGTTTACATACGTTTTCGCCACCAGAAATAGTTAAACTTACAAGTCAAAAAAATTATAGTGAAAAAGACTATGATCAAAAGAAACCAAATAAGCCTTTGAAGGAAGAATTCTAAATGATTATAATGACAGGGCACCCGATTTACAACTCGTGACACGTTGAAATTGATACCATGGTTTGCTCCAGAGCAGGAGAATAGGCCAACCTATGACTACAAAGCATCAGGGGGAAAACTGCACTGTGGATAGCACTAAGACAACCTTGTGGATAAATGGCACAGCATAGTAAAATGTTTTCATAAATTGCGTCTTATACCTTGAAATTAGAATATATGTGCTATAAATAACGTTTGAATCCTACCGGAAATCTTTGGACGGCGATCCACACGAAAGTTACCGATGAAAAATGAATGAGCTTCAAATCCAGTGTGTCCAAACGTTGAAGGCAAGGAATATTTCACGACTGCCGAAAATACGCAACATTCAAGGTCGAAGTTCTGCTTCGTAAACATCGCATGAGTGAGCTTGCATTTATACAAGAAAGCTTCAATGATACCTCTCTTTCACGGCTAGCATCTCTCACGAAGAGGTCGAAGCAGGTCCGTTTTGGAAATGCCGCGACGATGCCCCGTAGAAAGGTATCACTTTGCCGCCAGCCCAAAGGTGTTTTCTTCAAGAGCAGATCAAGCGTGGTGTGAGCTAAATAAAGCCTAATCTTCCCAGAAGCGAGAGTTATGTTAAAGAGATGCCACTCAAACCAATCACACAACGAATTTATGTGTATTAATAACCCGGTGTTGTTTGAATTTTGTGTCACGAACAACAAGAAAACGAGAGAAAAGTTTCTATACTCTCATTCATGTTGCCTGAATCTAAAATTACGGTGCCTTAATCGAACGAATTTCCGACTGAGCCGAATTTTTGACTTCAAAAATTTGATTTTCTTGTTTCGTGACTTTACCAGAGCGAAATGCTATCGTCGTGGCTTACTGAGAGGGGGCAGATATTCAAGCGGTTTCGGCCAATCATATCACAGGAAGAGGTCACGAAAAAACCAATGAAACTCCCTCTAGATCGCACTTCAAAGAAACCGGTATTTTGTAAAATATTTATTTGATATCGATAGATTTATGGTGCTTCAATGTGAGATACAGGCTAATTTGCCAAGAGCTTCATTCAGTTCTAGTGAAGGAAACTACAGCAAGTGCAGTTTTTTAACTGAACTACGAGGGTTTTGGACTTGGCTTAATTATTTGTCCCGCGTAAACGATTTACGCACCTGGGCAAATAACTACCTTTCCGCTAGCTATTGGCACTTTCCGTGCGCGCTGGGATAGTTTTTCAGCGAGGTCATTCGGGTCATGTCATAATTTTCTTCTTCTACACCGCAATTAAATTTGCAAGTCGATAACACCACTGGAACTTGAAATAATAAAAAAATTAAGAAACAATGAAAGCAATTTCCGAATTTTCCTGTCGGTTAATGCCACAAGTAAACTGATTGTTTCTCTTGCCAAGTTTTTGACAGCAATAAAATTTAAGCTCTCTGTTTCCCTTAAGTGGGCTCAACTCGGTAATCTTTTGTTCGTTCGATGTACTTTTATTTGTGATTCTTTGATAAGATGGTAGAAGTGTAAGCACCAGCGGTGAGATTTCAAAATAGCGTTTTAATGTGTGCCGCCTCAGATTAAAATATGAAACACACAAAAAAAGCAACTTACCGTCCTGTCTGTCTGCTTTAAAGCCACATATCGATAACCAAATTATCGCAAACAGAAAAAAAAACAACTCGTGCCAACAGAGAAATATTGTGATCATTGGAATAAACGCTTTATTCCCGTGCAAGCTATTTCAATTGTAATACTATTATGATCTCTTCATGTTCGTGCAGAACATCGCATGTCCTTCACCCTAATGACAGGTTCCTGGGAACATATTCACGACATGTCAAATGCGTGACTTATCACAAACAACTGAACACGCAATGCGGTTCCATTTTGCGCCCGCGATACGTCAGCCGACAATCGAAGAGCGCATAGTCAATGGCGTACAATTCAAAATGGCGGACAAATTGCGATTTTTTCCTGTCTCACGAATATATGTTAGTTAGGCCTTTCGAAAGGCACTGTTAGTACTGAAGAGAATGATAATATCGTGATAAGAGAGATACGGTAAGTTTTGCTATATGTTATGAACAGAATTTTTCCTCAAGTGGAGATTCCACACAACGCCAATCCTTTGGTTGAACAAACTCTGTGCCATGCTATGTTCACATGTCAAAGAAAGAAAACCACAACAACAACAGAAACTGGTCTATTAGACCATCACAGATTCTGACTTGTAATTAAAAGACTTTAATTGAGAATCTCCAACGTGTTTCTGTAGATCTTTGAGTTTGTATCAGCTTATTTAGTGCATTGTCGCTTTTGGTAGCAACTTTACTTAGTCTTGGTTAACTTGTTTGTCTTGGATTTTCAGACCAGCAAGGTCCAAGTTGTATGTTCTATATTTTTATACAATAAACGGAAGACAAAATGCAGCATTAAAACAGTTATAGTCTTTGTTTTAATCTGACAAATTCAAGTGCATAGGTATTGTAGGGCTAATATTGGGAACAGTGTTATCTATATGTCAGAAACATCTCCGCAAGTGTAACTATCATAGATACAGGCATACAGCTTTTACACTTGATCATAGGAATTTTTACCTCTTTAGTAAAATAATTTAGGTTCTAACCAAACCTTTTTTTTAGGTCTTGGAATTTCAACACATGGATGTTCAGTTCTTCAAAACAATTCAGTGATATATTATATTATTTATATAAATCTAGTTCTAGTAACCCAATTCTTTAGCAGTGTTAACTACAACTTCTCATGATTATAAATCTAGTTCATTATTTTGTGTCATTTGAAGGGCCAATTCTCAAATGTGGTCATTTAAATGTAAGTGCTGAGCAGTGCTTTCCAATGGTGATGCACAGTGAAGGGTGGAACCCAAACGTCAACATTTAAGTTTTCTTTACTTGTGTTCATATAGTTGTTTTTAAGACTATGTGGGATAATTTTGTGTTGGATCACTTAGGCCATCTATGTATTTGCAGTGATTATTGGTACATATTCAAACACAAAGGCATTATGGAATGGACAATCTGCTTGTGAACTAGATGGTGAATAAGCAACTGTCATCATTATTATTATCATCTTTAGCTAACATAATATTGTTACTACTTCCCTGGCCTGCAGACAAGTAGTCTAGGCAAGCCAGACTTTCATAATATATTTGCAAACCTTTTTTTTTAAATATATGTTGATAGGAAAATTAATTAACAAATAAAGAAGCCTAAGCAGTGTATTACAGTGTAGTAAAAGATGACGGGCATTTGAGAACACAAGGGAAAGGTAGAAAGCACGAGCCGCAGGCAAGTGTTTTCTATATCTTTCAAGTGTTGTCAAATGTCCGGAGTGTATCACAGCGTAATACATGGCTTAGGCTTCTTCATTTGCTTTGTGATATAGATTTACGCACGGCGAGTAGAAACAACAAAGCACGCAGATAGACAAACTGACACAATATAATACACTGAAGTGCCTCATCTTCAAAACTCTCTGCTGCTTCACAGAGAACTCCATCACAAATTTCTTCAAAAAAGTTGTTTTTAGCCATCTCTAACAAAAATGTTGACTAGAGGTAATGTGGAAAAAAAAAAAAAAACACTTTTATACTCTGATAAAACGTGAGTTTTCACCAATCAGAACGCACAGGTCCGTATCTATATCATAACAAATAGTGTAAAAAAGACTTAGCGCTTGTATAAAGAATTGTGTGAGATAAAATGAGGGGTTGTTAGATTTTTTGCATAGTATATGAACATCTATTTTAACAAAATGAAGTAAGTTCTCTAATAATCATTTCCAAGGGCTAGCACGTTAGAACATGCATTGATTGACCTGCATTTGAACTCTTGTATAATGTGTATTCTTGAGAAGGATACTTAAATCTCTACGCCCTCCATGTAGGTGTCAAAATGGCAGCCATTCAGTCCCAGGAAGTATCACTCTGATGGCGTTTTCTTTTTTTATCTAGGGCATAAATCTGTTATACTTTTCTATTTTTGTTTGAAAACTTTGTTTTCCAAGACTCTACTTTTCATTTTGCTCGAACAAATTTGCGTCCTTTAGTTTTCCTTGTCAATGCAATTTCTCACCAAACATCAACCCTAAATGATTAACATTGAGTTTGGCAAAATTTCCTCTGATTGAGAAACTAGCTCTAGACGTCTAAAACACGCCTAGCAGCATTTTTACAGTAAGGAGTGAAACGGCCTATCACAAACTTCACTTGACAATTTTAGTCCTTAGGAAAAGAATATTAGAAACTGAGAATTTTTGCTTACTGCATCGCAATATCTTGAGGAGAACGCGACCGGTGACGAAATAGACATTTATGCCGACAGCAGACATATGATGAACACGAAACCCAAAATTCTCAACGCGTGCGTTAAAACAAAAAAATTTATGATAACAAGAAAAGAGAACAATCTGCTTGGAGCTGGAGATTTGAGATGGTGCAGTGAATGGAGTTACCACACACATCTCGATGGCTTTATTATCCGTGGGAAGCAACTAGAAGCAATTCGCAGTTATCAGAACTTTTGCATCTCGATTTTTGTCGCTCTCGCACCTGGACAAGCGAAGTTATTGTCCAATCAGTCATTAAATAGCAGTCCTAGCGTCTTGCTTCGCTGTAAGCGAAGCTTCTTCACGCAAGGACCTTGCATTGTTTTTATCAAAAAAATTGTACGAAACTCTTTCTTGTTGGATTGAGAGCATAGCTGAAATACATGAATTCGGTATTAACACTCCATTAGAACACTTGCACTTTGGATGTGGGCTTTGATTTTCAGGGGGTCCAGCTTATTAATATGCTTAAGGTGCAAAGTGTTACAAGATAGATTTTCAACAACACACTTTCGACAGAGATGATAGGAAAACTTCATGTGTTTTTAATGTAATACCATCCTAGTTCAAATGTCCAAAAAACTGTTTTGCTAGTACTGTTCTTCAATTAACATAGTATATAACGATAGTATGAAACAAACGAAGAAATTAATGTGGAGAGCTCCTAAGTAAATGCCTTAAAACGGTCATGTTTTAAATCAGTTGAAGGAAATGGAAAAAGCATTGCATTAAAATATATCTTCTAAACTTATCGTTTTGGTAACGGGATTCGGTGGAAAACTGACCAGAGTGGAAATGGCATCATTCTTTGTTATGGAACTTACCTTTTCCCTTGTTTTTCAGTGACATTTTCTTTGCTGGAATATTGTTTGCTGGGAAGCTGGGTGGTCCTAGTGCGTTCTGCATGCCAGCAACTAGAACTGCAGACGCAAAGCATTTTAAGCCATGCTTTAAGGACTCGCCCCGAAACACCGCAATTAATCATCGGATTTTATACACGTGTGGCCTGGCGTTCACTTCAGCAAAAGTGCGTGCTTTTAATATTTCCATGTTCCTCAGCTGGATCTCTGCCTTATGACTGATTAAAATTAATACCTGTCTACATGCGAACCCAACTTGGCAGCTATTAAGCTTGCCCGTGACTGAAACTTAAGCAATTCTGCCTACATATTTGCAAATAGCCCACGTGACATTCTGTTTCCTTGTAGTCGCGCTGTTTCCATCCTGGAATGATTCCGAAACATTGTTTAAAATTATCGAAACACAAAAAGAAGATTACTTCGTTTAAACCAGTCACAGTCACAGTCACCTTTTGGCTAATCCTGCAAGGGCAACTAGGCCGTATTCGAGGCAGCAATATATTGTAATTCTATAATATTTGCCTACTAGAACAATTAAATACACTAATTCTCTGAAACAAGACTAGTGCTGGTTACAGTTTCAGACAGGTCGGTTCCATTTTATATCTTTAGCTCTCAAGTTAGTCAAAAGTTTGCGCGATTACATCTAATGACATATGACATTAGATAAACATCGCGGGTTTTTTTCGTAAATTTACGACGGAAGGCTCTCCACTTAATTAGCAGAGAAAACAGTGGGTCACGCGAGAAAATAATATGCAAATCGCAAAACACAAGGTGTGTAAAACCTAGCTAAACTTGGTCGACAACAAACGTTCTTGAAACTCTTAACGGATATAAATTCTCTTGGAATTTATATTCCTCCAAGCTTCAACTTTAACCAGTTCTAAATTATTGACAAAAACAAGTTTCATTTCAGTTTGGCTGTGCAGGTACTGACCCACTCGTTTATACACAGGTTTTCCTTGACAGTGAATGAACTGGACCAACGTGTTTCAGTGTGTTTTTGAAATCAGTAAATATAAATTTCGTAGGTAAATATTTCTATGTATTGTTGTGTTGTTTAACAGTGGGTGAACGGTGTTTTAAGTAGGCAACGAAAACGTCTGTGCCGGGAAGAAAAATCCATTCAAAGGAAGTCTTCCTCTTTTTTTTCATTTCCATTCAAAATAACGTGCTTCGACATTCGTTTTAAACTCAGACAGGCAGACTTAAGCTTCTTATTGCACTCTGTTTAATAAGAGTTAGGCTGCTTGATATCGACATCAATTTTAACAGATTAAAACGAGAGCATTGAGTTTTTGGAGCGGTCAACTGAATTCATGCTAAACAAGAACACCCAGCCTTATTAATTGTCTTGCTTTCCTTCTTACTTCCTCTTTCAGAAATAGTATTTCTAACTAATTTTTCACCTTACTTTTCACTTGACACTAACTGAACGTTCAACTGATGGCCAAATGGCAGCATGTCTTATGGGTTTCACTAAAGAAACAACCAACTTTCAGTACGAGAAGTCGGCTCGCTTCAGCAAAGTTTTTCATGTGTTTTGCTTTTGAGTCCCGCTTTGTGCAAACCACACAAGTATTGTGTCTTTGCCAGAGTCGTCGGAAGTTGTGGCTTCATGGTCGCCGACTCGTTCGATTTGAGTGTCAAGTAACAAAAGAATCCTGTCTTTCAATGGCTTCCTAAAGCTGTTCAGTATAATTCTAAACAAAAACGTTTTCCTGTGCACAGCCCATTCTAGAGGCGAAGTTTATTTTTCAGCTGTGTTTGAGAAGTTCCACCCACCTCAAACAGCCTTTAAACAATGTGTCGTCAGGGAAGACAAATTTTAATTAAAAACCTTGTTCCTTAGCTGCACTGTTGGAAGCTTTTCTAAAAAATGCCAGTTACCTGCGGAGTTTCATCAATAATTTTTATTTAAAGTGATTTGTAGGTTGGAAATGCTCCGACCGATAAAGATTTTCTGTCGTGTAAGTTTGTTATTTTTGCTCTAGAAATTACGCGGAACCACCTGAAAGTGTGGTGTTCCTTTTAATTTACTTATGGTCTTTCAATACAAGTTTTTGTTTGTACTGTGGGCGAACATGGTCCTACTTGCATAAATTGGACTAACATTATTTGCTTTTGTTCATGTTTGTTATGCATGGAAACCAGGCTGAGCAACGTGAATTTTTTAGTGTAATTATCGAGAACTGAGAACATGTTTAACATGCTAAGATAATCAGAGTACAAACCATTTTTAAATACTCCGACCAGCTTTTCATCATGGACCATGGTGGAAATATTAGAATTCCGCTTTGCAACCTACCTTATGGTTTGTAAGCTGTCAGCTTAGATAGTTTAAAAAAGCCTCATGTGTCAGTAAACTTTTAAAGCCATTTATCAGTTACCAAGAAAATGTTCGCCCATTTATTAGGTGCACTTTAGCCCATTCAGAGCCTACTTAAGTTTCGCCCTATCACGGAAACTGGATTGAGTTTTTAATGTAGCTAGGCAAAGATCTTCGTCTCCCACAAGAACCAGCTTAATTAAGTGCGAACCCTGTAAGAGCCGAAATAATGAAAGAAAGCTGCAATCTCGGGGCCTTAGCCAAAAAAAATTATTAATCTTGGATGTCACTATTTGTGGCGCGAGTATTCCGCGCCTATATTATAATGAAGTTTGGATTCTGAGACCGCTTTGATAGCCAAATAGCTGTTCCATACGAGTTTTGAACATGAAAAAGCGCGTTTTATTTTTCCCCATGCGTTAACATTTGTCACAAAACTAAGGCACACATGAGGAAGCCCACACTGATATTGACATAAGACACTTTCCGGGTATTTGAGAACAGTTGACGTATGAAGAGAATCATCACTCGCCTGACTTTTTCAAATTCCCGTTTTGTTCAGTTAAGGCCTTTTTTATGTGTCAAATAAAAACATTGTAAGTTCAAGATAGGGCAAAAATATGGCGCGTCCCCACTCAAGGTGGTGATTCATCGTATCGTGCATCGTATTTTTTTGTGCTAGACAAAAAAATTGATATATGCTAGACGAATCTAACGAATTGCTCGAATTTATGAAAATTAACCAGGCAGCTGTACCTGTCATTTTCCTGTTCCCGTCATTCATGCTGCATCCCTACTGCACGCGAAGTTACAAAAGTGGTCCGTCAGAATAAAATAAGAAATGAAACCACTCCCCTTATCCCACCATCCAGAATCATTGATGAGATGGTGATAAACCCAAAATGCGCCATTTTTCTCCTCATTGAAATGGGGGAGGGGTGATCTTAATTTTATATTCAAATTGTCCAAAATTGTAGTAGGCGAAGAACTAGAAATCCTTTCTTATCACAGCGAACATTTTTTTTTTTTTTGTGAAGGGGCGAAGTAAAACACTGCCAGCAAACTAATAACCAAGCGGCAAACAAACCAATAGCATTTCATTCATTATGGTCATATTTTTTTTCTGGTAGCGGCCTTAGCTTGGATAGGCTTTATAACCTTGGCCAGGGGCTCAAAAGCCCAGATTAAAGATAACCAAAGTCTAAATTTTTCTAGTACGAAATTGTTTTTGGCTTCTTACATGTATTATGTAAGAATAATATTCTGGGAGTTAGCTGAATCGGGTTCGGAACAACCCGTCCCAGGGACAGGCCGAGACTGCCGCCAAAGACACAATATAGCTGAAGTAAGAGGATCGAGTGCAGCCCACTGGCCCACTGCGTTGGCTGACTCGTGAAGGCCCGCCGCTCCCGCGTGTGACAATTGAATTGCAAGCTAGCCTGCGTAGCAGTCTTTTCCGTTTCCTCTTAGCGGGAGAAAGCGAGAGGCAAGGGGAAGTCGCGCGAACGCATGGGGCGAGAGCAAAAAGAGGAACCTCTGTCCCCGAGCCCTCGCGCGACTCCCGCTTGCCTGAAAGGAAACGGAAAAGACTGCTACGCAGGCTAATTGCAAGCCTGCGCGAGGGTAAACTATAACCAAGAGAAAATCAGGGTCGCCTGATTTTCTCTTGCCATACCTAACTGTTTATAACTTTGGATGGCTTTTAAGCAGTCGTTCTTTTCCTCCGCGAATAATTGCCAGTCCAGACCTCTTCCTCCACACTCTAATACGGTATACTACAGGGTGTGCTGACCTGAACTGTACTTCTCTAGCCCGCTCTCTGAACAACTAATGCCCAAATCCTATGTTGTGTTATTCCGGCTTAAAGTACACGTTTTGGGGGCTCGTCACATTAGATACTTGCTTCGAAGCGAGGCAAAAGAATAAACTTTTAGTTACAATTCTCTCTCGTTCTCGTCAAAGTTTCACATAGTGATCCGCCATCTTAGCCCACTTTGACAGTAGACGAAGCTTTGGGCGATGTTTATGAAGGGGAATAAACAGACGAAGAGCAGTAGATTTTATGAGGAGAAAAAAAGAGTATTGATCTCATTTTTCATCGAATTTTGCATGAAAGGTTCACATACAATGCTCCCAAAAAAAAGTATACTCTGTTACCCTGTTTCTAGTCAAAACAGCACAAAGTCCGTTTCTTTAAAGCGGCATCTACATGCATAGACTAAGTAGAATTTGTCAGCCCCCCAACCCACACTCTCCCAAGTCCCCACGTAACGCTGCATGGTGGAAAACTCGGCTGTTTTCGAGAACTGATGTGCTAAACTGTTTATCTGGTGTTTACTAACACATGAAGTAGACGGCAAGTTTTCCTTGAGTTTTTATTTTTTAAAGGCCTTGCATGTACTAGTCTTCCCAATAGACACTAATCATGTGTTTTTTACCCGCTACATTTGGTATAATGCGTGATTGAGTTCTTAATTTTAGAACACGAGACTCGCCCAACGTTCTTCACAAGATCGCAACGATATGCAGTGTTTTCTCGTCGTCTGGGTTTTAAATTCGCAAAAGCTCTCATCAAAATACAAGCAAAACGGATTTTGACGCTAAGAACTTTCTAAATTAAATATTTCAACCAGCTTTTAATTAGTTACCTACATTAACTTACAAATGCAACGGTTAGGTGTGATGAAGGTCGTTAGCAAATGAACTTCTTCTTACCACGTGAATCATCTCACGCCATCACGCGATGCCAAACATGATACTTGAATATTGGGTGTCACTGTCTATTAGGAAGAACTGGTTGACCCGCACTAGTTATATACCCACTGATGTTATGTTTTTCTGTTTTTTTTTTTCTATAAATATATCCAAATTAAAACCTACACCGTCACCGTTGGATTTATCATAACAAACTTAGTAAGCTTGTGAAATTTCATAAGAATCTTTTTTTTTTTTCTATAAATATATCCAAAATTAAAACCTACACCGTCACCGTTGGATTTATCATAACAAACTTAGTAAGCTTGTGAAGTTTCATAAGAATCATTTACAAACTCATAAAATCCAAGGAAATTGTCTCCTGGTGTACATTTCTTTGTAAAACTGAATTGGCAAGTTTGGCGTCCCACATTCATATAACTTTGTGACGAATTTTTATGAAACTTCGCAGAATCACTAAATTCGGGACGATGGAGTGTTTTTTTTTAGTTTGCATGAAAAATACGAAACATTTCTGTGTGGTTTTTCGTTATGTATCTATAGCTCATAAGAATTTATCAGATAAACGCGCACGTGGTACGGTGCGGAGATTGGAGGCCAAGAAGGTCAAATTGACGGTGGAACACTTGACTGGCCATTTGGCCAAACCCGAGAAGTGAACGTGACATATCAAAATCAGATTTATGAAGCTCTCTGTAATGTTTACCGTAAATCCCCTACATGGGGCTTGTTTGTTTAAAGAACTTTTAATCTTGCAGGGGGTCGGTGGGGGGAGGGGGTCATTAATATAGAGAGGGCTCGGGGAGCCTATTTGTTTTCCACAAAACGCTAGCAGGTTTCCAGTATATGGCTGTTTGTACATTAATGTTGTATTTGATTAAAGACTCCCCCTCCCACCCTATGACGAGTCGTCTTCTTTTCTATTCTACCCAGCTCCCCAGAGTTAGCTTTCCTCAGCTCCAGTCCCCTTGGAATCACGCCACTAGAATTAAAATGGCGGATTGCGGTGGTTTTGGCAATATAGACTTTCTGGTGAAAGCGTCTGGATTGGCAGATGCTGGGCTCCGTCTTATCATTGCATTATTCTTAGGTAATCTTTATCTTATTACAATATTCTGATGTGGATTTTTCTAAGTTTTGCTGATCACTGACCTAAGTCTTTATAGCGATCATCAGATCAAGCGTCTTCAATTCGAGATCAAACAATCGATAGAATCTTGAATGAATTAAGGTGGCTCCCTAGAGTTTTACGATCGCACGCGCGCTGGGGAGGAAAGTTCAAGTAATCTGCGCGCGCTCGAAG
>OMLO01000331.1_pt1 | contig 29212 bp, 16 predicted proteins | sample 1674811 | NCBI WGS metagenome assembly OMLO01 (sample SAMN06265003, study PRJEB25207) | coral metagenome | isolation source: Coral host | place: Mexico:La Bocana,Puerto Morelos, Mexico | collected 2008-11-13
AACAACTACAGTTTCAAATATTAAGAAATTTTCTGCTAAAATAAAATGAAATCCAGAACGCCAAGTGTAATCATCAAGTCATATAGCCAGCACTCACTTTCATTATGAAATTCCTAGTCCTATGGATCCTGGTTGCCAAAAATCCGTCGCAAAGTTGTCGTGAACTGTAAGACTTAAACACCTAATTTAAAAGTCGCATTTAAAGCGTTTAAATAAAGCAGGGAAATCGGAAAACATCTGCCCGCAGACTAAAAAACGCCAGAGGTTAAATATACGAACCAATCGCGGTTATTGCTCAATTGTCGATTTCTGGGAATTACACTGTTTACACCTGAAGCTCGTTTTCGGAGAAAAGCATTGAATTTCTTGGTAGATGAACATTGAATAATTTAAAATCCAACAACAGAACGAATCTTCCCTCGGACGCAACACCTCTTCAAAGGTAAACATTTTCACAGATATGGCGAATGATAAGAGTGATCACTACAGCCAACTGAGCTCGGAGATTCAAGAGAAATTCTTAGCAAATCAACAAACGCAGAAAATGTATGATCAGAAGGATGCATGGCGAGTAGAAATGGAGCTCATTATCCAAGAACTTTACCCGAACTGTCGCCTTGTTCTTTGTGGATCTTCTGCTAATGGATTTGGAAGCATCGACAGCGACATTGATCTGGTGTTGAGTGTTGGGGATGGCGGATCGAGTGCAGTACCCTACATGTTGAGGAGAATTGAGTCGCTTTTCACTCGCAAGCCTCGGCGCTTTGAAACGAAGGTAAATCAGTCATGCTAATTGCCTGAATACCGAACCTGATTATCTTACATGCCATAAGCTAACTGGATAGATAATTACCGATTTGATTGATGCCAGTCACGAGGAAACGTTTTGGAGAACTAAGCCTTTACCAAAAGGTATTTTTGTAACCTTTCCAAAGTTCCATTAAAACGGACTCGACAAAAATTGTTATTCATCATTGGGCAAGCGGAGAAGCGAAAACTCCTTGCAACTATAAATCTCGCTTTTCAGTAATACAAAGTTCGATTTGACTTCAACGCAGAACGTTGATTAATTATAAAATTCTGGAACCGGTCGGTGGCATGTAGACTACTTTATACATATTGAAATGGAGTAAGAAAAGTTCCCTTCACTTTGCTATGGCGGTACACAAAGTTAAATAATTCATCACTATTATTTGTTTTTAACATAATTTATTACACGGGGCATTCCGCGTTAGAATTCGAAATTAGGACGAATGTTTTTTTTCTTTATGGTAGTCGCAAATTGTTATCACCGCAGTTTGCGTTTTATTTCTCATAAAGTTACGATGGCGAAAGAAAAAGAGTATTGACCAATGGTAATCATTGCAAACTTAAAAGAAAACATCCGCGTTAAGGCCTCCAGGTCTCTTGTATACCTGGCCCTGATCAGGCTCAGTCGTATAAACAGAAATGGTCTTTAGATAAGAAATAAAACGCGAAGTGTGGTGATAAACATGGAATGTTAGGAAACAAGTTATTTACTTGACGTTTCGTATGTTTTGACATACATATTCAATGAAGACTGTTAGTAATAGAATTAAATTTAAAATAAGTAACTAATTAACAATAACAATGACAGAAGCTGAGAAAAATTTGCATATAAAAGATGCAAACTAATAAAGATAAAGCTTTTCGCTGTTTCCTGTGTAAACCTTTTCAGGTGGTATCTGATGCTAGAATTCCTATCATCAAACTCAAGGACAAGGAGAAGTCGTTTGCAACCGACATCAGCGTGGAGAACTGGGCCAACGTGCGGAACGCTTTCCTTTTGAAATGCTACTCTGAATGTGACCCGAGAGTGAAACCGCTGGTAATAACTATCAAACTGTGGGCTCAAAAGGCTCAGATCACTGACGCAAAATTGCATCGGCTTGCTGGTAATGCATGCGGATTTTTATATTCGCATCCCATGGTAGAAATAATTTAGTAAGAAAATGATTTAACAAGCTATATGTTTGTGACAATTTTTCATTACTTCAGGCTTCACAAATAGCTCAGTACTGTGGTTAGGGAAAAAATAACATACAATTGTGAGAAATCATGAAATCCTGGGAACCTCTTCCACTCCTTCTCACCTTAGAACAAGAAGCAAGGCCATTTTAATCTTGGGGACCCCTTATTTTTTGCAAGAAAGAACCCATGTTCACCATGCTCCCTCCCCATAACACCCCCCTCCCCCCCTCCGACCGCCTCCTACCCCTCCACACCTATTTGAGCATCTCTCTGAAAGCGATTTTGAACATTATGTGACACAGTCAGTCTTGCCCATAAATTTCTTTGAAAGAAAGTTCTTTGTCGCCATAACACTGAATTGTGATAAAGAATTTCACTACCCACAATGTTTGAGCAAGGCAAAATTGTCTTGCAAACATGACTAGAAAGCCGCAAATATCTTAATAAACTTGAAATTGCTGAATCAAACTGTTTTTAGTAGAACTCCATTGTCCTACACCACTTTCTCGTTCATAAAGTTTAACAATAATTGAGTTTGTTAAGTATGAAAGATCAATCTTTTCCATTTTTGACAGGTTTTGCCTTAGTTTTACTTATCATTCATTACCTCCAAGTCGGATGCTCCCCAGCGGTTCTCCCCGCGCTACAAAAAGACTTCCCAGAGCTCTTCCGCTCGCCAAACTCGACTGTCGTGACAGAACTCACCGACGACCTCCCGCCCCAAGTTAAATCATACAAGTCCAACAATACCCAAAGTCTTGGCGAGCTGTTGATTGGGTTTTTCAAGTACTATACAACTTTCAGCTGGGACAGAACTATTTCTGTTCGCGTGGGTGGTACTCAACCAACACCGCACGGAAGGATTTGGAGTGGACCTTACATCAGACTGGCTGACCCAACAGACGAAGGCAATGTAACCAGAGGTGTTTATAACTTGCACGAGTTTACACGCATAAAGAATGCGTTCAAATCTGCATCAGATCAGCTAAGCCAGACTGCATCTTTGCATGATATTCTTAAATTAAATTAAAATTCTGATGAAGCAACCGTGTATGGTGACCGTAGTAGAAATTGTTAATGTTTCGTCATCCTGACTGATTTTGATTGAGATTAAATTATGTAATTAAGCCACATGTATAGGCCAGCTTTCAGTTCAGATATTTTAGATTCTTGTTTATGTTTGGCATTTCCTTAGCCATGTAGGGGAAGCTGCAGAAGGTCTAGCCATTCAGGGTTTCCACAAGATAAAATGCCGGAATATAATGGCACTTTTGTAGGTTCGTTAGAGAGCGATTTAAATTTCAACTATACGGAAAAGAATAGCCTACGTGTAGCCGTACCCACCCCCCGTTTTTCCCCGGGGGTGGGTACGGCTACACGTAGGCTAGGAAAAGAATTAGTTCTCAGTGGTCAGAAAATATCGTAATTTGCTAGTGCTTAGCAGATCAAAAAACTTTTGAAGCTTGAGTGTTTTGTATTTAGTCGGTTTAACATGCAAAGGGAAAACTCACTCTCCGCATTTTCTGTTCACAGTCATTTTTTATTATCACTGTTATTTCATATGGGCATCCATGTTGTTGTCGCTCTATTATTTTTCAGTGAATCACTGTACGCTTAGTGACAATCCGGACATTTTTGCTCTTCAGTTACCGCTTTTTCGTCCTGCAAGGTTTCTTCGTAAAACTCCAGAGCAGCGTTCCGGTTCCATTCCTTGAGAGTCCTGAGATGACTTCGGCGACGTCTAATAGTATATTTTGCATTCCTGTGATACCAAAAATATGATTTTAGTCATTCATTGTGTCCAATTCCAATTCCGTGACTTTTGCTGATGGTTTCTAGCCTGAATTTCACCCGTCTCCTCGAGTCACACATTGGAGCGCGCGACTCGAAGAGGCGGCCTAAATCAGTTTGTATGGAGATCAGAAACCGAAATTAAAATCGATTAACGTATGAGTAATTCAATGAATTAAATCTATTTCTTCCCATCCTGAGGTGTTTAAACGTTATTTAAGTGAATTTAAGTTATTTACTCTGGCGAGATTAACTTGAAAACTGTATTCCGAAACGTTTCGAATTTTCACTGCAAGTAGCATTCACTCATGCACAAAGTTTCTTCGTGCGAAACCATTCCTCGTCCGCACTACGTTACGTTGGAGAAGATATAAGATGTTTTCCATCCACAATACGGCGAAGAAATTTGACAACGCAACGATTACCAGTCATTTTGGATCTGGAAAACTTCATGATTATCTCATAGTTACTTTCTCGAGGGAGGAAGAGAGAGGACCCTCGGCCCGGAGGGTTGCTCCCTTATATGGGCTATATATGTATGTGCGGCCCCAAAGGGTGTGGTATTTCAGCCGTTTTAGTCACAAATTGGGTATCGATTTTTGCACTCTAGTCTTCAATTCAGTTTTTCTTTAGAAGAAGCTACTTTTTTATCACGCCTTCCTTCTCTCATCTGCGTTTTGCCTTCCTCTACGCCGTTTAATGCACGCTACACAGGCTAGATAAAGCCAGAAACAAAAGCCGCACACCCCTACCCAATTTTTCTGGGAGTAGCCCCCTCCGGGACCCTGGGCCGTCCACGCTAAAACGCAAAGCCGGAGATTCCTCCGGTCTGATGATCGTTTTCAAAAAAATCAGATTAGTATGGGCGTAGGCCTAAACGCAAAAAGAAAGCTGCGATATTTCAAATTTCTCCGACCCAGTGTACAAGGACTTGCACAAGGACTCGTTTTGTATTAAGGAGAGGCACAATGCTATTCGGAAATTTCCTATTTTAAAGCATGGTAGTCTTTGATTAGCCCAAATAGACAACCGAAACCTGGTTGCTTAGCAAATTTTTTTTTTAAATGGAAACAGAGTTTTACTAATAAGTTTGAAGCCTGTGTACTTACCCACTGTCAATTAGAAATGACGACACCAGGCAAACTAAAATAAGCACAGCAAATAACTTTCCTTGGTTCATTTTCACCTAACTGCCCCTTGATAGAAGTTATCTGCAGAATAAATAAGATTACGAACGGTCGGCCTTTGGGCGGGCCAAATGACACATCATTTCATCGCAGCATGTTGCAACATTGTTCCCGTTCAGTGCCGAAAGGTTACAAGGGTGTAACAGGGCGGTTACAATATGAAGACATCATTGATCATCGAAATCATACACACAACGTAAGTAGTTGTGAAATCAAAGCCTAAAAGAACTTTTTCAGGCTTTAATTTCACAACTGCTTAAGTTGTGTACATAATTGCGATGATCAAATCACAGGCGTTTAAATACCTAAAATGTAATGTTTAGTGAATAAAACTGGCTTCCCTTGCTTTCCTGTCGTATTTTTGTCACGATGTTTGAGGCCGTTTTGAAGCGTTTTCAGCGCGCGGTGTACAGTGGTGTCCCACTAGAAGAAAATACGTGTCGTAGTGGGACACCATCGCCCGGGCGCCACCGCCAGCGCAAACTCGCTGAAAACGCTTCAAAACCGTCGGCCTCAAACACCGTGAAACAACAAAGAAAAACAAAGTAGCAAAGTCGTTAAGTTCCCATACAAACCCTTGTAAATCGCACCTTTGAAAAACAAAACAGCTCGTAGGCAAAAGTCACGTTCGCGTACGTTTCATTTACATAATTATTTGGTCTCATCTCACGCTTGGGTTGCCTGTGATTTATATCTCTCTCCACATTTCAAATATATGATCTTCAGTTTTCATGTTACAATATTTTAACTTTTTCGCAACATCTTATAAGAGATCATGTAACGATGTTCGTGCTTGAAATACCTCTGGTATCGTTAGAGGAAATACAAAGTTTCTCGCTATGAGTGTAGCTGAGTATAGCATACGCTCGATCACCAGCCGCTGTTCAGGCGAAGGCACGGTGAGGGACACAGACCAAACACGAGAGAGCGGCGGAAATCGACCCTTAGTGTAGCAGAAGCGGGGACACATGCACAGTAATAAATTACTATACAGATAAATCGCTTTAAAACTCAACTGCAACGAGGGACTTTTCTTGAATTTGTTTTCCGTATTCTAGCCACTGAAAACGTTCGTCGCGCCATTACAAATTCTAATATTGTTAAAAGATCCTGTAAGAGAACATGCAACGAAGTTCGTGTTCGAAATACCTCTTGTATCTTCAGAGGAAATACAAAATCTGTCGCTATGAGTGTGAACTGATTGTGGCAGAAGCGGGAATACATGTGCAGTACAGAGAACACTGCGACGGTTCGCAAGCGACTGTCTCTGTATGTACTGAGACTAGAATCCCTTAAAATAACCCGTAGCAGTAGATCTCGAGAAAAAATAAATCGTGTTTTAGGCAAAGCATGCACCTCTGATGTCTAACATGCGCAAAACACAGCATAACATGCGAACTTACCTTTTAGCCTTTTCTACGACCTTCACCTCAGAATTTGACCCTTAAGCTTCGGTTCAGGTGTGTCGTTTGAAGATTGTATTTTCGAAGACTGTGTTATCACGAAACCAGCACTCTTGCAAAGGCCGCCAGGATCAGATAACAAGTGATAATATATATACATATGAGGTCCCTGCGGGGGTCTGAATTCGTGGCAATCCGGACTTTTTTGTTCTTCAGTCACCGCTTTTTCATCCTGCGAGGCTTCTTCCTGATGCTTCAGGACAGTGTTTCCTTTCTCAGTCCATAAGACGTCTTCGGCGCATCTGCCATAATTCACTGCATTTCTGTGATATCAAAAATACGATTTTACTCCCTCATCGTGTCCTATTGCAATTTCGTGAATTTTGCTGATGGAATGTAGCCTAAATTTCACCCGTTTCCTCCTGTCACACTTAGAGCGTGCGACTCGAAGAGACGGCCCAAAGTCAATTAATGTATGATAAATTCATTGAATTAAGTCTATTTATTCATTTGTTATGGGATGTTAAAATGTTAGTTAAGTGAATTTTGGTTATCAACTTCAAAGCTTCGGAAACGATTCGAATTTTAACTGCAGGTATCATTTAGTCACAAAGTTTCGCCCTGAACTTACAACGTAAGGCCTGCAGAGTCTTTTCCTGTAATTGAATAGCCATATCCGAGCAGCCTTTTGTGTGTGTAAAAACGAGTCCTCGTGCGAAACCACTTTTAAGGCTTCAAGCCCCGGCCAAACGATCGCAACATGTCAACGCAATATATCGCAACATTGTTGGGCGTAACATGTTGCGCGCGTTTGGCCAGCATGTTGCTGTTGGGTGTTGTTGGCTCAAGTTTGAAGATGGTCAAATTTGAGCCAACAACACCCAGCATGTCGCAACACGACACAACATGGTGGCCAAACGCTCGCAGCATGTTCCGCCCAACAATGCTGCGTTATGTTGCGTTATTTCGTTATATCAACTAAGTTGAAAATGTAAATTGGCCACCGTAATGAGTTATGAAGCTGACGTTTCGAGCGTTAGCCCTTCGTCAGAGCAAAAATAATGTATGATGCTCTGACGAAGGGCTAACGCTCGAAACGTCAGCTTCATTTTCATAACTCATTACGGTGGCCAATTTACAATGTCAACTTAGTTGATATAACGAAATTACCTTGTTACCCCCACCGACGCAGCACCACAGTTTCTTTAGAAACTTTCACCCTTTATTCATATGTTGCGTTATGTTTGGTCTGCATTTTACTCCAGAATTTGACCCTCGAGCTTCGGTTCAGGTGCGTCGTTTGAAAATTGTATTTTCCAAAACACTCTTGAAAAGGCCTTCAGGATCAGATAGCTAGTGATTATATATCATAATGAAAAGGCATTATGCCGAGAGATGATAGTGAATTTCCGGCTCTAAATTGGAATGCAAATGCAATGAAAAAAGCCACAATCTCTGTCTTCTGTTTTGCTCACACTGACACAACGTACGGACATTCCACCTTAATGAAGCCCCCGTGAGATTTGTTTCCCCTCGACCCCAATGTTCCCCTGGGCTTCTCCTCAGGAAACATATCGAGGGTCTCGGAGAAGAATATAGGGTAGTTCCGCTCTCCTAGTGATCGGCTCTTGTTTATTTCGTTTCCCATCAGTCAAGTACAGGAAGCTAAAGAAGGTGTAGCCATTCAGGGTTTCCACAAGATAAGCCAAATGAAATGGCATTTTTAGTTCAGTACCTAACTGAATAGCCTGCGTGGCTGGCGGGAGTGGGTGCGCGCGTGAAACTTTTTGCGGCGAGGCTGGTAATTTTTGCGAGCGGCGAGGGAATTCAACTAGACTCCTCCCTCCTCCTCCCCATTCTTCTCGCGACCTGTGCGGCTTTTTGCACTCGCGTTTGGGACCGAAGTTCGCGCGGGTACCCACTCCCGCCGGCTACGCAGGCTACTAACTGAACTATTCCGTTGTAGTCAAAATACAACAAATGTATTTTTTCTTCCTTTCCATTGGCCGTGACTTTATCACATGATCTGCGAATGACTGCCTGCAAATGATTTTCTGCTCATGCGCATTACTATCTAACATTAATTTTCGCCGTTGACTCTTTTGGGTTCAATCTCGTCCTCAGTAAAATCTCGTTGACGTTTCGCCAACCACGCGGCCAAAAGAAACGGATGCTCTGGGGACGAGAATGCTTGAAGTTACGCTGCTAATAATACTCTCTTCAAGCGCAGTTGCGTCCAATTTTGCAAAAGGAAAGATAATTTGAAAAAAAATAGCATTTCGTTTCAAGATTCGTTGAAAAGCAATTTGAAATGTCTACTCGACGCAGAAGAACTCTGTCTCAGTTGTCAGAAAGTATCGCAATTTGCAATTGCCTAGCAGATCAAAAATTCTTGAAGCTTGAGTGTTTTGCATGGAAAGGAACACGATTGTCCGCATTTTCTGTTCACGCCCAGTTTTTATTATCACTGTTACTTCATATGGACATCCATGTTGTTTGTTTTTCCTTTCGAGAGATTTTAACTCGATTAGTGGCATTGCGGACATTTTTGTTCTTCAGTCACCGCTTCTTCATCCTGTGAGGCTTCCTCGTAAAACTTCAGAGCAGTGTCTCCGTTCCAGTCCCTGAGACGTCTTCGGCGGCGTCTGGTATTATCTGCTGCATTTCTGTGATGTCAAAAATACGATTTTAGTCACTCATCGTGTCTTATTGCAATTCCGTGAAATTCGCCGATGGATTTTAGCCTAAATTTCACCCGTCTCCATCTGTCCAGCTACTCGAAGAGGCGCCCAAAAGTCAATTAATGTATGATTAAGTCTATTTACACATTTTGTGTGTCTTTTTTTCCCATCCGGAGGTGTTAAATTTTGGCTGTATTATAACAGGAGACAAGGCAGGAGTGTGGCGACATCAACTTCAAAACTTTGAAAACGATTCGAATTTTCACTGCACTTAGCATTTAGTCACAAAGTTTCGCCCTGAACTGACAACGTAAGGCCTGCAGAGTCTTTTTCTGTAACTAAATAGCCATTCCCAAGTAGCCTTTTGTGTGTGTAAAAACGAGTCTTCGTGCGAAACCACTGTTTAGGCCTCGTCCCGCTCTTACTCTGTAAACGCATCAGATGTTTTCCATCCACACTACGTCGGAGAAAATTAAAAACCTAACAATCACGAGGTCCCGTTTCAGAGTTTCAAATAGAGGCAAAAGGCTATTCAGAAATTGCCTATAAGGAGCACACACTCCGCTTGTGTCGAGAGCTGGTTGAAGGCTCGGCTGAGACTGGGTATTGATCACTCCAAAATCTTCAACACGGTAGGATGATAACCTCAAATCTCGATAATCACAACATACCAGCCCAAATAAACAACCGAACCCTGGTTGTCAAGCAAAATATATAGATTTTTTTTTAAATTGAGACAGAGTTTTACTGATAAGTTTGAAGCCTATGTACGTACCCACTGTCAAGCACCAATGACGTCACTAGGCAAATTGAAATTAGCACAGCACATAACTTTGCTTGATTCATTGTCACCAAACGGCTCCTTGATAGAAGTTATCTGCAGAATGAATAAGTTTATATTGCAGCACGGTCAGCCTTTTAACTAACTTGGGTGGGACAACTGGTACAACATTTCAGCGCAGCATGTTACAACATTGTTCAGTCACTTCATGTTCCTGACATTTAGCCACCCACTCAGTGCCGATCAAGGGTGTAACAGGGCGGCCAAACCTTTGAAACGTGTAAGCAATATTGTTTCAATGTGAAGACAGGACTGATCATCGCAAATGACACACAACGTAGGCAGTTGTGAGACGCCTAAAAACTGCTTAAGTTGTGCGTTTACCTGGGATGATCAATTATATTTTCATATACCTGTTGCGCGGTATTTCGGAGTACTGACCGTAAGTAAGTAAATCTCCACGTTTTAATAGCTCTTGCCTCAGTCGCTTTAAATATTCAACTGAAACTTACACGCAAAAACGACGCTAAAACTATCCACACTCCACAATTCACAGTGATTGGTTAACGCGAATGACATACAGCTTTGTGATTGGTTTAACTCCAATGCTTTGGAATTGTGGTTTTGCCTGGCAACAGCGGCGTCCCTTGAACTGTCGCAAGCCGCGTTCTTGTCTTTGTAGTAAAACTTACAATACCTTGCGCACCGATCGGTCTAGTGAAACCACCGACAAATATGAGCATAAAGATAAGTTTTCCCGATACCAATCACTGGAATTGCTGGAGCTATGCTAGTTATATCTAACAAACGTGATCTGTTTTCAAATCCGTAAACTCAATAGAACAAAAGTCTTTAGAATGGCATGCAAATATTTTGAGGTGTCTAGGCAAACTGATTAAAGTGCTCCTTTGTTCATAAAGTTAAATGGAACCAATGTTCCACAGTTGTTACTGGTCATAAGGCCAGAAATATCCAGAGGTAACTTAAACTAAGATAAGAATACTTCGAGTCATGCATGCTAGCGACTAAAAGTAACGATCAGACGGTTACTCGAAGAGTGTGCGAAAGCGGTGATATTAATTGTTTGTTTTGGTTGGATGAACCAAAACTATAGATGTTTTTTAAAAACGTTTGCCGAAAAGTGATTAAGTCGATCTGGAATAAGTGAACCCCTCGAAGGAAAATGAAGATTATTAGTGTGTGGAAAAGGTCCCACGAGAAACTTTTCCAACTTGCAAAACAAAATGTAAATTAGCAGCGAGCATGACGTGTGCCTAAATAGAATGCAGATTGCGGTACATGTATGTTGCTTGGTAACAGTCTGGTCGTTATACGAAAAGAACAGAACACGTTTGTCAGTTACAACTCTAATGGCTCCTGGTTAATTTCTTAAACACTTAAAATCACTTGAAACACGCGAATTAACTAAGATGTAGAAATGTGATAGTAAATATAAAAATATCTAAAACTGTCTGCCAACATACCTTTCCACAGTTCAATATATGATGTTTTGTATTGTCACTTGTAATGTTATGCATCAGTCAATTCCAGCAGTGCTCATCCCCCCTCCGGGCAACCGCGGGGCATAGGCTCACGTTGTCAGTCCCGGGAGTGGGACATTCGCAGTTTTATCGCGGTCCGGGGGCCGGGCATTTGCGTACCCCGGGGCGACCCCCAGGCATTTGAAACACGTGTTTTTGAAAGTGCCATTGATGAGTTCAGCGGAAAAGACGAGGCGTTTGTGGAGCAATGGCTTGTCCGTCAGGGACTAGAAAAACTTGTCGATGTTTTTGAAGGTATGTTTTCTCAATTTTGGATATTTCTTCATTTACTTGAAATATTTAATGTTAAAAACAAAATATAAAGGAATAAATATAATCAGAAGCAACTAACACGTACTGTTGTCCTAGGAGTCTTAACACTGCATTAACATACTGAACAGTTGAACATTTTATTTACTGATTAATAAAAAAAATGCAGAGGTGTTGGAAGGCGACGATTCCGGGGGCAGGGCATTTGCCCTCATTCTTCGTCCCAACCCCGGGGCATTTAGACAGCTTATGTGTCCCCACCCCGGGGAATTTGCCCACTTTTTTAAAAAAAATGCTAATGCCAGAGGGTTAGCCCGGGGGGGGGGGAATAAGCACTGCGGGAATTGACTGATGCATTACAATATATTGTGTTGAAATACTGTCGCGTGCGTTTGCCGGATTGGGCCTTAAATACTGAAACGGAATCAGTAACGAATTACAGCAAAATACAATAAAAAGTGCCTCTTAAGCTTAATTCGTGTACTACTTATGTTGGCGTGGAGTTTTAGGAGTTTTAGACCGTTTTATTTAAAGCGATTTCAGAGAGTCTTTTTTTTCACTGTTTTCTATTCTAACAGTGAACTAAAACGTGCTTAAGCTGATAAATGACTTTAAAACTCAACTGCAGCGACGGACATTTTTTGAATTATTTTCCGTATTTCTAGCCACTAGAATCATTCCTCAGCGTCCAATACAAATCGTGATATTTGAGCTGTTTCGCAAAATCGTGTAAGAGGTCAGGCAACGACGTTCGAGTTCGAAATATTTCTGGTATCTTCAGAGGAAATACAAAAAGAGTGCAGCTGAGTGTGGCAGAAGCACTGTACAGTATAAGAACCCTGCGACACCTCGCAAGCGATTGCCACTGCATGTACTGAGGCTAGAATCTCTTAAAATAACCCATAGAAGTAGATCTCGAAAAACAGTTAATCGTGCTTAACGCAAAGCATGTACATCTGATGTCTGGCATGCGGACAACAAAGCATAACATGCGAACTAACCTTTTATCCTTTTCTATGACCTTCACTCCAGAATTTGACCCTCGAGTTCGAGTCAGGTGCGTCGTTTGAAAATTTTGTTTTCCGAGACACTCTTGAAAAGGCCTTCAGGATCAGATAGCAAGTGATTATATATCATAATGATTGGTTTAAAGCCATGAAAAACGCATTATGCCGAGAGATGATAGTGAATTTCCGGCTGTAAATATTGGACTGGAAATACGATGAAAGAGCCGCAATCTTTGTCTTCTGTTTTGTTTACACAAAGTTTAAGACCTCTCAACCAAAATACATTGGCAAGAAACTGAACATATGAGCATGCAGAATACCTCATGTTATACATTAAAAGCACAATCAACTATAAAGCGATCGCTTTGAACTCTGAAGCAACAACTAAGACCTGACAGAGATGACATCTTAAAGGAAATTTGTTTTTAATGTACTGCGTGACGTGTCTTTTAGAAGCTTTAAACAGTTAGTGTCTTATCACTACTATTAATCCTTTTGTGAATTTCATTTTCTTGAGTTTTTTTTTTCATTTCGAGAATTCAAACTCAAAAATTGCGACAATTAACGTTACTACAGACGGGAAATATAACTATACTGCTTTGTCGCATGTAAAAGAGTGTCTTCTCCGAAATGCTAATCGGTTCGCTTTGGAAATTTTCTTCCAAAAAAGAATTTATATTTTATCGAGGCCCTTTGAACAAAAACGAACGTTAGCCTAATATTAAACCCTGTGTTTACAGCTCCTAAGAAAGATAGTCGTTTTGGATTAAACAAGTCCTGGAACTATTTTGATTTTGATAATTTCCTTGCAAACCACCGACCGTTAATGGACTTTAGCTTTAAATTCCCTCAACAAGGAAACTTCTCTCCCGCTTCCAAGTTCATACCTTTGGTATTTTTCTTTAAACATACTAATAAACGGGAAAGGAATTACATATCGTGGCTCCTTGTCGTCCGGTACGGTCAAACATGTAAACACTTACTACATTGAGGTACGCAGCATTTAATTACGGTTTTAGGACGTACGTTCGCGCCCAAATTATTTTGAAACTTTTGCTGTAGTTCGAACAGAATATGCACATTCGCCAAAATGCTAGTATTTGCTGTTTATCCGGTAAAAGAAAAATTGCGACCCGTGGCAAATAACATATATATATCACAACTTCTAGGGCCTTCTTGCACTTGTAAAGCTGGCAAAAAGCCCATGAATAACAATTAGTACTGCAATCCTCATAAAGAATAACAGAAAAATTTAGTGCTATTATTCGTGAAATTTTCTACACTAATTGTGATTATAATTTCAACCCGTGTGGTATTTTTTAGAAAATGATGTCATTTATTCAAATTCTCAACCAAGACTTGAAACAAGGAAAATTAATAGAGCCCGTACATTCTCGGAAATAAAGGTCCACAAAACGTGAGTTATAATGATCGTAATAGATTGAAATTTGGCAAGGTCTTTAGGAAAGACTTATTATAAACGAGAATGTAAAGAAATGGATATCCAGAATTTGATCTTAGGTGAACTGTGATTTCGTGTGCTCGTTTATTGTCGTCGTTATTTCCACACGCATGTTACAATAGGGTATCAATAGTGGTTACCTAGGTAACAAGAAACTAACAAGTCATAACAGTGACTTCATTCTTGCCATAAAACTAAAACTGCCAAAAAATATTCTTTGGAAACGACTACTAGCCCTGTGATGTTGACAATCAGGTTTGTGATTCGGGGGTAACGACTCATCTTATCGTCTACCTCGGAATTTAGTTATTTTCATTTACAGATTCTGACATTACAAAGGCATTAAAATGAGAATGTGAACGGCAATAGCATTTTTTTTTGTATTTTCCTTTTGGAAGTGAACGCTGTCATTGCATATTTAGTCTGGGCAAGTTTTTAAACCGACAGGCAGTTTTAACAGATCTAGACAGTTGCAAAATTCGAAGATTAAAGATAAATACGTTTTTTACAAGACATAGTCATTGCTAAAGCTACCTTTTACTGAACATACGCACGACAAATTGTAATCTTATTGTTATTTGCTTAGTAAAACCTCTAAAAAACAATCCCCCACCCTCATCGAAGCCAAGGGATACTGTTGCTTAGAATTCCAAAATGATACATTTGAAAAGAGAAATAACTGGACACGTAAAAACTTAATTTCATGCCGTCAAAAAGTCTACAAAGGTCAGTGGTAAAGAAAGGAACTTATTACATGGTTTAAAGGTAAAATCCTGCAGCACCCTAGGCTGCGACAAATATAAATTAAGATGTCGTGCTCAATACGGCGTGAGACAATGAAAATATCAGGCTCAGTCTCCGACAGGATTCGGACTCATGACCTCAGAAACAACAGGTGGGTTTTTATCGACCGAGCCACAAACAGACCATAACCAAGCATATTTACTAGGTATGGCCTTATTTTTTACGAGTCTCTCCGCAGCTCAGTGGTTAGAGCGTTCGTCCGGTATCTGGGAGGTCAGGTTTTCAATTCCAGTCCAAGACTCAATTTTTTGTTCAATACGATGAACATTACACTGTTTTTTCACTTGGCTATCGAACTTAAAATTTGCTATTTTTATTTGTCATCAAAATGAAATTAAAATTTGTACAACAAATTAAGATATTAAAACGAAATGGTAATATCAAAAGATATCAAAACGAACTGGTAAACCATTTTGACGGTGTGGCCAAAGAGTGGAACTTGGGACTAGCGAGAACAAATCCATCTCGGGGCATGATGCATGCAAGATTTGAGTTCGGGATCCTCAGTCGATGAGACCAGCGTCCTAACCACTCGATCAAGCCTCCTCCTATTATTGCTAGAAGATTTCCTCCAAGGAAGCATTCCGCCTTAACTTCGAGGAAGCGGAGCTGAAGGCATTCTTTATGCGTGAGAACTCGTAAGAATCAAACACGGATCTCGTAACATTTCCCCCATCGGAGGGATCCTCCAGGCGGATGTAAGGTCCCTGCCATATCTTGCTGTAGGCGTTAGTAGCCCGGGTGCTTCCTGTACGTATGGACATAGTTCTGCTCCAGTTGAACGTGGAAAAATACTGGAAAAAGCCGACTAAAAGCTCACCGAGACTTTGTGTGTTGGAAGATTTGAAAGCACGAATTTGATCAGGAACGTCAGCGGCAAGCTTCTCCAAGACAACACTATTTGAGGCTGGGAAGACACTAGGAAAGGTTTCTTGTAAGGCAGGAGCCACAGGTGGGGAACATCCAGCTTGAAGATAATGGATTACGAGGAGAACAACAGCGAAACCTAAAAATGAAAACAATAAATCAGTAGCCTTCCAGGAAGTCATATTTCCGATCAAAAGCAAAACACTCCCTGGATTGCTGATTCTCGACAAACCTTTCTAAAATCGGTTGAGTTCAGAAGCCCATGGGCTCCTGGTTGAGTTCTAATTCATTACCCTAAATATTGTTTTGACGGATATGTCCCCTCTGGACAATGTTCAGTTCCTTTTTAGCATAGAGAATGGAGACAATGGAAGGAGTGTGTTTGACATTTGCAATTGCTTTTTTGGTTATTATTTTTGCTTAATGGGACACTAGACAATGAATAAATTAGCAAATTGTAAGGGTTATCGGATGTTTCTTTCAGAAGGCTAAAGAACAATACTTCTGGAGGTAACGCACAATTTCCAAACGGATTTTCCAGAAACTGGCTGACAGCTGAAATTTCCGAAGTTTTTGGCTTACATAAGCGACGAATTTCTGTTACTAGGCAACGTGACGTAGCCTCAGTGACGTCATTTTGACGTGCTAACTGTAAACAATTCTCCACTGCAACTGTTCGATCGAATGTTAAGATTAGCCAAGCTTGTACCCTGTATCCCACTGACCAGACCAAACATCGCTATGTTCATAACTTGTTTAGTTTGTTCCCCTAACGTACCTGCAAGCCTCTTGACTCTCGCGTCAGTAATTCCTGCCCTTTGAGCCCACATTTTGATTACCATGACCAGCGGTTTCACTCTCGGGTCACACTCGGAGTAACATTTCAAAAGGAAGGCGTTCCGCACGCTGGTCCAGTTCTCCACGCTGATGTCGGTTTCAAACGACTTCTCCCTGTCTTTGAGCTTGATGATAGGCACTTTCGCGTTCAGCACTACCTACACAGCAGAGGACAGCTTTGAAAAAAAAGCTTGCAATTTTTGCTCCATGAACCTGGGTCCATGAACCAGGCGGCCCTTGAATAGATACTTAACTAACTTACGTTAGAGGGTGAAAGTTTCTAAAGAAACTGTGGTGCTGCGTCGGTGGGGGCAACAAGGTAATTTGGTTATATCAACGAAGTTGAAAATGTAAATTGGCCACCGTAACGTTTCGACTTCGTCAGAGCTCTGACGAAGGGCTAACGCTCGAAACGTCAGCTAGCTTTATAACTCGTTACGGTGGCCAATTTACATTTTCAACTTAGTTGATATAACCAAATTAACTTACGTTAGGACTGCAGAGTCATTAATGAAATTCTTAAGAGTTTTTTTAGAGTCTATGGTGCTCTATATGTGGCTGAGTTTTCGTAAGCAATTTGTGTTTTAAAGAGTTCAATATCCACAACTGAAAATCACGTAAAATCGCAAAACACCTCTCTGGAAATTAAAAAGCAATTTGTAAATATCACCCAAAAATTTCTAAATATCTCTAAAAGCCCTTTAAATATTCCTTGATTTTGTTTTAAAAAATGAACCTATAAAAGAAGTAGAGAAAGAAGTTTCAGGCGCCTCGATGTTGCCAGCATCCGCCATTTTGGAAAATTGCGGCCTTCGTGTTTGTAGCGATATGAAACTATCACAACATTATTTACATTTATTACACTCAGTTTGTCAGGTGGGAAATCGCTGAACTCTGTCGCTTCTGGCGTAGAACTGAGTATTAGCAAAAAAATAGCGAGCAAAACACAAGGATTAGCCAAAAGAGCTATGAATATTTTGAAATATCCCTAAATTCTCTAAAATGCAGGACAGTCAGAAATATTCAGCGACTTCCGACTGAAATCCTCAATCAAACCTATGGAAAGTATTTGATGTTTCTTTAGAAATGTCAAGCGATCCTAAAAATTAGTTTGGTTTTACATTCGACGAATTTACCAAGCATTTAGTCTATTTGAGACCGTGACCGGCAGTCTGATATCACAGGTACTGAACTGAGCGATGTGATGCTATATACGAGCTCGGTAAATTTTAGAATCGCCAGACATTTCTGAAGAAACATCAAACACTTTCGGCAGGTTTAAATAAGGCTTTCAGCCGGAATTCGTTAAGTGAATCTTTACTATTCGGTTTGCGCCGTTCTGTCGAGAGATTTTTTTTATAGTAAGTCCGGGCTAGGATATGTCGTCTACGTCAACTTAAAAACCAAAATAATTTTTAGGATCGCTTGACATTACTAAAGAAACATTTCATACTCTTAAGAAGCTTGAACGAAGCTTTTACTGAAAATTCGGTGAAATTTTCTGACTGCCGGGCATTTAGACAGCGAAAATATTAATGTTTTCTTAATACCTCGAAAACGTTTAAATATCCCAACAAAAATATTCCGATAGTTGTAGGTCTAGCAACGTCTAACGCTAAAATTGTCCGACTGTAAACCATTTGGAAGTCGTAGCGGGATACGAGTTGAACTGAACTTTAGATCTTAGAAACAAAACTTCTGTTAAAACAGTTAGTCCTCATTCGCTCGTTTTTCACTGGCTTAAATGCACGTTAAATGCATCGCGTTAATAGAAAGGTCTAAGATTCAGTGAACGGAGTCACAAAAGCCGGCAAAGTTACATGAGAATCATTGAGCGATCTCTACTTTATTAACTGCAAAGTAATCTCGCCTCTAAGTGGAATATGCTTAAGCTTGCCGTGTCTGAGCAGAAACCAATGCCAGCATGTAGTTGACTATTCAGCTTAAGGTAACAGACAAGTTAACTCAAACTTCACCTCTGTTTGAAAGCGGCGTCGGTTACTCGTGAAAAGGGACTCAATTTTCCTTAGCATGTAAGGCCCTGTCGGCGCTGCCCCGTCAAAACACAATACCAAATCAATGTCGCTATGAACGCTTCCGAAGCCGTTCGCAGAAGAACCAGACAAAACCAGCCGACTGGAAGGGTAGAGCGATTTAACAATCCCTTCAATTTCCTCTCTCCATCGATTCTTGCGATCGTAAATTTCACTCGTTTGCCGATTCTCGAGAAACTTCTCCTGAATCTCCGCGCTAAGTCGAGGAAACTGATCACCTCCCAAGCTGGGGTTAAATCTTGCCATGGTGTCAGAAGATGTCACAGACGAATCGAAAATGAATTTGTAGGGTTCTTGAAGTTGCTTGGAATGCTTCGAATCCAGACGGATCTCGGCTAGCCTATAATCTAATACCCAACAGCTTCACTAAGCTACAGATCGATAAAAATACGGGTTTCTCAGAAATTTTGCATTTAATCAGAAAACAAGAGTTGCATGACCAAGTGCACTAACGACGTCATTATCAGGCAGCTGATTGGCGGTTTTGGTGTACTTAGCATGCAAAAGTTTCTAGGAAACTCGACGCGTTCCCGGAAAAAGAGTTAAGATGTAAACAAATCATTCCTAGAAAAATGCGGTCAGCTCACGAAGATAGACCATTTCCGGGTTGTCTTTTGGTTCTGTACGAAACCATTCATAGGAAAACGTGTTTCGCCTACAGGTTCAGTTTTATACTAATAAAACTCGTTTTTGCACGAGGACTCGTTTTGAAATAGAGGCAAACGAAAACTTGGAAATGGTCTACTGCAAAACTGTAATTGAAATTTTTACAAATTTCAATTCTTACTTCACATTTCTTACTCGATAGAGTGAAAATAAAACGAATTGTAAAATGCTGAAATTTATTTTCTTATCTCTAGGTCTAAGAAAGCCTTTATACAATTTCAATTGGGTTCGATATAAAAGATATAAAATGAAAAATAATTTTGGTTCGTTTTTGTAATCGGTGAAACATACACATCCTTGTGACCTGTGTGAATCCACGTGAAGCGGGCGACCAATACATCCCGTGAGCTGTGCCGCGTAAAGCTCACACTCCGCGGGTGGGTTAGAGGCTCCTATCATTGCTTGAATTTTTCATTTAACATTTTCGTCGAGTCAGTTTTTAATCTATAATTTATAAAACTCTGGTATATGGGTAAAAAGGATCGTCCGTCTCAACGCTCCATCGCTTCAATGACAACTCGTCCATCTCTTGCACTTGTTCCAGAGTGACCTCACTTTCAAGGAGATTCACGATGGAGGAACTGTTGAACAAATAATTACACTCACGTTATGCCATGTAATTATTACCAAATCAGTCGGAAGGACAAACACTTTGTTGGGTCACAAATTGCCTGAGCTCGTGTTTTACTCACTGTTGTCAAGTAGCATGACGTATCCAGATGACGTCAAGCTGGCACGTGCTAGGGTACCTCTGATTTTTAATTGAACGACAAAGTCGGTATATCTTGGTGTGCTTTCACGAGAATTTGCGACAACCGAGGCCCTTGTTTCTCCTAACTGATTATTTTTTTTTAAATTCACCTTAAGAAAGACGAATGTATCAACCAAAACGAAGTTTGTGGTGGTTCTTCAAAAGAACTTTTAAGAAAGTGAATATTAATATTCCCAGACTACGTAACAATGCATTTTGGCACCGGTCAAAGCCTTTTCATGTGAAACTCTACGCGCGAACTACGAGAAAACAAAAAAGTTTTTATAAACACGGTCCAAAACCTGTGGCGTTATGATGTTTACACGTTCCGCTTTCTAAAGTGCTCCATTTTTCCTCCCCAGTGCCAGTCGGTTCCTTCGATAGGCAGGGCATAGGCATTAGTGAATCGGTAGGACTGGATACGAGAACGTGTTCATGTTGCGCACCAGCTCACCTCAAAGCTTCCTTAATGGAACCCAGGTCTCCTTTATGTTGATGAAGCCGAATGCCTCTGAATCTCAGCCAGTTAAGCGCCGCTTCTTTGTTTTGATCCAACTTGAAAAGCAGCTTTGTGTGTTTGTAAACTGTTACAGGATTGTCTGGAGAAAAAATAAAAAAAACGAGCACTACTTGACTAAAAAAAAATGTAAATCTCATTTATAGTGGTCAAGCACTTAGCTATACAAGCACTAAGCGTAGCTAGTTTACAGGCGTGCCACTGAAACAAAGGAAACAAATATTTCAAATAGACGTAACAAAGTTAAAATACTAACTGATAGTATTGTCTCAACAAAATTGTAGCAGAAAAAGCGACAAACGTGTTATGATAGGAAAAATGACACACGAGTAAGTACAATTTGTGGTTAACACGACATATAAAATATTGAGTGAAAATTGGCGGTACAGATCTGCGAAAACGCAAAGTTTCAGGAAGATCTGATTTAAACTAGATGAAACATAAAAAATCACAAGTTACATTTGCACAAAGAAATGTCTAAAACAGTATAAAACGTGACGACCACACGTTATATCGAGTTGACGTTTTCGAACCCCATTATTTGGACACAGAGCCAAAACTAATGACTTCCTGTGATATTTCATGTAGTTTACACAAGGCACTACCTGGTAAATACTCCAAACTGAGATGCAACTGATGCAAAGCATCGTGGGTTTGACCCAGACCTTCTAGGATCGATGCTTTCTGATTATACGCCTGGACCTGCAAGCAACGAAAAAACAAAAGAGCAAGCTGCAAAGAAAAACTGTTTTACAGCCGCGAAAGGCCACGGGATTCGAAATATTTTTTTTCTTTGTCCCATGGAGTGACCACAGAATTTACATCTCTCCCAACAAGCTCCTATCTCTATCGACAGGTACTTTTTGCAGGTCACATTCCACAGTCAAAATTACAGGTCAGTCGATATTTTCCCCAAAACAGTGTTTAAACAATCTAAACAGTGCTGATCGAACGAGGCTAGGCCTAAAGTATATCTTCAGTGAAAACATATATCGTTAGGGTGCACAATTCTAGTGACTTGTTACTGTGACCTGTGGAATGTGAACTGTAAAAAATACCTGTCGCTCATCTTTTCAATTGAGTACCAAGAGTACCAAACAAAATTACCTTGTTAAGAATACGATAGCTGCACTCACCTTTACTTTCACGAGCTTATTTGGTTCACATTTTTGACTCGGTTCCTTTGCCAAATCGTTATCCTCTGCTAAAGTAAAACATAAAATACTTGAAGTAAACTGAAACGTCATGATTAAGATACAAAGCAGAACAGGTTGTTAGCAACGAAGAATGGCCGGTTGTAAATAGATAGGATTCAGGATTTTTTGCCCATTGTCGTCATGATCAACGCCTTACACATTCAGCACAACAAAGTTTCAGTGCAAATTTCATGCACACTCAGTTTCAACATCTTATAATTGTATTTGGTGAAATTGAGTCGAACAAATGCGTTGCTCGAGAAAACGGCATCAAGTTGTAAAAAAAATAAACTTAGAAACTTGGATTTAGTAGAGAATACGTAAAAATGAACTTCTTCATTAATATTTGTCAGATTGTAGATCGCTTATTTCATTAGGGAGGGGAGATCAGCCCTCCATACGAACCATCTACTTATCATTATATTTAGGGATGTTTGAGGATTTCATTGGATACCACTCAGGTAGCTTGCCCCCGAAGGCAAGAAAAGGAGACTGAAGATCACGTGGAGGAGAACTGTCGAGGCTGAGCGAAAAGAAATGCGCTGGACTGCTGTGTATCTCTCATCTTTCCTCCTCCCGGAGCGAGAAAGGAGAGCTCTCTTCTCTCTCACTCCGGAAGTGGGGGGAAGATGGGAACCCTGGGAACGAGGTTGGTTGCATGGGTGAGTGCGCGAGTGAGCTTTCAATCTTAAACGGCAGTAAATTTACCAAATCTTGAATGTGTTGCAACTCACCACAGTCCACCTTTCTTCTTTTTTTCTGCTGCACCTCGGTGTCGTTTACATTATCGTCGTGTTTTGTATAATAACTTGATGGCTGAACACCTTCCAGCGCTTTTAAAACCCTGGGATGATTGTAAAATCATATTTAGGTGAAGTCGTCGCGGGCAAATTGCTCCACAACCTCTAAAGCTTATCTCGGTTACCACTACACGACTAGGAAGATTGCTACTCCCCCTTGGATACGGATGCTAGTTTATCCCTCACAAGCATATTGATATTACCAGGTTTCCCTGAATTTCCCTGTATTTAATAATAATGAAATAATCTATCCTCCTTAGTAGAGAGGCAACTTAGAGAGTGACGTGTGTTACCCAAGAACACAACACAATGGTCCCGACCAGGGCTCGAACCAAAAGTGCAACGCGCTAATAATTCGTCAGCAAATTGAGATGAACTACAGATTGCAAGAATTCCAGGTTAAATGTCACAATACGGTTGAAGACGAAACCTACGAGCATGCGCGAGATAATATAATGAGAACAGAAGCATGCGTAGACAAGGAGGACAGCCTTACGGGATGGTTTTCGACAATTAGACGTTCTTAAGATAAAGATTGGACTATATAATTTACTGTACTCTGTACCTGTTTAGAGATTGTACTGCTTCAAGTGGTTGGTGAAGATAAACTAAAGCCTCAGCTTTAAATATCATCATTTCGACATCATCAGGAACAACTTCTTCGTTCGCGCTGTACATGAGTTCTGCCTCGTCATCTGAACGAGGTCGTTTCCTGGGAGCCTTGTCGATTGCACTCGTTTCATCTTCGTCATCTTGAAAAATAACAGAAAGTCAAATCTTTTGCTTCAATTACCATAAATCACCGGTATAGTTATTTACAGTCTCTCGTGTTAAATGCACTGACAAACTTTCTTTTCGCAACTAATAATCTGAAGTATGGAGGCCAAATGGTTTCTAGGTTGGACTCTGCACCGAAAATTCCGGATATCACCACGGTTTTTCTTGGGGGAGGGGGGAGGTACTCCCAGAAAAAGTATTGGTGTGCGGTCCGCTTCCCGAAACCTTACCCCATTTATGACCAAAACCCGCGATTTTCCATACCTTATTTATGACCTGATACAACCTGTGAATTATTTTGTTTCCACTGACAGGGCACTTTTTACCCACATATGCCATTACAGCTAATAAGGTAGAAATGTCGATACAATGATTGTTTCAACTGCCGCTTCCAGTAAGAACTTTGTTTGACAAACATTCAGGAAGTCATCTCCTCCACACCTCTATAAACGAACAAATCTTTCGTACCTTTCTGGGCGCTTTCTCCACTATCAACAGTAGTGAGCACTTTATCACAAACCGTCACAGCGTCTTCATACCTTCCAGCTTTCAGCAGCGCAAATGCACACTGTTGATACAGCTTTGTGGGACTCGGCAGATTTTTAGCGTTGCGCTGCGAAGAATGAAAGAAATAACCAGAGAGTAATTACTTATAGCGTTAACTTTTGTAGCAAGTGTAAAATTATTTTCTACATTCGGATAGCTTGTGTGCACACGACAGAAGATTTTCCTTAGAATTCGCCAATACTGTTAGTCAGAGTTCACTAGAAAGTCACTAGTAAATCTGCAAGCCTAGATACGAAACAATTCGCTGTTACAGCAATTTTGTTTTGCAGAGTCCACAGTGGAGGAAGAAACCACAGATAGCCACAAATCATTCTTCAAACATTTCAAAGGTTGCACGCGAGCACGGCACTATAAGGATAGTTCGTGTTGCTTAGCAACTTAACTGCGGGCTCGGTGATTTTTGTAGACGCTTACGCTAACGTTCCCAGGCATCCTAGTGTGCTGAGCTAGGGCCCATTCTCCTCCACGTACTGCGATTTGAAAGCTGTTACTTACAACGTTTTCAGCGCCCATGTCTACAATCTTAGCCAGTAACTCCACATAGTACTTTGCTGCCTCTTCAAACCTAAACAAAAACAATTCACTTGACCAAAGGTGACACAAACAGTACAGTACATAGGATACTTGAAAGGCTGTTTCGTGAAAGATTTACAATCTCAATTTGACGGTGAGCGAGAGTATTTTAATTTTAAACCTGGATCAAAATGAACAACAAGGCTGGGTACGTAATCATTTTGATCTAACAAGTAAAGAACCACATACAATCAGTTACTAAGGAGAAGTTATTTGGCCTATAAAATTGAGGAAAATATCCTTAAAACGTTTCCTTTGCTTCCCATTCACTATCACTAAAAGTTATGACAATTCAATTTGCAAGGACATATTTCACAATCTTAAAAGAGTTAAATCGGTACTCCTCTGAGTAAAGCGTCTTTTGAAAACAACCCAAACCTGTCAAGCTCTGCAGATCTTTTAGCCAATGTGTACGTAACAAGTTCTGTTGTCATACCAGAACTCGACATTGAACTGGCCAAGGCAAATCTCGGAGGAACAGTAAGCTCCACTTCTAGAGAGAATACAAGAAACATAGCTAGTAACACATTTTTGCTAATCTCTAAATAACATGTCGCCTAGCAAGAAAACCAAAACTGGCCATGTTAAGTTCCAAGGACACTGCTAGAAGCGGAACCCAAAAAATAATACTAATCGTGCACAGCATTTCGCCAACTGATTTCCCCTTCACTGATGTAGGTACAGTGGTCTCATGTTTGGTGCACTGGACTCTAGATCCAGAAGTCTGGGTTAGAGCTGTCCTATGTTCTTGGACAAGACACTTCACACTTGCGGTAGCTCTCTCCACCCGGTGCATAAATAGATACTAGCACATTTAATGATAGAGGAAAACCCTGCGATGCACTAGCATCCCATCCAGGGAGGAGTACAAATACCCCTAGTCGCTTCAAGCTACAGAAACTTGAGATAAACGCCGCCCCGATAACCGTAAGCCACTTGAAGATTGACTTAATTTTACGTTTATCTCACTCACTAAAATATCAATACTGCTAATTAAAAACAAAGTTTGTTTTGAATTGGCAAACGTTTTTGTTACTTGCCAAACTTTTTCATTAGTTCAGAATCGGGCGAGGCACTAACCAATGAAAGGTTTTAGCCTTTGTCGCGCCCTTTTGCCTTTCGTACGTTTATTTCGATGCATTAATGTGCAAAGTTTGAAATGGCTGTGTAATTGCGGTAGCATTATTTAATAATAAGTTTTTTTATTTCTTGCAGAGAAATGCAATGGAAAACAGAACTAGAGGGACTTACCTAGTTTTTTGTTGTGATCAGTGTGAATAACTACCACGTCATAGCACCTTTCCTGTTCTCTACTCTGGATGGCCTAAACAGACAAACAAACACATTGTGTAGAAATTTGAATGCTGTAGTGTGCCTTTAATAGGTACTTGGAAAGTGGCCAAACTCTGTACTCTGGGAGGTCCCAACATGCACGGCAACATTGCGGTCCGCTCCTTTCTACAATCCATCCTAACAACCTAACGGAATTTGAATCGCAAGCCAACTAGCTAACTTTTTGTGGCTGATTGCTTAGTTAAATGTGCTTAGTTAAAGCGAAACCCAATCGCCCAGTTAAAGATAATAAAAATAGTGCTTCCGCAGAATGCATGTAGGGTGCGTTCTTCCTAAAATGACGTTTAACAGATGCTGTACACTAAATGTAGTCTAACGTCAATAATCAGATGTAGCACTTTTGACGTCAATATCTACATAATTGACGGAGAGTTGGTCACGTGAGAAATATAACCTCAAACATTCTCCATTTTGATGACGTGCCTCCAAAGGATGACGCAGTGTATGATGGGTTCATTTGAGAATAACAATTTACAGAGCTTCAAAAGCGTGCAACAGCGAAAAAAAACTACTGAAGACCACATTTCATAGGATTGCACCAAAAGAAAGGTGTTGTTTCAATTGCCGCTTTTACACAAGCTAATAATACAATAATTCTCTAGTTTCACTGTGATTAGTCACAATCAGATTGAATGCTGCTGCCACATTACCTGTTTCAACAGCTTAAGAGACTGTATTTCAGCCGTGACATTTCCCAGCTTTCGATACTGAAGAGTGATGTTAAACAAAGCTTCCAGTTGTTTAAAGTCATATCCCAGAGCATCCCTGAATTTTGATACTGCAGTGTGATATTTACCCTGAAAAAGCAAAAGGTTGAGGAAGACATGACTGAAGGTACGCCAAACTTCATTTGAAAAGGTCGAATTAAATCCAGCATGAAAAGAGGCGATGACGATTTAAATTATTTTCTTCCAGTATGTTTACCGGACTCTGTACTAATTTAATACCAGTTGCCCTCAGTGTCTGTTGAGACTATAGTTGTCTCACTAATTGTGATTAACACATTTGATTGCTAAGTCTAAAATACTGACTAAGATAGAATTTTTTCAACTGAGTGTTGTAAATCCAAAACCAAAGCAAACGCTCTAGCCAATCACTGTGGACACAGACAATTCGGTGAACCAATCAAATTGCATGTAGCTAACGCAAAGCGCGGGAAAACGCGTGCGAGCGAGTCACGAGTCACGAGTTTTGGTTTTACTTATGATTGGATAAAAAAAAGTAGCGCGAGTTTTTTAAGCCAATCGTGTGATGTAGTCGATGCAAAACCAATTAAATGAAAAACATTCAAATGAGCACTGCTCTATTCACTTAAGTAAGGAACGGCAAGTCATACAGGATTTGTTCATCATAGGGCTATACCATTTTATCAGTATCATTATTAGTTAGTGAAGGTGGTAAAGACTATACCGTCGACGTAATGTTCGACACTGAATTAAAGAGACATTCATAAATCCTGTTTTGTACCTTCATCGCACAGCAGCAGCCCAACATGTTTAAAGCAGCAGCTTTATCTCGCCCTTCAGAGATGCTGAGGCATTGCTGGAAGCATGGCAATGCCTCATCTACTTCACCTCGCACATACAGAGTGTATCCTAGGATTTGATAGATAATTAGCACATCTAACTTAACTCACCATTTACAGCTGTTTTGAGAAAGGCGTATAAGCGTACGCGAAGGTGCTAAGGTATCTTGATTGACGCTACAAGGTGTTTCAGCGTGATAGAAGAAAAAAGCACAAACACGTGAACTCATGCTTCCCTTTCCTTCTTCCTGAAACACCGTGAACCTAAATCAAGTTAACAATAAGCTATCACTATCAACCAGCATTGCGGCGTATGCTTACGTTTTGTGGGACGACCTTTTCTCAAACAGCTGTATTCACTACAAGAGGAATAAAGGGTTGCCTAATAGAATATAAAAAAAGTGGCACATGATACTAAAGGAATGTATATTTTTTTGCAAAGTCCATGACGACACTGAAAGTCTAATCCATTTATTACCAGAGCAAAGAAAAGTTACTGCTAAGATTCAGACTTATCATATTAGTGTACAAAATTGTCAGGCAAGTTTTTTGACAATAGAAAAAAAATTTAAAAAAAGCATATGAAGTGTGTTTTAAAATTTAAAGAATGGCCACGTCCGCAAAATTATGAACCCAATTTATCTGTTAAGTAGAGAGAAACAATTTAAAGAAAAATAGGTTACACGTAAGTTAAAAACATTGGTTTGTAACCTGTGTCTGAATAGTTCAATAAATACAAATTTATTTTTACTTTGTTTGCAAGGCATAATAACTGTAGAAATCACAATTTTAACCTTTAAGATAGAGGTCATTAAAACCAACATCTTGAGTTTGAATTTTGTCAGCAAGTGTTTCCAAGACTTTATCATACTCCTTGTTTGTAAAGTGGGCGAATGCCAACAAGCTTGTCACCACTGACAACAAGTTCTGTACATCTAAATTAAGAACAACAAAAAAGAATACAATTCACCAAACCATAAATTCAATGCAGAAGGAATCTGTTTGGAAGAACTAAGTGTTTGTGGTATCAGTACTCATACATGAACCTGAAAGAGCTGTTTATCCTTGCTTTTTAGGGGTTAACTGTAAAAAGAAAAATATGGATCACTGGCAACAAATTAAAAACTTGTCTTCAATGCACAAAATAGGAAAAGACCAGGGAAAGCTAGAGGGGTGGGGGGTGGGAAGGAGGCGTTACAGAGCCACATCATTCCTTTCAATTTTAACATTAAACTTTCCAATACCACACGTTGTACCCATCTCATCTTGATCAAGCTTGTGGAAAGAGACATTGGTATATGTTAAGTCTGGTGGTGTTATAAGCTATAAGGCAGACAACTAAATCAATCGGTGATACAAGCTTCTCTGAAAAGAATTTCTGAGTTCTTCCAATCAGAGTTAATAAACACTTGTCCAATTCCCTGCGCAATTTTGGAAATGGTCTATACTGACGAATATACTGAATACTGTTAAGCTCTCTTCTCTCAACAACCTGTTAACTTGCCTGTCAAGTCTTTTGTTGATGTTGTTATCACACAGTTGGTTAGTGATGGGATGTACTCCAAGCTGAAGAGGCACACAGGATCTGTACTGGCAGGTACCTTGGATTTTGCAAAGGAAAATATATTTCAATGAAACAAAAAGAGAAGACACATGTATGCATTTCTTTTCTGTTTTTAAATGACTGTATACCCCATTGTATGACTGTATGCCCCACTGGAGACCATAACGACTGATGATGATGATGACGATAATGGTGATGATGATGATGATGTATGATGATGATGATAATTTTTGTATAAATTTGTAT
>OMLO01000332.1_pt1 | contig 29187 bp, 29 predicted proteins | sample 1674811 | NCBI WGS metagenome assembly OMLO01 (sample SAMN06265003, study PRJEB25207) | coral metagenome | isolation source: Coral host | place: Mexico:La Bocana,Puerto Morelos, Mexico | collected 2008-11-13
TTGCTCGCGACTCGCGTCAGCAATATCGCTTCATGCACAAGTGCAATTCCACGCTAAATACCCTCTCTTCGATAGCCTATCAGAGCGCGAGTTTACCTTCAGCTATGCGATTCTAGAGAAAATATATGAGGTTTCTGTCGGGACAAACGGAATTGTTCGTTATTAGCGGATGTCCGTATTAGGCGGATGTCCGTAGAGGGGGGTTCCACTGTAATCTTATGCCTGGCTAATTAAATGACATAATACATAAGCAGAGTAACTAATCGTATTTTTTGAAGCATTTTTGAGTGCGTGTTCGTAGAGCCAGCTGTCATTGTTCATTTGCCTGGATCGCTAAAGATCATCCTCAAAGTTTTATTCACTAGCCCAACACTTTTAAAGATAACTGGAAAGCGACCGTCAAGTCATTCATGAAGTGAAATGAACTACACAAAAGACTTAATAACCAAGGAAAAATTGTGACCGCAGTTGTTCAAAGGATGATTAACGCTATCCATTGGATCAATGACTATCCAGTGGATTGTATTTTATCCACTGGGCAGCGTTAACCGCACTTTGAGTCTGAGCAACTGGGCCCAGATCTCCTAAATTTATTCACTCCCTCAACAATCATAAGAATTGCATCGATTATAACAGTTTTACATTCTTGGCCTGCAGGCCATGGCTCAGTAGAACAAACTAGAAATTCCAATGCGATTACGACTGAACGTTATCACAGCTGCAGTATTTTATTGATATTACAGCAACAGCAGCCCAGTTCACCTTTTTCATCAGCTGTCTCCAATGTTTAAGATCGATCCTTTGTTTGCGAGAACGTTTCTGCTGACACTTCCCCTCCGTGACATTGCTAAAATACTGCAAAGAAAGGTGTTCCCTCTGCACGAAGTTTGTTGGACACTGGCTCGAGTTATGGAAGAACGGCACGATCATACCTCTGTTTTGCTTAAAGAACAAGTAAGTTAATATTCGCCGGATCGCTGATTACACTTACAATGGACAATAGCAACGAAATCATTCACACACCCCGACTTGTAAAGGTTTCTTCGAAGTCGAAATTTACATTTGTCACTCGAATTAGAATTAGAAGCCACTCAAAATAGAAGACGAAACTTCTAAAACACTTCTTACAAAAATTAGAATGCACATAATATGGAATGGGCGTTTCTGTTTGGTTCGTGCTTTTAACTGGAGTACGCCTTGTACAACGTTTCCAGAGCTCGACAGACGCACAATAAGCACGATACAATCGTTTTTTTAATTTCTAATCTCTTCCTTTCATGTTTAGTGGGAATCTCTTGAACAGTGTATACAAGAAATGAATAACAGCTTTGCAGGTGTTAATGGGTGAGTTGTGCAAAAAATGTGTCACCATTGACCCACCATACAAACTTACTGTTTGCTATTTATCAGTGACATAGAACAGCACAGTAATATGAGTGTCAATTATAAGTACCTTGATATTTTTCACAGCTAGGAAAGAGAACTTACTGAGTGTTGTAACGCTTTCAATTCTAAAATCGTCTTATCACTAGCATGGAACTCTCAAACTCCCAGTACGAGGCCATGACATCTGTAGCCAGAGCATCGTTGCACCTTCTGCGTCATTTGCTCACAGTAGTAGATGAATTATTCATCCGGAAGCCATTCCAGGTTGTGTCAGGTATTTTTAAGCTACTGGATAAAAGTCTATTGTTGGCAAAAAGCAGTTTGTTCACCGAAGAGATAGCAAGAGAAGTCAAAACATGCAACGAGATCTTTCAAGCAGCGTTACAATCTTTACGCGATTCCTTGGAGAAGCACTTCCGTTGGAACTTGCTCCTTGGTTCATCAAACCGGCGCGATGATGAACTTCAGGTAACACTATGTTATGTTTGGCTAACAGACTGACTCTTTACTGACTGACGGAGGGTTAGAGGGATGGAGAGACGGGCGGAAAAACGGCGGACAACCGACTGAATAAATCAGTTATCGATTTTAGTGCAAAAATTGCCACTTTTTATTTTCATTTACATGATTACGCCAAAATGGCCACGCGTGCTATGTAAATTAGCACACTTTTCCTCTACCCATGAGTATCGGACAAGAGACCATGGTATTGAGCATAGTGTTTATACTCCCCCCATTCTTGTGATCGCTCTGTTATGCGTTGATGCCCCAAGAGGTCTGTTCAGAGTTCCCTTTTTGCCCCCATCCACTTCCACTGAGCGACGGAACTTCCATCCTACTGCACTTTTTCGCACGCGCGAAATTATTTTCGCCCATATCTTAGTATCTTCACGTGTGCCATAAAGGTTCAGCATAATAACGAAAATTCTACTACTAATCTTGTTTTCTTGAAAAGGCCTGGTCACTCTTACTATCGGTAGAACTTGAAGACATCGAGTTACAGCAGTTTTGGGAAAGCGGCATCAAGGAGTCCCTTAACAGTCGAATATACCAGGTAGGTTTAACCTTTGATTTCCTTTAAACCCCCTATATCTGTACCCTCTATTACATATATAACCTACCAGGCGCAGGCACATCATCTAGTCAAAGTTTAGAAAAAAACATTGGTTGTTGAACTGGCGTTTGTGCTTGAAAATCTGCATCATGTCTTGACATTGTTACCCTCTTCTGGCATTTGAAAACACTTCAAATATTTACCTGACAAGTTTGTTTCATAACCAGATTGACCACAGAGATTTGATTGAATCGTTTTGCACACTGGATCTGAGCGCCTACCATCAAGACATTAGCGAATGTTTCGAGTCAGCCGCTTTTGAGGCCGTTGACCATCTCTTGAAGGTAAGCCGTTGTTCTCTGAGCCTATTAGACCTGAAAGGAAAGCCTGAGGAATAACGTGAGTCAGGCTATAAATAGCTAATACAGATAAACCTCTTCTTTGGTGGCCGTCGCCGTTACAGAGAGGTGGCCGTTGTAGGGAGGTAGCCGTTAGTGGTGGTTCGATTGTATGGATTTAATGGTTAAAAAAACATATAAATCCTACATTATTGTCAATGCACCACCATGAGAATACGCCATTATCAATTCTAGATTTCATTTACTGGGTGTTACTTTTTAAGTAGAGACTGCTATTGGGTTATGGTCGTTAGTATGTACTAGTTAAATGATGAAACATTTTAAATTAACTTTGTTTTAGGTTGGAATAGCAGAGGAACCCATGGCATCATTAGGTTCACACCTGGAGTTGTCCAGTTTAACTCGCAGACAGGCTTCTGGTGTGGGCAGACTGTTTTCTCTCTTTTTGAAAAGCTGCTGGCCTAACGAAGGCGATGGAAAAGAAATTTCCCAAGATAAGAAGTTACAACACATTCTGTCTTGGAAGCCAATGGCTCAGTACTTAAACTACTACGGTGCGTTAAGTGGAATATGAGTAATTCTTTTTAAAAAATCTACTGTGATAATATGATCTTTTTGTTAATAGATGATAAACTTTTTTTTACCACTCAGTAAGGATTGGCCGAGATTAATTTCAACCTTACGCTGACATCTTCTCAAGATCGTTTTCCTGATTTTCTCTGTAACACTTTGGACTTCAGTAAAGAGGGCAACTGTGCCAGCCGACAGCGAAAAATACTTACAAACTTCACATTTTGATCTCAGTGAATGTCTTTCAATTGTCAAATATTAAGAGACTTATTGACACAAAGTAATGACAATAGCGATTCGTACATCTCCTGACTTCTGCCGGTCCCGCACTTTACTGGTAAAACAGTATGTAAATAAACATACGTATGCAAAAAAAACATCAAATCAGTATTTGTTGAATTTGATCTGTAACGTAAACTGGGAGTCAGTAACATGATACTTCACAATATTGGCCACTGTTGACAAAAATCTAACAATGAGACAGAAAGGACAAAATTAAATCAAAACGCGAGAAAAGCATGTGTCTGTCCGATTTAGCAAATGAGCGCGGGACAATCTCGGCAGTTGTTGTTAAAAAATCTTAGACGCGATATTTCATCCGCTTTAGGTAGTGGAAGCCAGTTAAAGGAAATGTTATCCGAGGACGGCTTGGAAATACTTGCTACTGCGACCTCACTTCTGGCCCATGTAGGACGGTGCCTTAGGACTGGCGAAATTCAGGTGAATACTCTACGAATTGTCTTGAAGGCCCGTGATAGTTTCTTGAAATTGTTTTCCTTGCTACCGAAAGACGAAGATAATACAACATCCAAGGAAGAAGCTGTGACTAGAGGGATTAGTGAAGATAAAGGAAACCAGCAAGAAACAAGCCCGACGGAGACATTTCTTGACATGCGTATTGAGGAGCTTGAAGCCTTTGAGAAAGAAAGGAAGGCAGTTTCGACGTTTATTGAAATATGTTCTGTTACCAAAACCGGTGAGTCATGATGCATTATTTCCATGTCGAAGTTTCATTAATTGAGTTTTACAATAGTAGTTTTCAGCCGGAATTTGAAAATAAAATTAACATCAGTTTTACCTTTCATCTCAAACTAGGTTCATAAAAATTCCAGGGAAATAGTCATTTACCCTCTATCTGCTACCCGGAAACTAGTATTATTCTTACAAAACGTTTGAAATGAGAAAGAAATGTGTACATTAATTGTATAAATTCGCATCAGTTTTATTGCCAGTAGGCTGCACGCACCCACTTCCTCATGAAATTTGAATCCTCTTGGCGCACGTGTGTCATCTTGCGCATATCACAGTTTATACCATAATTAAATTAATGCGCGCGCTCTGATTGGTCAATCAGTTATGGTTTATTGTGCCGGTAAACCCATGGAAATTTCGCGCGTCTTCTGAATTATTATATAAAAGCAATAGACCACAAGTTTTTATGGTTTATAGCCTGATAAACCACTTGTGATGTTGGAAGAACACTCGAAGAATTCGTAAATCACTCGCCTGCGGCTCGTGATTTACAAATTCTTCTCGTGTTCTTCCAACATCCCGCGTGGTTTATCAGGTTATAAACCATAGAAACTTGTGGTCTATTGCTTAATTATAATCCATCAAATATTTTCGCCCGAGCTCGATTGTTCTCAATGCGTCACGTGACTGGATATGCCCCAGCCTAAACTGGGGAATATCCGAGTGATATTTCGCTTGCTGCGTAAAATCTTTGAAGGATGATAAACACAATGGCTTTCATTTTGCACGAGAATATGCTCGGATATTTGTCTTTAACATTATTTGTTCCTCAAAGCTTTAAGTTTTCCTCGAGATACGCTCTCGGAAGACTTTTCGCTTCTCGGAACAGATAATGTCCACGGACAAATATCGAGCATATTTTCGCACGAAATGAATGCTATTTATATAGTCGCGCGCGGCAAGGCTAAAACCCCTTTCTAGCCTCATTAAGTTAAATTCTATCACATCACAGAATGATAGCTAAAAGTGTTTTTAACATTTTATGGACTTTAAAACCGAAATAGGTAGGAAGAGTGCAGCACAGAGTATACTGAAACACCTCGAACCTTAAACATTCTTTATACCCAATATAATGCAACATATTTTTTGTAGATGTTGATTTCCAAGGAATCAAAGAAACGCTGGAATACGACCCAGCTTCTTGCCAAATGCACGAAATTTGCCATAAACGCAGTTCTAGTGAAGAGCCGATAGTAAAGTTTTTTCACCTTTCAACCAAGAACAAGAGAATGATGCAATTGCTACACTTCGTCCAACCCAGTTGTCTTTTTCGTGACATCTGGACAGAGTGCATTCCGAAAGCAGTAGAGTTTTCCAAACATGAAGCTGGTTCAAGTGGGAAATTAACAGTCGACAAAGTGCAAGAGTTCTTGTGGACACCTGCTTATCTGAGATGGAGAGGCATGTGGGAAAGAATCCTCGGTGGAGAAATCAGTCTTCAAGAAGTGGATAAACGATTCTTCAGGTTTAGAATCGATCCCAAAACTTTGGAAATCGAAATTGGAGTAGTCGTGGCCTGCTTTTACGATAAAGACGATATAGACCACGAAGTTCGACAACGAGTCGCTCAAATCAAACAGTATCACAAGCTGAAAGAGTTTGAAGGGGCTGCAGCAGCAATCTTAGAATTTCAAAAAGCCATGGATGTTGAAGGAAACTTTGACCTGCTTCGTGATTTTTGCGGCCAGGTACAGTTTGAGCTCATTTCCATTTATATGAGGCATCATTTCTGGGGAGGGACGGGCCCTTTTCCAAGGCAATGGCTGGTAATCGTGCCTACATTAAGGGATTAATTCACTGCTGCACCAGTATGTGAATGCCTTTTGATATCAGGGGAATTCATCACTGACAATATTTAATAAATAGAAAACATGTAACAACAACAACCTTTCATGTTCTCTTGCATGCACTTATATGAAAATTATAACAAAGAGGAAAACAACCTCGTTCCCAGGGCAGTTTCCCTTGAAGGTGGAAGGGGTGGGCCCGCCCCTCCCACTATCAAGGGAAAAGCCCTGGGAACGAGGTTGAGAGGAAAATTAAATGAAGTAAGAGTTCTCTCGAGTTTTATATAATAGCCCAAGTCATTTTCGCATTTTGATTGTTCTATCCTATGATCTATTAGAGGACAGACGCACGATTGACGTCATCATGACAAAGTTTTCCTTCTGAATTTTAAAATGGCGGAACGTTTTTGAGAATTAACATTTTACGTGACTGGGTGAAAATTCAACTCTTCTCAGTCTCAAAGTAATTGTTGACACTGATTGATGTCAGGAATGAGACACAAAATCATCATTTCTTAAAATCAGTTAAGAAAAACACGCAACCTTCCTTCGAAAACTTCGAATGTTCCAGTCTGTTTCAGGGCTCAACAGCGAGCAAAGTATAGCTCACTACAGCTCAAGACCAACTGTATTGCAGCTATAAGGTGTCTCCGATACTATGTCGAACTGATTTCAGAATAACCAACCACAGAGGACATAAATTTCCACCGTCGCTAAGTAAACGCTCCTTTCATTCAAAACTCGAATTAAAATGGCCTCCAGAGTTGACCGCAACCGCACTTTCAACTCCTGCAATATTCAAGGCAACATCCAAGCTTTTCGGCTCACAAGGCTGCTCCGATGACAAAAACTGACTTGACTTTTCCAGCATTTTCTTTAAGATTTGTAGATTTCGTAGTTCTTTTCTGCTTTCGCTCTAAGTTTTTATTCCATGAGCAACCATTTGAGTCAAGTTTGACAGTGGCGTGATTTTTCTGGACCAATGTAAATTCCTTGCTATGCATAGCAACCAATGAGAATGCTTAATTTTGTATTGACAACAAATTACGTTAAATGGCTTTTTTCGTGTTCGCCTTCGAAGTAGCCAAATGCCGGCTTTTGAGTAATATTATTATTATTATTATTATTATTATTATTATTATTATTATTATTATTTTATTATTATTATTATTATTATTATTATTATTATTATTATCATTATTATTTCGATTATTTTTTGCTTACTTACAGTCAAACCAAGTGAAGAGTACCCCTCAAGATTACATTAAGGAATTGATTATTTAAATATTAAACCCGCTAGTCGTTTCAAGAATGCAATAATGAATTGATTATTGCAAAATTTAACTCACTAGTCAAGAATAAGGCTAATGGGTTTAATGTTCAAAAAATCAGTTTAATATTTATTTTTAAAATGACTAGCGGGTTCAATATTCAAATAATCAATTTAGTAATGTAATCTCGAGGGGTACGCCTCACTTAGGTTGACTATTAGGGTCCCTAATTAGCACAACAGTACAAAACATTTCGACACTAAACAAAGAAATTAGTTTATGTCAGGAGAATGTCTTTCCTAATCAACATGCATATGTTCATGTTTTCTTCAAAGTTGAACGAAGAATTTCTACGACGCCCGCTTTGTACTATCAGTGATGATGTTTTTGAAATCGGAGAAACAATTGAACGTCTACCACCACCAATGATTGAATGCCTGAGGACTGTCAGTGATTGCAAAGAATACATCTTCTGGCTCCGAAAGGAAGTGAAAGGTGAATACTTTGCTATATTCTTACTCACTGTTAAAATGTTGCTCACTGACCTGCCTACCGACCGATGAATTTGTTTGTTTACTATTCTACATTTCTTTGTTCCGTTAGGCAGAGAAGAAGTGAAAACCCTTGTCGACCTTGCGATGATGTCTGCTGGAGAGAGTGACATTGAAACTGATCGTGTTTCCTGTTTGCACACCACTGCCCTTGGTTTTGCTCCTTTCATATTTGATCTGGACAAATCCGCAGACTTAAGGCAACTGATTGATGTTTGTGAAAGAGTGTGGGAGGAGATTAAAGGAAACGACCTTTTGCCTGAGCAGCTGGTAAAATATTGCTTTTACTGTTAGACACTATTATTGACTACAACCGTAGCTTTCTTATATGGAGGTAAAGCCTGCGCAATTCAATCCTGTACACTCAAAAATAACAAAAATGTTAGAAACTTGTTCTGTCTTCACCCTGCCCACCTTTCCCCACCCTCTTCTCCAGATTATTTAAGAAAACGTTGAGACATTTTCATGTAGAAGCATATCATTGAAGATGCTTTGATTGACTTAAAAATAATCCATTCAGTCGTGAACCACCGAACTTTCACGTCTCTCTACCAAAGACAACATTTCCATTAGGATTGCGATAACGTTGTCAACTCCCAAGCCCGTACTGAAGAAATAGTGGTCGTGAAATCCCTCTTTTGAAAGTTTTTAAGCCGAAGCAGAGCTCCAGAAGCCTAGATGTAGTTACAAGGAAAGAAGAATAAACAGATTATCTGTGGATTAATTCATAAGCGATCTTATAGGCCACAATGAACACGTTTCTTTTCAGTTTACCTGTAGACTTAAATGTCACAAGAGAATAATCTAATTGAATATAAAGTACCATATTTCAACTAAATTGGTTACATACAATCCAGCAGAGAAAAAGCCTAAATACTTGGTTTTTGCTTTTTTAGAAGGACATCAGCAGCCATCTTGAATGGCTTAAAGGTGTCAAGGATGCCCATGCAATGTCATCTCTCAAGTTGGCTCAAGCTATCAACGAAAGAGGTATCTACTATGTTGGCAAATTGGACACCTTGGCATCAGCTCAGCCATATGACAAGAAGAGTATTGATTCTGTGATCAGTTTGAAGCTTCCTCCGAGTAATGTAAATGGTGAGGCAAGAGAATTCAGTTTGGAAAAACTTAAAGAGCTGCAGAGTAAACTGGCTCTCATTTCTGGAAAACGCTCTCATGGGCAGGACGATGTAGAGAAGTTTGGCCAGGTAAAAATAGTTCTCCGGCAAACTAAAACTGAATTAAATCAAGCTAAAAGTTCTGTTCTGACGTATCTATGTGTTTTTGGTTTGGTTTCCTTCTAGATGTTACAAGGGGTCATTCAACTTGGCCAGGCGTATGTCAACCTTTGTGAGATTGGCGATGTCTCTCATCTTGACTGGAGCCAAGAATACAAGTGCAAAAGCGTTATGAGAAACGACGTCATAGCTGACATTGAATCAAAAAGCAGGGAATTCGAACGACGCTTCAATGCTTGTAAAGAACACATTAACTCATTGAGGATGAAATATCACGAATTGAACTATTTCACAATACAGCAGCTTCTTTTCTTACGGAAGGAACTCGCTGGTTTAAAACACAGTGCGACAATGAATTCTCTCCATTTGCAGGTGTACGCACTTCTTGAAAAAGTTCTCCCGGGCCTTCGCAGGTCAAGCCTGCAGAAAGCGCTACTTGACTTCGGAATCTTCACGCCACGCCTTGATGATGATAACTACAGTGATGACGCAGCTTCGAGGAATACAAGTGAGGAAATGTCATCGTTCAGTCAAGAGAGTGAGGACCAACGTACTGGGGATCAGCAGCTCTCCGAAAAATACGAACTGCTTCTCAACAGGGTGGAAAAAGTGCATTTCACCGAGCCAGACCGACTTGCAGTTGCAGCTCTAGTCGAAAATTCAGAAGACAGTGAGGTTGAGCTTTTCATATGGTGTTTTCAAAACCACGCCAACAGCGCTCTCATCGATGAACTCTTCGATAGGGCTTCGGATGATCCCAGGTTCCGTGGCATTGTAAACCAGGATGGCGAATCAGATCTAGAGTCATCTCAGTCTTCCCAAGATTCGCCGAATGACATTAACGAAAGGTAACCTGTTACTCTGTTACTGAAGATCTCACGTTAGCGGTTTTAGCCCGAAATCGTTGTCGTATGAGAATGAGTTGTTGGGTTCTTGAAATCACGATTGGAGATCGTGAACTACCTTCAGAGCCGATGAAGACTCTCAAGTAGCGAATCATCAAAACTAAACCTTGACACTAGTTTACATGACATCTGCAAGGAGATATCTTTCCCTTGCAGACGTCAGGCCTGGACTGATATTTGTCCTGATTTTGAGTCGTGTCGTTTTAGTTTAGCAGAGGACAGCGGTGAAGGAGTATTGGATTCAAGTGCTGAAGACATTACGCTAGACGAAACAGAAGAAGGCACCTATTTAAGCTTGTATGAAATCGGCGTATTTCTGTCTCATCTGGCTAGCAATGGTATTTGCATTTTTGTTCCTTTTTCTTCTCCTTGTTTTCTATCGTCAATCTATTTTAAAGATCCACTTCAGAAATAATTACACTAACCGTCGACGCTGAGCCGCTTGCATTGACAGACAAAATCAAATGTTCTAGAAACAATACGGCAACAGACTATCTTATAATTATGTGAGCTTAAAGGGCTAGGCCTTTGGTAAGTCAAACTACCTTCTCAAATAATATCTAGGCACTTGCCTTTAATTGAAAGAAACCGGAATATTCCAGCAGCAGTTTACTTGATCCCTAGACACATTAGCAGAAGTGAAATGAATCGGTGGATTGTCATTACAGATAATGAACACCCAATGAAATTAGATTTACCTTCTTCCGTTAGTAAGGTACGCTAATAATAATTTTTAAACTATTTCATTCAAAGTGGTCTAGGAAAAAAGGCTGAAATTAGTGTTGTTTGACACAGGAGAAAGGGTTGTAAGGAGAAACTTCCCAAGCTTCTTAAGACAAGGAGAGCCAAATCTCATACTGGCAAACAGAGGTGAGTCCCGATTGGCAGTGTCGTTTGCTCATCTTCTCAAAAATGTCGTGCATGGCTACTGTAGAGCATTACCTATCCATAAAACTATGATAAATGCCTTGCGAGTTTGTAAGCGTGTTACGTTCATATTGGAGTAATGAGACGCGAGGAAGATACTTGTGACAGTAAAGTGTGTAGATAGGTTGCAAAACTTTATGCTTTCACGGACGTTATTTTTTTGGCAGAATATATTTTTGCAGCTGTACTTGGCCTTTACATGGACGAGAAAACTCAGAGTTTGCCAAATAGTGACGAAGTCCTCATTTGCTCTTCTGACACTACATCTGAGGAGGTACTAACGTCGTCCTTGCCACAAAAATACGATTAGGAAAGTCAATACTTACATGAGTTGTAAGATCCTTAAGCAAGATAAGTCAAACCATACTCTCTGGACTGCGATGCAGAATGCATGAGCTTCCTCGTTTTATTCCCCAATTTTCGCAAAAGTTTGGGCCAATAGCAAAATTATATCAGCTCATGGCTTTCTTCCATGCGTTTCACACCGTGTGTGATGTCATACCCTCTATGTGCACTGCTGAGCTCGGTGTGGAAATCACTGTATTAAAGAGAATAGGACTTTTTTGATGTACCTCGGATTAACTGCTGATCTGACAAATCATTAACCTAAAACAACTGTGTAAAAAAAGTTTGTTTCAACGAATTAAAGAACTATGTGACAATCTTTTTGCCTCTTAGGTGGAGCTGTTATGGCGTCGAGCCCTTTTTGACAAAGGAGAGAACTTGTACTGTTTGGTCAATGGCGATTTACTGGACTATGACGTCAGCCAAAAGGTTGTGGACTGTTTGCACACACTGATGCAAGATTATGGCAACAATGAACGTAGGTTATTTTTTCAAAACTTGTTTATGTTTTCGCAGACAGGTAGGTAAGGTAATAATTCTCTGTTGATCTTTTGTTAGTATTCAGACCTTTAATTTTTGGTCTACTTTAATCAAACGAGAATCAAACACCTATTAAAACTCGTCACAAGCTATCAAACTAAATTCATCAATTCCATCATGAGCAGTTCATTTTCAGAGGGAGATACTGGCAAAATATACTTTTTGTTGAAAGATTTTCCATTTTCGACGTTTTTAGGTCTCGCTCTTGTTGTCCTATGTAGCAGTGAAAACGAAGAACGAGCTCATATAGTGACCTCCTTAGAACAGTGCAAAGTGGATATGCCAAGATTACCTCGGTCAGAAGAACTGAGACGTTACCTAGAGAACCAGTTCAAGGTGCCACATCCAAGGCCTGGGTTGTACTGTGAACAGCATGTGATTTGGAGCGCAGCTGCAGAAGTTGGTCGGGCACAAAAGTATGTTTAATTTTTGACAATATCTCGCGGTAATGCCATCAGCTTTCCACTTAACACATATACTTTCCCAAGATATAAATTGCAAAAAAAGTATAAATTGCATTCGTTCTTTGGAAAGCGTTGTTTCAAATTACTTCATTTGGAATGAAGTAATTTTGAACAGTATTTCAAATGTTTTGTTTTTTCAGCTTAAATGTTCATGTAGTAACCTCTGATCACCCTGGAGTCGGGAAGAGTTTAGTCGTTCAAAGGCTAGCAGAACAGGTGTCAAACTTACAGAACAATCAACTTGTCACAGAGATGATAAAAGACCAAGCTGAAGAACCACCTCCATTATGTGTGACGATACCTTTTCACGATAAACGCGCACGTGTTGCAGATGTTGTTGGCTTCTTTCTCCCGCATGCTTTACATTCAGATATACCTTTGTCCAGGATTTTCCACATGGACCGTTCTGCTACGGTAATATTTTTTCCACGCATGAGTTATTACAGTGTGACCACTTCAAACAAGACCCTAAGCAAGTATTTCTCTTTTATTACAAATTTGCCTGTAACGTTTCAATGTTGAAATAATGAAAATTAATAATAAAACGATAAAACGAACATTGAAAATAGAAATTAAATGAAAATTTCAAACACACTTTTGGTAAAAAGGTTACTAAAAACGATTATACGTTTGTCATTACAGCTCATTTTCTTACCCATGAAAATTGGTGCTATGAAGATCTATTCAAAACTAACTATCTAAGATAAAGACATATTAAGAATGACCACGCAGTACTGTTGCATTTATGGGAGAATATCTTTATTTGTTCACAGATTTGTTCGTGTTGAAGTTTGCAACTTTTTAACATCGATGAATTCTTTGAAATATGCTACTTAGATCCAATGTCAATCAGCAATTTGTATGGCGAAGTATAGAGAGTATAATCGCAATGTAATGCAGTGGAAGCCGGTTAACAAAACGTGTCCGTGTTATCAGCGTATTCGAATTAACCGTGTTAAAAAGACGCTTCACCCAGACTGACTCTATTTGAAAGACAAACGAAACTGCCGAAATAGGCGGTATTACTTACTAAACGAATGTCTGTAAATCAGTGTTTCACTCCGGTGGCTGATCGACCAACCGACCAATAACGCGAACAAACCGGATACGCGCAGGCAGATAGACAGACAGAAAAGTCAAAAATGACTAAAAAAACGAGCCTAAACAAGCGAGCAAAATATCCTAATATCTACGTGTCTCTTTTAATTAATATTAGGTGACTCCAGAACTTGAAACATTGTTGTTTAACTTACTCATCCTGGGCGAGATAACAGATGATCGTGGGCGCGTTTGGAGACGAAATCCCTATGATCTGTACATTCTTGAAATTACAGATTCGTTTCCAAAGGTGTGTTACTATATGTATGTTCTTTTTACATCCTCAATCTTGATTAGCATATAGTTGTGATGTCGCCTCAAAGATTTCCGTAGCTACTCCGTCAGTTTTAAGAATTTTTGTTTTTATGATTATTGTATCTCTTAGGAGCAAGAGAAGAAGACAAAAATGTGCAAATTTCATGAACTTCTCCCGTCCATCAGATGCTTTCTTCCATTGAAGACTCTCAGATTATTGAAAAGAAAGAGTGCAGGTAGTATAACAGTTTGTTGTCAATTGCTGTGAGGAGCCATTTGCAAAACAGTCTCAAAGAAGACCTTTCATTACATCTTCTTCAGTATATTACGGATCAATAAGTAGTGATTTCGTTACCCTGTTTTACAACTTTAAATCGTGTAATTGCATGATTAAACTCCTATTGGCAATATGAACATTTCTTGCTGCGTTTCCCTCACCATAGACATTCATATGCTAAGAACAATACTGCGGCTGAGTTTTGTTCTTCTTTTTTGTCAGGACCAAGAAGCAGCAGTCCTCTGTTTGATGAAGAAGAACTTCAAACCGAGGCAGTTCAACGTGTCTCGCAGTATCTTCAACTGTATAACGAGGATCCTGGGCTTATCCAACATTTTAGCTTTGATGCTCACCAAAGAAGAGAGGATAGTCCACAAGAATGTCTTGAAACCTTGATCGGGTTTGTTAGCTATAATTAATTTTATTTGTTCTATGCAACGGTTGTCTTGCTTTGCGTTACTAGGCTTGGCTTGGAGAAACGCAAACTACCTCCGTAGACATAATAAGAACAACAAAATAACAAAAACGAAGTATCCATTATCAGTGAACATTATCTGAGATACTGGCCCTCAACTATTACGATTAACGACCCTTCGTGTGATTACTGGCTTAATTTCTTGTTTGCATTTTTGGTAGAAACTGCGGTGTCCGTAACCCCTCCTGGTCAGAACTTCGATATTTTGTCAGTTTTCTTAACAACCAGCTTCGTGACTGCGAGGAAAGTGTCTTTTGTAAAACCTCGTTAGTAGAGGACACTTTGGAAGGATTTCGAAGTTTTGTGGTAGCTTTCATGATAATTATGTCAAAGGTGAGTAGAATAAATGAAGAGTCATTTTGTACGCTTGAAGGGATCCTATTATTAAATGTTTTGAAATCAGTGTGAACATCTAAAAGACGCGTTAATTTGAGGAAACGAAAGAGCATATTTTAGCTTCGTTATTCACTGAATAATTTCACCACTAAGACATAAAACGGCATCCAACCAGCCTCAGGTTGTGATGTTTAAGTTGAAAAAGTCTAGCAGATATTTTCGGATTTTGTCGTCATGTCTAAAAACTAACTGAAAAATGTTCTTGAACAATTTGCATAATATCTTCGTATTGTTATTACTTTTTGTATTGTTTTTTTTTTGCATTTCGTGCACAATTTAAGTGCGTAGTCATAATTTTAGCACTGTTTTGACCAAAAATGCATCAAAATCGCCGTGATGGTGTCCCATAAAGAGAATATGTTGCGTGAACTTAGTCAGGAGCTATTTGGGTGTCAGTACCGATAAACCACATGGATACTGCAGTCGGTTGGGCTCGTGATTTGCAAGTTTTTCGAGTACAGTGTTACTTTCTTTCAACGTCCTGCTTCGCTAAATGAGCCACAAATGCTTATTATTCAAGTCAACTACCACTTACCTATCTGGCTTATCCTGATCCATGATTCAAATAATCGAACTTAGTATTGACACTGGTGCTCGGTCGCTTTCTATCAGGATTTCTCGATGCGTTCTTTGAAGGAAGATGACTTGTTGTCCAAAGAATCCGCTGGCGCAAATGATGAGCGGGACATTGCTCCTTTCCAGCTGCGGAGGAGATGGGAGGGAAGGTACGACCTCCGCACACCCTTGTCTAACCGAAATTGTAATCTCATTAGATACCTTTCGCAATATTGAGTTTTTTATTTTGTTTTCCCATCTTTGATTATTCAGCCCACATCCTTACATCTTTTTTAACCGGCCTCATAACGATACCATGACTTTTCTGGGGTTCCGAGTTGACGAAGAAGGAAATCTCCTGGATCCTCGAACAGAAGAAATTATTCAAGAAAAGCTCATGACAAGGCATCTTCGCACAGGACTTCATGTCCAAAGAGTGGATTTCAACACTGACTTTGAGTCCTATTCCAAGTAAGTATCTTAAATCGATTGTTTGGAATGCAAAGTAACAACATAAGCTAGATAAATGTATACCATAGCGACTTTTAAGGGCCACATATATGTTGTAGAATCCCATCTTGGAGAGAGCGCGATAAAAAGGCTATTTGATAAGATGGCCGAGAGGTTGGACATTAGGTAGTGGTCGGAGTGTAAAATTTCAATTTTTGTCGGATTCAGTCTACCGTAACAGGACGTATTCTAAAAATATTCAGCAAGTGGTAATGGTGCAGTGTGCTTCTGATGCATTTTGGAAAAATTGCGCTGACACATTTGAAAATATGGCACAATATCAATACGGCTGTTTGTCAGAGATTCGATTTTCATTTTCATGAACTGACGTAAGTAACAATTGTCTTATCTTATTGATTTCAATTTCAGGGCTCAAAAAATTCAGCTGCTATGTTCTGTCATGGGGATGGAATGCGCATTCGATCCCGATGAATCGTACGAGCTGACTGGTGATAATGTAAAGAAGATTCTTGCTATCCACATGAGATTCAGATGTAACATCCCAGTAGTGATCATGGGTGAAACAGGATGTGGAAAAACCCGCCTGATTCGCTACTTGTGCGGTCTACAAACAGAAGGTGTAGCGCTGAAAAATATGCTGTTGATGAAGGTACAAATGGAAACATTTTAACTACCGAAATTTGTGTAGTTCATCCAAAAAAAAAAATCGAAGGAGCAGGGATGGCGCAATTGTGATAGTGCTCACTTTTGTTATTAATTCTCGCGATCGCCTTGCTCCGAGCGTTTTTCTCCTGGTTCTTGGGTTTTTCTCCCTCTTCGAACACCAATTCGAATTCAGCAATTATAGAGGTTAGGACTCGCACGAAAACCAGATGGCGATGTTGTTGCTTCCTCTGTTCATAACAAACCGTTAAGGGTGAACTGTGTGATCTTGATGCCAAAAACGTGACCAAGCTGACCAAGTAACGACAATAAGCTTTCTCATATGCGAGATTTTCTTGTGGTAATTATCCAAGTGCATGAATGTGTTAAACCTTAATATTTTGCGGTCGATTTTCGTTTCTCGTTTAATATTTAAGATTCATGGTGGCACCACCTACAAAGACATAGAGAGAAATGTCCTTCATGCCGAGATGATGGCCAAACAGCTGATAAACAGAAATGTCGATACTGTCCTATTTTTTGACGAAGCCAACACTTGTGAAGCCTTAGGAATGATAAAAGAAATCATGGTGGACCGAAGATGTAACGGCCGTCCTCTGAGCGACCGTTTAAAATTCATTGTTGCCTGCAACCCATATCGAAGGCAAGTACAGTTTCAATAATATCTGGAAATGATATTTATGGAAAAACTCCGACCTGTAGGTTATTAAATAGTTTTGATATGAAGGCTCCTTTTAGTCAAGCTATATTTAATTAATGGAAATGAATTCAGGAACTTGGCATTTCACTCAAAAGTTCTTTCCATGTCAAGTTTGTGTACCAATTATTGTTCTTTAACTTTTTGTCTAAAGCTGGTTGTGTTTATGCACTATTTCCGGTTACTGTCCTAGTTGCAGTAACTAAAACACAATACCGTGTTCCCTCCGTTCATTAGGCACCTTAAGCAACAGACTTTTTCGTTGACCACGGCGACGTGACAACCGATAAGAAACTGGGGATAGAACTGCTTTAGGTCGAGGTTGCGACAACGAGTTACCACGCGCCGAGCTTCGCGGATTTGGTTGTAAACCAACCTTTCGATTCCTATCTAGCATTATCTATGGTTATGTCGACCTTAAAGGAAACGCGAGATTTACCTTTGGTTTGCTATGTCAAAAGAAGCATAAAGTCAAATGAATTTGCCATTCTTTACGACGTAAGTATGCCAAAAAATTCACTGTTTCCCTACGACAACTATAGAGAATTAGCAGAAGCAGCAGAATTTGCCGGTTTTGGCAGACGCCCTTGGAGTTCCACCTGTTTTCCGTTGCTCGCAGAGGTCCGTGTTTGATGGAATGGAAGGGTTGCGTATCCTTGTCGTTATAGTGACATGATACCAAGTTTGGCCGACCTGTCTCCGAACATGCAGAAGAAACAAACCAGGCGAACATGGCGAAATAAACACGAAATCTTCTAGTAAAAAATTACTAATGCGGAAATTTATATAGCGCTTTATCCGAAAGCTCAAAGCGCGTTACAATACTTTGTGGGAGACTTTTCCAGACTCTGCAATCTTATTAGAGTGAATAGTAGGATACACAGGTGCCCCGACCCAGAACAGAATAAGTGACAGACCATCACACCGGGGACTTCGTGCCCTACTCTTTCCGAACAGTGTGTGGGCTCTTTAACGTCCCACACCAGTGAGACGGGGCCTACGGTTTTATCGTCCTTATTCGTGAAGACTAGAAAGTCTAACCATTTGCAGATGACATTAAAAAGGTCTGCTTGTTAAATGAACCGCCAAGAAGAAGGAATTACTATGAAATAAATGTTGTTTCATGCTATAGCAATCTACCAGTGATATGAGAAAATCGAAGAAGAAACCGAATTATTCGAAGCGGTATTGCGTTGAATAAAAACAGCCTCTTCGCTCACAGCTACTCGCTTGCGGAAAACATTTCTTTAAAAATATGAATCCAAAAAATACATCCAGAACATTGTTTCAAGCAAAAAACAAACATTGCGCAAATTTATCTAGCTTCAGCATTAAATTGAAGCAAAAGTAAGCTAAAAGTGATCAAAACAAGAAATTAAGCACTCACGTTCTAGTCGCGACTTGAAACCACACGTTCTCACGTTCTCGACTTCAGGACAACATCAGGCCACAACGTGTTGTACATGCGCAGTTATGCCTGGAAAGACATGGCACGTTTCCGGTTGCCGTCGTGAGGTCGACGACGTCTGTTGTCTAAGGTGCCTATTTTGACAAGTTTTTTTAATTTATCACCAAGCAAGGCAAGGTCTTATTGAGTATACTTTGTTGCAGACATACAGATGACATGATACAGAAATTGGAGTCTGCAGGACTAGGCTACCACGTGAGAGCTGACGAAACAGAAGAACGCCTAGGTAGGATTTGTAGCTTATGATACATTTTGTTTGCGAGGCTCTTATTAACGATTAGATTGTGAGCTCGAGAGTTCTGCGAGGTGATTGATATCCTTGTTATTAATTATTTCCACTACACAAGGTCGAATTCCATTGCGTCACCTTGTTTATCGTGTGCATGCTCTACCGGAGAGTATGCGCAGTCTCGTGTGGGATTTTGGACAGTTAAATCCGGAAGTGGAGGAGCTCTACACCCGTCAAATTGTGCGGAGATATGTAAGTAGCTCTATAGAAAAGGTTTGCCACTGACTGACTCTTGTTATTTTTCAACAGACGTTTCGTCTTTTGCTTAAGCCTTCATCAGTGATATGAAAACGAAATCCTTTTTTGTAACGTAACGCGAAGCTTGCACCCGTAACCATGTAATTCATGCTCGCCCGATGACTTTGTAGGCTTCTAGAAGTACGATATGATCGTTCCCAGCGTTCGGATCCAAAGTAGAGTGAAAGGTCGCTCGTGGTAATAAGCTCCGAAATTGGTTTAAACCAACGACCTAATGTTTTCAAGTTCATGTAGAGGTTAAAATGGCGGATATGGCTTGCATTTTTGGAGTTTTGGTCAAAACCCGCTTCTGCCTTTTTGTGCTCCGCAATTCGGGTCTTTAATAATCTTTCTGTTTGGCCATAAACAAAATCACACTACGTGCAATTGATTTTGTACACTATGCCTCATTTCGCTCCTCGAGTCGATGTCTTTACCTTGAAAATTTCTTTGAAAAATTTAGCTGTATTTCATTTATTCCATTCCACACTTGAATGATATAAGACAGTGCAGGTTAAGTGCTTTGACCGAGATTACAACGCAGAGACTCCCATCAGGGAACCAGGACCCCTCGATCCAACGTCCAGCGCACCAACCATTGACCACTGCGCCTGATGCTCTAAGTTTTATATCAAATTATTCAAATTTGATGGGGCAAAAAAATATTTTGATGCCTGTTTCATCAATTCCAATACATCTTTGAAAATATCAACTCCCACTTTCCATTGCTTCTTAAAATACCCATTTTGTTTCAGGTGCGAAGAGGTCGCCTGCCAGAAGGCGATAGGCTAGTGAATGCCATAGCAACGGTGTTAGCGACCTCGCAGCAATTTATGCGAAACAAAAAGGTACCTAGTCTACTGAAAGGTGTTTTTAAATCTTCCGGTTTAAAATAAAACAAACAGTAAAGGATTTAAACTTTCAAAAACCTTATTTTTACCCAATTCCTTCGCTGTCAAGCTCTCTCTCCTTCGCTTCTTTTCCGCGTCAGCCCTTATCGCACCACGGGACGCATAAAATAACATTTAAAAAAAGAATAAAAATAATTTAGTAATTTTTCAGTCAAAATTTATCATGTTTCCATGTTTCATGTTTCTGAAGAATAATAGCGTACAACTTATACAGTCAAACCTCATTAAAACGGCCACCTTAGTATAAGGAACAGATGTGGCCGTTGTAGAGGAATGGTCGTTATGGAATGGTAGGGGGGAGTATAACACTTTTATATTTAACACATACTGACTGTAGCAATGCAGAAATACCTAACACAATCAAAATGTATCAATAAAACAGAAATCCAATAGAAATGGAGACCAACGGCACGCGGTACGGATCAAGTAAGCACCAATCGTCAGTATTTGATTAACTGGCCGTTTTGGAGAGGTTATTTTGGTTGCTTGGGACGCGCTTTGGTGGCCGTTGTAATTGTGTATAGGTGGCCGTTGTAGATAACTTAAAATAAGAGTGAATGTATGTACCATCCGCCGGGATGGCCGTTTGTGGATGTTCGATTGTATATCAACTCCTTACGAATTTTGTTAAATCTCTAATTGCAGGATGAGTGCAGCTTCGTGAGTCTACGAGATGTGAAACGAGCAATGCAGGTCATGGTTTGGTTTTATGAAAATTTCAACAACTTTTCTCCTTTGATTCACGATGAAGACGGCGATGGTGATGACAAAGCCGACCACGATGACGATGAGAATAAAGATGAAGAAGAACTTAAAGAAGAACATCCTCGTCACAGAGAACAACGACCAATCATCGAAGAAGAACTCTTTTTTCGGGAAGATGAACGATTCGCTCTCCAAAAAGAAAGCCCCTCTTTCACAGAACAACGACCCGTCATTGAAGAAGATCTGTTTTCTCGGGAAGATGAAAGACCCGCTGTCCAAAAAGAAAGCCCCTTTTTCTCAGAAGGGCCACTCGCATTCAAAAAAAGATCATCTCCTCTCACAGAAGAATATATGAGCACTTCCAAAGAAGAAAGACTCCATTTCAAAGAAGCAGTATCTTCTTCCAAAAAAGAACGACCCAGTGTCAGAAGATTCGCTTTCAAACCTGAAAGGCAACCCACTCTTCAACAAGCACGATCTACTCTTGAAGAACTTAAGGAAGAACATCCTCGTCACAGAGAACAACGACCCATCATCGAAGAAGAACTGTTTTCTCGGGAAGATGAACGAACCGGTCTCCAAAAAGAAAGCCCCTCTTTCTCAGCACAACGACCCATCATCGCAGAAGATTATCGGGAAGATGAACGACCCGCTGTCCAAAAAGAAAGCCCCTCTTTCTCAGAAGGGCCACTCGCATTCAAAAAAAGATCATCTCTCGCAGAAGAATATCGCAGTTCCAAAGAAGAACGACCCAGTGTCAGAAGACAACGATTTGCTTTCAAACCTGAAGGGCAACCCACTCTTAAACCAGCACGATCTCCTCTTGAAGAAGAACGGCAAACTATCAAAGAAGAGCGTTCTGTTCTAGAAAACGTTCTATCTGCAATTCTAGCAGAAAAACGGTCCCCTTTGAAAGGAAAGAGACCGACTCTAAAAGATGGACGATCTCCCCGTAGGGCGGTACGACCCACTTCCAGAGATGAGCATCCCAGTCTCGAAAAAGAAGGACCCAGTCACTTTGAAGCGTTTCGTCCAAGTGTCCATTTTGCTGACCCTAGGGAAACAATGCCACATAAAGAGTCTGATTTACAGCTCCCTCAAGAAATATTCGGTGCCACTTCTCAGGTAGAACATCTCTTTTTTTTTTTTTTTGAACAGATCTTTAAATTAAAAAAAAGCCGACACCGACGTGGTTAAATTAACATTTTGCTCCACTCTTTACAAATAACTAAATAAGCGAAAAATATTATCTTTTTCTAGTTCATATAACATGTACATCGGGACTAAGAAACTTGATCTTAGCTAGAGCTGATCGTCAACATGAATGAGTTCTGTTACCGAGAGACCACACATAGAAACAACAAAGGATGATCACGTACCAAAGCTTTCTATACTTCAGTTGCAGGGTAGCACTCAGTAAATCATCTTAATCTGTAAACCTAAACATTTACCTCTTTTTTGATTTTAAAGGTCAAAAACTATTAGTCAATTGTTAGCAGGTTGGTCACTCAAGAGAGTGATTCGATTGTAAGAAGCCTTACTTTGAATGTGTAGTCTTGATCTAACAATAACTGACCATATATTATATGTTGTTCTTTATATGATTCTAAGTATTGAGAATAATATATAGATAGATAGATAGATAGATAGATAAACTTTATTAATGTGTCAAGGCCACATAGCCTGGGAAAATCCCATACTAATTTGGGGACACAATTAACAGATATTAAAAATATGTATAAAAATAATTAGAAATACTTAGAGCTATATAAAATATTTACTTAAAGCTATATAAAATGATCATGATGAGCAGGTATTAGAAATATGTAGAAAGAAAATTAAAAAATACTTTAAGCTGTATAAAATAATTATGAGGAGCAGAGGGAACAGCCCTTGCAGCCATCGTCTATGAGCAGACTAATATCGTATTTGCGTATCTGTTTCCTAAAAATATTTAACGTTTCAGCTGATCTTACGTCTGGGGATAATTTTCCCCACAATTTAGGCCCAAGATATCGCAAAGAATGTTTACCATATGTAACCGTATTAAAACTTGGGGTAGAAAAGTCTGACAGTCTTAAAAAGTAAGAAGAGTTATGGTTATTAAATTATATGAAAACCCTTTTTTATCGATGTCATTACACTAGCTCATGTGTTATGTCTGCAGGAAAATCTCGGCAACGATATTGACCGAATCACGTGGTCATTAATTCTGGCTCTCGGAGTGTGTTACCAGGCGCGATTAAGAGACCGGGATGAATACCGCCAGACAGTGGCAAAATCATTCCAAAGTCCATGCAGACTTCCTGGTGGAGCAGAGAGGATTGAAAAGGAGATCTCTCGGTTAGTTCATTGCTTTGCAAATAAATATATGAGAATGATCATGTAGAACAGCCGAGAAAGACATGAATAATGAATATGATTAACAAAGCAATAAACTGAGCACATGATTGATCATCGCAGTTATACACACAACTTAAGTTCGAACTCACAATGTGACCAGCTCCCACATGACTGTTTAAGTTGTGTGTATAACTGCGATGATCAATCATGTGTTCAGTTTATTGCTTTGTTAATCACATTCATTTTCACACACACGGCTTTGACATTGATATTTAGATCATGCTGTAATCTGATTTCCTGTTGGTGGCCATGGGAAGTATAATATTATCACATCCTCCTTTGGCATATCTGATTGGTATTCCTGAAACTTGCCTCCAAACCTACTAAGGCATCTCTTAACTCTAGGGTGATTCCAGCTTAATTAGATTGTCAGGTATTAGTCAGTACAGGTATTTCTTCCCCCCTACACTTAGCACTATATTGTTTAAAGCACGGTTGCTTTTCTTCCTTCGACAGGCCGAATATTTTCCTGCTAATGACGAATCTTTCTTGAGATATCATTAGCGAATAACACTTCGACCATGCTTTGGAACTTCATATATTTTCCCTAACTGATATTTTAAGGTGTATCAGTAGGTTTGGATTTCGTGTAGGAATACGACTGCAGCCCATTTTCATATATATGTAATGAATTACAATTTTGCTCTAAAACTGAGCCCAACTGTCTGCAGATTGGAAAGAAGTGTTTGCTAATCCAGTAGTTAGTCGTTTTTTGCTTTTGTATTGGTGAAACGATTTCTAAATATTATCTATCATTCTCTCAAAGGACACGTATCGAAGCGTTGTGGTCAAACCAGTGCCGCACGGTTTTAAAACGTAGAAAAACTAGGCAAGACATGTTGGTTACATTTGGTTTCTCAGTCAAATAGTGGTGCATGATTCGGGAAAGCTCGTATTTTTTTCTAAAGTTTTATAGCACTTTCAATCTACTTTAGACATCCCCCAACAGCAAATATGTATGAAAGCATTTATTGTAGTACATGTATTACATTATGAAACGCGTACAACCTTTGGCACTCAACGGTGGCATATCTTTCCTAAGGTGCCAGGAAGCTTTAATGGAACAACTGGAGCTTGGACCAAACATCGCCCGCAATGCCGCTCTCACTGAAAACGTATTTATGATGGTGGTGTGTATTGAGCTCCGGATCCCGCTGTTTGTGGTTGGTAAACCAGGCAGTTCCAAGTCTCTAGCCAAGACTGTTGTGGCTGACAATATGCAAGGAGAGAACTCAAGATCGGAGCTTTTCAAAGCGTTTAAGCAGGTAAGATTTAAAGTACAATTCACCTTCATGGAAAAGACGAGTTTCTGCATATCCGCAGCCGAAACTACAGAACCTTTGTCATCTGTTGGGATTCCAAGCTTTTTGATCGACATTTAGTGCAAACAGTACACAGTCAGATTACCACTTGTTTCATATATTCTAGTGACGGTGATTCTCAGGCTATGAGAAGTAGTATTCTTAGTTTGTAATTTACTTGCTACGGTGGCTTGTATAGGTTTAATTTATCGGACAGTAGCTAATGTATATTACTCATGAACACCGAATCAGATTTTTTTCCAATTTTTGTTTTGTTACTTTTGGTTTTTTACCAGATTCAGCTGGTTTCGTATCAGTGTAGCCCTCAATCAACCCCTGATGGAATACTGGCAACTTTTCATCAATGTAGCGAGCTTCAAGAAAGCAAAAACAAGGAAAGGAAGTCAGACAGGTTTGCCTCTGTCGTGGTGCTAGATGAGGTTGGACTTGCAGAGGACTCACCTAAAATGCCCTTGAAAACTTTACATCCCCTTTTGGAAGATGGAAACCAAAATGACGAGGACATCATGAACACGGAGGACAGTATTACCCCCGTTGCGTTCATTGGCTTATCAAACTGGGCATTGGACCCTGCCAAGATGAACCGCGGAATAATGCTCTGCCGTAATGAACCCGATGGAGACGAACTGGAGGCAACTGCCAAGTAATAAGGGCGATCCTATCGTTGCAAGCGCTATTTAATTAAAATACCATTCGATGCAAGCACTACATTATCGGGCTTGCTGGGTTGTTCGAAATCCGGTGAGCAGTAACCCAGGATTAAAATTTCTTGTAAAATTGTTTCCAAATTATTTAAGCTTCAAACTTTAAGCTGAGGGACAAACAATGCAAACTAAAAACTGTCACCCAGAAACATGGCATTAAATTCTCGCTTATCTTGAGTTAACTTAAACGGGCTTAAACAACTCGGTCCTGAGAAGCAACTTGACCTTTTAATTGATAAATGTTTGATCTATTAATTCGTTGCCTTCACCCAACTCAGTAGGCAAATACAGCAGCTGATGGGCATTTACAAACTGTACTATTTTTTTTGGATTTAGCTGTGTAAACTAAATGAAGTAAGTAGTCTTAGCTATCATATTGTACTGTACGTTAGTTACTATTTTCCTTTTTTTTATTTTGTTTAGTTTCCTATTTAAATTGTGGTTGTAAATTTGTAGTAATGCAATGTAATATAAAAAATCTAAAATAGGTATAAAAATGTAGAGCACCGAACGGTCACGGAAAGATTGTTACAGTTGGCTATTGCTGTTTTTGAGCTAAATATTTTTCGTTTGTTTTGTTTTCAATTTTAGGGGCATTTGTGGCGGTGACGAAGACATTATCGCACTCATTGAACCCCTGATAACTACGATAGTCCGTGGCTACAGCGAACTCTACAACGAGCAGAAAAATCTTCGAAAACTAAAAGATGGAAAGAAAGATGAATTCTTTGGACTACGAGATTTCTACAGGTATAAACATGAGAGTATTTCAAGAACTAAATTTATAGACGTATGATATACGGGCTCTCTGTATGAATGTTTAAAATGACAAGCCAAAGGCGAGTCTTTGTAACTACCCATACATATTTTTTTTTGAAATTTCGTATCAAATCCACAAAATCCTTTCTTTTTTCTTAAAATTACATATTCCGTCTTGTGTTTGTAGCACTGATTCATGTGACGTTTTCATTGGATCAATTCTTTTTGATATATTTATCAGAATTTTGTTATAATAATTCATGACCTAACTGACAATTTCTGATTTTACCCAGTCTTCTTAAGATGGTCGTCCACATCGCAAAAGAAAAGAAACGTCGACCCAACTGGGAAGAGCTCGAGCACGTGATTAAACGTAATTTCAGTGGCTTACTAGAAGATGATTTCGACCCTGTTGGGATCATCATGAGGGGATTCCCGTCTGATTATATCCAGGTAAAGATATTTCAAAACATTTGTGAATAAAAACCGCGCACTAAAACTCCAACATATCATTGGTTCACTCCTTCAAAGGGGATATCATTTCTTTCAAAGAGGTCAATAAAATAGGTGCTATTTTTCATGGACGATGTTGTCTCACGTTCTTCACCGCACAAACTAACATTACAAATAATTATTATCGTCTTCTTTCTAACAACATCTTGATCATTGACAGGAGGAAGAAGAACGCCGGGGCCTTGATAGTGTAGACCTAATTCGAGCAAGCCTGGATCGCAAATACGCCACGGGGTAGGGTCTCAAAACTGTGTTTGTCAGTTTGCTCGAATACATTTACTTCGCTTGTTACTGTTTGTGTTATCCGATAAGCTGGAAGAAACTGAGAACTCGAAAACTTGTTTTGCTTTTAATGCCCTTAGGTGAAAATGAATCATACGTTTCGAACCGTTAACCCACAAAAATTATATTGGTTACAGAACGGAAAATTTGACTCGACAAATTGTGGTTTATATATCGATCAACTCTCCCACCGGAAATAACTTTTTTGCAGGAAAGAAGCATTCAATTTTCTCCAGTCCTTCAGTTAGTAACTTTGTTTTTGTTTTTTGTATTTTTGCAGAGAAGGGCGCTACCTGCTAATCATGACTGAGAACTTTGCAGCGCTACCTAGAGTAAAACAGATTTTGCTAGAAGAAGACTCTGAAGAACCATACGTTATTTTTGGTAGCGGTTTCCCAAGAGATCAGTTATTCACCCAGGTAAAAAGTTGTTTCCTCAGATTTTGTTATTATGATGACTCCCATCCTATAGATCTGTCTGACTCACTCTGTGCCTGCCTGTCGGTCTGTCTTTATATCTCTCTGTGCTTTGTTTTGGATTGCCCCTACGTTCGTTTGTTCATTTATTCATTTCTGCGCCATATTAATTATGGAAGCGACATTTTTACTTTGTAATTTTAAAATCATAGGTTTGTCGCAATATCAACCGTGTCAAGATCTGTATGGAAACCGGAAGAACAGTAATTTTGTTAAACCTCGAAAACCTCTATGAAAGTCTCTACGACGCACTAAATCAGGTCAGTCTTTTTGAGTTCACTAATGGCGAATACCGTAGGTTACTGGTGGATAGACAGCTACTTTGACAATGTTATTGTGCAATTCATCATCAATGGGAAGCTGACGTCAATTTGTCTTCTACACGAACAGAGACCAAAACGATCAAGCGAAGAGAGAAGGCTAGGTAAAATTGGAATAGAGCTTGAACTTCTTTTACCCAAAATGATTCCGAAACTCACATAAGCCCATCATTAACTTTAATTTACGTGCATTTACTCGTGGCGAAAACTAAACAAAAACAGACTAAAATTCAGAAATTAAACGAAATTTCTATAGGTAAAATTTATCAAAGGATTCCATGCAGAAATTCACAAAAACACGACTAAAAAATAGACCCTATCCGCATACTCGGTTTGTGACTGGGACTTGCTTGCACCTGAGGCTAATGCGGGGAAATGGTATTGATCTCTTTTAATGATATCGCCTCGCATGAGCCTCCGTTCCAAGCTAGTTCCAGTCGAATACCGAGAATACGATTATAAATGTTACTAAACATTATCAATTAGCTTCAGTTCAATTCACTCGAAATCGACATCAGTACTTCGAACATTCACAGCAAAAAATAGGCAGGTTCTATTCATGGAGTTCCAATTAAAACTTTTTCTACGAATACATATTTTCGCCTCACTATGGAATCCAATTTTTTTTTTTCGCTGAAGAAATCCCGTTGAGATGCGATGTATTCACATCGGTACTGTCAACACTAGACACACTAATGATAAAGTTCAGCCAGTGAACATCCGACAAGTGTTTAAAAAAGTTACGTAAAAGTGTTATTTGGAGCTTTAACGTTACATAACATTTGCCTTCTAGTATTACGTGACTTTTGGAGGAGAAAAATATGTCGATCTGGGACTTGGTAATCACCGAGTCAAGTGTCGCGTTCACAAAGATTTCAGGTATGAGTATCATAATACACTCCGAATATTTTTTTTTATATAACAAATGTATGGAAAACGAACAGTTGGTCAATGACAACAACTGTTGTTGCAGTTATTAGCGGTCTGACGTATAAACGTGGCGAAAGGGTCAATGTTACTTTGTATTGTCCCTTTCGCCTGGTCCGCATGCCTTGTTCAACAACAGAATATTTGAACGTAGAATCAGCTGTAATTAACAATTATTCACCGAAGTGGAGGTGAATAGTAGTGGATATTTACCAAACTGCGAAGCGGCGAGGTGAACATCCATCACTTTCACCGACACTGAGATGAATAATTGTTTTAGTATACACCACACAAGCTGATTAACTAACGGACCAAATAGTAACTTTGCTTGTTTAAGAGTAACTTTATTTGAAACGGGGAGCCATTTTGTTTTTACTCGGTGGTTTGGAAGACACTTGGCTAATCACCTCCGAGCTAGCCAATCAGCGCACGCGAAAAGCACTATTCACTCTGTGGTATATACTAATAACATGGTGACAAAAGAGAACTGTTCAAATATGGTATTAAAACTGACGATGAATGCTGCTTTTGTGGGGAAAAAGAATCAATCGACCA
>OMLO01000333.1_pt1 | contig 29158 bp, 12 predicted proteins | sample 1674811 | NCBI WGS metagenome assembly OMLO01 (sample SAMN06265003, study PRJEB25207) | coral metagenome | isolation source: Coral host | place: Mexico:La Bocana,Puerto Morelos, Mexico | collected 2008-11-13
CTGTGTTTACAAAGAAACCTTACAAACGTGACATTCAACACCGGTCACGAAATCCTAGCTTCGCTACAATATGTAATTGTAGTTTCCAAATGAAAAATATACAAGGAAAATATGTGCATTAAATTATCAAACAAAAAAACACTGAGCATTCGATTCTACTTCATCTCTTTTAAAGTATACCTAGTTTAAACTATTTCCTTATTTTTCATGTCAAGAAAAGTTACTGTATTTCACGCAGACCAGATGCAAATTAACATTAATATTTCATCAAGTACAAAAACAGTTATAATCCCAATGGTGGTTAGGTTATACACAGATATTTTACATTGAGAACTGTAGCCAGAAAAATATTATGATTAAGGCAATGTCTATAGTTTAATTGTCTTCTAGGTATGTGGGTTATTTATGACAAAGATGAAATGGCAAAAACAGAAAATGACCAAGACAAGTGCCTCAATTTGCCTGTCACTTACTATGGTTCTAGCATTTTTCAATTTTCCTTAGTTTTGATTCGGAACCCATGTATTGAACAGCCATGCCAGTCTTAAATCACATGCCCAAACACCTCAATTTTCTTTCAAAAAACACTTTGTTGCTTGTATTATTTTGAACTCTCTTGTCACTAGTTGGAAATGTGACTAAATAGTGTTTTTTTGGGTTCGATTTACAGTGCTGTATCACTTTTTAACTCACTTTACTTGCAAAACAGAATCTACAGTACTGGTGAACTGCTAAAATTACAATGTACACCAAGAAATGGCAAGAGGATATATACATGTACATTTAATTTCATGAGTGAAAATACTTGAATTGAAATGTCTCTGTATTCAGCAACTTGAAGCTGGCATAATGTTTGAATCCTGGATTGCATACGCCTGACCCTGCTTGTAGCAATAGACCCTGACTGATCGGTGATCAAAACATCACCTTCAAATACCAATACTATACACGCCAAAGATCATCATTGAGCTGATTAGAAAAAGTTAGTTGCTACATGTACTCTAATCTACACTGATGACCAGATCCTTTAAAACTAGTGGGTAAATCTTCAAATGTACTTTTTGCTAAATGTTTATGTTCTACCACAGAGTAACTGTGACTTCTCACATGTATCTACAACAATTTACAAAAAGTAAGGTGTTGTGGTTCGCGGAGGTATCACCCTGTCACAGTCAGGCACAGCTTTGAAAAGCTTGGGTTCTCTTGTATCAGCATCTGAGAAAGCCAAAATGGAAGCTATATTCCCACAGCGGTAACAATAATTTGGAGCTGACCAGACAGTCACTAGTGTCTCATCAAACATGTACTTGTATCCTTCATGGACCAACTGGTGGGCACGGCATATCAGCTTCAAATTGTTGATATGCACAAACTGGTGAAAGGCAAAAGGAAATTGTTTAACCCACAACAAATTTCAACATTGTTTTCAAATCAACAGTAATACATCCACTATGCAAACAAACCAAGCTGTTGTAATTTTATTTATTTTCCTTCATTGTAAAGAACAACACAAATTAAAGCCTGCAGAACACCAGACAACTGCATATAAATTCCTTGCAAAAATTTAACAGCCCAGTCAACCTCCAGCATTAGAAATCCATTTCTTTTTTAGAGTATATCTATAGACTAAAGATCCAAATGTCACCAGCTGCATAGGAAGGTACATGTAATTCACTTACTTCATTAGTAACTTTTGCTCCAAACAGCCACCCTGCTCCGCGAGGGCTAATGGCCCAAGTATCAACATCTTCTGGGTCAGACCACACCAGATGTACAAACTGTTAAGGTTTTATGAACACTCTAAACTGCATTTTAGCCACACAAAGCCCAGAATTTAAGGCATGCAAGGTGAATCACTTTTTAGCAAGGGTTTTATTAAATAATGTTTTCAGCAAGAGGACATCTGTTTTTTAAAGGCAGGCAAACCTTTTTGAACTGAACTTCTCAGCTCTGTAAGAAACCTTCCCTCTAAATGGTCAAACAAAATAATCCCAACAATTTGGACAATTTGCACAGTGCCTTAATGGAACTCCCCGGTTTACGTGTAGCTTTCATGCTTTTGTTTAGATTTTCATTATCATCCTTTAGACTAATACTCATTATTTTAGTCTTGTAACTGATCTGTTTTTCAGCAAAAGTTTTGTATTATTACTTATCTTGGAGTTCAATGTAACCCACCATTGTCTAGTTGAACTGTTACGAGAAATGCTGCATTGGAATGCTGTTGCTTAAATATTACTGTTTGAGACTGGACACAATGTAACTCAACTTATCAAAAAAGCACTATCTTCTTGAGGAGAAATGCATCCTGTTTTCTTTTTGTGAACAGGAATAGTGCAGTATTAAATGTGATGCATGTTAGACACTGTGGTGGCAATAAAGGATATCACAAAATGCTCCTTTATGTGGAATCTCCATGTTGCGATCTATTGTTCGAATCTGCAAGGAACCAAATGCTTAATAATATCTTATGATGTAATAATGGATTCAATAATTAATTCCTTTGATATAAATTAATCTTTACTAAGATTAAATTTCATGTTTCTTTAAAACACAACCAAACAAAGAAATTTAAAAATTTTCACTACCTGATCCAGGGTTCGGATATCTGGTGATAGCCCACCATGAACACACAGAATTTGTCCGTCAATTATCTGAAAAGAAGTTTATTCTGTTAATGAATTTAGGTTCCTGACTTTATGATCTTGACAATTTTTGAAAGTTGCAATAATCTGAAACATTATCAATATATTAAAGTCAATGAAAAACTTACTGCAGCAACTGTTAAGAGATCAAACACTTTACAGCAGTATCTCCAAGCATTTGCATTCCCATACTTTGACTGACACTCATCTGACAAAATAACAAAAACAGCATGTTACAGATTTTCAACAGAGCACTATTCAAATCAGTTGAGGAGGATATGGTGGCCCACAATGTCCATCTCTACCTGAAAACGTATAAAATGGGTAAACTGGTCTGGGCGATATGAAAAAATGAATGCCAGGGGCTACTTGCAATAGAGTAGCATCCTATTCAAAGTGTGTAGCAATACTTGTAGATTAATGTAAGTTACTAACAGTTACTGTAACTCACACTACAGATGAAAACAGCACCTGCACTGAGCACTATCTTAAGTCACATACTCTACATGTACATGGAGTTCTTCTGAGGCAAACTGTTTAGTGTTCGATTCTTAAAAGCAAGTTTTCACTTGTTTACAATATCTGATACACATTACAAACTTGCAATACATGTACAATGTACCTCTATACCTGCACTTAAAACAAAAATAACAGAAAGATGACAAAAACATACCATAAAAGCCATAAACTTGTGTGATCTGTCTACTTTCATGATTTCCTCTCAAAAGTGTAATGCGATCAGGCCATCTGCAATAAGACAACAAATCAATTATGAAATGAACATAGCTGAAAATAATAATAATAAGAATTTCTGTTACTACCCTTCAGTTCTATTAATTACAGTTCGCTTTACTCTCAGACAATAATTAGCATACTTGTCCAATTAAAATAAGCCAAAGAGAGCAAGTATAAACTTGTGCTTCTTCAGAGCTTAAAGTAAATGTATGTAGTATGTGTAAATTTTTGACAATGTTCATACATGTTTGCACATGTAAGTTATTAACCATGTTCAGAGGCACCAAGATGAAGTTCAGAAGTCTTTGGCAATGATTAAAAGATTTCGATTATTACTGAAAATCTTTGGGCAATTTTGGACAATGTTCAAAGGTCTTCCAGGGAGCTTCATTGCTAACCAAATGTCAGAAGACAATTTCTTCAGAGGACCTTTTAATGTTAATTCTTGTCTGAAATTTTCTGGATATTTCAGTACCAGTAATATATTGTTCCAGACAATATCCACACCCCTCACATGGTTTAAATCTCCCTTCCCCAGCCACAGCATCACTCTGGCTATTATATTCATTATTTTAGGGTTTTGAGACCTTCCTACCCCTTGGAATTTGCAATATCCCATCTCGGAGTACAAATGGATATTTTATGAAACCTCGCAATAGAGCATCAATATTATTAGCATGCTCTCAGCCAATAATGATAATATTTTTGCTGCTCAAATAATTTCTTGCATGGATGTTATTAAAAAAAAATGAGACAAGTCGTGTTTTGTATTTTTGCCATTCCCGTAAAAATCTGCAATGCTAGTTGCGTATTTCTGTACATAAATGAACACAAACATAATCCAGAATACAAAAATTGGACATCTTACTTGGCTTTTAATGTAAGTAATCTGGTAAAGGTTTCTAGGCTGAAATAGCCTCTGTCTACAAAGTCTCCCTGTGGAAAAAAATATTTATCTCCTGTTAGACTATTGTATATTCTACCCAGAGGGAAAGTACAAGTGCATGTAGTCAACTCTGAAATCAACATATGAGACATTCCTGTAATCATTAAAAAAACCAATCTGTTTAACTATACCCACATGTAGCAACAAAGGTTGCGACGGTGCCAAGTTGTACATGTACATATGGTCAAATCTTAGAAATGTCAACACTGACTTTTTCATTTTACTTAGAACTCAATACACATATTTATATCATTATTGCAAAACAGTAGTTAATTGATATTATCCTCACCCTGGAACAAAGAGGAATCAAAATGGTTATATGCATAGATGGTATGCAACCATTCACGAGATATTTAAATAGTTCATAAAGAATTAACTTTTGAATTTCTGTTACAACCACATAATAATCTCACCATGAAAATATAAGAGGTGTCTGGAACTTGGCCTCCAGTGTTAAACAACTCTTCTAAATCGTAAAACTGTAAAATAGCATTAAAACACAATAACATAAAAACTAAATTCTATAAATCACGAACAGCATGATACAGTAAGGTTAAGTATAAAGCTTATTAAAATATATACCTACATGTAAAATTATACTATGGCTAAAAGCCAACTGAAGACTCGGGTGCATGTAAAACTCTCTTATCTCTATATACAAAAATGGAAAGAGGAAATGTACATTCTGACAGTCGATTAACAACAAATTAGTTAGAACTAAAAATTTGATGTTGATGAAATAGAGAGTATCTAACAGAGTGTTGTGACTTGCTTATGGACTATTCAAGAATTTGACAAGAAATTTAAGGTCATTCTAGGTCAGTCAGTCCTCGTGTTCAACACTTTTGGAGATCTTGTTAAAGCAGACTATTTAGTGATTATAAAATGTTGTAGCTTATTCACTAAATGTAAAAATGAAAATGTAACTATCATTTATAGTGGTCATGCACAAGCACTAAGCTTAGCTAGTTTATGGGCATGCCACTGAAACAAAGGAAACAAATAATTATTTCAGATAAACATAACATAGTTAAAAATCCCAGCTCACAGAGAGCAGACCAGACTGAGCTTTACTTAAGGTCTCATGATGCATTAGACCAGACCTAAATTTCCACATATCTTTTTGCCACATTTTTAGGGTGTTCTTCATATCTGCTGTAGCACAGGTTCTAACTCTTAGAACCAAAGTAGTGATGTGTGAGGATAAAGATTTTGCTTTTAGGATACATTTGCATACACTTCTTCCATTGAATATACCGTGCAAGTGTGGTCAGAATAAAGACAAACTAACAGGAAGGAGTTTTCGTTATGCATGCATGAGTACATTAGTCTTTGATGCAGCTTGACTTTTTCCTTTAAAAACAGTCGATACAGGCGCTGTACACTGTCTGTGACGCGGGATAGAGTGCATCTAGCCCTTCGTTCCGCGACACAAGCACCTACAAATGTCATGTTGTCTGAAACTTTCCGCTTTCAGACTTACGCGATTTGTTTGTCTCACCGACATACATCCCATACAGTATAAAACATAATAAACGGAGATCACAATCATTATGAATCAAATCCGACGATACCTGTCCATGAATGTCGCCACAAACTGTAACCGGCGTGGAAACTGGCTGAACGTTTGATTCTTCAAGCAGCAATTCGCAGACACAGTCACACAGTTTCTGTCATTAATGTACCAAGAATCCGATTAAGTTTAGAAACTTAAAGCACGCTGGAAATGAATGAACAGATTTTTATCACTATAAATTACCTTCAGGTCATTTTCTGGAAGATATTTACATTCTTTTGCAATTTCAATCCAGTGATCGACGTCCGCCATTTTGATTTTGAAATGCTCTGGATCATGCGCAATGCTTTCCCACCCGTAGCCTCATTCCTATGACGAGGCGAGTATACCCACATAATTAAATTATCAGGTGATCAACAGGAGAATAACAATTAAGAGACGTCAAAATGTGCATGTTTCGTTTATCGAAAAGACTTATAGTTAGTTTGGTTTTCATAATTTTTTTCTGGAAATTGCTGCCCGGAAGATTCTCATCGAAGTGAATGTGTCGAATTGCTATTAGCGGGACAGTAAGCAACTTCTTGCAAGCATACGCACTCGACCACAAGCACCCTTTGAGAAACGAAACTCTCTAGAAACTCGACTTTAACAAGACACAAACCGTTTGTTCAATTTAACTCTCCAGCATTATAAAGCCAACCCCTAAACATGAAGTAAAATTATTTTCTTCAACTGATCAGGTCTCAGGTCCCAGTGATTTCGTGGTATAAACGAAATAGCGAAATATTCCTCCTCGATACCAACTTGTTTGTGTTGGTGGGACAAATTGGAAAGTTAAGAAATGAAAGTTAAAAAAGGGAAAATGTGAATTTTGTTGTGTGAACAATTTATTCGGCAAAGTTTCGTTGAGACAGCATTAGAATATACCACACAATATAAGAACAAAACACAGAATGATGACTCTGTTCCGGCAACTTTTTCGTCTAGATCTATTCTCCTGCCCCCGAAAAAATTACTACTGAAGACTGACTCTGAGGTAACTTAATCCTTAAGAAAGAAGGGCTTTCAAGCACAACACAATATACTTATGTGTCCAAGGCTGCCGTTCACACTTATTGCCCGAGCACTGGTGTCTGGGGTTCGTGCTGGCACAAAATAATCAGAAATAATGTTGAGTTCAGAAACAGAGTACTCAAAGAAACCAAGTAGCATTTAGTGCCCGAGAAGAAGGCCGAGACCGTGCTGACCCGGGCACAGTGTCTGAGTTTTGGGGTGAGTATTTGCAAAAAGGGCGTGTTCACATAAGTGCCTAGCGAGAATCGTTCTTGGACACCGTGCTCGGGTACCAAGTGTCGACATAGCCTTATAAGTTCCTTATAAGTTCACAAGCACTCAAGTCTTCGCCTTCCCTCTTAATTTGATGTCTCGTTTTCGTGTAGTGCTCTCGGTTAAGACCGATCGAAGGAAACTTTCTTACGAAGACGCTCAATAATCGGCTCAGACTCCGAATCATGCGGAAATTTGGGGATGTGCACTTTAACTTGTTTTCCCTTGACTGTCATCTGCATTGTCACATATCCTTTGCAAAGCGACCGCCCTGGCCGCGCATCGTAGGCATATGTGACTGGATCATTTTGGAAATGGTGTTCAGAATGCGAAGTAAGCACTGATTTCTTTGGTTCGCTTTTACTTCCATCGTGACTCGGAGCGACTTTATGATTCGGCGGTGCAATGCTGAGTTTCCCTGAAGGTACTGTAATCCGCCTCTTTTTCCAAAATTCTCCCGGCTTTTCACGGGGTAACTGGGATTGTTCGTTTGCACTTGATTCACACGAATTGGCTCGCAATCTGCTGTAACGTGAATCCGTTTCTGCGTTACGTAGGTGCTGCACTTTCGGTTGCCGTGACTCAATGACAACAAAGCTCTGTATCTCCATATTAGGAATTTTTTCTTGAGCCACCCGCGCAGTTGGCCTGGTGATAGCTTGTTTTCGTCTCGGTTCAGGGGTCGAATGCATTTCATTGGTCGCTATGATTGACTTACGATCCCCATGAGGATCGCGTGATGTTGATTCGTTGTCATGGATGTCTGAAGGGCCGTCTGAAGCGCGAACTTCCGTTAGACGATCAACGCTATCGGACGAATTTGATACGAGTTTCTGTTCAACAACTGGGAAGCTTGAGTATTCCTCTGTTCTAGTTTCATTCTCCAAAAACCGATTTTCTGGCCAAGCTTGTTTTCCTGGGCCGAAAACGACTTGGTCTGATTGCGTAGTGTTTTTCTGTTTGTCGTGGCAAATCTGTTTTTCCGTAATAGGTATCAAACGTGTCTGTCCTGGCGACTCGTCAGCTTTCACCTCTTCTTGTGTAGATTTCCGTGAAGACTTGGCCAACCTTGGATGCAAAATCACACCCCGATGGTCTAACTTTAAATTAGAATCAAATAAAGCCTCTCCCGATTGTTTTTCCTCTGTTTCATTGAATTCCTTTAGTTTATCGTCGGACAGCTGGATAAAATTACGCCTCGATCCTGGACGGCAAGGTGGCTCGATAACACGGAACTTGTGCCTCGCTCTGGATCTTGAATTCCTTCGCTGCTCCACGCTAGTGATTTCCTTCTCTGTTTCTCCTGCTCCATGGATGTTTATCTGCGAGAAGGCTCTCATAACAGGTTCACTTTTATGCGAGTTTAATTTTGGGCTTCTTGATGCAGACAAGTCGAAACCACCAATTTCTGGCATCGAAAATCTCTTCAAGGCAACCGGCACGTCATCAGAATCTTTCACAACAGTGCGTGTGTCAATTGTGTATCCTTGAGAGCGCAAAAGTTTTCTTCTCTCGGCGCTCATTCCCGACTCCTTTCGCACACTTCGAATCTCCTCAATCTGTTTCTTAAGAGAATTCTTCTCTACGTTTAACTCAGCATATTTCTGATTCTTCTTGCTATCCAACACTTTTAACCTTTCGTCTAGTAGAAACGATTCGGTCTTGTTCATCCGACGTGTCCTGATAAGGCTCTCGCACGTGATAGAAGACCCGGGTTGTCTTGCCGGGGAAGCCATTCTAGTTGGAAACTTCTCAAAACTTTCTCAAAGCCTTGACAAGGCACGCATCAAGACGATTTGCATGGAATCGATACTAGTGAGCTTTAAGCCGGCTTCAGTCGAGTAGACAATGGACTACTTGAGGGTTCTTTTAACGAAAAAGAGCACAATAGTTGACCTTGTATCTAAGATACAACCAAGCTTAGCAAGCCGTCAGTGAGCCGTGTGGCAAATCACGCTACCCTGGAGGGGTTTACGCAAGGTTGCATCCGATTTCATCGCACACTGGAAAGCTAACAGTTTTAAATAACAAACTCCAGAGACGTTTTATTGCTGAAATGCAATGAAATAGCTCGCCATACCGGAAGTTTTATGTTCAGTCTAAAGTACCCCTGTGCGTTGGTTTTGCAAACTTCTTTTTAAGAATTTGGCAGTCATAATTACGCACGACTCATAATAATTTGCATTTGTTTGCAAAGGTCTCGTGAAGTGAAATGTTTTTTGACATTTTCGCTTGATAGAGTAAGTATTGTGGACTAAATGGAATTTAAATATTTACAGCCGTGCGGTTGTTATTCAAAGTTAATTCATTAACGTTGATTTGTGATCAAAGGAGTGGAGAAAGGTATTCAATTCCAAAAGAGTGCGGGATGTTCATTGGTTGGAACGCTTATCTAGATCTCAGTATGAAATGACATAAACCGACATTTGTAAAAAAGGTAGTTTGATGACAAGACAAATCAGTTATGATCTAATAGTGGCATAATTAAGCTTCTGTTAAATCAACCGATATATCCGTCTGGTTTTGGCGATGGCAGTTATTTCGAGAGACTTGCCTTTCTTGTCTTTTTCATTTCGCTTTGATCAGATTTTGTAACTTCACCAGTTAAGACGGAACGTTTTGATATTGTTTTTGTTTTATATTCGCTTGTCAGGCTTCGAGTGACTTCGAATATTTTTCCCGCGAAACGAAGTAAGCCTTCCTTCGTCTTCGTCAAAAGGGGTAAACAGAACTTCGATTTACTTTTATCCTTTGCACGTAAACTAGCACAGGTATATAGATAAAAACATGGCAACTTAATTAGTTATATAAAGATTCATCCTGGCTTTAGGTCTCCTGATAGGTGACGCAAAAGAGACGATGACCATCTCTTGAAAATATTAACTTGTGTTTTTTTTTTCTCTTTTTGTGGAATCCCTATCTTAAAACGAGGAATAGACTTTGAAATTAAATTTCATCGGGGCGAACTGATGGAATAATCAATCAAACATAACAGGAACACTCGAATACAGCAGTCGGGTCAAAGTCAAAGCACGTGCAAACCGAATGAGCCAATGAGCTTAACAAGGTATAAGAACACCGGAAATGGAATAACTGATCAAAAAGCAACAGGTCCACTGAAACCGACTGAAAAAAGCTATAGCGTTAGGTGTTTGTTTGTTTTATTTTGCTCTGTCCCTTGGAGATACGTTAATCCAGCCTGTCAAGAGATATCTGCGCATTAAGCTATGGAATAAATGTTGGCCCACATTAACCAAACAATGAACTCCTGTTTGAAACAGTGGCAGGCAAAGCTCACTTCCGTATTCTCAATAGAATGCAAAATAGTTTTGGTCATACTCATCATCAACTTAGTTGCTCTTCTAATCATTCTGTTATAGTTATCGAACAACTGAATGCCCGCAGTTATACTCTGTAGAATCATTTGGTTGGGGAGTGCTGTTCAGACACTGAAAAATTTACCCTAAAGTGAACAAAGTCAGCTTGATTTTGCAATCCTGGTCCTGACTAGGTACTAAAAACCCTATATTATACCAGACTGGCTATTTTCAATGTGGAAACTTTGTCACTGTAATTGATTGTCACTTCGTCCAACGTACGCTAACTAAACCAATGTCATTTAAAAGTCACTTCCTAGTTTCAATTTGATATCTTGGTGCGCGTAATTCAGCATGGTCTCCAAGGCAGTCTTTAGTTTAAAATATCAAAGATAAGTCAAGAGAGGTAAACTATCCTAATAATATTTTGCATAAGTGAATTTGTGGCGTTAATAATTTCAAATATTGCCATCATTTTCACAAACCTTAACCCTTAAAGAGGCATTTGAAACTGCCGCATAGCTAAACAAAGAGGTCAAATGAACGGAATTCATTGGAGCGTTTTGCAAAAAATTCAAACTTGTACTCGATAGATTTTCTTTATTTTTTCGCAAAACGTAGAAAATCGGTAGAGAAAATGACCCCTCGAAAGAACACTGAATAGGGGTCACCGAATGTCCAAGATCGTTAAATCCACGTAAAGTTATAGCAATGGCCATTTGCCCTATTATTGTTCACTTTACTACTTAGCGCGCGCGCTCGATGCATGACGTGGCATGCGAATTTCGTGCACAGTAAGGATACGTAGAAACAATTAGCGCGAACGTCCTAAATCCGATATTCCTCAATGACCACAATACTGAAATCATTTACACACCGGAAATCGGTGGGTAAGATAAACTAACCCCGACTAATGACTACGCCTGAAGTCGCCCCCCTCCCCCGGGGGGTACTCACTTATATGGGCTATAGGTATGTGCGGCCCCAAAGAAATGGTCTTTCAGCCGTTTTGGTCTTTCTTTTAGAAGAAGCTACTTCTTCATCGCGCCCTCCTTCTCCCACCCGCGCTCTGCCTTCCTCTACCCCGTTTAACGACTGCTATGCATGCTAGATAAAGCCAGGAACAAAAGCCCTTTCCCTAATGATCTAAGAGTCAGGTCATAAAAAGGGATAAATTTTTGGTCAGGTCATAAATAGGGGAAGGAAAATCGCAGATTTTGGTTATAAAAAGGGTAAGGGTTTTGGGAAGCGGGTCGCACACCCCTACAAAATTTTTCTGGGAGAACCCCCCTCCCCCTCGGGAGTCTGCCAAAGCAAATTTCCGCGGTACAGTGGTATCTGTTTCAGGGCACAAAGTATTTGCTCCGCGATAGCTGCGGAAGAGAGCCTTGTGTCCCCGCCTGTTAATTAAACGTATTACAACCTTTTTTGAAGCATATTTACACTTATATTTACAGGCGGCTTTGGCTAAAGAGCTCGACAAAGTTAGGTAGCACTCCAAGGAAAAAGAACATAATGAGAAGATACAGGCAACTACAGCCAGGTATCGACACTAGCAAAAGGAATATTATAGAAAAGAAAAGGATTGACTTCTATTGCTTGAACCAGCTACCGCTGCAACCTTTTAACACGTGTCCCAGAACCAAAGAAACTGAAAAAAACGTTAGTAAAAAACTGAGAAAAAATGGAATCAACCAAATTGTTTTGCTGGCGTCATAATGTGCGCGCGCTTTAATTTCGTCATTATTGCAGTTCAATTGTGACGCAACTACAATTGCTTAGCTGGACGAAAAGTTCGTTTTACGACGCTTCGCCACAGTGTCCTTGTCTGTGACTTTTTTGACAGTTAATAGAGCTTATTCAGATGACTTTTCCTCTGAATGAGCTCTATTAACTGTCATAAAAGTCAAAAATAAATTATCAAAAAGCATTTGGAAAACTCAAACTACAACGAGACAGGTAAGAAATCGAGAGCAAAACTATTAGAATTGTACGTTAAACAAAAATTGGCTAGTTCTTCAGCGCAGGCGGTCGAAGTTACAACGACTGATTCACCACCTTACCACCCAGCAAACGAAGCACGCTCCAGACACGCAGCTTTAACTCTGTCTGTCGATCTTTTAGAGAACATTAATTTTGTAACAACACAAAACAAAGATTTCATATTTATACTAGCTTGGAAATGCGCGATTGCTAGAAAATTTGTAACCGAAGGTTAACCATAATAATTTAATCTGTACTGCCCTATTGATTTCAATGTTTTTTCACCTAAGCAGCATTCAGTAGCAAGCTACAGTCGTCAAACGTTTCTGAGTTTTTTTCCCAAAATTAGCAGGACACATTGTGATGTCCAGTTGTTTGGTCATGTGCCTCGACACAATCAAGTTTCTAAAAAAACTAAAATAAATGGGTCTGTTAAAATGCCTAATTCTAAGATGATCTTTGATATTAGGTTCCAACGCCTTCTGGATGTCACATAGTAATATAAGTGTGCCGAGAACGAACGGAAATACTTGCGTGCGTGCTTGAAAGTGTTTACACTGAACCGCTAAAGAGCTGTGATGTCAGACCGCCGGCGGCTATTCTCAGCCGCATGAGTATTCAGATCTCATCGCCAGTGCCCTCTAATGTCACCAAGTCATTGGAAGGCACGGACAGTGAGGTCTGAATATCACGACTACTATACCCAGTCTCATAAGCATCGAAACGAGACCTCCTTGGGAAACCAGACTACCCCATTACAACGAAAGAGAGTAAGAAATCTGAAGAAAAACTATTAGAATTGTGCCTACGGGTCAAAAAATTTGGCTACTCGAAGGCAGGTGGCGGAAGCTACAGCGACTAATTCAACACTTAACACCCAGCAAACGAAGCAGGTTCTAGAAACGCACCTTTAAATCTTTCTATCCATCTTTTAAAGGCTGCTTGTGGCAAAAAAAAAAAAAATTCCGCGAAGTTTGTTATTTATACTGCAGGTATTATTACTATTATTTAAAAATTAAGTTAAGGCGAAATTGCGAAAAAAAAATTGTAACCAAAGATTAACCATGACCTGCTCCCCAGTTATTTAATCATTTTTACTAAGCATGCAGCATTAAGTGGCAAGTTAAAATGGTCAAACATTAGTGAGGTTTCCTCAAAACTAGCAGGACATATTGCCATACATATGTCCATAAGACAATAGTCCTATTCTCGGTAATGGTCTGGAACTAGCCTGCGACTCAGTGACTAATGCGGAGAGACCTTTCACATCCGGCAACGGAGGTAATTCAAGTCACAATAACAGATTACATTGTATTGGAACAGTTGGAAGATAAAAGTAATTCTGCTGAGACTATTTCCGGTTCTGAAACGCTTGTCGCAGCAAAATGAGGCAGAAGTTTCTTCTAGAAAGAAGAAGGTAAGAATCAAATACATTGTGTAATGTTGGTAAAAGGTGAAGTCTACATAAGAGCCAAGTGTCCCTTCAGACCGGAGTTTATTCCGGTTTCTGTAGCGTCAAGTGACTAGCTAAGAGTATTTCTATTCCTACCTGAATGGGTTGCTAGTCCATCGCTGAGGCACTGATAGAGTTAAGTGGCTTTGCCCAAGAACACAACATAATGTGCTGGTCAATGTTCCGGAGGCGATCGATGGGCAACTTGGCTCCTATCCAGACTTTACTTCCACTTCCGAGTTGCAGTTTGCCTCTGTTTCAGATTGAGTGCTCATGCAAAACGTTTCACATGAAAATGACTTGCTTTTCATTAGAATGAATGAACAGGTGACATACATTTAGTTTTGCATAAAAGACTCCTCCCATAGAGGCAAAAGTCAACTTGGAATTGGCCTATTCATCCTTGAGCTGCCATAGGGGGACTTTGAATTTCTACTCGGAGAGAGACGATGTGGGGGGGGGGGATTCGCAAACCAATAGTTTATCCTCTAGTACTGCCTCTACATTCGTTTTTCGCCTCTTAGGCAAAAATTGCAGAAATTTTACCTATCTGTGTGTTTCTGATAAACAGTCAGATGTTTCATTTTTTCAACAAAATTTTATTCAAAAAGCACGAATTGAGTATAAATCTGGAAATGCCTTGCTTTGTAAAGGTAACATAATTACTATGATGTAGGCAGTTTTAAATTTTTAATATAATTTCGTGGCAAATTTCTTTGAAAAGAGACATAAACTGCACAGCAGAAGTGAAGATATAAGTTATTTCCTTTTTCCAGCCACAGATCGAATTGTCCCCGCAGCAGCTTTGACAGCCGACTTTGCACGGGCTCTTTCGACCGTGACGTCATCCAGACAATCGCCTGGTGAAAACTTCGGTACATAAACCATGACTTGTTTGTTACCAATTGTCATCTGCATAGTCATGTAGCCTTTACTTAGAGCCTTATCAGGTCGTGCATCATACACAAAATCTTGGCTTGAACTCTTTCCATTCACTTTTTGTCCTTTCCTGGCCGAGTGCGTTTGATTTCGCGGGCGCGGTTGGGGCGCACTGTTCACGCGTCCGCTACTTCTTTGTTGACTGATCGCACTCCCGTCCATGTACGATCCACCAGAAGACATGGAATTCTCGCTAAGCTTATTATCATTGTTACCATTTCTTTCTTTGTCCTTCCACGAGACTTTCCGATCTGGCTTAGCCGTAAACCTCCGTGCTGCTCTCTCCTTGTTTTCTTCATTTTCAATAGTCACGCTTCTCTTGGAGACCCGAGGACTTGTTTCTGGCGAGTGCGATTGAAACCAATTTTGACTCAAAGGGGCGGATGGAAATTGAATGCCTTTATCGGTATCTAAACTCATTCTTCTCATGCCAGTGACAGTACAAGACATACCAGTACTTCGCGCATGTACAGCCACAGTTAATGACCTGGGTCCTAATTTTGGCCTGATGGAGGACTTCAGGGGAATTTTTTCTTTGAGAACAGCGTCATTATTGCAATTTTCCCTCTGCTGATTATCTGATTCTTCTTCCTGTTTGGTTGATTTCTCCGAGGTGGTCGTCTCACTTACTACAGAATCACTGAAGCGCGACTTTTTCCGTTCGTTTTCCGCTACTTGTGAGATTTTTCGTGATATTTTTCTACTAGGTACCTTGCCTTCGTTCTCTTGAATGTTAGCTGGACATGTACGACTTCTAGGGCGCTGAATGACCGGCCTTTCTCTCTGTGTGTACGCAGTTTGTGGCCTTAACATTCCGTATTTTCGCTCTTTGCACGGGAAGTTCTCAAGAGTAAGCAATTTTTCATCATCTTCGGATTTTTCGTCATCAACATTCTTAAAGTTCCTCCTAGACCCTGGCCTTAAAGGAGGTGTTATCTTTCTGTAACGGAACTCTTTCAGGTTCAAGGCCGACGCACTATGACATCGCCCTCGACTTTCAGCCGACGTAAAATCAATTACATCCTCGTTGTCTGAGTTTTCAACTTCAAAACTTGTCAAACTTGGAGTCGCGGCCAAATCAAAGTTATCGATATTGAGTTGTTTTCTAAGTGTATCTCCGTCATAGAAATCTGAACAGGGTATATTGACGTCTTTTCCATTTGATGTGCGCACAGTCAAATAATCAACGTCACCTTTTTGCTTGGAAGGCAAAATCCTTAGCCCTTTATCTCGCAGAAGCTTTCGCCTCTCAACGCTTACACCGACGTTTTTCTTAATACCTTTGATTCTGACCAAGTTTTGGCGAACGCCATCGATTTCGTCCGAGATTTGTGAATAGTTATGTTGGCTCTCGTAGTCAATTGTTTTCACTCGCTCCTGTAACCGAAAATTTTCCACTGAATTCATCCGATGAGTCTTCAAGACTCTTGTCGAGACGACTGATGGGCACTCACGAGCACGGCTCACAAACATCGTGCGAAGAACACACAGTTTGTCAAACTTCAATCCGCAAACTTTCCTTTAGCAAATAACAAACCATTTCTGTTGTTGTCCAAGCGATATAACGGCCCTTTATTGTTCACTAGCTAGTATATGTAATTGGCTGGTTGGTCTCATGAGGGTATATTGTGCAAGCCGCGTGTCATTGTAATTACTTCTTCAAATGCGCTATTCACGGGATTAAAAGATAAATGAAGTTTACGCTCCAATACTCCCAAGCCATATTTTTAGTTAAACCCTCTTTTCGCTTTCCCTCCAATTTAAGAAATGAATTTCAAAAGGGTTGAATATTCTTCTCTCTTTGTTGTCTCTCTAAAGATGAATAAAAACTGTATAGAATTAAATTATTCACTGAATCTAATTGGCGGCTCATTAGTCCAGAAAATGAATGGTCACTTAGTTTGTGCATTTCAAACCCATTTTTAGCGGTTTTACAACAACTGTGGCAATAATGGCCAACTTATCATCACAAAGTATCCCAAATGTCACACAAAACCGCAAATGATGCCTAAAACATACTCACTAATTGGATCAATCGCATTTTAAGCGCGAGTTAACAACAAGTTTTTTTTTTACATTTTCATTGTTAGCAAGTCATTAAAATCCTGAATCTAATGCAAAATGCATCAATTGAACGTTTTTAAAATTAATTGATCCAAGTGAAAAACCAGTTTCTAATTAAGCTGTTCATTTGCAGAATAACTAAGGAAAAGCAAACTAGTTCTAATTAAGCTGTTCATTTGCAGAATAACTAAGGAAAAGCAAACTAGTTGTAGCGCAGTTCAAGAAAAAAACAAAAGGTACATACCGTCCGGCCCAGATGACATTTTGTGGATCAACAATAACAGCGACTTTATTCACTCGTCGATTTACAGTTTTACAAAAATATTTAAAAATAATACTGTTTGAGTCTGTAAACTGAAGTAGCCCTACCCGGCATATTATGCGCTTCGGCGGCATATCAGGCGAGTTAGACGAGCCATGATTTTTATGTTGATTTAGTGTACGTTCCTTTGGGGTGATCTGGATCAAGATCGGTGATCTAAGATCACTCGGATCATAGTTCATCAAAAGAACCGATGAATCTGTGACCAGAGTGGACTCATTGGATCCATTGATGCACATGATCCGAGTGATCTTGGATCACTGATTCCAAGAGGAACGAAACCTTAATCATTACTCATGGCAAAAGCAGACGAGCCTAGTCCGCCACCAGGAGGTATTTACTGTACCCAAATTCGGTCGGTCATAAATCCAACCATATCAGACCCAGTGACTTGATATCGCAGGTTAACAGGACAATAAAACACGGCTTATGATTGTCTTATTGCGAATGTGGGCAGGGTAAAATTGATTGCACATCAAACGTAACGATAGGTGGCCACCATTCCATTACCGAGAGTTCAACTCGTTTGAACGCTGAAGATTTCTCTTGGCCACGGTCGAGCGTCAGACTTACCTTTGATGACGCGAATCACGTCCCGCTTGAAATCCATTTGGGCCAGGTTTGCTTGCTCTGTTTTCACGTGCTCTTAGATGCAAGTGAGGGACTCGGAGAACGGAGACCTGAGAGGACAGGAAACATTTTCGCGAATATTTTTCTTTTCATGCGCCCCCGTAATGCCTGGTATCATCTGGCTCCGATTTGAAACATCCGTAGGCTACAAAGTAACAAGGGAACAAATTTAATTCAGTTAGTTTTCTTTTTTTTTTTTCTTTTTTAGTCTTTTCTTTGGAAGAACCCAAAGCTTTTTAGTCTGAAATAGATCATTCACACGTTGTTTCTTAAAATGCAAACCTGCGAGCTTTTGATTTTACATGAAAAACTAAAATAAATAGCCTGAATTCAAGCTTCGAAATTCAGTCACAGCCGGAGACGTCTGAAAGCAAGGTTGAAACGTCCACGTGTGGATGTTTGCGGAGATTACCGAATACAGCTGAATACAGTTCAAATCTAGCCTTTCTATAATAAAATCTATTTCCTACACGACAAATATTGTGGAATAATGTCATTGCTTTGCGGCTTATCATATTGACTGAGTGGACATGTACAACAAAACGCGTGTATTTCAAGGTTTTAGAGAATACGGTGTTGTCAGATGAATAAAATACATATTTCCTTGTTGATTTTCCCTGTTTCGGTTATTTCCACCTGTTTGCCAGATCAGGTCTGATGTTATAAGGAAAAGCAAGGCTATAAGCACTGCTAGACACTTTTGAAAATAACAAAAAAAAACTTAATAAACAGGCCTTTGTTGCACTCCGCGATTCTGATTGGAGAACTCTTAGAATCTACACTGGATCGACAGCTGCAATTGTGAAAAGCCGCTATTTTCGTTTCAATCACTGGTCAGCGGTGAAATAAATTCTGTTTACGTAAACGACGTTTAAAAATCATATCAGTACTGCAGATTTTCGAACTTCAACGACAAACATTATAATCAATAACTGACCCCCTGAAGGCTATAACCTCAACAAATAAACGAAAAGCTTCGGAAATAAAATGAGGTGCACAATAAAGATGGCTTACCATCGTTTTATTTTTAATCATCTTTCCGTTTATCCGCATTCAGCGCGAAAACATTAAACATTTTATTTGTTCATTTGTCCTTTTTAAGATCGACCACATGAACGGGTCTTCGGCAAAATGTTCTTTGTTGAGCGTAGTCTCATAGTCTTCTGATGGAATAGAACATCTTGACGAACAACTGTTTCACTCTGGATGTCGTAACTCTGGCTTGTTAACAAATCGTTCCTTTTCACTTGTCCCGTTCTGTCCAGGCAATGATTCCTTCTCGATAACTGTGACTTTTTGGCTTTTTTGTCACCATTAGAATTCAAAAGTTTTACGAAAGAGTTGTACAAGTCCGCAAGCAAGACAAAATACAAAACTAATACAAGAAAAGCCATCCCAGCGTTCATGTCGAGGGAAGTCATCTGCAAGCGTTTGTTTGGAAAGTGTCCACAGATAACAGCTTCATGTGATCGTTGTTAATTTCATGCAACGGAAACGACCGTCGAAATACTGTTCCTTGAAATCTAAACTTCTCAATCCCTGGTTGTTTTCCCCTTAGATCTGATAATTAGATAAATGCTTTCTTTTCCCTCGCTCGAATTGAGGAGCTCGGAAATCTGCTTTACACCGCGTTTTCACTTGGCTTTACGAACACCTGCCATCATGTGCCAAGGCATTAAAAAAAACCTTATTGTAGTTGTGGAGAAAAATGAGCCGCAAAAGATGAAGTGATTATTCACTAAGGACCAGGCTAGCAAATTGATGAAGAGAAAGCGAAATCAGCTGAGTCGTTAAAGTAAAACGCAGTATGGCAGATCTGACAGTATTTTGCCAAGATTTTCTAATTAAACCATCACGAAATTCAATTAAGGTTTTAACCGCGACATACTCAGTTTTTAATAGAGTGTCCAAATCAGGTTTCCCCCAATAAAATAATCCAACTATAATTCGTTGTCAGATTTAAGGCTTCCTTTAATCACTCAAAATTCATTTCTTTTCTTTATCGCAGTCCGCCCACAGTGAGTTTACGTAGATAAAACTAGAACGCTTATGGATATTAAATCTAGCTTATATGCATTTTCAGATCATTGTAACAAACTGACTCCATCGAAGCAGAGACCCGAAAAAATGTTGACACCAAAACGAGTTCATCTCAGCTTTGCAGAATATAAAACAAACCATAAACAAACTCTGAGGGCGATTTCATATCTAAACATAATTCCGTCTCTAAATTAATATCGTTTCTACATTAATTAATACTGGTAATATTCTAATGGTTGTCTCTGTTTATTTGCCTCGCTCGTCTAACTAAAACCTGCGATACTTCAGCTATTAAATGCGATCGAAAAAAAAAGGTACTGATTGATACAACAAACCTTTTGAGAAGAACCACCAAGGGCATTTAAAAATTCAAAAACACAATTCAGTTTAACATTCAAGGAAGTAAATCTCCATTATCAAACCATTTTTTTTATTTGATAGCTAGAGATTTTTCATTATTTCAGCGCCTTTCCGAAAACATCCACAGGCGAGTTTCAGTGAACTTCCTGAAGGTGTTTAAGTATTCTTATTAAATGGTAAATAGAAGGCCTCATGGTTAATGCGCTCGTCTCCGGATCGAGCGGTCCGGGTTCGAGCGCTGGCCGGGAACATTGTGTTGTGTTCTTGGGCAAGGCACTTGTTACTCTCACACAGCCTCTCTCCACCCAGGTGTATAAATAGGTTCCGGCGAATTTAAAGCTGGGGGTAACCCTGCCGTGATGGACTAGCATCTCATCCAGAGGGGAGTAGAAACACTCCTAGTCGCTTCATTCGGCTGAAAACCTGGATAAACGGTAAATAACACACTGAGTATCTTCGGGATGGAAAGGGGCGATCTTCACCTTTTTCTCTTGCCAAGGCTAAGAGAAACAGGTGGCTCTGGGGACGAGAATCAGCTACGATAAATTCGGCATGAGTCTACCTCGTCCACGTTAAGTATATCAAGTCAACATCCGCACGTAATATGGTTATCTAACATTTGACAGTTTCGAACTGAAGATTCAAGCTTAAAGGAGGAGCTGGACATTTGCCGACGTTATTAGTAACAAAGGCGTTCTAATAAAAAGCCAAAAATAAAACATATATTGTTTCAGTGTTCAATGCTCGAGGGCACCGAATGGGAAGAACATGTTTTGTTCATTATTTTTATCGTGTAAGGATATCCCGTGCGGAGCAGATAACTTTTACGCTTGAAGCAATCTGCAGAAGTGGAAAGTTTATGGTTTGATAACGAGTGTCGTTTTAAAATAGCGCATTGACTGGAAGTTTCTTAGCACTGTGACTGATAATTGAACACAGAAGAACGCGCCATGTGTCGAAAAACATGACAAGGTATGATCTAAAGAATTTTTTCCTGAATCACAAATTCCTCAAAACAAAACTATAGATAAATAAATATAGAACAGAAATGCTAAGCTTATACTCTCAGTGAGTTTGGACTGAAAGGGTTAAACTTCTGCTGATCGGAATTTGTTTGATCTTCGGCAAGCAAACAAGTTAAGTGTCTCATACGTATGAGAGTTCATCACTGACGGAAGCTTGACTATTCATTTAAACACGGAGGAGGAACTTCAGTGTCAATGATTTCCGTAAGTATTAGTTCAAGAGTTGACTTAATACGCGGGTTTTCTTATGACAAAATAACTTACTATGATTAACCAACGTGTCAGAAAATATTGCTTTTCCGGCGCCTGTAGCAATCAGAATTGAAATCGATTTCGTTCAAAGTGCTGTTGGAAGTGGTCATGCCTCGAGGAATTGTCTTACAGAAAACAAAACAAGGTTTGTTTTAAAAGAAATGTTATTCTAGCTCAGTTCACCGTGAAAAAAGCACTTGACTAAAAGTCCAGGAGCAAGGCATTATTTCGTATGCCTGAGATACAAATAATTTCCAGGTGTTGTTTGAAGGCTTATCAGAGAAAAACCAAGTTTTGTCGCGTTATTTTCACGCGATCACGATCTAACCTAGTCAACCAGTTACTGACGAAAGTTTAAACACCGAAATCAGTCAATTCTTTACTTAGCTTTCAGTGTCAGGCTCCGCAACTGCCTTTCTGTTGTCAAGCGTGTTTCACCGGTTTAACAAAGAAATGGAAAGCCGCCAATATTTAAGCATTTATTCCAGTAACTGTCTTCCGCGAGCCGACTGATAATTGGCCAAGATAATAACGCACTTGCAGACCTAAAAAAATCCGATTGAGATCATGGTACGACAGCAGTGAAATTCAGTTTACGTAAAACATCAAATGGAACCAGATTTTCCCGTAACACTAACATGATAGATAAAGTGACTCGCTAAATAATGGAATAATTCGAAAACACTCTGCCACACATAAATCATTCGCTATCGGTGCAAACGTTTTTAATACATCCTTTCGTAATCCGTATAAAACTCTCTGAATCGTAACCAACTTTATTCACTATCGATTTATTCGTTTCAGCTTAGACACTATTGGATTATGGAGCAAAACCGGCATATCAACTTGGTTTGGTTCAGTTTTCATTGCTCTCTGTTTTAAATTCTTCAGCTTGTAAAGGAACAAAGAAACAAGCTTATAAGAAGTGCATTTATGACAGACAAATGACAGGGTTTTTTATAGCGTAAATTTACTGAGAAAATCAATAGTAAATAAGAGACTCACTCAGTCAAATCGCTGAGCTTTTTCTAAACGTGAAACTCCATTAAGCCCAACATTTTTTAAGATAATCTAGAAGCATTAATTAATAGAATTCGTCGCTTAAGACACACTGTTACTTGTTACGCCATTCTTACATGTCGAATCTACCTTCACATCGATCTACAAAACTACAGAACTTAGATATATCTCAGCGCAGATCTTAATGAATCACGCCTGTGTTACAGCCGCCGTTCCCGAAAGAAAACATCGGAGAGAACCACGCTCGTTCCGATTTTTTCTACCAGGGACGGCCGCTATAACACAGGCTGAATGGATCATGTGGACCCGACATTTCTGTAGTGTAAGCAATTCGGAGAATGATCTGCATCCGCCCTGACGACTCATAGTCGGCTGCTCCTGCAATTAGCTGATTGCGAAAATAAATTGGCCTAACCTCGGGTAATTTAGAGAGCTTAAGCAAACCACGACGCCAAAGGCAACGAGGATGTCGCCGAACAAAAGGAATAATGAGTAGAAGGGTGGGTGTACACATGCGTTGTAAATGTTTGTAACTGCATATTTTGTAGACGTCCCCTGCAAAACAACAACGTGAAATGACCATTTTCTGCGTATGTTGAAAAACATGAGCTTCGACGCCTAATATTACTTATTTCCTTTTGGAATTGTTTACTGGCATTACATTTCAAGTCTCAGTAGCTTTTAAGGCCTAGATTACTGCGAAATTGGAGGGTAAAATATATTACTAAATCAATTTTTAGTTTGGGTCGTCGTCGTCATTGCTTGCTTCATAATTAGCCTAAGCTACCTAAAAACTAATTACAGTGTTCCACCCTTTCCCCATTTTCGGCCCATCCCACTTTTTACAAGTTGGGTTCCAGCACTTAAGTCAACATCATATATAATTTTGCAATCACTTATTTTTCTAAAATTTATCTCCCGACAAAGCAGTATTTCAGTGTGGCCTAACAGAACTGCATTTTTTCCATTTGATTGCACACAATGCTCCGATTTTATTGTGCTTTTTTTATTTCTTTGACGCAAATACTTTTCACAAGTGCTACTAAAAACTCAAGATAAAAATAGATTATGTGTTCCACAGTTTTTCAATACTTTTTTTTTTGCAGCAATAACCGACAGGGAATAAGATATGACCTGAGTACATTTAAATTGTGACTGGTAATTTTGGTGGCGCCAGAAGGATCAATAAACCACGTGAAATCTTCATTTACAGTATATTTTCGTTTTCTTTTTTTGACTGATAGCGATCAAGGTCTGTTACAGATCCGGCATCTTTTATTTTAATATTTTGTAAATAGCTGGTCAAGCGATGGGAGGCCGGCAAATAGAAACAAAGAAACTATAGCTACATATTTTAATTCACTGCTTAGCTCTTGCAAGTTTCAGAACAAAAAAAGGGTTGGCGCGTAATCAGGCCAGAGAAGAAATAACACATATTTGAGTTACTGAAAGCCCAGTAAAAAGTGATGTCATTGTTTGACCAAGTTACGTACACAGGCGTCGCGTGCACACATTCACGCTCATTCATTACACAAAACTCGATCGAGTCATTACGTGTTGTTGAAAACATCATTTCAAAAAATGATTTCAAAAAACGATTTCAAACACTCGTAAGTAACTCTGCTGATTTTATCTTTATCAGTCTGCCCACTCTACCGAGTATTTTCAGATCAAAACCATCTGTACGCTTTACTGCGACATCCTTCAAATTTGGCGAGTCCTTTTGAATTGCTACTTAAAACATTTATTTTGAATTTGTATTTTTTTGTTACTAATTTTCATTCTTTACGTAATTTTAATTCGCGAACAGTACGGGACACAAGACAAATTACAAACTGGACGAATTTAGATTGTATTTCAACGTTAATGTACAAAGAAAATGAAGTACTCCGGATATGACAGAACAGGCAATATTTCGGTAAAAACTAATGGAAGCTACAGGAAGTAATGATTTAATAAACAGTGCTGAGGGTGTGTGCAAGGATATGTACAAAGATGATAAATTAAAATATGTGCTAAACAGGCACGGCTAAATCTCTACTACTCGAACAATAACCTGTACATTCACAGTTATCTTTTAAAGATTGCAAAAAAAATTCCATTTGATGCGGTTCTTGGTGGTGATTTCTAATCTTGTAATAAATGTAATGAGTTCGTGTTGCTTTCATCGAGGCAGTTGTTTTGTTTAATTTATCTGATGCCACTACAATCTTTTAAATGCTGCTACGAAAAACAATGGTGTGAACGTGAGCGAGGAACAATAACAAATTTGAACATCTTTATCCAGCCAGACTTACAACTTTGGTGGTCAGTGGCCAAGCTCAGGAACAAAAAGATTTTCATAAAAAGTGTAAAACAAATAATAATAATAATGCTTGGTACAGCCAGAGGCATCGCAAAATCTAAAATCATACAACAAGAGAAGCGACAGGAAAGGGTCCGGAAGTGTGTACGTAGTGGGTTTTTTCCAAGGGCTACACAAACGCAAGGAAAATGGAAAAAAAAAAAACGTGATTTTTTTGAGCCAAAACGTTTTTCCCATCTGCTGAAAGTCAGTACACTATCTATTCATATCGCTTTATTTTTCTGCCGCATTTTATTACATATTCAACCGAAATCAGGATGTAATCTTTCCAGAAAACGACCAGCTACCCCCAACTGCGTTCGATTACATTCCCACGAGATTCACTGCTGCACGAATGCGAAATTGATCTGAAAACGATTCCTTCCTCCACCGGAACCGATTTACAAATGGAAAGCAATTAAGTCATTAAAAAGAGGTTTCGCTTCATAAAACTTTCAACCATCACAAAAGGCGCCAGATAATAATGTATAAATTAATGAGTGTAAAGCTTTTAAAAACGTCTCGGTGAAGTAAACTTAGTTAAAATACGTTGACAGGTTGTATGATATCATCACTCGAGTTATTCGGTTGCAAATAGTTTCGACGTAAAATCCATCTTCGTTCACGGAAAGCTGATGAGCACCTGATCAAGAGAGACAAACTGAAACAGTCGGTAAGCAAACCATTTATTTTCATTTTTCTTAGACCTTTTGCTAAGTGATACAACAACAACACAAACCACTTTAGTCTTGTTCTTCATGGCGTCATGGCGGTTTTAAAAGAGACAGTCTAAACGTTTCACCTTTGTCTTGTTTTCTAGTTTTTGCCGGACAAATTTCTAGCGGCGTTTCCTACCAAGATTTACTCTTAGTCTCTAGTGAGGTCAAGATATGCCAAGTGATGAACTCTTGATATTTTTCAATACTTTGTACCTAAATAAATTTGCTGAACAAAGAAACAAAGATTTTTTATGGCAGGATTAAGCATATAAATTTTATCACGTCCAAGTAGCTGCTTTTATGTACTTGTTGAAGTTCTTTTCGGTAAAGTCCTTCATATCTTGTCGCAACATCTTTTTTTAAATTTCTCTATCGCTAAATTCTGACGTCTACTTCATTTATCGTAAATTTTTTGACATTGCTTTTTAGTTGTAGACAGAAAACATACATTATATGCCCGCCAGATGTTGACTTCAAAGTCGTAATAACTCTCTCCGAGTGGAATGAATTTTCAGTTCAAGGGAAATAAATGGCTGTCCAAATGTCATAAAACACTTTACTTTAATAAACCAGTCTGGTAATATTCATACTTTAAAAAACATATTGGCAATCTACAAATGACAGGCAAACTATTTAATATTGAAAGGTGACCAGGGGTTAAATCTAAATATACACAGAACACTGATATTTATGACCTAATCGTTTGCATTTTGTACAGGTTTTAATTAACTGATCAACGCCTGAATGCTCACGTAACATTTCGGTTTAACTCTGCAGAGCACTGAAGTAAATTTCTTGAAACTAGTGTTAACTCGTGGACTTTTGTCTGATGTTGACTGAGAAAGGACGATTTGAAACCACGCCGAGGGTAAATTTTATCACTGCTTTTTTCCCTTTAATTTCCTTTTTGGTAAATCGCGGCGTTAAGCTAGACTCATGATTTCCTGCGTCTCATTTCAGATCTTTGCGTAAAGTCGGTTTATAATCGTGACAAAGTGATGAATTTCTTTCAGTTACGAGGTCTATAAGATTGTAAACTCTGGGCATCTTGGTTAACAGATATCTGCCGAGGAAAAGATTTCAGAAGAGGCACTCCTGCTGAACACGGTTTTTTTCGAAGAGTAACGATCGACTTACGATAACGCATCCATCACTTGGAGTTTCAGGCTTAAGGTATGTTTGCCAGCTAACCGTTTTGCAATCACTAAATTGCTGAAAAACATTAGAGATCGAATCGTTTCAAAGAACAAATTACACCTTATTATTCAATCAACTGGTTCCATCGAAGGAGTTATAGTTTAGATATGTGCTAGATAGATTAAGACTCCTTTAAGACTTGGCACAAGGAAACTAATTATACAAATTAATTCCATAAACGGAGCTATTTCAGTAAGTCAGTTTGCATATGGTTTTGGATCGTGTTGCTCGGACCAACCCCGGAGAGCAATCCATCCACTTCCTTTGTTTTCTATAAACTCTGAAGCACTTTGTAAATAGATGTTATCAGTTCTAAGAACAGCATTAACACAAACGACTCGAAGTACCATCGAGTCTTCATCGATGGGTCTTAATCTTTCGCAAAGGCTGGATTCTGAAATCTGGAATAACTTAAAAAAAGTCTATCCAGTAGGAATCTCCGGCAATCGCACGGGCATGCGAATAATGTAAACTGATTTCCTTAAGGATTTTCTTTATCACGAACTATATCGACCTTGCAATGTTTCAGTCGACTACGTGCTGGTAAAACATTGTAGCCTGCATTCTTGATATATATTTTTTTTCTCATATGGCATTTTTGGCCATAAGCTTCTTATCTCACTGAGATATTCACAATTGAAGCTTCGCCAAATAAAAGAGCATATATTTCAAGACCGGAAAATATCAGGTTAAACTAGCTTAGCCTAATATCCTTCTCTACAATGTACATATGTTAATTTTGACCGAGGAGAATTAACACACTTTGTCTTTACGCCTCGGCTGCGGTATCTCGAGTCCAAACTCTTCCGTTTCGTTCCGTTTCGAAAGACGTGATTTAAATTATAGAACACGCGATCCCTAACAAGCACACTTTCGGCAGACGAGGTGGGACCTCATCTTAATTCTGTTAACGAAAACAGAAAAAGAAATTGTCTTCCTGAAGTTTCGTTAAGTGAGTTTTGACGAACAATAAATTGCGCGCCACTAGTGAAAACTTACTTTTTAAGTGTTAATTAAAACTGGGTGTTGATTTATTTGGGGAAAACATCTTGTTAAACTAAACGCCGCAATAACATTTCCATTTACGATAGTTTAGTCTGTGTGTAATGGAAACATTTCATCGTTGTTTTGGCTTGAAAACTGCGTTATTATGTTCCCAACAAATACTAAGACATTTGGCGACAGTGGAGACAAAGAATACTTTCCTCCTGGTTAAGTTAATATTTCTTTCACACTCACCCCCCAGCGGTGGAAAGTAAATGTGTTTTTAATTACTCGCGGCATCGCTCAAACAGCGGGGTATGTGTATACTAACTAAAATAAAAAGCTCGAAGATCGATCAGTAACAGGCAACGATAGAACGACATTGATAACGTCTCGGGCTTTTTTTAAGATAATATACAGTTTAGATAGAAAATGATGCCGTGCGTATTAGCATTGGTAAAAATCTGACCTTCGATGTCCATCGCCAATCTATTTCATCCCTTTTTCTAACATACAATGTTCAAATCTTAACACATTGATCTCATTTCGATACCAAATCGTTACTCGTTAGTCCTGTGTTACAAAATAGCAAAGACATTCAGTAGTCTTTTACCATTTTAGCCAGAATACCGCTTCGGCCTGAAATCGATATCTGTGTTGCAATACAATAGTACTTGGAAACAATGCCCATATTTGATAAAATTCTTCATTTTGTCATTTGAAAGTCAATATCAAAAATGAAGTTCTCTGAAGAAAGAAATTCCATATTAATTAGACGTGATTTTTTCAGAATTTTTTCGTTTTTCATTTATTTGGCGCTCCCTCGGGCTCACTGTATGACGTAGATTCAGGAGCTCGTTGCCATTGGTCCTGTTTCATGCCTCTGAACCAAAAAAGCGGAGTCACCTCTTCCTTAACTTACTCTCTCTCTCAAGTCTCAAGTCCTTTGCAATCGAGAGAAGAATAGTGCGAGTGGTGTACCAGAATGGCAGCTAATTTGAGCGTTTTGTATGAACATTATATTGATTTCAAGGTATGTTCATTTTAACACATCTGAAGGAACGAAGAGAACTGTTAGATTTCTTTAATCAAATTTCACTTAATATCCTTACGATGTGCTAAAATAATCTTTCCTTTTTTGAGGGAACATTGAACAAAAAACAAAACAGAAATTCAAACCTGTGTGGGCGAGCGACAGCAAAGCATATCGAATTACTTAACATATCAACATGTTTAACAACATATGGCAATCTGCGGCCTTTCGTTACATTTAGATAGCTCGGAAAGCCGCAAAACTCTTGAACAAAAGTTTATTTTTCAAATCGGCACTCTTAATCCCAT
>OMLO01000334.1_pt1 | contig 29122 bp, 24 predicted proteins | sample 1674811 | NCBI WGS metagenome assembly OMLO01 (sample SAMN06265003, study PRJEB25207) | coral metagenome | isolation source: Coral host | place: Mexico:La Bocana,Puerto Morelos, Mexico | collected 2008-11-13
ACTGTACGAAGCAACCACGATACGTCATCAGCCCGTAGTGCATTGCGCGCCATTCAAGATGGCGGCCGCGGGAATTTAAAACGGGCTATAGGGCCGATCTTTGGAGACATTATTTTTATTTCAGATCTTCTAATAAGTACATTTTAAACATTTTAGGCCATACTTGTTAGAATAGTGGAGGTTCCCTTTAAGGGTGTGAAATTCATGTGCTGGAGCCTGAAGAATTGGCAAGTATCCAATTTTTGTTACTTCTTGTTCGTTCTGAGACAGCGACTGATTGATTCTGTCCACCCACTTCTTATCAATGCTTTATGTCGTAACAGGTTGAAGGCCATATCATTTGCTTGAGCAGTACAGAAAGAATCTTTGCCATCGTTGCCCCTGGAAACACTGGAGAACTTCGTTTGACCGCTACTGGATAAATTTTTTCCAGTGACTCTGGAACACTAAGACTACATGTATGCTTAGTTGATGGCTTCAAATTTTCAAGTGTTAAGTTTCTTTCTGCTCCTCTTTGCCATGCTGCAATTTGAGTTGCATGAAAAGTGTTCTTGCCATCCATCGTTTTTTCCAGAATGTCAATATTGTCTGCAGAGAAGTGAACAAATTTCCCAGGTAAAAGATTTGGCAGCATAATACTACTGGTTTCAGGATCCAAAGACTTCAAGACGCTCGCCACCAAGCTTGTGTCTACTTTCAGAATTTGATCATAGCTCAAAATGTGGCCAGCTTTATTAAAAAGCTTGACAAGATCTTTCGACCGTGTTACTTGATGAAGGGTGCTCCCCAGTCCAACGTGCTTGGGTGTCCATTTCGTTCCACCACTCACCCCATAGACAATGTCTTGAGCACATGAAAGCACTTTGCACCTAGCCTCAGCTTCCTTCTCCTCAACAGTTTCTCCATTTAATAGTTTTTACCCTCCAAATAAGAGTCGTAAAAACATGTACAAACTGTCTGGAACACAATCAATGTCATCTTGCTCACTGACACTGAGACTTGCGTATCTTCAATGCAACATGGACCAGAGAAAGGAAAGTATCTTTGTGTGGCTCATATGTGGGCATTGTTAGCAAGTCGTCGGTGTCAGCCATCTCATTAGCCAGTTTTGATACAGCAACATTGGCAAATTTTGTAGGAATAAGCAAACTCAGACGTTCTGACGGGCTTTTCTCAAGAGGCTGGACACAATCCATCACATTTCCAAGTCTGAGCAACAACTTGTCTTTAAATGTTGATCTGCGACTGATGAAAGACCTGGGAATTTCGATTTCTGCTCTTTCTGCCAGTATCATATATCTATTCCATGCATCATTTAATTTGATCACATAGCCTTTGTCAGCAGCATATTCCAACTCTTCACACAACCAAATCATAGCTAGATCACTCTCCTTCATTTCAAGCTTCGCTTTTTCTGCATTTCTCTTGAATGCACTTAGGCATGGGAAATGATATTTTGCTTCTGCAGCAATCAAATCACACACACCAGCCAAACGAACTTGAAGTTTGTAGTTGAACTGAGCAGCTTCAATAATTTTCTCACTCATTTTCAATGTCATTACAGATGATAATCTTTCCTTTTGGTTTTCGTATTGGCAAAATATGCATCTGCTCCAGTTGACTTTTTCTACATGACTGTGTGTTTTATGAGGACTGTTAGGAGCTGTTCTTGCAGGTCGAAGTTCTTCACTTGCCTCTCCCTTTTGTTGCAGACATTGGATTTTCTCTTTACTTGTGTACTGTGCGTAACAGTTGCCATGCCAGACAATGCAAGTATCGTCATTTCTTCGAAGTAAATCTTCAAGAAGATCGATAACCTCTCTGTTTGCTACGCCCCTGTACTTCCTTCATTAAGTCGTCACTTTGTAAACAACATTTTTTCTGTAACTTGTAGCTTCTCTTACATCGTCCTTTGGCTTATTACGCTTCTGACAGAAGATGCACAGCTTCAAGTCAACTTCCAAAGCTCTCTTTAGAGTCACAACTGGATCCATTCCAACATTTCACAACTTTAGAACAGCTTTCTACTAGCCAAAAATCGAGCAAAGGCATACTAAACAACTAAGCTGAGTAACCAGGCTTACCGCTGGACTGGACTTGAGTGAAATTAGGGAAGTGAGACCGTGAACGCGTTTTTCTTTTCACATTCAAATGGGTAGCCATCTACTTCATTGAAAAAAGCCCCAATGAACCCAAAATAACAGTGCATATCAAACACTTTTCTGTTTTAATTCGGCCAGTTGAAAATAATGTGTTTCTCTGTGTGAGAATATTATGAAAACATAAACAACGTCATACATTGGCCCAGGAGACAGGCAAGTCTTAAATTCCTCAAAATACGAAGCATGTAACATTTTATAACTGAACGGGCTCTAGAGAAACCAAATTTGTGATATTTAAATCGGTGGTTTCCCCTTTTCTATACATTTATCATTGCAATGACGTCATTTTAAATGTCAATTCTCTGACGTCATTTTCACACTAAAGATCACAAAATGAACTTTGGTAACAAGCATTTTCGTTTTCAGCACGTCCGATTACTTTAGAAAACTCTTGCTACCAGCTTTTACTAAGAAATGCTTCTTGATTTTTGTGGGAGGGACTTTATCCAATTACCGACCAGTCTATGAGAAGTCCCAACTTTTGGCAAGTATCGGCGGACATTAAAGGATTGTTTAGTACCACCAACAACTTGAAACTTGAAAACTTGAGCCTGTCCACCATGTATGACTCTAAGATTTACTTCTCCAAGGGGCTTCATCAGAGAGCCGTCAAATAATCTGAGCTTTGTTTTGCTGCTTTCCATTGGGGGGGTTGCCCTCCTGTTTGATGATCAACAGGTCTCTGTAACTGAGTACATTACAAGTTGCACCTTTGTTGAGCTGGCATTTGAGCTTGGTTTCGTGCTTGTTGTGTTCATAGTAGAAGCTGAGTGTGGCGAACCATCGATTACCACAGGTAATTGGGGGATTGCCCTCCTGTTTGATGATCAACAGGTCTCTGTAACTGGGTACGTTACAAGTTGCACCTGTCGAGCTGGCATTTGAGCTTGGTTACGTGCTTGTTGTGTTCACAATAGAAGCTGAGTGTGGCGAACCATCGATTACTACAGGAATCAATAGACGAAATGTCTTCCACTTTGATAACTGATTCCTCTGAATCTGAGCTTTCATGGCTTTCTTGGATGAGATTGACTTCACTTTTCTTCTTAGCCATACGCACACTAGCAAAGTGGTGCCATTTCTTACAGTAAGCGCAACGTTTATTGTATGCCGGGCATTCGTTTCACTTGTGTTGGGTGCCACAGTTTTTGCACTTTCTGTTTCCAGGGTCTGATTCTGTTTCTTTTTATTGGGAAAATGATTCTTGCTCTGTTTGAATTTGTCGTTTGACAGCTTCTTGAAATTCTTGCCCTTTTCTTTTCCTACAAGATTCACTTCTTCTTTTGGTGGGAATGTTTGAAGGCAATCTTTTCCCATCACGGAGCGAAACGATGCCAATCGTATTTTGGAGCTTTGTTTATTAAGACCAGTCACGACTTCATAATCTTCCCAGTGCTGACATAAGAACTCCCAGTTAGCTACCAGGTTTCCTTTACAAACCATAGGTGCAGGGATCGGAAAATTTGTAGAAACATACAAGTAAACAGTGGCAGCAGTGGTTACAGCAACAGCACGCGGCAACATGCCTTCTTCTTTGTGTTTGTGCTCTATTTGCGGAGCGAAAGCAGTGTTTCCTCGGATGAGACGAACAACAACTATTTCGGAGTGCTTCTCCTTGTCGGCGATGAAGTTTTACTGTTATCGTTCGGTGTATTTCCTACGAAAAAATGTCCTTTTACTTCTGACAACAAAGTTCAAACAATTCAAAACCAGACCATGTGTGTTTGACAACTATGGTTGAATACCAAATGTGGGCATTACAAAGCAATGCGGACAATGACGTAATCCAAGTAACAATGGCCATCATAACAGTTTCTGATGTCGTCAAAACAAGTCAAAACGATGATCTAAAAATTTCGCTTCTCGTTTTTCCTTTACAGGAATTGCAGTTAGTGGATTAATTCTATGTTTCCAGCAGAGATGGCGAGGAAGGCTTTCAAAACTTGTGGTATCCCAAAACGCTCTTGATGGCACCAAAGATGACGCAGTTTATGTTGATGATATGGCAGAACTTCCTGACGATGATATGGCGATGGAGGAAGAGTTTGAAACCGACAGCGAAGAAGACGATGACTGAAAACTTAATTTGTGAAGTCACCAAACAAAACGCCACCACTTGAATAAAAGTTTATGACCAACAGCAATGATTTTTGTACACAAACTACCGATAATTTGTGTTTGTTGGCCGAATATTCAATTGAAGCTCTTGCAGCATTGGAAAATTTTTTTTGGGCAAAAATATTCAGCTACAAGCCGAACCCCTCAATCTTAGAGATTTCACTAGTTCCCAGTTTAATTTGGTGCAAAAACGGATCGGCTTAGAGGTGAATAAATACGGGATAGCATGGTTTCTAGCAGTATTTGAGATAAAATTAATACTGCAATAGTTATTTCAAAATTCACCTAAATATCAAAAGCTGCCATGGCAAGTGATATTTGGGTAGTTTTAAAATTAGCACTAGTTGATATTTATCCCAAATAACCAGAATAAACTGTGCTATTATTTGTTTATACCACAAGACAAAGAAATTTCACATTTTATGTTACAATATTTTAATTTAGTTATGTGCAATTGATTGACTTTACAACAGCATGTGATTCAACATCTGATCACTCAAACATCATACAACTGTGATGAAACTACACAAATATCTGTCTCAGTTCTAAGAGTGAAAGTTTTTAACAGGCTTATCAATCAAAGTTAAATAATCATCTGCAGTCAAGGTTGGTTGGCAGTCTTTAGTTTCTTCACCAGTGCTTTGCGTGCACTGTGGTATGTGAGCCTTTTAACCTTCAATCTCGGCCAGAACAGCCTTAAATTTCGTGGAGGAATTAATGCTGTGTATTCCCAATCTCTGTTGCATTCACACTTAAGGCTTCTGGCACTCAATCATCATGAGGTAAAATGGTGCACTGCTTTTGATTTCCTCGGGTCTGTGTGACAGGAACATCTTCAGAAGCTTGACTGGACATCTTGGGCCACCAGTTGCAAACATTTTAGCTGAACCACTCTTCTTTTCTTGCAAAGGCCACCCTGACCCGTTTTTGTGGCAAAGCCACTGTCATATTTCCTTAATGAAAAATCTTGTACATACATGTTGTGGTGCTCCTGGCAACATCAGAACAAACCGCTTTGTCCCTTTTAGAGACTGGCTGCCAAAGAGCTCTTTGGACCACAGCATTTCTTTATCTTCAGTGGCTAGTGCCTTTGGGGCTTCCAAGTGATAAAACAACTTCCACATTCTTATTGTCCATTCAATGAAGCACCTCCTTCCCTCTCACTTCTTCAGAATAAGACAGTATTAATCTAGTAGCCTTCACTTCCTGGAATGTGGAGATTTTCACACAATCAGAAGAAGACCAGCTACCTCTTCAACTTCAGCAGAAAACAGCATTGCAAATCCTCCCCGGCCCTCTCCACTAGCATCTGAGTAAGTTAACACATCCACCCTATGGCTAGAAGACCAGATTGGATACCCCCTGCTGTCAAAATTGTCCCTCCAAAACAGCTTCTCCTACTGGGTGTCCAGTGACATTAAAAATGGCTTATCCCAATAATCAGCCTGGCAAATATCTCTGTAGATGCCTCATGTCCAAAGACGAACCCCTGCCAAGTACAAGACCCATAGAAATTAGAGAACCTGACAAACGTGAAAGGCATCTAGCAGAAACTATAAAGTGTTTGTCTATGATTGTGTCTATTATCTGCTTAAGGGCTTCCACTCTTCTTGCTGGGACCTGAAAAAAAAAAGTCCAATATAAAACCAAACGTTCTCCCACTTGTGAGGGGACCCACTGGATTTTCTCTTCATTGGCAATGAAACCACTTAAACCAGTGTCCTTAGGAACTACTGCAGACATCTTCATAACCTTATTCAGGACTTGATCTGCACTGGCCCTGTCATTCAAGTATGTAAATATTCAGAAGCCTGTATTCCTCCAGTGCTTGACAAGCGCTTCCAGTGCTTGACAAGGGCTCTTTGAATTTTAGTGAAAAGATAAGGACCCACAGACAAACCAAATCTAAAAATAAAAACCTAAGAACAGGGAGAATCCAAGAAATTGACAATGCTGTGGAAGAATCTCTATGTGGTGGTAACTGCTTTTGTAATCAAACTTGAAAAACCAGTCACCTTTGGAAAAACAAGCCTGGAGCAGTCTTAATGTCCTTATAATTAAACTTATGTGACCTTAGATGCTGATTAACATAAAGCAAATCAACAATCAGTCATGGTTTGGGTGCAACTATACCCAGTGGGTTGGAAACCATTAAGTCTTCTGTTCTTACCTCTGTCACAGCACCAGATGCAAGCACCTTAGCTACATGTACTTCATGGCATACAAATTCATGTTCTTCAGCAATGCTACCATGATAATTAAAAAAATTCTTCTGTAACAATGACATAAATGGTAGACTGTACCCATCTCTTAGCACGTCCAGCACCCACTTATTTGCTCCAATATCCTTCCAGAATGCAAGACGCAGTCTAAGTCTCTCTTTCAGGCCACAGGCCAACCCAACATTTTCAACATTAACAGAATGATCCAAGTCTACACAATCAAATTCAACAGAACAAATTCATCCAGTATGGTCAGTAGAACATAGTTATTGCTGGCTTCTCGACAGCTGTGCTGCATCACAGGCCCATTCTGATGCTTTACTTGTAACTGCAGATTGACACTTGCAGGTGAAATGGCCGCTTTGGAAGCAACAAAAACAAACTTGCTGTGAGTCATGCGACAGGTTGCTGGAGGACATTCCCTCTGAAAATTGGCTGCGGCATTTTTCTTTAACTAGGCACCTTGACCTTTCATCTGGCTGGACAGGTTTCCTAGCTCTCCACTTCGCTGCAGCTGATTTTTGCTTTTCCTCCCGTAACTGCTTACCTTCTTTGATCACGTTTTTAATGTGTTTCCCATCACCGGAGTCACTTGCAAGCGGCTCAGCTGTATAGCATTTGACAGCATCCCAACTATATTTATCAGCAAGACAAATGTGTTTGTTTCATTGTACAAGTCTCGCAAGCCTCACCTTCTTGGAGCAGGTTGTTCCTTTCCTTGTCATCGCTAGTGGCCGTAGCTGGACCAATTTTGTCCAACACATTCCGGTTCAGCTTGTTCTGTTTCTAGTTTCCTTTGAACTTGATCTCCAGTTCTGACTCATTTGGCTTTTCCTGCTTCAAACGTTTAGCAGCCTCCAGATCCTTCTTGATTTTCTTGCTGTTTAAGCATTCTTTTGCCCAACTTGGGGGTTCCTTGTGTAGTCTGCACTTGCTCACAAGTTGAGTCAGCACTACCGTGTCTCCAACGAGATTGCTTGCAGTTGCCTGGGCTTGTATTATACGGTTCAAGATGTCTGAGAGCTCAAGAACCTGTACCCAAACATCTTTTGCCATTAGGCAATTAGTAAAAACTTAAACTGACCTAACTACCGTGTTGATTTTTGTCGCAACAACCCAATAAAGTTGGCGGACAGACATAACAAAAACAACTGCCTGCCTGATAGGTCACATGACTGGTCTGGTTCCACACCCTGGTCAGAGATCAGAGAAAGCCCATGAAGGTTATCTTTGGTAATTTAAATTGGATCTTCTGAGGGTTGAATTTGAGGTTCCTCTCCTGGGCATGTTTCATTAGGGCAAAGACATTAAGGTCGTGCCATCTGTTTGCCTCGTCCCTTGTCTCTCCTTGGCCCACAATGAGAATGACCTCTGCTATGCAGTTAACATTTTGTAGTCCTTCTGGTGCCTGATGCATTCGCAGCTGGAATACCTCTGGGGCGCTGCTGATGCCGTAGGGGAGGCGTAGCCACCGATACCTGCACCATGGTGTGTGCATGGTAGTGAGTAGGCTGGATTTGTCGTCAGTCAGTGAGTGAACCCATCTAGTGCATCAAAGATAGAGAAGGTCTTGTATTTCTTGCCTGACAGTCTGGGCAGTATCTCCTGAATGGTGGGAATTTGGTAGTGTGGAATGACAATGGCTTTGTTTAGTGTTTGGCTTGGATCCAGGCGCAGGTGCACTTTGGTGTTACCGTCTGGAAGGACTTTCTCTCGGACTGTCATGTTGCGACTCCAGCTGGTGGGTTTATCTACTTTCCTTAGCTTTCCACATGACACCATCCAGCTTTGCTTTTACTTTCTCAAGTTTGGCGACTGATATTCTGTGGACCCCTGCATGACACAGGGTGACACTGGGATCAAGGGTCAGGCTGACTGGCTGACCCACAGTTCCTAGGCCCTCAAAGGTGTCCTTGTACACTGATATCAGTTCATCTTTCTGGAGGAGGCCTGGTTGCAAGTCTGCCGTAGGGAATGGCTGTTGGGTTTGCAGGTGAGTTGAGGTAGCCATATGGAAGTGGGTTTGTTTAGGTTTGATGTCCGTTGTTGTGGAGGAGAATACCCTGTCTCTGTGGAATTTATTCAGTCCGAGGCGCTCGCTGTCTTTTCCACTGATCAGTGCTGGTTTTCCAGGGATGTCCTCAGTGTCTATTACTTCGAATTCCAGGGGTTTAAAATGAGATACTCCTTCACAGGGCAGGTGGACCTTGCCAACCTTGCCAACCTTGCTCCTATTGGGACTGATGGACACAGGAAGCCAAGTGAAGTATTTGTTGTCCTTGGGCAAGTCACTATGATGGTGGTGGGTGAATACAGAGAAGGAATGCACAACGTAGTCGTCATCATCATCAGACAAGTAGGTGTCCCCTGTGAACTGGTGGACATCATTTCCACGCTTTGGGGGTGGGCGCCTGTTGGATTTTGTATGCCTTTTCTGAAATTCTGCTTTGAACTTGTCTTTGGGAGATCTGCAAACTTTGGCCAGATGGTTTTCCATCATGTAACAATTGGTGCAATAGGTGCCTGGCTTAGAGGCTGGACAGTCCTTGCAGGGATGTCTGGTGCCTCCACACCAACCACATTTTGCCTGTGGAGGTGAGGGTTTGTTAGTCAATCGATTGACCTGTTCTTCTACTTGAGAAGTAGCAGAGTGCATGATGGTAATGTTGGTGTTGTGTGCTGCCTCCCAGGATTTTGCTCGGGCAAGTTGGTTCTTCAAATGTGAAGGGAGTTTTCCCATCTTCTTCGTAGTGGTGAAAGAGGAGTTCTCTCAAGTCCTTATTGTGGACACCGGTGCATAGACGATCACGCATTAGTTCTTGTAAAGGGTTAGTCATATCTGCATATTTTGTCTTTCTTGCTGTACGTCTAATGCGAGTCTCAAAGTCGGTTACAAACTCCACTGGCTTTTGAGTGCAGTTAAAGAAAGCAAGTCGTTGTGGCATTACTGTACATCGTCCTGCCCCACAAAGAATCCCTCTAGGCACTGTTGGTACACCCATGGTTGTTTTGTTTCTTCCTCAGTTAGTTTCTCAAGGATTGTAGTGTCAAAGATGTTCAGTACATTGTCCGGGAGGGCTAAGTAGAAAGCGGCGATTTCACACTGAGCCTTGTCCTTGACCCAATGTTTGGGGGAAGTCAGGTTCTTGCTTGTGTCCTGCCAAGAGGATACAAGCAAGAGTAGGCACCAGGCGTTGAATTTCCGGCGCCAGGTCCACATGCTGGCTGCCTTATCATTGAGGGTAAGTTTTGGCGGTTTGCTATCCGCCATGTGCTCAACGGATGCGAGTGTGTTGATCGACCTAATTGCGTTTGGTTCGCCTTAATCGCCTTAATCGGTTATTTTAGTTTCAGACTTAGTTCGCTGAGTTTCTTCTGGTTTTTTGGGGTTGTGTTGATCCCACTTCCACACAAGTTTGTTCTAGTCACGCAGAGCAAACTAGACAAGCGATCAACACCATGTTGTGCGTAAAACTACTCGAAACCTTTATTGCCTTGCCCATGATGCATTGGGCACCATAACAAGTACATCTACTTGTATAAAATACTTGCTAAACAACCATTATCCTCATCAACAATTGTTCATTTGCTTGTTGGTATTTACCAATAGGTACAACTGTAGGATTAAAGTGTGCATAATTGTTGTGAAAATGGTGAAGGTATCTTATAACATCTTGCATGGCAAATAGGTTCACTGAGAACCAATTGTAAACAAGAAGCTTGTTATAGCTAGGATTATGAGTTCAACTAAATTTTTTAAACAGCCACTTGACATTGCTCTGCATGGCTGGCTATGCCTTATAGTATGTGGTACCAACATATCCAACTATGCCTTCTGCAGTGAGTGATTTCTTAACTCACTGCATGCTGCTAATGCTTCATAGAATAATTCCTTGAGAAGCAGGGTATTCTGCTGTTGCTGTTGAAATTTTATAAATGAAATAGCTGTATAGTTTACTTAAATGCTTAAAATCTGAATTTAGTGAAAGTCTTTGTGGATGTGTGAAGTGTCCTTGCAACTGGAAAATAAAAAGAGACTGATATTTTCACTAGCACCATCATCTAACAATGTACCTTCCTATGAAAGCGGATAATCTCACTGAGTACTATTCTTTTGTAAATTAAGATAATGTCATCTTCCTATATTTTTTCTATAGGATTAAACTATTTCCAAATGAGGGGCTGTCCGAACATTTGCCAAAGAGCTTTCTCAGAAAATTCAACTGACAAGGGACATCTATCAAAGGTACATGTCTTTTTAAAAAATGTAATTCTATTTGAATAAATCAGTAGCTTTAAAAAATTTCTGTGTTGGATGTTGCATTTGTTTTCTAATGTTTTATACTAAGCATATAATTCAATTGCCAGGATGTAGATTCTGAGGAAGATGACACTGTACATGTTATTGCTGAAAATGAAAAAGTAGTTGGTGAGTGAACAGTACACAAAAGTGTGTTTCTTTGAATGGCAAGATTAACAAAGATTAACAATTAAGAGCAAAGACACTCTCTGACAAAATCTGACATAAATGTTAACTCTATTATTCTTCTTTTTGTTACTTTTGCCACATGCATACTAGGTGAAACCCAAAAGCATGCGTTTCAGGCGGAAACAAGGCAGTTATTGGACATTGTAGCTAAGACGCTCTACTCAGAGAAAGAGGTATGAAATAATATGTGGTACAATGTATGTACATATGTAAAGCTATCTTAGCTTCTTTACTCTGGCTATTAGTGACCCATGCTGCTAAGACTTATGCTGCTTTCTTCATTGTTAAGCAACAAGGGGAGAACTTCTCCACTGCCTGGATGAGACGATAGTCTGTCCATCACAGGGTTAGTGTTTTTGAAAAAAACAGATGGGCTGGTGCCCATATATAATACACACTGGTTTTGCGAGTCCCTGTGAACATAACTATAGTAAAGTGAGACAATCTCAGATAGTGAAGATTGTAATTTATGGCTCTGGTACAGTAGTCACACAGGTTCTCACCTCCTGCCTTTCTCTTCCTTGGAAGTCTGCTAGGCCTTTTACCCTTTGCAGAATATGAAGAGACAAAAACGTGATAATCTTTCAAGGTCCAAAAGTAATTAACGTTTTTTAAGATGGCTTTAAATTTTATTGTGGTTCTTTTTTGTTGAGTTTTGTTCACTGTTAAATGAAATAATATGTAGAAGTAGCAAATGTGACAATTTTACTTTTTGCGTCAATGTTTGTAACTTGATACTGTTGAATTCCTCGCCAAGGTATGCACAATTATACCATTGTTTCCTTGAAAATACAAGAAGGTGTGTTTAATTTACTCACTGCTGAAAATAAATGTAAATGTGAATAAAATGGAGTTGAAACTCTAAAGAAAAATCAGAGGAACAATTTGTTTTATTCAAAATGCAAATTTTCATTTCACCAATAAGCAAGAACTAATCCAACAAACCATATTCATATTCTTGGTATAAGACTGGAACTAGCTTGCAACTGAGGCTAATGCAGGGAGTCTTTTCAAATGCAAATAACATTAATGATATTCCCTGCATGAGCCTCTATTGCAAGCTAGTTCCAGTCCAATACCGAGAATATGAAACTAGTTGGTGGTTTTGGTAAAAGCCACAGGGTTTACGGCAATAGTTGCGAGGTTCTTTTGTCACAAATTTCTAGTTTTCTGTGTAATTAACGCCCATGTCGCAAGTGGAGGTTAGGTGCTTAAAGGGCCCAGGGGCTGCAATCACAATCACACCCACAAGGCACCAGAACATCCGACTGGCCTGCCCAAACATGCAACCCAACCACAAGCCCCCGCACCATGCCCTCAACCCCGAGCACCTGTCACACTCCAGCCCTCCTGGCTCAGTTGGAAGAGAAATTACCCAATGATCCTAGTAATGACCCAGTAACAGGGGAGGGTGGGAAGGGAACGCTGACAATGCTACTCTAAACTGAACGCCACGCCGATAAACCTTGGACTGAAAGCACATGGAACAGATACGCATGTACTAGACGAGAATGCGGCTGGACAGAAGTCGGTCCCAGCTTACCGGCAACCATATGACAGCCAGTAACGCAACCAATGCTAAATGCTAAACGCCACAAATGCTAAACGCGGCAAACGACATAAACACTTAAAACACCACTGACAAGGCTATGCTCCTCGTCGTTAAATATGTAAAATAATATTTAACAGTATTTAATGCCCACATCGCAAGTGGAGTTTAGGTGCCCAAAGGCCTGGGGGCTGCAGTGGCAATCGCAATCACACCTCCAAGGTGCCAGAACACCCAACTGGCCTGCCCAAACCCACAACCCAGCCACGAGCCCCCCGCACCAAGCTGACGGGAACTCCAGGTTGGCCCAACTGAGAGCAATGAGGCCCTAACCTGAAGCACCTAGCTCAATGTAAAGAGGGGCCATAGGTACCAAATACCTGTCATGCAACCAACTGACTGGAAACACAGACAATCAAGCTAACTGTAGTACGGATGTAGATCTGATATGCATCACTGGACCAACGCCTTAAAGTCTTGATAAGTTGATACGGAAAACCTCGAGCAGCAGCCATAGTTGCTGCCCCAATATGGAAACTGTGGCCAGAGTACGAGCGCGAGTAACATACTGAGATTGCCTGCACTGAGGAGGACAGCCACTGCCGAGTGGGTGGACGACCATTGCTAAACACAACAGTGGCCCTGGAGTAGACCCACGCCGAGACAAGTAGTTGCCCAGTGCCACTATGGGACACACAGAATCCACACCGCAACCCAGGTAGATATCACAACCAGCCTGGAAAGGGTCTGTCTTAGAACACTTGATATGGACCTTGCAAGGAGGGGTTCACCAACGAATCTGCTTGCAGGCCATCGACTGTCATGTGAGTACTAGGGTGGAAGACAGAGTTCACTGTGAACTCCCAGTCCCCCCAAAAAAGAGAAATCCCAACAACATCACATGGTCTGCTGTGGACAGGTCCAGAGAGCACTGGATAACCCTCAAATGATCTATTGTGATAGGAAGGCGTCTCAGGACCCTGAACATGCTTAATGCCTCTGAGTAAGCACTACAAATGAAGACACCCCACCAGAGGATCCTGAAAGCTATGGTCAATATAAAGGGAACGCACAGCAGAAAAATAGACCTTAATGGACTAGTGGTTTAGATGGTCAGCCAAAACTGTGGTGAAGAGAATAAGAGTCTCCTCATCAGCTGGAGGAAGGGAACCATGCTGGTTTGCACGGCTATCATGGTGGCAAAAGTTTAGGTAGCGGTGCTGGGCGGAGAGATAAACTCGCCGAGTCGACAGTGCAAGCCCTTGGGTTAAAAGAAATTGACCCTTCTAAGTCACGACATCTGAAGAGCAGCCAGGAGGGTGGCAGGAATCTGGGCTGGAGCTACGTCGGCAAGGGGCACCAACAATTGGAAACGCTGAAATTGGACGGAGGAAATAGCATCAGCTACTGGATTATCTTTACCATGAACTGACGAGGCAGTAAAAGAAAACAAATGGGGAATGGCCAGCATGGACAAATAATGCAGTAATAACGTGAAATTCTGATCCCGCGATGTGCCAGTCTTGAGAACCGCCACCACCGACTCATTATCACACATTAAACTCATCGCCAATAGATGAGCTTGGGAACTGGTGTCCTACAGGTTGGCGGGGGGCCCGAGCAATTCAGGCACAGCAGGGAGGTATCCATGGCAACCCTGCAAGTGGGAACCGCCCCCTGAAGCGGCCACCAACTGGCACTGTCACACTGAAAAGGGCTTCAGTGGACAATACTTACCTAACCCTATACTTACCTATACCCAACGATCACAAGGGTGGGAGGGGTGGGAGCAAGACTCCGCTACAATTCGCTTGAACAATGCAAGTTGATACTGGCAGAGATCCTTCCAGCGACGCGGGAAATAGGACGTCAGAATCAACGCGAAGGTTGAGAAGGCTTCCATCCAAGTTGCAATGTCCTCGATGCGGCGTTTTAGCTTCTTTGGGCCGGACGTCAAGACTAAATGCCCGTCAAATAAGAGCTGTGGTTCGGGCTCAGTGAACACAATGTTCGTTGATAAGAGCTCGTCGAACTCCACGAACGTTCCCGACACAATCTGGGAGACGGGGATAGGAAAAAAGCCAGGGCCTACCACAAACGGTTGAAGAAGGGTCGGCGCTGAAATTGCCGCTAGCACCGACGGAAGGCTAGCCTGGGAAGAAATTCCAACAGAGGAGCTCACAGGAAAAGAGGGAAGCGAAGCAAGAGGTGGCGCAAAAGTCGAAACAAACGACGGAACAACAAAGGCAGGCCTACCGTGTTAGGAAGAAAGAGAAGCCGTGGAAAACTGCGGAGAAATACTTGATCCAGAGGCCAGCAAAGCCGCAGCTTGTGAGCTCAAATCCTGGCATGGAACGCCCCCCGACACGGGCAACGAAACCCTACTTGGACCGCGACACTCGACGGCAAAGAAGACGGGTAAATGAGTGAAACGGGAGTTTGCTCGGCCGTTAACGACGCTCTAACCGCCTGCATGATCATGGCCAGGCAATCCGATGACAGCTGAACTGGTGGCAGAGGAATTGCCGAGCTTGGCATGGAAATGCTAGTTGGTGTGGAAATACTGGTTGGCGTGGAAATACTGGTCGACGTGGCAGGCTGAAACGACGAACAAGGCCCTGCCAGCGAAGTAGCTGTAGAGACCTCAGGAAATCCACAAAGATCAGCATGTAAAGTGACCCAGAGCAAAGCAGGTCACGAGGCACGACACGCTCCCTGAGATCCCCCCCGCAGGTCACGTACACTAAAGAGGGGGAGACCGCTGACCGCATTGGCTCGAGGTTAACTTTGCCTAAATTGCATTTAGCCTTATAAAACTCGACCTGCCAAGCCACCCACTGAGAGCCCCACAGAGAGGCTGCTACAACGATAGGGAAAAGTTCCTTGTATGCACTTAAAGAAGGCTTTTGTACAGTGGACCAAGCACCACAAAACCAATGGGAGTTGAAGGTGGCGCCATAGCCCAGGGAGCTGGAAGAGGGGTCCATGTAGGCATACAGAAAAAACTCAGGCCATCCCAGGTTTGAAATAGCTCTCGCCACCACGTGAGGTCCTGCCAGAACTCCTGGTTGAGCCTGATTGGGTGATCATCCTGGTGGAAGATGCAGAGCAAATCAATCATGCGACGAAGGAACCACAAAAGCTGCCTTAGGGATGCTATTGTTCACCCTGGGGAGCAACCTTGCAGGCATGATAGAGGTGACTGTTCAAGGATTCCAGTTCCCAAAGCTTACAGAAACGCTTAGTAGACCACTCTTCTAATAGTACAATGATCTGTCTCTGATTTGAAATTACGAACGCCACTGCTGACCTATCGGGATGATGGCATAACTCTAACTGGAGACACAATGGCGAGACTTCTGCAACTTGGGCTGATGGCGAGAAAATGACGTCGGTGATACTGGGTTGAACTGGAGCAGGAACTGAACAAAGGAATTTAGCCACGCGAGGCAGTTCATTCTGTAGGAGGGGCAATGTAACAGAACTATATACAAAGGCATCACAGGGGGCTTATAGCCCGTCCAAGCCGTCTCCCTCCCCCGCCTGGGGAGGGGGAACTTGAGCGATGTCAAGCTGAGTGAGGAAAGGGGCAGTTGACCTTGGCTTGTTCCCCATTACAGTTGAGCACATGTGGCAGAAGCTGCACTTCCCAAGTGCCAGTGGCATATTCTCTCATTCCAGGAGCAGCAAAAAGGGGTGCACAAACTTGTGTTTTGGTTATCCGCAGGAAAGTGGGCTGACCCAGGCGACAACAGCAGCTGCTGTGGCAAGGATGTTGCTGCTAAACACTAGTGAAAATTATAAAGATCCAAATTCATGTTGGACCAGTCACTCAGACCTGATGCAGCTGCTTCATTCCTGAATTCAGCTATGCCCTACCAGAGTTAAACTTATACGTTGTTAAATCTGACCATTGCTGTGGATGAGCTGCACACGTAACCATCTGAAATATGGTGAAAGCCTCCGTCCAGGTCAGGATGTCAGTGATCTCAACCTGCTGGCGTTTAGATTTTGAGACCAAGAGCTTTCCTTCAAGGAACGTTTGAGGTTCCTTCATTGCTCAAGGATCGATAGAAAGCAGATCTGCTAATTCCACGAACTAGCCCTCCTGATTTTGGCTACCAGTTTCGCCTGAATTGGGGCATGACCAGGGCCAACAATAAATGCCCTGTCTGTCTTAAGCCATAGGGAAGAACTCTCTGAGCAAGGCAGGTGGCCCAAAGAGCTGGGCGACGAACTTGTTGAGGTAATGGGAGCCACAAGGCAGGCTGTGCTCGAGTTGGAAATGGCTGACACAGGCGTAAAAGTGGGCACAAATGCAGGCAACGTGAACGCACCTGAAGACGGCGCCAAAAACCCTGAACCTATGCCAACAGCACTCATTCCACCAGTTGACACAGAGCAGCTTGGCGGCTCAGTGTTAGTGGCTGATGAGAGGGTGTTCCCTTGAATTGACGCCATGATGGTAGGCACAGAGCTTCCGAGAGTGCGAAGCACAGCATCAGCAATCGAATCCGCTGATAATGGTGTGCCAGAGCTGGACAGAGCAGAAGCAGGTGCATGTGAAGCGGACGACGCAGTCGGCACGTCTTCAGGAGGCAATCCCGCAGACAAACTGTTGTTGTCAACCATGTTGAAGGCGGCATACTGAAAAATGTGTGAAACACCGATCAGGTTCAGAACAAACGCAATACAGCCAACAGCAAGCAGCAAAGACAATGAAAAACCACGGACGAAGATCACCAAAATCGCACAGAAACCGCAAACAGCAACGGAGACAAGAGTTTTTGAAGAAAACAAGCAGCAAACGCTGAGGAATTCAGAACTCCAAGTTGTGACACACACAACACTGCAAGCAAACAATGACTTGTCGACAACAGAGGCCACGAGAAATAAGACGAACGGCCAAAAGAACAAGAAAAACCCAGCCAATGAATGAAGAACTCTTCAACTCTCCAAAAAACCGCAACAGTAAACGCCAACAAAACGAAGAAACGCTGAAAACGCCACTCTAAACTGGACGCCACGCCGATAAACCCAGGACTGAAAGCACATGGGATGGATACGCATGTACCAGATAAGAATACCGCTGGACGGAAGTCAGCCCCAACTTACCAGCAACCATATGACAGCCAGTAACACAACCAACGCTAAACTTTACAAACGCCACTTAAAACGCCACTGACAAGGCTATGCTCCTCGTCGTTAACTATGTAAAACAATATTTAACAGTATCTTATGCCAGAAAGTTACGGCTGAATATGAACTTTTTGTTCTCTTTCATATAAGAGGAAGTAAACAAGCTGCTTCTAGTATTTGTTCAATGCCTTTGCAAGACTTTTTTCTGCCTTATTTTTGCCCAGTCACCTAAAATATTATCTATTCTCAAAACTTTCCAGCATTTTAAAACACAGAGGGGAAAACTAATGATGATGTCAATCACGCATAATTATGTTATTCTAACAGAATAACCTGGGTATTATATAACTTTTGCAATCCAAAATTACAGATAACCATAAGTGAGTTTTTATTTTCATGTTAAGGGTTACTGATAACCTCTTCGGGTGCTGTTCACAAAATGTTTCGTACGCACACCATTTTCGGTGGAACCATGGATAATTATATATCTATGGAGAGGTTATGAAATGTAGAATCCAAATATATAAAAATATTGGAAATTTATCACTTTGGTTAGCGCAGGCAAGCCTTTAAACTCAAAACTATCAATGTTTGCCTCACTGAATTACCCACATCTGCATTATCTCTTACATCAAAACAAACTGCACTATATCGATCAGCACTCGATAGGCTATCGAAGTGTGTTGGGCATTTTGGATCTTTCTATTGGTTTCTGAGAAAATAGGCTCTAAAGTTGGCCAATAGGATATTTTTTGTTTCGCATCACGCAAAGAGGTGTCACAGGAAAAATACTTCGAATGTTTTCAAAGCCCAACACACTTTTGTGCACCAATATCTCACGATCATTTCGGCCAAATTTCATAAAAATCTGACAAATCTACATACCCTATTGATTCATTTGAAGATAGGTTATTTGTAGAAAAATAAAGCCCGAGTTTTCGGGCTGAAAATATTTTATTAGTTTTCACTCCTTGTCAATGTGGGTGTGAATGCAGCCCATGCCGCCAACCAACATACAGCCCACTGATGTCGCTTGTTACAAAACTCGAATTTGTGGGAAAAGTTATTCACCACCCAATCTGCAGCCGTTCGAATTTTTGTTCTCTTTCTTAGGCCCAGGCTTTTTCTTACCTTTTACCATTTCCGCTTTCCTGATCGTTTCATTGTCATTTCTCAACAAATTCACCTCACATTTCTCCTCGCATGGACCGCAAATGAAACACAAACTCTTCGTGAACACATTACGTAATTTGAGCATCCCCGGATGTATTCCCGCGTGAAACTCACCGGAGGTCTGAAGTGTTGACATGTCATAACACCTTTGGGGATGAACTTTTTAGGTGGGCCAAACACAAAATTTGCAATAACTCTGCTAGAAAAATTCGTAGTAAAATGATTTTTTTTAAAAAAAGAAAGCCAGAAGAGTGGGCTATCTAATGGTAGGTTTTTGCAATTTTGCAAAATTCCACCCCGAAAAAGCCAAAACCAAAAAGCCAAAACTATCAATCAAACCTCTTTAACTGCCTTTAGGCAAAGATGAGCAACAACATTACTATAAAATCTGTTGCCTAGTGTGTGGACTCCTTATATTTTTTTACATTAAAGTTGTTACAAACAATAAACGTAGTTTGTTCCCTTACTTTTGTTTTCTTGTTCAATTTTTTGTGCCCCATAATGCTGTAAATTTTGATCACCTCTTTTAAGCAGTCAACCTGTATTAAGCAGTAGTTAACCTGACTTTTACCGTAGTAAGTAATTGGTTTGGTTTTGGTGAGAACAAAACAATTGACAGATCAGGAGGTGGTCAATTTTTTTTTTATGTAAATCATTAAGTTATTGCTAATACAGTGTTTGGATACCTTCAGGGGTGTCCTTTGGGAAAAGTTTGTTTATGCACTAGTTTCAATAACCCTAACAAACTATATATCAGAAGAAAGCTTAAGGTTACTTCAAACCTTCGCGGGGCTACATTGGTCGATTTTTTTTTTTGATAGAATTTAAGTTCATCATTTAAGGTATCATTTCCCAAAATATGTAAGTAAAATATAAAAATGTGTGTGAGTTATAGACAAAAAGAAATTTTTTAATAAAAGTTAATAAACAGCCAAGGTGTCATAATCCTCATAATTCATTGACACCCCAGTGACTTTTTGCAGCAAAGACCCCATTTCAACTCAATAGCATTTTTTGTTTACACTCAATAAATGTGGTCACGCATTCAAAACCAATTTATTTCATTGTCATGAAATGCTCTAGAACAGAGAAAAGTCCTTGGATAAAAAGCAAAACAAAGCCAGGACTAAACGTGAAGAAAATCGATGAATCTCATAGTGATAGAAGGCAAAATCTTGGCGAAAGTGACAAGGGCTCGTGGCTCAGTCAACTCTCAGAAAGCGAAGCAGCTAGTGCTTCATCTCTGATCTGAGCAGTTAGTAAGAAAAAAATATTGGAAAGCAGAAGAAAGCAATGTTATGAGAGAGCGACTTCCAAAAACCAGTCCGGATTATTCTTTGTCGTCGGATTCTTCATTGTACGAAATGAATGCCTCCTTGCATTTTACTACTGCGGCACTTTCTTCTCGGTTTGTTTTTGTTTTGTGGAAGTACGTTTTTTTCCTTTTGTTTTGTCCTTTGTTGACCACGCTAAAACGTGTGCCTCCTTGAACCCGCACTTCGGCACTTGCTCCTTGGTGTGTTTTTTTTCTGATGAAGGACGTCGCTTTCGTTTCGTTTTTCCCATAGTTGAGTACGGTTAAACCGTGTGCCCCTGGAACATGACTGTAACACTATCGCTTTCCCGGGAAGCTCAAGTTTGCATACTGTGAATGCTAGGGGTTCTGTTATTTCATTAGCTGGCGGCTTTTCAAGTTGACACATTCCTCTGTGAAGGAGTGGTATGTTTATAAATCTTTAGAAGGCAAAAACTCGCATTCGTTTTTCAAGAGATTCTCTTCTCTTTAAATGAATTAAGAGGGTATGCAGATTTGACGGTTCTCCATGAAATTTTGGTCAGAACATTCACTGATAGATGTGGCACAAAACCGTGTCGGCAAATTCCTTTATTTTAAATCTTTTCTTCGTGGCAGCCTTTATGCAACAGATTACGCTAATTTTTCGAAAGTCCAACTTGACAGATCTATAAAAAGATAGCCAATAAAAATAAAAGAAAATGCTGACACGGTTTTGGAGATTAAGGCTTTGTTATTAACACGAAAGCAAAATTCAAAATCCAAAATCCAAAATCCAAAACAAACATAATTTTATCGAATTCTACATTTTATAGCCTTTCTGTTGATATATAGTTTGTGGGGGTTTTCTTGAAAACCGTGCGTGCACCAATTTTTTTTTCTAGAGGACACCCGTGAAGGTTTGAAGTAACCTTAATAAAATAATGAAGATTAGGATAAAAATACAATTTAATCGAGATTTTATTTTAGGAAGTTCTCCAGTTGCTAAAGGTGTGAAACAAGCGATGGTTCTTCTATCAAATTTATTTGTTGATCCTGCGGCACAAGCAAAATGGCTGCACAGTCTTACTCACAAGGCATTGATCAACAAAAGTGTGTCGTGGTTTTTTCAATATTCTGATTGGTTGTTTAGATCTCTGCATCTAAATTTGGAGTGTAGCTAAAAACATGTGTTAGCTAAACAGACACCACAGATATCAAAGGTTCCTGACGCTCTTTCAATTGTCATTATCCCTGGAATAGTTTGGCAATATATCATGACAATCTCTCAATTCTACATACCCTATAAATTCAATCAAGCAAACAGTATTCTGCAATATATTTTCCACTATGAAAAGTTGTAACAACTTGTCTAGGTTGATACAAGGAATACATGATTAAGCTATTTCTTCACCTTTATCTTTCCAGTGATTGCCTCATAGCTTGTAGCAATCCAACTCCCAGATACTTACGTTTACAAAAATATATATATATATACTTCTTGAACTTGAATAGAGTAAATTTGTAGAACGCTCAACTCTGAGAGGAGCAGTGATTATAATGATCAAAAGTAGAAAGATTTCAATTCATCATTTTATTGCGACAATGTATACTATACATAAGCCCACAAGTATGCATTGTGGACCTATTTTTGTGAATTTGGTTCACCTTTCAAATATCTTGGGTGACCGTCAGTGGTCTATAAGTTTCTTTATTCTAAAAATCGCTATTTTGATTTCAAATTTGGAAGGATGAGAGATTTATTTTTATGTGAGAGCTTTTTTAATGTGGTTTTCAAGACATCAGTGATTATCATTTCCACAGGACTTTTAATATGAACTGTATATGAGGTATTTCTTTTAACACATCAGTGTCATTGGAAAACCACTGCAGCAGTGACATGACAAGTGTAACTGAATTAATAGTGGGTCTTGCTATGCAATGCAGGTCTTTATTCGGGAAGTGATATCTAATGCTTCAGATGCACTTGAAAAGCTACAATATCAGTTCATGACTGGAAAGGATGTTGCAGAAAGTCAACTTCCTCTTGAAATCAACATTGCCACAGATCAGGAGAAAGGAACATTGACAATAAAGGATCATGGTATAGGAATGACAAGAGATGAACTGTTGTGTAACCTTGGTACTATAGCCAGGTCAGGATCAAAAGCATTCCTTGATGAGCTTGGAAAACAAGGAGATTCTAGAGAGAAGAGCATTATTGGACAGTTTGGGGTGGGCTTCTATTCCACATTTATGGTGGCAAACAGAGTTGATGTGTACACACGTTCTTTTTCTCCAGACAGTAAAGGATTTTTGTGGACTTCAGATGGGTAATTCTTTAAATATAATTATAAAGAATGTACTAGCTCTCAGAGTTGCCAAAAAGAATGATTTTCCTTTTCTTTTGAATCAACTTTCTTCTGTAATTACTTTCCAAGTGTTATTTCTATTCACCAAAAATTTCTTAAATAATCTTAAAATTAACTGTGGTTTCTGCTACTTGCAGCAAAAACATTTCAATTAATAGTTATTTTTTTACGTGATTATTTGAAGCAATTCCTTTTTTCACTTTGGTTAACAAGAGAATGAATAAAATGCTGCAGGTTTTTCTCTTGTAATAATTATTTGACTTTGATTTCAATTGTTTAGAATAGTACTTAAATATTAAATAAGTATACTTTGGTGTTTCAGATCTGGCTCATTTGAGATTGCTGAGGCAGAGAATGTATCTCGGGGAACAAAAGTGGTCATGCAATTAAAGGAAGCCTTTAAGAATTTCTCCCTTAAAACTACAGTTGAAGGTTAAGTAGACTGAACTATTTAGTTCACTTATTTTCATTTGTTAATTAACTAAGTGTAAAATCTATTCTGGTGAAATATTGGTCAATTTTTTGGTCGTTAGCTCGTGAACCATGAAATTTGAAAACTCTGCCATTAAATAAATGTCATCCATGTATAACATGTATGCGAAAATTAAGAATATATTTTCATTTTCAGGTTGTTTTTGTGACAGTTAATTTGAAACGTTTTGCTAAGGATAAAAGATAACTGCTTTCTTTTGTATAGTACATGCATTTTTTAAAAAAATATTTTAGTATTTTACAAGTCAATTTGATGTGGACTGATCACAAAGGAACTAAACGGAGTTCTTCTTTTTACTGTTGACCAGTTTGTTATAAAATTATATGTCAAACATATAAACATATGTTAAATATAATTAAACAATAATAATTACATAAATTAAATTACATGAAATTTAAAAGAAGTATCAAATCATCACAGTGGCTGGATGCTACGTATGAATGTGCAGATTTGTTACAGTAATAATATTAATAATAATAATAATAAAAATTAAAATTAAATAATAATAATAATAATAAAAATAATAGTAATAATAATAAAATTAAACATTAAAAAACACAATAGCTTTATGTTCGTGTAAGTAAATAACTTACGTGAATAAATAAATAAAACTATTAATGATAATAAATTGTACTGTGATGAAGGCTGCTACATGTACGTGACTCCCAATATATACATGTAGCGGTAGTATAAAAACAATATTTTATTCACTCATTGTGCTCTTTTGTACACTATTGTGTCTTTGTCACTTGAAAATAAAATTCATATCTTCTTTTATTATTTTGACAAAATCTGCGTTTGCCCAATCAACTGTGAAAAAGCAGAACATGACATCGTCAATTTCTTTACTAGTGAGGATATGGAAAACATGCCAAGTGCAATTATTTGGTATTTTCCTGACAAACTCTTATAAACACATAACAAAGCACAGTTCTACACACTTTAATTGTGAAGCTTGTTCAAAACACATTAATTTTGTTATTACCACCTATCTCAAATACCTTTTCCAATTGAGAGAGAATGTGTCACACGTCAAAACGTACTGACTCCCTGGGTAAACAACAACTGGAACTTTCAACTCACATGTAACGAGGTTGTGCATCTTGAAAAGGCGGCAAATTTGTGTGCCAGTCAGCGTGTTTTTTCAGCGTTTGTTGTCTTTTTGTGTTCAGAGATATAACAAAACACTTATGTTACAACGTCATACTGTCTCATTACAGATATCATCAAGAAATACAGTAACTTTGTTGGTTTCCCTATATATCTGGATGGCACATGTATTAACACCATTCAGGTTTTTATAAATTTATTTGTTTTGGATGTTTAAGCATGAGTTGTCACTTAAATACACTAAAATATTAACTAGGAGATCTTAATTTTTGATACTGGAAGAGTATTAGACTTCGAGGAATTTAGCAACAAATGTCATCACTTGCCCTGTCATGTACTTGTATTTCCCTTGCAACTGGGTTTTCTGCACGAATTATTTTTAGTTTGTTGGTTTTCTCTCTCCGTTGTTGAGCACTATGGCTGCCTCTTTTAAGTCTGTCTTATTATCTTGCAAAATTCTGGCAATGTTAGGAAGCGTTGTACAAATTAAACAAATATTCATTTACGAAAAATTGGAAAGTGTAAGCGCTTTTCTCATTTTACCCTGTTGATGAATGTTAGCAGCAGATTGTATTGCTCATTACTTTCCCATATTTCTGATTGGTCTTTTTTTTCCTTTGAAGCCATTGTGGATGTTGGATTCCAAGGATATAAGTGCTGAAGAACATGAGGTTTGTTGGAAAAAGGAAAATAAATTCTAATAGAATATGAAGCACAATGTGTAGAAGATAAAATTTAGTATTACAAATTAATTAATGTTCACACACTAATTTGCCGTCGGAGAGACTTTACTTCTAAAAAAGGAACAAAGATAATTAATATTTTTAAAATTCAATCCATAAATGGCCTCGCAAATTTGCAGATGCTTACAATTGTCAAGTATGAAAACTTACCAAATATAGAAACAAAATAGAATAATTAGCACAGTTCTCTTAAACGTGCTTTTGTTTGGTTGTTTTTATGACAGGAGTTTTACCAGTTTATTGCGAAGACATATGACAAGCCAAGATATACTCTTCATTACAAGACAGATGCTCCTTTAAACATCCGTAGTATATTTTATATCCCCGAAACTCTTCCACAGTTATTCACCGTTCAGCACATGGAGCATGGAGTCTCACTTTACAGCAGGAAAGTTCTTATTCAGTCCAAGGCTCACAACGTTTTGCCAAACTGGCTGCGGTTTGTTAAGGGAGTTGTAGACAGCGAGGATATTCCACTTAACCTAAGTCGTGAGCTTCTTCAAGACAGTGCCCTTATAAACAAGCTCAGTGAGGTGTTATCAGCTAGAATTGTCAAATTTCTTCAACAACAACAAAAGAAGGACAGAGTTAAGTATGAAAAATTCTTCAAGGATTGTAGCACTTTTTTTCGTGAAGGAATTGTTAGCACTAGTAGTGAAGATACGAAACAAGAGATAGCAAAACTTCTGCTGTTCGAATCATCTCATGAGAAGACTGGAGTTCTGTCGTCACTTCCTGTATATGTGTCACGCATGAAACCAAGTCAGAAGCATATCTACTACTTGTGTGCTCCAAGGTACAGAGTAACATCACTTGCGCTTACAAATTTATGAACTAGTTTGCTGACCTTTTCCTTTCTCAGAAAAGGATAAAAAAAATGCACGTTGCGTTACGTACTTTTGCCACAATGATGGTAATGTTGCACGATGTTCTCTGTAGTATTTTGTTGATTTATGCTTAGCATTTGAATGCACAATTCCTAACCTAGTTTAGTAAGCTAATGCAGGCATTGCATTAAAACATTGCATTAAAGGACTATCAAGAACAACTTCAGCTAGTAACTATGAGTACCTATTACCTCCAGAATACGTATCTCAGTCTCGAACCAGTCACTACACAACAAACTTAAACCACTCGATTACACTGACGTTAAAACTGGTGTCTATTTGTTCTTCATAATGACGACAACTAATGGATTGCATATTTACTGCTTCCATTTTAAGTCGTGAAGTGGCAGAAACATCTCCATACTATGAGGCGCTGAAGAAAGATGACGTGGAGGTAGGTTTCTTGATGAGCAAACCGTCTTTTGATAGAATCAAACACGCAACTTAAATGAGTTCAAATGAGTTTAAATGAGTTCAAGCCTTCGGTGTCTGTATGTTTTGTCATTAGGTTTTGTTCACGTACAATGAACAAGATGATATTGCCCTGCACTACCTTAGTAAATTTGACGGGAAGACTATCATGGCTGCCGAGAATTACTTTTCAGTTGACAGAGAAGCCACACTGGCTGAGTCGGAAGAAACATCTGTAGGTGACCAGTCACCAGGTTTGTATCCATATCTTATGAAGCCACGATCAATCGATTGGTGCAATGCAGTTACAGCAGGGTAAAGAGAGACGATGAAAAATAAGATAGACGTTTTGAACAAGTTGAAGTCACCTTGTTTCCTAATTAACTGCGAGTACATGCTCGGGGGTCCATAAAGTCGCTCTCGCTTGATCTCACGGTATAATTAAATATATGTTATTTGCCGGCTGGGAGGTCCGTATAGTGAAAAACTGTGACCGAGGTCTTGAAAATGCTGCCCGAGGCCGCAGGCCGAGGACAGCATTTTTAAGTCCGCTTGGAAAAAAATAAATTTCGTGCCCGCTTGGAAAAAAATAAATACATGTATTGAACATTTGTTTATTTACAGCATCTCTAACAGATGAGCAAGCAAAAGAGTTAGCAGACTGGATCAGTATCATCCTTGGAAAACAAAAAGTTTCTGTTGTAAAGGTACGACAAATTCAGTATCCCTATTTGATTGAAGTCCAGGTGCAGTTTCTAGGTGGTAATTAGCATTAATACTCAGGGGGAAAAGGCATAGCCCGAGTCTTGTAATTGTTACGTTTTAACCTTTATCCTTTTTTTTCCAGTCTCTTCCGGGTGTTTTATTGTCAAAGTAATTACATAGTACATCAATGAACGTCCAAATGCGAAACGCAAAATTTGGATGGAGATCTTTCCATCCAAAATGTATCATGCGAGACAAGTTTACATCAACTTTTCCTAGGAGAACTGTCTGAGGTATTTCGCAGATATGCTGGACGAAAAACTTGTACCCAAAATTTTCAGTAATTCGTAGGCGATTTCTCGCCAGGTGTCGAAACATCTGAGTCAGACGAGCCACCCAGCAATGGTGACTGTACCAGACATGGTGGCAGCCAAACACTGGCTCAAAGTCATGCGAGCGGAGCAATACCAAGACATTGACAAGGCCAAGTATCAGATATTTCAGCCTACACTGGAAATCAACCCCAGGTAGATAAGTTTATTAGTCTCTGTATTTATCCGTCTTTTATAAACGCTGCCACGTATTGTAAACTTTTGAGATCATTTCCCCATTTCCTTAAACTTGTTTCTTCACTTTTATCTATTGACTCTGATAAATATTTTTAAAAACACAACAACGCTTTTCAATTTTCGGAACATGTTTCGATGTTTCAAACATTATCATCAGCCATAATGAATATGTAAGGTTTACAGAATGATCGTCGTTATATATGTAAGAGCCTATACAATGAGCCTTTATAAATTTAAATTAACGTAAAATGCAAACTTATTTAAACTAACCAATAAAAATCTCGAAAAGAACAATAATGAAAAACCAGTGAAGAACAATAGTGAAAAACCAGTAAGCTAAAATAGATAAATTTAAAATTGTAACGATAAATTGATATGCTCAACTTGTTTGTTGAGTTCTGGATTTAACCATTCAATATGAAAACTCTCCTTGATTTTAAGATTTTATGTCAATTTATCGTTACATTTTTAAATGTATCTATTTTCGGTGTTTTTGTTTTCCTAGCACGAGTTGCATTTTTGTTTTGACAATCGCATAGCTAAAGCCACCTGAGCAAAACCAAAGGTTTTTCTATTTTTGTGAGCCGCACCAGTGCGCAAACAATGGAAACCCTTTCAAAATCAATGTCAATGCGTTTTCTCGTACTTTTGAGTGTGAGTGGTTCCCTCAAATTTTCTAAAAATTTCAATTTCAATTCAAAATTTGGCATACATTCATTTTCTGTAAATTCGTTAATTTCCAAGGTGTTTTTTTCTTGAAAAGTTCTTGGGTTAACGCATTGTGATCCTCGATCTTTCCGTTGAAAAGAAACTGTTTCTGATTCCCTTTAAACTTCAACTTGCTCGATTCGGTCTCCTCTTTGAATACTTTCGATTCAGTGTCAGGACCAAAATCTTGCTTGTTGGAATATGAGCTTGGTCTGATAAGTGAGTCTAGGCGGTCGTCGATGTAGGATTTAAACTTGACAAAGATTCTGCCGATTTGACTGGTTTCTTCTCCGCTACGAGGTTCTGTTCCTTCAGGGACGTCTTCAGGAGTTTCGGTTTCTTCATCTCTGTCTTCGGGTGGCATACTTGTAACTGTCTAGGTTAAATATTAGTGATGTTTGCGTGAGATCATGTCTCAGAACCTCGTGCGTCAGTTTTCTTTATTCGCCCGTGTGAATGATTTCTTGTTACGTTTGCGAAGTCCATTGCGCTTATTGGGAAGATTTTTTGGATCCTACGTTGTTAACTACTCAGGCGTATAGAGAGGATAATCGGTAAGAATGGTTTTTGCCTTTCTTAGTTCCATTTCGTTGGTTTATTTGTAATTTAATTGTTTTTGCCCTTTCCTGTGTTCGTATGTTCATCATATTCGATTATTGTTCGGTTTTGCCATTTCGTGTCGTTTAGACAAGATATTTTACTTGTATTTTCATTTGACGGTTTCGAGCATAGGACCTTTGTAATAAGGATAATCGTTGGGATCAACACAAAGTGCAGTGCTCGTAATCAGTGCTTCGACGTCCTATTTCTTAACTTGCGGTAATCACGCCTGGAGTCAGTAATAATACTTTATGAAAAAAACTTAAGTGTACTGGACTAGTGTAAGCATTAACCGGGAGTGACTTGTTCAAACTGCACTTACTTATTGCCCCCGCAGGGTTTTGGCCCAGAGGCCAAAACCCGAGGAGGCACCCTAGGAGTCCCCGCGTGTATACATAC
>OMLO01000335.1_pt1 | contig 29114 bp, 24 predicted proteins | sample 1674811 | NCBI WGS metagenome assembly OMLO01 (sample SAMN06265003, study PRJEB25207) | coral metagenome | isolation source: Coral host | place: Mexico:La Bocana,Puerto Morelos, Mexico | collected 2008-11-13
TAATAAACCAAACTAATTTTTAGGATCGCTAACTGTTAATTATTCCACGAGTTTGACCATAGGTATTCTTTGATTTTATTTGTCCTGTCAAACCTGCTATAAAAACTCTACATCCAGGTTAAATACTAATCTGTCAATCGACATAACATGGGAGATATCGGTCTTTCGATATACAGTAAAATTTTGTGTCTCCGAGGCAACCTGGAAGTACACTACAACATTTCGCTCGTTCAGGACCAAAACTTTTCATGTCAGAGAAATATTCGATATAGAACGTGAGTAAAAAGATAGCTCTTTATGGGGGTTTTAATGGTTTTTGGTGAAAGTTTATGGTAAGCTAGATAGAAGGATGACAAGAAGCCCTTTGATAATCCATATTGGCTCCCCTTCGGAGCCGACTGAAACCGGCAATGATCATAACTCCCAAAGTAAAATTTATCAGAACTTTTAGTTTAAAACATTCATTTCGTTGTTAGGTCCCCAAAGCAAGACTACATGCAAAATTTCAGCCAAATCGGTGAGGTACCGTGGCCGCGACTTTGTAATATTGCTCGAATCTTACAGAGTATGACTCTTAAGTACGTGGAAGTGGTTTCTATGTAGACAGAAAAAAAGATGGCTAAGTACAAGTTTGTTAGAAGTTAATGGTAAATAAAGTAATTGCATCAGATACGACAAATGACAATTTGATGTCCGAACTTGGCCTTACCAATTAACTCAAATATAGTTTGAGGCAAAGCGCTAAAATGTTGTGTACCACAACTCCATGAAGAAAAATCAGCGAAGAAAGGTAAGGAAGTGCAAAGGCTAGCAAGGCATGCATCGATTTCCAGACGTTGAGGCTAAAGAAATGCACGAAGGATGCCTGCTTTCTTTGAACTCGCGTATACTACTAATAGGAAATAAATTTAATAAAAGCACGTTTTGTAAGTTTTTGTCAAAAAGGAACAATCAAATGGTGAGACAGCTTATAGGTATTGAACGAGGTTGAAAGAAATATTGTGATTTTTATTTGCCTTAACTGGAAGTTGCTCTTGAAAAGTTCTAATTGGATGATAGGAACTGTCTTCATCCTCTTTCTTTCAAGCGTTTGATGACCATAAACAACTCACTTTCCTTATCTGCATTCTTCCTGTTTTTTTGCATCTGTAGACACATCAAATTGTTCTCCTATCACGAGCAAAATATCATTATTTCCGAAAAAACTACTTTCAGACGGTAATACGCATGAGCACACCGGCCAATGAAAAGGAAGAAGAATACATCCCTATATGATGAATTGTTTTATTTCATACTAATACAGCCGTAAGGAAATTATATCTGTAAAATCATTCGGGTACAGAGGTTACTTAATTTTTATGTAACAGATTCTCTCTTTCTATCAGAACGCTTAACAAATTATAGTTAGTCAAATAAGGAATTACACTGCAAGTGATATTTGCGAATACCTTTTGAAAAAATATTCACATATATCGAGTACAGTGAAAATCCTTAATTGCTCGAGGTTTGATAGGATTACTCAGTGATATTATTCATTTATTATAATTATGACGCGCGCGGATATTAAAATTAACAAAAAAAATATGCTGCTCTTAGCCAACTCAATGAAATAATTTTCTCGTTAACATAACTAAATAAATTAACAAGTGATCGTCATTAAAAATAACATAAAAAAACAAACTTTTCTGAGAATACGAACTTCAATCAACCTTATTTAATTTAGGAAAACAATATGCTGCATGAGCTGTTTGAATTAGCACAGATTACATGCCTTCTTACATTGTTGCGTAAAGCCTAGATTGATGTTACAGTGACTCCGGCGCTTGCCGCAGTAATTATCACCCCAGGCATTCTTGCAAACTAGAAAAAAAAAATTAGAAGTAGTATCACAATCTTCACATAGTTATGTTTAACGAGAAACAAGACACCTCAACTCGGTAATGTCGTCTCGTTTTTGCAGCGTGTTATTGCTTGAAAAACTGAACTGGGCAGAAAGGACTGAAATGCATGCGTTGTTTTCATCCAAATTTGCTTCAAATCTCAGAACTATACAGCTATTAATGAATAATCGCCGCCAATCTTGTTGCCATTTAAACCAATCAGACAACTTTTATTGTACACACGTGTACGTTCCTCATACGGGACCTGTTTTCTTATGATTTTCACGGAAATGACGCACGGGGCCGTACGGGTCATATGCTAACTATATCTCTCTTATGCCTGATGAGGCTAGAAATTCTGTTGAAATGTAATAATCATTTTACTTCGTGGTAGAAATTCCTGTAATTAATAAGAATTCGTGCACTTATGAAATACTCCTGAAAATATCTCAGCATTGATATTTTAGTAATAGATAATCAATTAATACGAAACCTTCAAAGGAATTGATATTTTATTTACTATTTGTTAACTATTAGGTCACGGTAAACAAACAAAAAACGTAGGCAGTAACGAACCTTGACACTGTCCACAAGTCTTTGCACATCTGCGTCGAGCATACGCACTAGTTTTGCAGTAGAATTTCAAGGAATCGCAGGTTCTTTTACTCTGTTTATCTCGACAAATCTCCCAAGTGTAGGATGCTATAGTTGCATAAATGAAAAAAAAAAAATTAAAATAGTACAGTTATTAATCTTTACAAAGCTTGGTGCTGAAAAGCTCTCACACAAAGAGGTAAATTAAAATATACTTGGAGTCAATTAGAGGATATAACCATGATAAGTTTCTTATACACCTTATTTTGTGTCAAAATTACATATTATAGAAATTCTTTTTCTTACAATGTTTGCATAATAGCCTAAGCATTCAGTCCCTGATCGAGCAAAAATAATTCGACGGCGACGGGAAATGAATGCTGGCGTTACATATAAAGCTTGATCCAGTTCCGAGACCAACATAGGCGCACTAAACAGCCTCTAGACATAAAAGATAAATATAAATTCGTTTTTTTTTGTCTCGTCTTTCTCCTTGGAGTCGCTGTCGTCATTGCTTTAACTCCCTATCGTCATTACGGCTCATCAATCGAATACAAACATGGTCAAAAACATATTTTGAAGCAACTATAATTTTTGGTAATAAATGCTGGAGGGTGTCAGACTTTTTTTTTAATTTTGGTGCTTAAAGGAATTAATTCTTTGGTACGACTTTTCAATTGATAAGAGTGAAAAACGTTTAAAGTATTTATTTACCTTCTGGACACATTTGATAAGAGCATGCTTGTATTTCTCGAGTAGGTCCCCTGCATGGTGCTCCGTTGTTTGCAGGCGGTGGATTGTTGCATGATCGGTGACGCTGCTGAGTTCCACCGCCACATGTGACACTACACTGAGACCACCTGGACCAACCTGAATAAGCTCCATTAACTGAGAAAGAGAATTGATATCATCACCTTCCTGCTTTTCACAAACAAAAATGAAACTAAGCTAAGTAGTAAGATGAGTGAGTGCCTCAACAAACAACTGATAATGATTACACCTTAACGTTAATCTCAGAAGTTTTACGTTATGAGTAAACTTTTCTGTCATAATTTCAATCGCGAGAAAGACTTTAGGAGTGAAGAACCTCGTACTAAGATGTCATGCTATCTATTCCTTTATTTGCACTAGTGTGATTGCTATTTACAAGTTCCAAAACGTTCGCTATAATCATAGAGCCACCAACATTGATCATTGTAGCAACGACAACTTAAACGCGACTTATGAACTGATAAAACCCTAAGTAGTACCAACCTCTGCACTTTCCACAGGTCTTCGGACAGTTGCGTTGAACAAATTCGTCGTTTCTACATAAGCTCCTCCAGGATTTACAGTTGACGTCGCTTGCAACATTTTGGCAGGTAGTGTACACTGTAGGTGACAGTATCGAAATATACAGTGTGAGCAGCTGACTTTTGAACTAAAACTCTGAATGAATTTTATGCTCTTCAACAAGGGCTGAATTGAAAGCTAGGACATGACGTATTCACTTCCTGTCTAATCTGACGGCTCATTGTTACTAGCCCCTAACCGATTTTAAATGACTCCCGCCTACTACTTCTGACAGAAGACGGACAGAATGTGACGACAACAAATTGTCATAGAAAATACCAAAGCCGACTCCAAGCCGTCTCAGTCTATTACCACTTCCTCTTTGTACCCGAGCCCTCGATACGATCCTACCTTCTTTCGCGAGGCCCTAGGACACCATAAATCGTTCTAGTATTCTAGTACAAAAATAATAATAATAATAATAATAATAATAATAATAATAAAAATAAAAAAAAAATTTACCTCCGCATTGATATGTATTACATCCCCTTGATTCATAATTTCGTCCCAGTCTCCAGCAGTATTGACCACCATATGCTGGTCGAGGATTTGTGCATGAACGATAGCGATGCTGGTATCCTTCGCCACATGTCTTGGTGCAGGGAGACCAATCGTTCCACTGCGAGTAACCGCCATTGACTAAAAGATGTCGTATTTGGAAAGGATATGTACACACATTAAGCGATTTTGGCGACAATCATTAGAAGCCGCCCCTTGCCAAAAGAAAAAGTGATAGTTTTAAAGAGGCACTATTTTATAGACTTTCACCCTTGCACTTAGCTTATAATTAATTGCTGACAAACACCTTTTATTTACAAAATTTTTATAAAAGGATAACGTTAGTTTTATTAAAACTAGACCATTATTTTGAGGCTTAAGTTGATGGTATTTTGGCTCAAGATAGTGGCTCTTTTAAGTTACCTCAAATTTATTCTGTCATCGATAATTTTATTCAGTATTATTCCTATGCGTTCATTTTTATCAGCGACGAGTTTACCTGGACATCGATGCATATTGCACCTCCGTGTTTCTTTAGCTGGTCCGAGTCGGCTGCAGTCTCTCCCATAGTTTGCTGGACTTGGTTGATTGCATTTACGAGTACGTTGCTTAAATCCTCCCCCACATGTTTTGCTACATTTAGAATACCACCAGGAAGTCCACTGCGAGTAACCTCCATGAATAGGAATATCTATGTGTAATAAGGGAATTTTGTTAACGAGTGTTCTAGGCGATTTAGAAAACAATGGAATAACAACGTGCATATGAGTAATTGATGGCCAAAATCACATTAACATTCGTCGGCAGGGGGCTCCCGTCTGGTGGACGATTTCCTATCAATTACTAATTATGTCACGGGCTTGGACAGAGGAGGATGTAATTCTAAAAATTTAATATTTGTTTTAACGAATTGCTAAGTTAGCTGTCATTTAAAACATCGGTGGTGTCTTACAGGGTCAGAAGAAAGAAACCAGTGTACATGGGACATAACACAAACACAAGATGAGGCTTACATGAACGAATGTAAAAGTCTGCATACGAGACTAAGTGGCCCATCAGGCCGGAGTTTATCCCGGGTTCTGTAGCATAAAGTTTTAACTCTCACAACGCCTCTTTCTTAAAAGTGTCTTGCTCAAGAACACAGCACAATGGCCCCGGCCAGGGCTTGAACCAGAGTGGAGCGCACTAACCATGACGCCACCGCGCCTCCAACATACATGAATATATGTACACGACAAAAATTACCTTCAGAATTTCTTTTTGGTCATTTTGACGTATTCACAAGCCTATTATATTTCTTTTTATTTCTTTCTACGATATGCGTAATTCGTTTAGTCCGCCAAGACGAAAATTCGGGACGACTAGCATCGGCTGGTTATAATTAAAAATCCATTCACCTATATAACCACATGCAGAAGTATTTTTTACCATGCATGCAACTGACCTCTCTTGCGTTTATCTATTTGAGCTTTCGTAAAGTAAGCTACTTTCTTTCGCGTCCTGTCAACATGAGGATTATTTGCGAGTGGGTCTTCCTTAGTTCCATACAGGATCAACTTCAGAGAATATAAGTGACCTACAATATTGTGTCAAGAACAACCATTAGTGATAATACATTGTTGATTCCTACTAGGACAGAACTTACATACAACGTACATACTTATTACAAACCTGTTATGCAATTAATAGAAATAAAGAACTAAAAAGTAACATGCCAGCTTCGTTGTTAATTTATTGCACATCTGCGACTCGCGCTTATTCACGCGTCGTTGTAACTGGCTACTTACACAATTAGATTATGAGCTCAAGATTTCTATGAGGTGATAGTTGATGAGGTCGAAGGCCGAATCAACTATCTCCCATAGAAATTGAGAGCGAGTAATTCTAATTGAAATTTGCTTCATATAACGATTTCAGTTATTTCTGGTCTTAGTATTAAACTTTAAGCGTTAACTCGCGCGGACTGGGTTGTTAACTTGACATTTGAAGTTGTGTAAGGGGCGCCTATCAGTTTCTTTAAAAAATTTCGAGCTTTTTAAATTCAAGAAACCGTAGATGCCCTCCTTTTAGTCTTCTCAGGAACTTGATTTCCATATGTTTGTAAATATGCTTTCAGAAGCTCGGAGAAACAATAGCCTGCAGTGAAGGCGTTATTTCGGAGCGGAACGCTAGATAAATCGGTTCGATACCGCTATCTTGGATTGTAACTGGATACTTGACCGGTAGAGGGTTGGTGCAGAGGCGGGGTAGTGGTTGGGGGGTGATAAAATAACGCACGTATTTTTTCTTCCCCGCCCCCTCCCCTCTTGCCCATTTTTCCACTTTCCCTACTCCCTCGGCGAATATCTCCTCGCCTCAATCCTCCACAATTACTGAATCCAAGATGGCGGCCTAATACGGAAATGTGCACTCGCGCGCCCAAAATACGCCTGCACTGCAGGCTAGAGAAACAAGGAAACGTTTCAATTTTGTCGAGCACACCAAACCACTGCACAATAAATGGCAGATAGTGTGTACTGGCTCAGCCAATTAGATTACAACATTTGCATTAGTATACTAGTAGAATTCTACTAATAGTTGATAAAATGAACAAAGCTTCGTAGAAAATTACGTTTGGTCACTGCTCTTTACTCACTGTACCAACTAGCTACACTAGTTAAGCTACATTAGTTTCGAAAAAGTTAGCATGTGGCTTTTGTAAGCAAGATATCGACGAGGACGGCACCACTACTGAGGACGCCGAGTTCACCATTGTAGCCTCACTCGAGATTGAAAATTGCGTCTGAGCAAAAGAATCAAATGTTGACCAGAAGAGAGATCAAAATGTCGCTTACATCGCTATTTTTTATCTTTAAAGGCTTGTTTGTTTTTGAAACAAAAAAAAATATTGGACCCCCTAGTCGCGTTTGCACTTTGAGCAACGCTTTTAAAACCGCCTGTTTGACATAAAAGATTTCACACTATCGGAGGCTTGTTTACGGTCTCCTTTGCAACAGCTGTTTTCCGCCATCAAGATAATTTCAGCGGAGGATAACAACACGACGTTGAAGCGAGTGATCCACGCATCACACTACTACGATGAAGCCATCTGATCACAAGTAGGCTCGCTGATTGAGCACCGATGAATTTTATATTCTGCCACATGTGTCGGTTGTTTTGTTTTGTTTTTTCCCCAAAGGGACTGTGCAATAATATTAGGAGGTGGGAGCAGTAAAACAAGAGGGGGGCACAATGTAAACTCACAGCCTTAGGGAGGGGGTAACATGTAAATTTCTGGGAAGTAGGGGGGTGGCAACTGAAAAACTGACTTTAAGATTCAAATACCAAAGATATGTCACTTAAAGTTATACTCATTAGTCATTACTTTCCGGACTGATTTAATATGAATAAGACATGGCTTATATCACATCAAAAATAAAATAGAGCATACAGTCATTGTCGACCAGCATCTCCCAAGCATAGAAGAAAAGCGATTGTTTGCCTCTGGTAAAACTAGCCTCAAACGGTAACGAACTCCAAAAGGTGTGCCAGAAGTTAATGGTTGACGAGAATGCCTGTAAAAGCTTTGTAGAGCAGCAGGAATTTTTCGCTATGAAGGCACAAAAGAAAGCTTCTGAAAGAAACACTCTGCCAAACATTGACTGGAGCAATGAGGACTATGTCAGTTCGCTGATGGCACACAAGTCAAGATTGTACTTTAAGCAACACAATTTATAGGTCAGTGGAGGGAAAGCAACGCTAGTAGCTTGTGTTCTACGTTACGTTCGGGCTGCTCAACAAATACTGGAACCCGAAGACAATGACGCAACTAGTGACAGTTACGAGGTACTCAGTCCCAGACACTGATGTCGAATGCGTCGCAGTAAATAGCAAGTAAAGGATTCAGGTATATTTACTATATTTGTAGGTGGCGAGTCTAATTATTGCACAGTCCCTAAGGCTCTGCATTTCGCGCTTGGAATAAGAGACGCGCCTGATCACAGGTTAAGCTTTTCTAAACTATTTCGATAGTTCAGATAAGGCTACTACTAATGAGAATTTGTTAGTCTTTTAAGCCAAATTTTTATTATTATTATTATTATTATTATTAATAATAATTATTATTAAGAATGAGAAAACAATGCAATATCCTTTGCTCCGAATTGGACAGCTCGATCCTCGGCCCAGTGCACTGACCTAATGGCCCCTAATTTTCAACAGATCCGAAGGGACATCGTACGTTTACTAAATTAATAATTATCGCTACGATTTTTTTTTGTGGACAGCTGGAAAAATAATGATCATACTTTACCTGGGCACTTGTGCGTGTTGCATCTTCGCCATTGGTTCGCTGTTCCCCAGCAGTATAGTCCTCCGTTTGCTGGCGGGGGATTGGTACATGATCGAGAACGCCTTTGGATCCCTCCATCACATGACTTGCTGCACTTGCTCCAGGCTGTCCATTTTGAGTACCTGCCGTGAACTAAGAAATAACGTCAATGTTGTGGTAGTGTAGCGCTCAGCACACTACGAAAATAAATGTCTGTACAAATTTGTCTTACCATTATTCTTCTGTTCTTTATATTTCGTTTTTACATGGCATTACTAACTAAATATACCTGGGCATCCACGTGTATTACATTCCCGTTTTTCTGTAGATTTGCCAAATCTGCTGCACTCCTTCCCACCATTTTGTGGGGGAGGATTGTTGCACAAACGTAAGCGAGTCTGATTTCCACCTCCACACCAACGGTTACACCGACTCCACCAGCTCCACTGCGAGTAATGCCCATCAACAGGAATACCTGAGAGCATTCATTTTCAAAACTTGTGAACCACAGGATTTTATTGCCTTTGCTCTTTAAAGATACATCGCTACACAAAAACGCATTTAAAACTATTTAAATAATATTTTAAGGTTACTTCAAACCTTCGCGGGTGTCCTCTAGAAAAAATTCGTACGCGCGGTGTTTTCAAGGAAACCCCCATAAACTATATATCAACAGAAAGGTTGTAAAATGTAAATTTCGATAAAATTGTGTTTTGTATTGGATTTTACTTTTCAAAGGCGGCAGAGGCCGTCAACTCCAAAATGACCGACTGACGTTCCAGCGAATCATTCGGGTATCAAATGCGATCGTTCATGCATGCTGTGCAGTGTTAATCACAAAGAGTCAATCTCCAATACCGTGCCAGCATTTTCTTTTATTTCTATTGGTTATCTTTTTATAGATCTCAGTCAAGTTGGACTATCGAAAAAATTGCGTAACCTGTTGCGTTAAAGACCGCCACGAGGAAAATATTTTATATGATAGATACTGAGATTTCCTCACGAAAAAAAGATTACGTAAAAATGATACGTAAAATGGATTAGCCAATAGGAAACGCGAACGATGAAAACTCACTAGTGAAAAAACGTCGTTCGTCCAATCACAAACGCGAACGACAAAAACTCACTAGTGAACAACATCTCGATTGACTTATAAGCCTCAGTCAGGTTTATGTCAACTGAAAAATGTTTATAAAAGTTGTGAAAGTATTAACTGACGTTTTATTTCTTGTGTTACTTCATTAATTATTAAATTTTAAAAGAGAGAATGATGTTTTAGTTTTTTCTAGTTTTACACCCATACATCGCGGTTGAAAGGGTTCCCTAGGCACGCGCGTAAGATTGACAAAAATTGGCTTTTCAACAATCTCGGTATCTATAAAATAAACAAATTACACCATGGAAAATGCTTTGTACGAAAAAAACTCGTACGCGCGCATTTTCCATGGATTAAACTCTATAAGCCCCTAGCGTTCACAGTATGCAAACTTGAGCTTCGCGGGAAAGCGATAGTATTACAGTCACGTTCAGGGCGCACACGGTTTAACCGTGGTCAACTATGGGAAAAACAAAGGGGAAGCGACGTGATTCGCCAAAACAAAAGCAAACCAAGGAGTAAGTGTCGCAGTGGGGGTTCAAGGAGGCACACGAAGCCGCGGTCAACAAAGGACAAAACGAAATGAAAAAAACGTACTTCCTCAAAACAAGAACAAACCGAGGACTCGTTTCGGACAATAAAGAATCCGACGATGAAGAATAATCCGGGCTCGGGCTTGGAAGTCGCTCTCTCGTATCAGTTTTTTTCTTGGGAGCTTTCTTAGCTCCCATTATTTTTCTTACTGACTGCTGACACATCCAGAGATAAAGCACTAGCTACTTCGCTATCTGAGAGTTGATTGAACCATGAGCCCTTGTGACTTTCGGCGAGATCATGCCCTCTATGAAAATGAAATTCATCGATTTTCTTCTTGTTTGGCCCTAGCTTTGTTTTTCTTTTTATCCAAGGACTTTTCTCCGTTCTGGAGCGTTTCATAACGACGAAATGAATTGCTTTCGAAAGCGTGACCACAGTTATTGAGTGTAAACAAAAAATGTTATGGAGCTGAAATAGGGTTTTTGCCGCGAAAAGTCGCCGGGGAGACAATGACTTTTCAAATTATGATGATTATGACACCTTGGCGGTTTATTAACTTTTATTAAAAAATATCTTTTTCTCAATAACTCGCGCGCGTTTTAATGTTCTACTTACATTTTTTCGGGAAATGATGCCTTAAATGACGAACTTTAATTTTCTTGACCAAAAAAATGCGACCAATGTAGCCCCACGAAGGTTTAAAGTAACCTTAATGCCTTACACCAAATCTTGCAAAGTTTCAAACTAAATTGAAACTTGTTTTAATGCCATCTCACTGAAATTAGATAGAACGTGATGTTTCTATGGCCAGAGTATTTTTAAGGGGCGCTTTTCAAAATTTGGAAACTTCCGTTTCTAACCAACATATAGACTGTCGCTTTCCGCTTTATTGAGTCATTCTTAGTGATTCTCTGATGTTTTAGAAATGTTTACTAATCGAAGCTGGTATCGTACCTGTCAGATTATGCTACGAAGTTACGAAGAAATGCATAGGCTGCATGGAATTTATAGTCCGAGTCGAGAAAAAAGATTACCTTGTGTTGGGCATATTTTGGAGGCACATGCTCGTGTTTCTTTCGCAATTTCTAGGCAAGTTGTTCCGTTGTTTGCGGGAGGTGGATTGGTGCATGATCGGTTGCGCTGTTGAGTTCCATTACCACATGTGGCACTACACTGAGACCAGGAAGACCATTTAGAATAATTTCCATCAACTGCAAAAAAGGGGTAAAGCGAGAATACAATAATCATTTCGCTCATTAACGCGTCATTTGCGACGGATCATGATGATGACGACGATGATGATGATGATGACTGTGTATAAAAATAAAACTTAAACTACCGTCTAAGACTGAAAATACGGGCAGTGATTGGTTAAAATTCGTGTTTTCATAACTCGCTAGAAATTAGCAGAGAACTAGAACGATCTGTTGACGTAATTATGGCGCGAGTAAAGAGAATGTATATTTCGACGATCAAACGAAATCAGTGCTTGTTTTCTTTTTTTCGTCACGGTGTTCTCTAAAAGAAATAGAAAACATGTTTTCCGTAAAAGTTTGGGAAAATTGGAAAATGCTGTGGAAGCACTCGCGAACGGTTCGCTTTCCCATAGCATTTCTTCTCCTCTCCAAACCTTCCACTCCTGTTTCTATTAAGGAATTAGCACTTTCGCTCTCCATTTCTATGCGTGAAAGTTGACTAGGGTTATCACGCGATAGAAATCGAGAGCTAATAATCTAATATCTACTAGTCCTTCAAAAGTTTATCTAAATCTTCTTTACAGGTACTACGAAAGCGTCAACAAGCTGCCGTCATTTTGTATTTTAGACCTTATTTTACTAGAATTTAGTCTACAATATGTATAAGATTACCTGACTTGGGGCATATTTTGGAGGTACAAGTTCGTGTTTCTTGAGTTACGTTTACGCACAATGTTTTATTGTACATGTTTACATGCGGTGGATTGTTGCATGATCGGTTACGCTGTTGAGTTCCATTACCACATGTGACGCTACACTGAGACCAGGAAGACCATTCTGAATAATTTCCATCAACTAAGAAGAAAAGGAACACACAGACCATGTTTTACTTAGTATACAGTACTGTTCCTTTCCATTGCATTGAATAGTTTCTAAACCATGTTCCTTAATAAAGTGCTGATAAAAGCAAATAGATTCCATGTTGCCGCGCGTCTGTTCAGTAATATAGGTCTTGAGGACCTCAAGATGTGGTAAAATTATCAGTTACAAACTCGACTATCGCCTCCGGTACCACTTTTTTTGATCCTATAGCCAACCAAGCTAGCGCTAACATTTTCAGAATCAACTGGTGATGAATTGCATCTTTTTTTTTATACCTGATCGAAATATTTTGGTACGTTTCAGCGAGTTATTTGGTCTAGTTCTTTTTAGAAAAAAAAATAGATCTGTTGTATTCCCTGTATTTTAGACCTTATTTTACTAAATTAAGTCTACAATAAGAATAAGATTACCTGGCATAAGGCATATTCTGGAGGTACAAGTTCTTGTTTCGTGAGTAAGGTTTACACACGATGTTTTGTTGGACATATTTACATGCGGTGGATTGTTGCATGATCGGTTACGTTGTTGAGTTCCATTACCACATGTGACACTGCACTGAGACCAGGAAGACCATTCTGAATAATCCCCTTCAACTAAGAAGAAAAGGAACACACAGACCATGTTTTTTCTTAGTATACAATACTATTCCTTTCCATCACATCGAATAGTTTCTAAACCATGTTCCGTAATAATCTGTTGATAAAAGGAAGCTACTGCTCTATAGTATAACTATTTTTTCAAACGACTTTTTTAAAAGTCACGTACCCTTTGGACATGGTTGTAAATTGCATTGCAAGGGGGAGGCTTTTGATTAATAACGAAAGACTTCAAAATAATAATAATAAAAAGGTGCATCTGTAGTAGTTTATTATTGTTACCTTGCCTAGTCTTCCTGTTTTTCCTTGTGTTTCTTATAATGATGTTCCATTTTCCAATAGGGTTTTCTCCCCATTGATGCAAGCTAGTCACTTTCCAGTTTGTGAAGTTTTTGAGGCCAGTGAGACTGTCAATCACTCGCGGATAAAGAAGCCTGGACCGAGTTCCACTGGGTGATACAAAACTCATTTCCAAGTAACCTCGGCGAGGGAAACTTAAGTCGACCTGTACTTGTACGTGTTCTAGGTATCGTATATCGCAGCTGCCTTCACTTATTTCCAAAGATAACAACTTTGCTTCATTCCAAGGAATTTGTGACGGATTAGAACTACAAGAAAATGATGACGTAAACACTACAGACATGTCTGGACCAACTGCCTTGACTACTTAATTCAGCGAAGTCAATTCTAGGTCGAAAAATTTTCATTTCAAAAAAGGTGTCAAGAGTTTGAAAAAAAGTTAATAATAAATAACAATCAGCTGTTCAGTCATACACCTGTCAGTCAAAGGTTGTTCCAAAAAACTTAGGCATACGCCACAATGCAGATTGAAAGTGATAGTTTATCTCTTTGAGTTTCTTTTCTATTTTCATTTTGTTGTAACACAAGAGGTTAAGAATTAATTTTTATGCCCTTTCCCTTCACCCTAAAAAGAACACGCCCCAGTGTACACAAGCAGAGAAAGGACATAAAAACCCCATTTCCGGGGAAATATTTGATATTTTTCTTTTAATCTTACAGATGACGTGGTAAACTTTCAAAATCTCCTCAAAATGAAACGTTTATTTTCCAGCGATCTTAGACAAATTTGTAACGAAGGAAACGATTGGAAAACAGGACACGATTACCAACCTCGATATTTTGAGGTAGGCCTCACAAGTCAGCTGTTCAGGAGCGGACGTCCAGTTCTTTGCGTATTGAACCATTTTGTTAGCATCCATCAGGCCAAATCCATAATGACTGCTAGCTAAAGGAAAAAAAAATGTAGGGCGAATTTTCTTTCAAACATTTATTCAGAAAATATGATTATTTGGGGTGTATAAGGTCAGAGTTTCTTCATATACTAGTACAGTATATGTTAATTTAAATTAGCCTGTACCCTTATGGTCCTCCATTGTCATCCACTAAGTTGACATCAACCGTGTATCATTATCTTAATCCTTAGTTGGATTTCAAAAAAGGAGTTATATACTTCCTCTACCTTGTCACCTTATTAAGAAAATTTCCGTAACATGTAAATTAAAAAATCACATCATCGATTGCTATGTTGTCAGTATGTTTGCCCTGATGATGTTGTGGATAGTGGATTGGGGTTGTGGGTTCAAATCCCACCCATTTTATTTCAAACATTTATTCGAAAAAAATATGATTATTTAGGGTGTATAAGGTTACGGTTTTTCATATGTAGTATATATATACATATGTTTCAGGATCAAAAATAAAAACTAACGTGTTCACTTTTTCTTATCTGCTAAATAAAATGCCGCTCATTTCCTGAATACTGAAATCATAACATCCGGCATATTATATTTTGACCTTAAAAAATTCTCCGCGTTTCTGACTTCTTTCGAATTTTAAGTCCGGCATGTTCTGACGTTCGATGTATTTAGTAATCAAATGTCGCTTTTTTCTAAACATCCCAACAAAACATCTCACTAACTGCATAAACTGCAAGCAGCATGAACAAATATACTAATTCATGTCAATGTATACAGCTGTTCAGTCAAAGGTTGTCCCAAAAAACTTAGGCATACGCCACAATGCGGATTGATAGTGATAGTTAATCGTTGCTTAATTTAAGTTCACTGTGTTTCAACAAGAAGGAAAGGGAAACTGTATGAGTACACGTGTTTGTTCCGTTTTCTTCTGTCACACTGAAGCACCTTGCAACTTTAATCAAGAAACCTTTATTCACAATTATCCATAATACCTTTCGAAATTATAATGCGTACGCTCATACGGTTTATGGGATAGGGGCAACCTTTCTCTCAAACGTTCTTCCTATTACCATTTTTCCTGATATTGTTTCCCTATGCAGAAGATATGGTAGCATATAAAACCGATAACACCGAGTGTCTCAATTATATATCAGTTATATATATATACTTCGACAAACGGAGAATGGTGTATTAATTCAATCCTTAAGTTGTATCTAAGTCGATATACTTTCGAAAGAAATAATATTACTTGTACTTTGAGTAATCTGAATGGATCTTTTTAGAAAAAAGATGACCGATGCATTTACCTGAAAGGTTAGCCGCGTTCGTTATCCAGATGGGTGTTGGGCGCCTGAAGCTTCTTCTGGTCAAAAGTTGAGGAGCTAGGGGCTTAGAGCTTCTGGCAATTAAGTGCTGGACGTCCCGCCATGTCAGATATGGACTGTAAACAATCAAAACCATTCAATTACACTTCAGTTAAGGGACCCTTAGATGTCGCGCATTGAAAGTACTCACGTCAAAGGGAGGAGAGAGAAGGCAAGAAATGTAAGTGCTTCGTTTCAAAATAAAATGGAATTGAAAATATCCAGAAAGAAATTGTATACGAGAAACGTCCATTGATCCACTTTGCCATAACTGTATTACAAAGTAACAAGCAACGACTTACAACGAATCAAGTAAATAAATTGTGAACGATTCTTCAGTGTTGACAAAAATATTTAGTTACAGTTCTGTACACTGGGCGCATTCATGCACATTTACTAAGGCTCCTCTTACTTCGCTTCAAGCGCTAAAGCAATTATCCCAGATGCCATTGCGGTAGAACCGGATGTTCCTGGGAATTCGTCGGTGCACTGGTTTTGGCCTTTTGTAGTTATCTGCGGATCAGAGGAATATTGTGACACGATATCAAGAATGAACCTTAGTTGAGTGAGTGAGATTAAGCAAAGCCAGCTATTTTAGGAATATGTTTTATTTTTTAATTTATATAGCGAGTGCTACACTCCGGGCTTAACTTAGAGTTGCTATTTGTGATTGCAGCGTGGGCTGTCTCCCACCCTCTCTCGAGTGAACAGCTGAAAATACGTTTATTGCTGTCACCACTAACGAGACTAATCTTACCTGAATTTAAAATGGCGGTGCTTGAGTTCTTTACAAGCATTCCCACCAGGTCTAGGTACACTGTACCAGCAAATCAAGTAAGATTTGGAAAATTGTTAAGGCAAAATTAAAGTGACCACAAAAAGCACTGACGCGGGTCGATGAAAGAGGAATGTATTCCTTCCAAACAATTCTTCATTAATAACTTTCGCTGGCCCATTTTTCCAGCTTGATTAATTATTGTTGCTAGTCTAACGATTTAAGCTCAGAGATTACTTTTAGCAATTAAATAGTTTCTGATATAAAAGAATTAACAAGTAGCTAGCTCACCACAGGGGCCCTAGCCTTCCCATTTGTAAACGTTAACATGTCTTGTCCATACGTTACAGCCATGATGGCCGCGCATTGTTCAGAGAAGGATGGAAGGGAGCCATCCCAGTTAACAGAAGAGATGGCGATTGTGTGAATGCTGTTGACGTATCCACTAAAAGCGCAACTGTCACCTACGATTCCACCATTTCCAGCCGCGAACACAAAGATAGATCCTTTGCGATGGCGACCCTAAATCATTAAACAACCTTTACTACTTATTTTAATGTTATTCAAATAATTCTCACCCACAACATTCAATGCTTCACCTACAGTACGAACTATTTTCAACAACTGACTCTGGAAAGCTGGTACAGTAACTTAAAACAAACGCCTCTGAACAGATGTCAACAACTATCGGCGTTTTACAAACGACTCATCCACGACGTTAACGTAACTGACGAACGGAGTTCTACCAGGCCGATTCAATTTGACTAACAATACACAGATCTCCGTCAAGCCCACCAATTTGACTAACAATAGATGGATCGATTGAAACTGACCTATGACTGATTACAAACTTTACACGAATCTTCCAGCCACTGCCAACATGACTAAACTGACCAATCATTTTCAACGAACCAGACTTATGATATCATCGACTGACAAACATATTCATTTGATCTGAAGATGATCTCCGCTTAGGCTGCGGAAACGTCAGTCACCAACCACGGTTATTTTCAGAAGTAACCTCGCCCGGACGGTCATTGACGATGTCAGAAAGAAACGTAAGAAAATTTTGAAGTCCTTCAAGAACTATATATTTTGGAATAAAATTCTTAAGAATTCTAGCAGTTTACTAAAACATAACTCCTAACTCGTAAACGCACCCTTGAAAATAGATTTTTCGCAAATTAAAACATCACATCGCATGATCAAAAAATGATACACCAAAATATTTCCTGATTTCTTTTTTTTTACGAAACATAAGCAAAGTTTGACCACTATAGCCAGAATGTTCAGTAACTAAGGAACGTTTCAAGTCATAGGTTTCATAGAGGGTTGGTACGTTTAAAGTCTTGGGTTTCATAGAGTTTTGGTGAATTATGCCAACAAAAGACCATTATGTAGATGACGGACTGTTAGTCAACATATAGGACTGAATGACACATACCATTCGTGTTCCCTGTTCCAGAACCTCTGTCAATAGAGGGCCTGGCCCTTCTACTTGCCAACCCATGTCCCCAGGCCCCCAGCTGTTGGAGTATATGTCGATTAGGTTCCTTTTATGGCTCAGTGCCCTTGCTTCTGATTGGTCAGTTGATCTGGTAAGGTCGTCGTATATTCGAACACCTGCGAAATGAAAATGACAAAGAATTTGCAACTCTAGCAGCTTGATGTCTTAAATTACTCGGGAAAGCTTTTTATACCAGTGATTGAGGATTGCCGAAGATTTTCGAGTTGAAACGAGGATGATGCAAAGATTTTCAAAGTCACCAGAGTGTATTTGAAGATGTTTAAAAGTTATCGCTAGGTTAGTAGACATTTCTAATACTGATTTTTCCGAGGTTTGCCGTTATAAACGAACAGTTTGGAAAGTTATCGTTAGATTAAGCACGGATATGTACCCTTAAAAGGGTCATAAACAATAAAGAGGCATTTCATTTAATAACATTTGATTTTCTTACTTGCAATTTGTGCATCAAACGCAATACCCACGCCACAGTTGCTGTTATTTCCGCCAGCAATGATTCCAGCACAATTTGTTCCATGGCTAAAAATTTTGGACAACAAGAAATAAACTTACTAAAAATTTAAAATTTATAAGAAAAAAAAAGCCGTTCACTGGCAATATAGAGTTAAAAACTGAGCTTCGGCTGTCAGAGTGCAACCTTCGATGAGCAAAACTGTTACAATTGACAACGGCAATGACATGCAAGAATAGGTGGGACTATAAAAGAATGTATACAATTAAATGAAAAACTATAAGTGTCAGTAAATAAAACTAGTTTTTTTTTAAGTAATGGAGTCGGGGAGTGGTCTTGAATTGTTAGTATCTGCATGATTTTTCGAAGGGGTGTGCCATGATTCTAGTGTCTTGAACTTGCAGATACGGGAAGACATCAGGGTGGGCTCGGAGATTCTGAGTGAGAATCCGACGCAAAGACAGTTTCTGTCTGTTTTCCCTGAAACTGGCCAGAAGTCAACTCCACATATCCAGTTTCAAATCCCAGGGTTGTTGCAGCAAGAGAACGCTGAAAGAGTTCTTGCCGAGAATAATTTTAGCACAACGTCTGTGTCACAACTGTGCACAACTATTACTCTTCTCGATGACTCAAACCTAAAACTTTTCAAACTTTCTGACTAAGGTTGTATCTCCTTGATTTGCAGGAAGTTCCTTGAATTCTGCATGATTGTTATTTTGGCTGAGCAGACTCGCTTGCCTCGCTTTCAAATTTTCATTCAAATGAGTTTGCAAACTGCGCACATGTCATGTGTTTTCATGTAAGATGGGTTATACGAGCCTCGTTGGTTATTTATCATCTCATATCCAACAAGCGCGAGTGGAATAATTGTTAACTATTGTGTACAGATGAAGGTAAATATTACCTACCTCCCAGGGCTATAATATCTACTAATATTCCGGCCCTTCAAAAAGTCATAACTTGAAGTTGCGTCCTGTTAGAGGAAAATTAGCATTTTAATTAACTCATAGACTCCGAGAAGAAATTCCCCTATTTCCTTGGGGCAAGGAAACGTCTAGGTGCTGTAGTCTAAAATACACAGATATTTATTAATACAACTACAAAGCGCTTTTTTACCATTTGAACGTAATCATTGATCTTTTTGTCTATCATTCAATAGACCCCTAGTATGACTTGTTAACCTCACTAACTTTGTTTGAGAGTAAAATGCTAAGCGAGGTTAGGAAAGGCTAATTGTAATATTTACAAAAGAAGTTATAATTGACAAACATTAATGAACATTGTTTATAGGAGACAAGGACATACATAGAGCAGACAAAACGTCTAGGTCTAGCATAGTCACTTAAGATTCCCATAGTGTTGCGATATCGGGAATAACACGTTCTCCTCCAGGCCGGCTATAAAGGAATTGCTATATAACAGCCTCACAAATGCTACAAGATTACTAGAGATGACTTTGGATAAGCCTTACGACCTTCGATTCGTAAATCAGACTACTGTGAATCTCTACTGAAATGTCAGAAGTTAAAACTGTGCAAAAAGCTATAGGTATATTCAAGTTGCCTTTTTTCGCGAAACAATCTAGCGTAGTACTCCCTATCAGAATACATAAAAAAGGGTCGAACTGGCAGTAGCCAAAATGCCAAATTATGTTCAGGTTACTGTAAACTTACATCCATAATGTATAGTATAAAACAATTAGCAAAATACTTACAAAGTTTGATACCAAGTCTAGATGGTTCATGTTGACTCCATCGTCTACCACAGCCACAAGAACTCCTTTGCCCGTGTAACCAGCTCCCCATGCTGACTCGACGTTCATTGAAATTGCTGTGTTCCTCTGTAAAGTAAAAGTAATACCATTTGAGGTGGCTCAAAACACTTTCCAGCACTTTCCAAGTTCTAGATTTTAATGAGTCATTCTAGCCACTCAACTGATGCATGAAGTTGTGAACACGTTATCAATTTCGTGATACAGTAGGTTACTATATCAGTAATCGGACCTGTTAAAAATACCCTTCATTATAGCTTTAAGGGCTTGTTATTCAAAAGAGGAAGGCTGATTTTTTTATTATCAAATTTTGATTAACAGGATAAGACGCAACGTTTGGCAACATTTTTAAAAGAGATCGCTACATGGAATTCAGAGCCACCTTAAGATTTTGAAAATTTAAGTTGGCTCTGAACCCTGTATTCAGAATTTTTAAAGCTTTGCCAAGAGTTGCATCTGATTGTAGCATCATCTGATAAAGAGCAGTGATATTAACCCATCCTAATCTACGCCTTGGAAGGTGCTGGAAACATTTTTGAGCTAACTTATAAGAAAATATTTCCGGTCCTAGAAACGGCTCCAGTCGCCAAATTGTATGCTTTGGCTATTTTGGATAATAGTATCCAAAATAATAAATGAGCATTATAGGCAAACACATAAATGTTTGAAGCTCCTTCACAAATTTCTATATCGGAACCAGCAAGAAACCAGCAGAGCGTTCATTTAAATCGTTCCACGCAAAGAGAATAATGAGTTTTGGCAGTATCGATATTTCAACAGCACTTTTTTTTAAACATAATGGACTCAGGGATTGTTGGAAACTAATCTTCATCCCACAAATTGTGCAACAATATATTTTTTACGCAGATACAGGGCAGCAGCACACACAGCCCCAGACCATAATCTCTGGCCTCACGAAGCGCGAGCAGGTTTCTGGGAGCGTGTGAGCGTGACGTTATAGAATCGTGACGTCAAAATTTAACCATTAGGGAACAACTGAGTCCCCGTGCCAATCTTCTCTGTTTTCACATGTAAGAAACTGGGGAGACTAGGCGTGTAGTACTTACCAAGTACCACTGCCAATCTCGAAAGGTCCCTGGCGTTTGGCTATTCCTTCTTACCTTGTAAAAAACAAAGAACAACACGAGCTTTTAAACAAGTAAAATATAACCTTACTTCAAGGCGTTTTTCTTTGAGAACGAGGTTGAACAACAAAATACATTTTGTTTTCATTTAGTTGTAATTAATTACTAATGATCATTAGTAAAGAAAACATATCATAGAATTTCTCGCATTAAAACATATTTTTTAAACATTCTTATGCAATAAACCATTTTTTTTTAAGTATTATGATAATCCATATGAAACGGTAAATAAACAAACAATTCAAGTTTTCATAGACGTTAATTTGCTGGAAAAAACCGTAACCTTCCCACCTGAACAAAAGTCTTCAAATTTTGTTATTCTCACCAGGGGTGATATCGGCTTCAGTGATTTTTTTTCTCATTCACAGATCCTCTACTCTGAGAGCTATTATTTCATTACTTCTCACACGACGCTTTATGTTTGAAGGGCAACTGACGGCTTTAAAGTATTTTCTCAGAAATATCGTTGAAATGTCTCAGTAAACAAGTATGAAGTATAAAAAAAAGAACAAAAAAAAAACACACCCTACTAGTTTTTCGCTTTAAATTGATATCAAGACGTCCTCCATAGCCCGCCCGGATTTGTGAACATCCGCCATGAACGATTCACTTTTGCACCGAGAGACCGAGAGACCACTGCAAATATATCTGTTACGAGTATTTCTGTCATATATTAAGCGATTCACACAAAAACAAATAAACGACCGGGTGACATGTACATGTGTTATTTCCGATAAAAAATAAACGAAAAAGTTACCATTTCAAAGATCAGGCAAGTCTAAGAACGTACAACAGTCATCACTACATTCCCGAAATCATTTGATGCAACTGCTTTTTTTTGTGGTACTGTAAATGCTGTAGATTTAAGTCACTCTGTAATTTTCTCGAAAGACCGTTATAACGAGATTTTCTAGCTTATGTCACGCTGTTGTCATATCTAGTTCGAGCTACTACGTGCTCAGTTTGTTGTCTTTACTCTATAGCTATTTGCATAATAATTGGAAAATGGTTCCACCGATCCATACTCACCAAGTTATGTTCATTAAGACCCTTGTTGCTTGGTTTATCTTGTGTCTCCTTCCCATTGACAGGACAAAGCAGCATTGCAGACACCATTAATATAATGGCAACACAAGGCATAGTAGATACTGGCGAAAGACTTTCGAAAAACAAAGTGTACTTTAGTCTGAAAGAAAATGATAACAATGATATGGACTTTACTGAAAAGATAGTTACTTGTAGTAAAATCGAATACTACAAAACCGTCGTCCAATTTACCTTGCAACCGGATGTTAGAAGTCTTTTCTTTGTATTCCTCTTCAGCGCAATCAAAACGGGAAGTCAAGGGAGAATTTGTTCCTCTTTCTGAAACCTTCTGAACTTTCTCCAAAAATTAGGGAAAACTCAATATTGTGATTTAGCTATTACTTCCTGTAGGTGTGCTTGCCGCAGCGTCGGGTCAAGTCAAAGTATCTCGCTTTTCAAGACTTTAGATCTAGACAATGTGTTATTTGACAAGCGCTTATGCGAGGCCTAGCCCACGCTACGGATTTGTGTCTGAGGAAAATACGCTCAGTGGAATCGCAAGATTATCGCGACACCATCGCCTTCGAAAGGCTCTGTTTTCGATTAAGATGTTTTCCATCCACACGAGAACAAAAAGCCAGCTTTTTCAAATTCCCCCGGCGTGAAGTACGTTTTCGAAAAACTCCGTTTTCGTGACGGATTAGCGTGACGGATTAGCGTGACGGATAAGTGTGGACGGTAACGGGCCTAAATGTAGAAATAAAGCTGCGTTTTCAAGCATCTCCGGCCTAGTGTAAACGTTGCCTAAACCTCTGTCAGCATTTACGGTATGACAAGTAAAAGAATTTAGCTGTTGGAGAAATTAACTTTCACAGTTCCACATTAATAACAAAAAAAATTGGCATTGCATTTGATTACTATTCCGGGGAGCTTTTCGCTGTTCCCCTTTTTAGCCGTGTTCTGACAATGTTAAAAACAGGATCAAAGCACACCTGAATGGCGCTTAATACGTGCGGGTACTGACAATAATTAACTGTTCAACTTTTCTGGAAGCTACGGCTTATCACAATAGCAGAGCGGTAGGAAGTCTTAGTTAGATACTTGCCGTTTAAAAGTCGCATATTAATAGGTTTAGAGTGAATTTATATGGGATATACGCTCTCAAGTCCGGGTTATCGGAGTTATCATTTTCAAAATGTGGTTTCAGCAGTTAAGGAAAGAAAGTTATATCACTTCAACAAATATAATTCGCGTTGAAAATCGTTCCACTGTACATGTCTTTGAGAACTAAATATATATAGTGAAAGAACTAGAGAACATGATATGTTATACAATGGAAGATTAATCTGCCTTCCGGACTTTATTGGCAATCAGCTTCAGTGGAATGTGACATTCAGCTGGTACCACAAAATAGGAAAATAGTTTCACATCCTGATGAGATTAATCTCAGCTTGTCTGATGAAAGACAAATTATAAGTTTAAATAGTCGCTGATTTACATCTTGAAATAATTTTCAGTAATAATGAATCTCAGCAAGGGATCGAATCCACATGGACTCGTTTCGGAGGTCGCGCTAACCACACAAGAGTCCTTTAAAAATTGCCGCCGTCTCCCAGAGAGAAGACAGAGGATATAACTGATAGTATAAGAAATAAATTTTGTTCAAAAAGCTAAAACCACACACAATTGTGACAGGTGGCAGGTTCCAAAATAGAAAATAATGGATGATGGCAACTTGGAGAAGTATTACGTCCATATCCAGATGGCAGACCGAATATCCTTTGCCGAGTCATGTATTGCCCCAACTCACATGCAGAAGTCATAAATTATCTACGACTTAAAAAGTATAAATGTAGCTCGGGGAGAACCGAAAGTATTGGGTTATTATATTATGTTTCTTCGTTGTTAACTCCGTTATTTAATAGCGAAAAATTGCTTGGTGAATGAATATGACCCATAGACAGCTGATCAACGTTACGTAATGTTTCCAGCATGTTTTTCACGAAGCACCGATGCAAATCTTGTGATTCAAGTTGTCCCAAGCGCCCCCCCCCCCCCCCCCCCCCCCCCCCCCCCCCCCCCGCTTCCTTTCTGAGCAAAGTTATTGTCCCGAAGGACTGCATTGTGTCAAAAACTCTCTTCGGCAAGAAGCGCAAGAATTCTGGTTTCAACTCCCAGTCTAACGGTTACAGAAAGTTAAACAATATTCTAAAAACGAACTGAAGACTATAGAGTGCAAAAAATCAATACCCTTTATATGATCAAAATGGGGAGAAAATGGCTAAAATCGATACCCTATTTATGACCAAAACGGCTGAGGAACCATACCCTTTGTGGCCGCACATACCTATATAGCCCATATAAGAGAGTACCCATCCCCCCCCCCCTCCCGGGGGAGCAATAATTCATCGTTTCTTTGATATTGCATGATTGGAGTGATCTTGGATCATAGATCTTGCTCCATTCTAAAGAGACGCATTCTAAGATGTACGTTCTCTAAGAGTGCAAACTGAACATTATCTTCAAATTAACTCAAACAGTTGTTTCTGGAAATTTCTTCTTGCTGCCAGCTATAGGAATCATCAAGTCGTACTGCATCAGTTGCGTGTTCAAAAAAAAACTTGAAAAACATTTCAGAGGTCTATCTTTCAAATATCTTCCTTGAGTAAGGCACAATTTTTGTTTTCTGTCATGTTTCTGAAGCCAAGATTTTCTTTTCAAGGTAAAAACGTTGAAAAGGTATATTTGAATAGCGAGCAAGAAAACTAAGTAGAAACTAAGAACAGCACGTTCCGACAATCAGAGCGTTGCTGTTAAAGGCTCAAAAAAGGCCATTTGCTTTCTGGTCCACATCAATGCGCTTTTTGCCCTCGCAAGCTCTTTGTTTACAGAACCTTCTGACCTGCTTAGAAGTGGAAAGACGTTATGCTCTTCAAAATGGATATTTAGAGAAATTAAATGTAAAGTGGGAAGCTTTTTTCTCGTGAAAAAAATCTCTGACATATTTTCCCCTTCAAGGTGTGGGGAGAGCACTCGCGAGCTTATTTATCTGATCGCAGAACAGCAAACAGCTCCGTGAGTTTAAATGATATGAAAAAAGAATGTTGACGATATAAAATAATAAAGATGACAGAAATAGAAAAGCCTATTGTCGACACTTTACTAGGACACTAAGCTCAATTAATTTCCTCCGCTCTTTCGTTCTGCGTGGGCTCCTTTCCAGAACTGCAGATCAAAACAAAACAGATCTCAACACTGGTTGATCCTCTTGCTGCAGCCATACCGGATCTCTCCTTCACACAGTGCTAACATCAACATTGCTACCCACTGCTATCCAATGCTTTTTTACTTATTCTTTCGGGACGATCCCCGAGGGATAGAATTAGTTCCTCGTCACCAGGACTGTTGGCGATAAATCGAGCTGGCCAGGTCCCTCAGCAAAATGTTGAAAACACACTTGTAAGCAATGGCGGAAGTGTTATGGCTGTGATATCTTGTTCTCTTCTGTTGATAATATTCTTCACTGGAAATGAAGTTTCTGCCAAGAAGATTTATACTAATTTGTGGGCCGTGAAAGTTCGTGGTAGCCAGCAGGAAGCTGTGGAATTAGCCGTCAAATATGGCTTTTCGTACGACGAGCACGTAAGCGTTAGCTTCGCCTTGAAACAGAATGAGCAAAACTTGAGTCTCTCACTTAAAATGCGTTTTAACGCTTTGGAATGTCCCTTAAACTGATTAGGCTCTTCATCAATTTCATGAAAGATAGTGGCACCCATGTTGTAGTTAGAAATTAAATTCAGGTAAAAATTAAATTCCTGTCTCTTAACTCTTATTAGGGTTAGAAGACAGAGGAAATTGAGAATCAAACTAGGTTAAAATTATTTTTACCTGAATTCAATTTTTAACTACAACACCCACTTTAAATCTTTACAAACATCTACCCTGAGTTAATTGTTAGATTATTATAGAGACTGGGATAGAAATGAAAGTCTGTACAAGCATCTGTGAAAGCTGACACTTTATTTATTTTCAGCTCTTTAAAGACTATCATGTCTTTAAAAAAGCTGAATTAGAGACAAGGGCAGAGAAGACCCCATTAGCATCTGAAATTGACATGAAACTGGATGCAGAATCGAAGGTAAGGTTAAAACACTACATGTGTCTATAAACTGTTGAATGTTTGAAATGAGTAAATGTAACGGTGGTTAAGTTAATCAGTCCGGAAGAAGCAATAATTTGCTGAAGTAATTGATAGAACATGCACAACAGTATTGAAAGAATAACTATAGTGCTCACTAATTCCTTATTTAACAGGAAATGTCAGATGTATTTTACACCTACAGCCATATTCAGGGATTGTATCATTTTCCCAACCCTTTTTTCTTGGATTTTCGTCATTGCTTTTGCAGGTCTGGACTGAGAAAGCCTTAGACTTTCAGTAAAAAGATATTCTTCTCCACATCTTAATAATATACAACATTCATTTTTATCATGCTCTGATTGATGCTGGCTGATCACATTCACGACCATTCCTTTTCTTTTTAGGTTGAATGGTTTATGCATCAAAAGGAGAAAAAGTATCAATTGTTTTCTGCAAGTTTTAAAGACCCCATGCTTATAGATCAGTGGTACATTGTAAGTTGCCCTCTTCAATTTATATATTCAGGGTTTTCAAAATTATTGAAAAAAGTGGGAGGAAATGTAAAGTAGCTGGAGCGCTGTTTTGTCGTGATAAGGGCAGCTTTGTCAGGTAGGGTGTTGGACAGCAGCATGCCCTTCTGCACAAGGGAATGGGGTGTTTCTCCTAAAAATCTTGAAAATTAGTGTGCCTAGGGTACACTTTACCTACAATGTGTACATGTACTTTCTGCATCCCTATGCTTCTCACATATTTTTACTTTAAATTTGTACAATGTACATATTCACCTTATGTTGTATTTTTCTAACTCTTGCATTTGCCATTGATTGATGAAAGCTTGGATTTTTAAGGATTTTAAGTGATAACAGTTATTCAGAGATGAGAAAACAATAATATGCATAATACAAAATACACCTGTAAATTTAAATCTTGGAAAGAATTTGTTACAAAAAATAATGGCTAGTACAAACAGTAAAATTGGTTATAATAAATAGCAATTCAAAAGTTCAGGTGAGGCCTGAAACATTTACTGAGTATTTTTCATGGACTATTGTTCTTTTTTTTATATGCAGGAAAGACCTTCTGCAGAATCTAATCAACCAACATTCAATATTGTCTCTGCATGGGAGGCTAATTACACAGGGAAAGGAATTCTGGTGGCGGTAGTTGATGATGGAGTGGATGGTAGTCATCCTGAATTAACTAACAATTATGTAACTACCTTGTCATTGTTTCTTATTTCTAATTATCACTGTATGGTAACATTTAAAAAAAAAAATGTGGTTTAAATTAAAGTAGAAAATAAAATAGATAAGTCTACCTTAACAATCTGACAACCAAGTATTCCAGTTCTAACCTAACGTTGCACTACAGTGTAGTTCTGGTAGTTGTGACACTAACTAAAATTAAATGATTTGTCCTCCTTCCCTGAGTACACGGACATGAATGATTCCCATGCATTAAATCCAGTGGGTCTACGTAGCCTTTGCATTTGACACTTACCAATTTCATATTAATAGAGAGAGAGGTCTTAACAGGAAAATCTCAATCCGAGACTGTAGTTTGAAACTTTCCCGTAAAGACCGAACGTTTCAAGTTAATAATTTGTTAATAATTATTATACATTATTTTTTTGCTTGGCTTTTGCACACCTGTAATTGGCCCACAGCCATCACAGGAGAATAATGCCCTAGTATTAGCCAATTAGAGCACATGTTATATTGGCTGCAAACCAAAGTCATATATTTTATGACTTGGGTTTGTAGCCTTAAATACCTTTATTAATAAATTTATTTAATAAGACATTTACTTGAAGGAACCCATTAGAATTTTAGTTGGAGTCCAGCGAGGAACTAATCATTATTTTGGCTTTTAAGTGAACACTGGGCGGAATGTTTTGTTGTCTGACATGTACTATGTACTAGTATTTGGTGTATTTTTATTATTTCTCTTATTCCCTTCATCTTATTCAGAACTCTACAGCAAGTTATGATTATGTGGATCCAGGGCCAGTTCCTTTTGGAAAACGAGTTTCTGGGTAAGTCTAATCAGTCATTGTTTTAAGCTGCATTATAAAATGCAGCTACATTGTATTGCTTAAATATTTATTTACTTCTGCAAATGAAAAAGTCTAGCCCCAAAATTATTAATTAAAATTATTAAAATTAGTTAGTGAACTAGTTGTGAGTCTGCTTCTTGTCAATTGTCAGTGACCACCTAACCTTAGCGACCAGTTTCCCAAAATGCTAAAAGTTTCCAAGTCAGATCACTATATTAAATTTTGGGACCTCTTGTAAGTGAGGTAAATAATGTATCAAAATGCTTTTAATTATTTATTCTTAGTCAGGAATTAATCCTTGCGACATCAAATATTTTTAATTCTTCCTTCATTGTCAGAAATTATTCCTTCCTACATCAAAATGTTCTTAATTATTCTTTTGTAGTCATGGCAACATGTGTGCTGGTGTCATAGCAGGAGTAGCCAATAATAATTTATGTGGTGTGGGGTTGGCATATGATGCTCAAATTGCAGGTTAGTTGAATGAAAATTTGGAGTGCTCGGTTAAAAAATTAATTCTAAATTAATCATTTTTTTTTCAGGAATTCAGTCATTGGTATAGATTACCATCAAACTTGAATGTCACTCCCCCTTTAATTGGATCAAAACACCACAGGTTAAGCATATATCAATGGTGAAAGTTTCCAAAGAAACTGTGGTGCTGCGTCAGTGGGGGTAACAAGGTAATTTGGTTATATCAACTAAGTTGAAAATGTAAATTGG
>OMLO01000336.1_pt1 | contig 29112 bp, 10 predicted proteins | sample 1674811 | NCBI WGS metagenome assembly OMLO01 (sample SAMN06265003, study PRJEB25207) | coral metagenome | isolation source: Coral host | place: Mexico:La Bocana,Puerto Morelos, Mexico | collected 2008-11-13
AAAAGACCTCACAGCAGGCCGCCAGCATTGATTATGCCGCAGGGAATTATTGTCTCTCTTCCTATTTGGCCCGTAGGTTCAAAACTCTGCTCTCCATGATGGGCACAAAAAGGTGTCAAAAAGAGGAAAAAAAGAAAACTCAATGATTTTCGAACACACTTTAAGATATCTACCTAAATATAACAGCATTTGAGATACAAGGGCAGGGCTATGGCAAAATCTGCTTTCTCTTCTTGGGAACCGGACTTTTACTGCAAGTCGACTCCTTTTAGTTTCTCGACCTACCCACTTTTATGTTCTTTTAAAATAGCCCTGCAAGATTGGGAACGGATCACAACTTCAAACTTCAAATGTAGGAAAAGACCATTTTGCGAAATTGCAACATGACAAGTGGTAACGTCTGAAAATGTTTATTTACTTAATATACTCATCAAATTGTTTGGAGGAAGAAAATATTCTTTTCCACCCAAAAAAAACCCAGCATGGAAAAGTTTTCAATACATAGTATTGCTATTAAATGTTAATATCAGTCGAACACCTACAAGAAAAGGTGACAGTAGAGGTAACTAAAGTCCACGAGGTGATATCAACTGCTTATCAGCATAAATCTTTGGAATTTCTGTTTGTGATGAGTTAGAGGGCTTTATCCTTGGACATTGTAAAAGCGATTCTGCATTCATTCAAGTTCTTCTCGGCTTTGTCATATGGTCCATTATGCTTTGCAAGGTGGAATAAAGGAAGAACACATGTCAGATTTAAACTGGACTGTATTTAAAACTGAGTTACATTTTGAGAGTACCTTTTGAAAGCCTATAATGCTTTCATGCTTGACTTCAGAAAATAACTTTCATTTTCTACCCTTATCATGCTATTCATCAGTACAGCTGACAAAATACAGCCTTAGATTATCATTTATCGGTTCAACTAGTGTTTGAGCCATGGCTAAGCAACCAACAGTCCAGGGAAAATTCGCGAACTAATGTCAACTAACGTACGCTTCAATCTTTGTTGACAAGCAGCTGATCGGTCGGCTGCAATATGAAGGAAAAAAGCAAACACTTGCAGAGAGAAACCGTCGCTTTGGAAATAGACAAAAAGACCATTTCTTTACCCTTTTCATAGTCATTCTTATTTTAATTCAGTTGTCCGTTTTCTTCAATATTTATCTATATTGCTAGTATTACGACCTCACTTGATTTTTCTTCGTCAAAGCAGGAATCTAACATGAATGAGTTATTAATAAATATGATTGTAAATGATTGCTGACAGAGGTTATCACTAAAGGTGCCAAAAAGGCAGCTACGCTCAAGTCAGTCGAAAAGCTCGAAAAGAGATCGTCAAATTGGGTAGCAGCATAGATGTCATCTAGAAAATATCTCCATGATCGCAAGTTCACGTATTGAAAACTGCGAACTGTCTACCCTATCAGTTTCAAAACTCATTTACGGAAATCAAAAGTTTTAGTGACTTCAGTTGACCAATTCTGTTTCAAATCCGGCAGCCTAAAAAAGTATATATTTATGAATAAATGAATTACAGATTCCCAGACGAGTGAACTATTCCAATATTTTGCAACTGCTATCACAAACACTCAAGCGCCTGTCAAACACTCCAGCCAACATCTCCATTTTTCACCAAGAAAAGTGATTCACTTTGTCTAATTTAGGACCTGTTATTTCTCATCGTGACATAAACAATCACTCTAAAACTGGCTACAGGAGCGAGCCGTTTTTATGACACTACAATATCCTGCAAAAAACAAAATTACAAAGGCTTTTACTCCCTTTTCAGTTCATATGGAGCCTTGCAGCGTTTGGTAATTTCGGCATTTTGAATTCAAAGAGGAATTCTGTCTCCCTGCTGTGAAGAACCTATTGAAACACAAAATGGTGGTCGGCATATTCTTCTTCATGCTGTTCAAGGTGGTTTTAGCTTGTGATTATAACATTGAATGAGCCGTTGATAGGTGTAAAAGATTTGCACTTGCAGAGGTCGTACTTTCATGAGGCATTTTCAGTAGCTCATTGTTTGCCATCCATTGGAGATCTGAAGAGTGACTATTCAAAAGAAAAGTGTTGATAAGTATATGTGTAAACTTGTGGAGAAAGCAACAGTTTTCAGTTTGTGAATGAAATCGAAAGTGCAATCTTCGGCAAGTGATTGAGGATCTTGATCCAATGTTTCCCTGTGTATCGAAATCGATGGTGATCATCCACTAAAACTACCCCTTTGAACCAGAAATATAACACAAGAAATGTGAATTTTATAATTTGCACTATTTTAAGGACTTAAAATAGTGGAAAAAGTCTCAAAGCAACGTTTCACTTTCTTTTCTTTGCAACACAGGAGTCTAATAGCTTTTTCGTTCTGACCTCGCGTGGCCACCACAAATCAAATCCACACACTTTGATCAGATGAGGAAAAACAACAGACAATAGAATTTTTACCTCTACTCTTTTCCTCAGCTCATAAAACAGTGTAAACGTTTCTGAGATTTTGCGTCATGGAAACTAGAATCAGTAGCCGGTATTGTGGAAATTCGTTCAATCGATCCAATCAACGCATGTAGAAGATGAAAACACCCAACGGCGAAGAATAACAGAACATTGCAGTCGGCTTTGTTATTATTAAAAGTTGTCCTTTTTAAATATGAAAGAACATTTTCCTAGTGGGACGCACATTGATTCTATCAAGTGGCTTCTAAGTTTAAAGATTGAATTCGAATTTCCACTCGGTTAGTCAAAAGTTCTAACACAAAGAAAACACAGCGACTAGAATGATTCTGGTTCTTTGGACTATGCGACAAACGATCGAGGCCACTGGATTGCTTAGAATTATAGGAAATTATATTTTGCGAGATTTCCTTGAATCTGACAGGTTAAATCTTTTTACTGAAAGTTGCACAGACATAAAGCAATAATTCTTTACTACTTAGCGAAGACAACTGTTGTCCTTGACGAACTTTGTTACCCGATACCCTTCATTAATATTTAAATTCGGTCGACCCCAAAGAGGATGTGAAAGGGCCTCCACGGAAATTAAAGAAAAAAAAGTTTGCTTAAGCGTAAGTATGATTGGTAACTAATTCCACGCGCAAAAAGTAGAATTTATATATATATATGTTAGGAGTGCTGGTGCTGAGAAACGGAGACAAGATCTAAGACCTCGCTCCTCCTATTGGGCCTTGTTTACTTTGACCCAATTATTTAAGTTTGTTTTGCAGACATCTTTTTTATGACTTCTTAATGAGATTTAGTCAATTAATGTTCATCGTGCATAGTTTATTGCCTTCGTACAAATAAAAACCTTTTATTTAGGGGCACATTAGAAAATTTAACTTAAAATTTTCTTGGTACACTTTAAACTTTTACAGTCACGACTACAAGGACACTTCTTATCGCGATTCTCAACGTACCACAGCAAAAGAAAAAACACTGTTCAGTTTACACAATAAAGGAAAAGAAAAGCTCTTTTGACAGCCAAAATTATTGTATTAGAAAGTTCCTTTTTTGTCCTTTTTTTCTCTCTATTAACAGCAAACGTATGCCGGAGTTAGACGCTATGGGCTGTAAAAAAGAAAACAAAGAACGTGTAGACAAAAGGAAAAATAAAATTCTTCTCGTAGATGAAAATGGTGAACAAACGCCCGGAAGCGGTGATGTTTTTTCAGGTGTTCATATGATGGGTTATGCCTGCTGACTGAGACAGTAGCGCGGAAAATGAAAGAAGTGACCGCGTTTGCGTTCGTCGTCCTTTACATTTTAGGAAGGAAAAATTATTTCTCGTTGAATCTGCACGTCTTTAGCTATAACGTCATGTTTTCTATGAAAAAGGATTATAAAACAATTCGAAATCAAGTTCATCGTAAACTCATAAGACCACTACATACACCAAGCGAATAAAAATCGATTTAGAGGACGGTCATGAAGATGCCTTTCTCCCTTGTCGGGCAGATCACCCCTATCAGTTTACCACAAGAGAAACGTTGAAATCCTCATGGAAATTTTGCAACGCATTTATAGTCTTATCTCATAGCTGTTATATTTTTTTTATTACTTGCTTTTGAAGTTGACAAGAAACAATAATTTGCTTTTACATTATGAGACCTTGCCATTCAATTTTTTCGCGTTTATGTGCGTGAGAAAAAAAAGTCAGGCATTTTGGTCCGCTAAAAAAATTCAGTTGGCAATGTGAATGAGTTTTTAAATTTTAAATAAAGTACATTTATAAATGTGGCCGTAAGAACGACGAAGAAGTTGCAAAGGAACAAACAATTAAAATATAAGATTAATCTAAAAATCTTCAAAGATGACACTTTGCTTTTGAAAATGTCACCAATAAAACGGAAATCTTACCATCATTAAGAAAAGTTCGGAAAGATCTCGCTCGCACTGATGAGCTATTGAAAACAATGTTGAAAGTAGAACAATAAAGAATGACTGTATTTCATTCTGAATAGAATTAACCTAAAACGTTTCTGTGCAAATGCTCTTAAATGGTCTTTTTTCTTACAATATAGAGAACGAAACGCTGAGTCTGTTGTTGCCGAATCTGTTATGCATTCACCGTTCTCTTTGGTCATTCATACTGCGTAAATAACAGCACTCGACAAAATTGATAAAAGTACTCAACTCACTGTTCTTTGGAGAGTTACTTTGAATTGTTAGGTAACGAGGGTTAACTAATTTTGCGTCATCAAACTTCTCCAATGCGATTATATTGTTGGTGAACTCAACGTAGACCGGCACCCTGACAATCTGTGTCACAGCACTTCGCAGGTGTTTAGTTCTTTAGCAACTTTATACCACTTTTGTTACAACGCAAGAACGGAAAATTATTAAGACATGACCACGGTTTATTTTAAAGCTTTAACAAAATTTCGTTTGTGCTAACCGGTAGAGTGTTCCAACGATAAACTTCACTTCGGACAGCGAGGTCCGAGAGCACTTAAAGGCAGGTCGACATCAAGGTTAGCACACATCCCCCACATAATAAATCTTTTACTGAAAAGATTAGGTGGGTTAAGAATTTAGCGGCTCATTCGAATTCTAGTTGACGGATAATTCCACATTCAATGGGACAGAGAAGCCTGGAAGTGAAGCGGTGGTTCCTGTTGAATTGAAGGCTAACTCGTCACAGGATGCCAATACGTTGATCAACAACTCGCTGCTTTCCACTTGTACATCAGGGTGAAGTAATAACCGAACACTCAAGTTCCCTACCAAACTCGAGTCAACCTTAACTTCCAAGGATCAAAGGAATTCTCCATCATATATACTAACTAATAATCAGAAGGTTCACTCAACTCGCCTAAAATGAGGCACTCCGGCTCTAAAGAACTGAAATACAAATATTTTCAATAAACAACAAATGTCTTTTTCCCTTTCGAGTTTTACGTGAACGGAACAAAAAAGTACGCGTGGCCATTATTGGTTTAACTAGAGTATGACTATATTCTAGTCTCTCTGGAGTGGATGTTTATTTCTTAAGCCAATATTACTTCTCCTCTTAACAAGAGTTATAATGATCTTAAAGACTAACAGTTATTAAGCAATTGTTTGAAGATCCTTCTGGAAATACTGGCCAAGTTGAATGAATGAAATCGGTAGAACAGCCTTATAATAGTTTCTTTTCGTCTAAAATACGTGAATTATTTGAAAATGAAACAAGAATAATTTGTCTCATTGAGAGCTTTTAAACATTAAAATACTAAGGCAGGGAAACAACAGAAAATGAAAGAAGGAGCACCTTAAACAGTAGAATGCATCATTGTATAAATTCCCGCTATATTATAATTTTATAATTTTCCTCAACTTCGTTGGTATATAAAGAAACACACCGAGCTCTCCTTTGGCCGCTAACGCTTTAACGTTTGAATGGGCACAAATCGATTCAGTTTCGGCCCGAAACCCACGGTGGGTCAGTTCAGTTTCAGTTCAGCTGACGACATCGGAAAATTAAACATTTGAACGATCTTGAAACTCTAGAGCTCTTTAACATCAAGATAAAAAGAATAAAAAAGCAATATATTAAATCGAAAGAAAACGAGTGCTTCAATGCTTTGTATTACAAACGTCGGAACGAAAATTAAGATGAAATTTAAAACAACAGGGCATATATGCATTTTGACGCGCCTTTCGTATAAAAGATAGCAGAGTTGAAGCCTTGTATGTAGCAATCTAAGCGTGGTCTAATTCTCACTAACACTGAACATTAATGTGCAGTTTTTAGGTGATTAATAGCATTAAATCCACGTTCAAAAGCTCTCTGTTGAAGGGCCGCACTCTTGGGGTTATGTTTTGTCCAAGAACTCTGCCTTAATTTAACAGTCAGCAAATTTCTTAGGAAAATGCCGAGATATTTAGCGCGGGTTTTTAGTTTTACCGTAGCTGGAACACGTAGAAATAATAGGCATTTTTCAGACATATCATCACTTTCTTTTCTTTTAACTTTATTAAACTTTTACACAGTTCGAGCACAAATTCGATTGCGTTAAATTTGAACGACCACCAGTCCCGTAGGGAAGCAAAAAAAAAAGTCAACTGACGAGTTTATTCTGACACACAGTCTGGGCATACAGTATTCCGCAAAATTCCAACTAGCCCTTACAGAGCAGGTCATCTCAGCCGCAAACGGAAGCATGGAAAAAGATCAGAAACAGCTTCCTGTACTGTGATCATTCTCTTATTCAGACGGTGTGACAAGTACGAGACCAAACCTGGGCACATATCCTTTCATAACACACTGTCAGGCCAGTTTACGTGGTGAGCTATGTTCCAAATCTAAGAGGTCTCAAATCAGAACCCGGCCTAAAATTGATTGGACTTGTAATGACAACGATTGTTCAGCCCGCTTTGAGAACCTTTATCCTGCCACTTGAGGTCACGTTAGTTTACAATTTACTTGGAAAAGTAATAAAAAAGGTTGACAACTTGACGATTTAGTTCATTCAAAAGGGCTCTTCCAAATGCAAGTCCTCAAGTTTGTTCGCCATTGTTCTTTTCTCTTCCTGTGTGGTTTTCATGAGTAAGCATTAATTGGTAAACTATATTATACTCTTTAAACATACGGTTATTAAATTTATTCTTCTTTAACTGACTCTTTGGTGTTTTAATGAATGTTTACTCGACAAGGAAGTGCGCACAAAGAGAGAATAAGAGATTTATTGAAATACATCACTTGTGGTCAGAACACAGGAAATCAATCGTACCGAATCGAAAAATCAAAAGTTCTAACGATCAGTTGAGAGGTACAACCTCAAATTGTCCGTCAATAATAGAAAATTACGTCACTGGTATTATATTGCAGTTAAAAGCATGAGGATTCTAGAGCTTAAAGTAGTTGTTTAAATACAATGTTTCTTCACCTGGCAAAACACTTAAAATTGCTAGGGACTTAAGTGGGCCTTAAAATATCACTTGGTCGGACTGTTTATAAGCACTTAAATTTACGTGCAAGTTATGGGCGATTAAAAAGGAGTTAAAAACCAAAATAATGGACTGTTATTAAATTCAAATAAACAGTAAATTGCTGCCATTATTTGACAGCTTTTTTCCTTTAACAAAATGCACAATAGGGGTGAGGAAAAATTATGCTCTGTTCTTGAAAGCACAAACTACCAGACTAAACGGAGCCGAAACAGGACAGATCAAAAATCAATTTGCATTTTATATCTCCTTCCACCTGGGAAATCTCTTGAGCTCGTATTTAGTCGACAGTAAACGAAGTAAAACGACCAACACTACCTGTCTGCACCTCCATAAATTACTTTTAAGGTAAGAAATATAACATGTGTTTTGGAAATTTCTTTGGGCCAATCTGTGACGCGATAGAATTTCTCTGATATCCGCTTAGTATGGTTTTCAAGTTGGCATCCATGTGGGACTGATTTCTGAGAGCCTAAATTAAAAGCAGGGCAATTAAACATGAAACACACCGTGCTTAAGTGACAAAAGCAATGCCATTATAATTTTGTTCGCTGAGATGTTTTTGCGGTATTATTTAGCTCAGGAGAAGTGATCGGAACTTCAGAAAGACAGAAAGCCTACAAATCACAGACACAACCAGATCATTTGTTAAACTGGTGCAGTACTATATGCGCCCGCATCTCCTCGAAAGGGAGAGAAGAAACTTGTGAGTTCGTAATGCACCCGTAAAGGACGAAGATGAGCAAGTGAAATATATGAAATGGCATATATTTGAATGGTGGGAGAAAGAATTTACACATGAAAGGCATGGTCTTTCGTATATTAAATTTCCATTTGCAGTTAAAATAATTCAGTGTGGCTTTGAAGCAAGGCATAAAAGACATGGCTTATGCGCTAAAGGGGACGCCAGATGTAAGCATACGAATATAAAAGCCTTGAGTGTCTCTTATGCACATGTACAGTGAAGACATGGTTGGCATAAACATACGCATTTACTGGCATAAAGAGATCAATGGACACAATCAGAGAGTACTTTATGCCCCGATACCGACCATTTCCCAACTGTCATAACAACGACATAAGCATACAGTTTTGTAAAAAAGAGCATTAAAAGAACACTTGTGGTTCTTCTTGTAATACAAAAACCATGTCATGACGAAACTGTCAGTGTCTCAAGCTTGATTTAAAGGAGTTTGATAAATTACAACTACTTTCTGGTTTTCCGGGCCTGTTTCCAGACAAAACAAAATGTTTGATTTCCTACGAATTACTATGTGATAGTTTGATAGGAGCTCTACAATATAATTTCTCTCGCATCTTTCGGTTTGTTGTCTCTAAACTAACTTACAACCTGTAAATCTGGATCATCTTAACGCAGCAAAAGCAGGGATTACAATCCTCCTCTCTCACTTGCCTATTGTTACTACCTCTGAAGGTAATTTACCCCCAGCAATTAAGAATTAACTGACTTTCTTGATCAACGCATCATGTCAAAGAATTACATTGAACTTAAAACATGCGGAATTATACTGAGACTTTTCCCGATGGTGCAAGCCTTTGCCATTTTTGTCAGGAAGAGTAGTCCTTTTCATTCCTTAGGATGGTCTTACTTCTTAAAAGGACATTTTCATTGGTCACAGGAGAGCTATGACTAGAATTGATGAATTGGTATTTAGCGGGTTTTTTTAAAGACACGACGAAGAAAGTTTTAACGTGTGCCAGACCTTTTCTACTTCTCATCACAACTTGAGCATGTACAACCCATATGATTATAGCCCTTAGTTATTACACGAGCTCTGATTGGTCAATTTAACGGGTCGTTTTCTACTATAAGGCCCGCAAATACTTATATAGCTCTGTGCGATGCCAAAATATTTCGTTATTTATCACCAAGTGTTCCGGCTTAACTTTGATGGCAAGTAAAAGTTGAAAACTTGTTTTACTTTAAATGGTGTATTATAATGTGCTAGAGAATGGCTTTGTTTTCGACGTGCCTCAGCAATTTCAAGACATTCAGCGGAAGTGTATATATACATATCGTTTCCCGAACACACAGTAGAGATGTCATAAATGTCTTACAAATCTTACTTTTCGGTCCCAGCTGCAAGTCAGGGATCCTCGTTTTTGCCCTTCGATTGACGTCTCGCGTGTTTTGTGCTTAGGTCGTAAATTCAAAGGGAGGTAACTCCGGGTCCGCAATTACAGATAAATTATTTTTATACATTGTTCCATTGCACTTGTAAACTTGGCATTCAGATGAATCCAGTAGACTTAAGTTTAAATCAATGCAAATATGTCATTTAGGTTTGAGTTTCCGTCTATCCAGATTTTTTTATAAAATATGTGAAATACTACGTGCGCTCTCATTGGTCGACAGGTGTGTTTAGATGGACTAGATGAGAGTATGTGAACACGGTTGTGACGCTACACATCCGCGCGTATCTTCTTCTATGTTTACATAGCCTCATCTACACACTCGGGGGCCTGGGAAAATTCTGGAAAGTTATGGAAACCGTTGACTACGCATGACTGTCTCCAGTTCTCCCAACCTTCCTCGTGTTTAGAAGATGCTATGTGAAGACGGGAAAAGTGCTCTATTACATAACTGTTAGAACCTTTCCAACGCATGAACACCAGTTTTGGCAAACCCTTTCTAACCTTCAACTCTTTAAAATCTCTGCCCTTTCCCTTACGTGAAAAGGCTGTCTCATACAGTCCGTAAAAGGCCCGTAAAACGCCCCTAGAAAAGACTGTAAAAACGCCAACTCAGTCGCTACACAGACAAATCGAGATATCAGTAAAACGGATCTGCAGATAGATGATATCGATAATTGCGTTCAGTAGTTAATGAAACGGGCAAAGGCTTTACCACCAGCATGGCTTCATAATAGAGCACTCAGGCGGGAGTCAATGGTTTCATTGATAGCCCAAGGCTTCCCGCATAAGTTTAAGAAAACAGTTTCAATCAAAACAATGTCATTATGTACCTGCAGTTGTGCACTTCAAGACACGTGCTTTTAAGCGCTATACAATAACTAATTCTAGTAAACCTGTTTTAGTTCTTAGCTCGCTAGGAGATAAGGTCTGTTCAGTCATTACGACCAGTTAATTGAATGACCTATAACTTAAGAGCAATGGCACGGGTGGGATAAGGTAAAAGGGAACTTAAAGTGGTCCTTCATTCGTTGACTCCGTAAGAACACGTTTGATGTGCCACATTGTTTAAGCACCGTAAAGAAATGGAAATACGTCGCTAATAGCTGGAGCATCATAATCACCCGTCTAAATTCCCTGTTTTTAAAGACATTTCTACAGATTCAGCTTCACTCTTACAAATCCACGATTGCGCTCTAATCGAAATAGAGAAAAGACCTGCAATTTCACTTTATAAATTCCGATAAACAATTATCGCATATGTACAGAACTGTACTGATCGATTGCTTTCATTTGAAGTCATTCAACATGAGGACTTCACTAGAGTTTCAGGAAGCGCCTTTCAAGGCATGAGAACTGCACCAGATGGAAAAACTACTGAAATAGCCTCTTGCATTTCAATGGTCATATTTAGCGTTTAGACGTAACCAAAACCACGGTAATTGGGCCAGCATCATGAAAAGCTCGGATAAATTAACAGGCAGCCCTTAATAGCTGTTAGGTGTTTTTAAAGGAGAAACGGTGAAAACATTTCAATTTAATTTCACAATCGCTAGCTTTGCCTTTCCAAACTGAAGCTGAACACAATATTAAACACACCTGTTGACATCAGGTGACTGCAGGCACTTACGATGGGTTATCACTCTTAATCATTATAAAGAAATAGTCGATTTCACTTTCAGTTTCCCATTCTTCATCTTTTTATTTGCTGCGAGAAATTGTCACATTTAAACGGTTATCCCTTCTCTTAAGATGCTCTCAATAAGAACCTCTCTCATACTATTTGTCTACTGAGATCTTTACATTTCGCAAAAGATTTTCATGGCCTGCAGCGTTTTTACAAGCCATAACAAAAAGCTGCATAAAGCTGTAAACCAAAGATGGTTCGCCAAAATAATTGTTTGACCTTAAAAAATCCCATGCAGTTCTAACTTTTACGCTTTAGTAAAATACCTGCATACAGGCATGGAAGAAACATTTCAAATAACAGTTCTAGCGGGCAAAGTTTCCATATGGTGCCGTTGATTTTGGAAGAAAAGGAAAATGATTTTCGTATTGCTATAAAAAAATTAAGTTTGGGGATATTTGGCACCCTGTTGAGTGCAAGGGGTTTGCGAAACACTAAAGGGGCGAAGCTAACCGCCAAAACCATCACCGATTTTACTAGTTGCTGATCCTTTTAAAGCCAACAGTTTCTAGCTTTTATTAGAATCTATAAGCAATTACTCTATCAGTAAATGACGAAACGCGCTTTTTTTAAAAGTAAGACATAGCAGGGTTTGAGTTAATAGCAATAGCTTCCCGCCCACAAAAACAATTTTAGCAGATGTTAGCCCTTTGTAGTCCCAGGCTACAACATTTATTCTCCGTAAATATAGGTTAATTAACATGAGATTGCCATGAAGGAAAAAAAATAAAACAGGGTTCGAAAATTTGGCAGAGAAACAGAAATGACAAAAGGTTTATTAACTTGGGAGTACAATTGAATGCTAAATGCTTCATCAAGATACTCTCTCTCTCTTGCTAACTCCCATGTAATTTGAAGAATGTTTCTTTTATTTTTTCTTTGTATGAAGAAGAAAGTGAGGATTTCTGAATTTCAATTTTCAAGCAAGAATAAGAATATAGTGTAGATTGAAATTTAGCTTTTCAGGGGTTAATAATTAATAAATGGGCGTCGACACATACCACCCCCTACCTGAAGTACTGTCGTGCTTGAAGAAGTCCATTTGCCGGTGTTTTACACAGTGGTCTTTTTCCCTGTTGCATTTCTCCTTAACTTGCACTTAATTCCATAAAAATTCAATCAGATTCCCACTTAAGGGTATGGCATGCTCTAGATATGTACTGGTACACATCCTATTAACTTCACACCTTTTTATTGTTTAGAATTGAAGAAAGAAGAGCGTTTCTAAGCATGCACTTAGCGGGTCATTTTTTACGATTAAAAAAAATTTTCAAATTTCTGGAAATAATTTGTTCTTTAGAATAAAAAACATGGCGTCACACTGACATTTACAAGATGATAGAAGGTTTCGAAGCAGTCATGATCACTATAAAACCCGCAACTGATTTTCTTGACACGTAGCACTTAAGACATCGGATCAGAAATCCTTTATGTTCACCAGCTTGTATTTTTTTCCTTTTTTTTTTTCCTTTTCACCAGTTTCTATGTCAAGCCTGCTCTCCGGAGTAGGTAATTAAACAAATCCCAACAGCAGCTAGAACAAATCAGAGGTGATGCCTTTCTTTTTAGAAATTAAAAAGCTTTTAGTTATGGAGGAAGAACCAGGAAACATGATATCAAAAACAGGAAGAAAGGAAATGCAAGCCAAGGACTAAAAATACTGGAACTCTTATGCAGTGAAAGAACGAGAAATTAAATTTGCTTTCTAAGCAAAATATAACTTTTCTTACCTGTTGCTATTCATTTATCTGAACGTTAGTCCGGAAAAAATGGTAGAAAGCCAATGGAAAACAACACCTTCTTTGTTGCTTAATTTAAATTTCTTCACCTTGGTCACCTGTTTTTGTCATGAAAAAATTAGAGACTGTTTATTCTTGAGATTCATCATCACTATCATCCATTCCTACTGCGCCAAGGAACACGTTGATGTCAATGTTTTCAAAACATTTTATGAAAAGCTTGTGTGAACTGATAACTGAGAGGTAAGCCTAATACCCTGGGGGAAAAACGTTTCCCATTATTTTGAAACAATTAAGTAATTATTTAAGAAAATTAGTGGCATAGAATTTGAATCAAAATATCTGTGCTCAACAAATCGAAAACTCTATAATATGATAAATTGACCTTCAAAAACGTAATATTTCTTGCATTTTCGAAGAGGGCAAGGTTTTACCGAATTGTCGCATATAGAATACATGAGCTTAAGTACCTCTAATGAATAAAACAATGCAAACCTCTTAACTCATCAACTGGTTGCAAAAAAAAGAGTATATTGGCCCCCATGTGCGTAAAAAGGAGAATTGAAAAGGGCTCATCGTTGTTGTGTTTATTAATAAATGATGCTCTTTCTGAGATTCACGCGAGGCACTTAAACACGAACTATGACAGATGTTCCGAAAATTTAGAAATGGAAATATCTTTGGCTTCTTTGTTCTAAATCAAAGCACTGTAACCCGATACGACCCGGACATGCAGGCCTATCGTATCCTACGATGTAGTTTTCAATAAATGGCTCTCTTTCAACTTTGGGGGTAGCATTGAATAGCTGGAAAGGCCAAAAAAGGCGGTTAAAAACGGCAAATATCCAAGACTGATTTTTATAAAATAAGCTAAGTAAAGATAACCAGGTCAGATGATGCAAACTTAACACGAATTCTCCTAAAATAAAGCACCTTTCTTATCTGAACGGCCTCTGACATACACGCTAACCATTTACCGAACAGGAAAAGAACGGCTGAGCAAACCGACATCAAGCAAACATGGTCTGAGCTTGCCGCACTTCGAACCTTGCGACTTAGATTTAAGAAAATTAAATGTTCAGTTTAGGCCTAACAATAACATCCGTCTGATTCGATCGATGAAGTTCGATGACATGAGGGATTAAGAAAATGTCACAACATGAAATAGAATAGTAGGATCGAGTCATGCTATAGATCGGTATCTGCACTAGCAAGTCTAAAACTCCAACGCTCGCTTGGCAATAGTACGCACATTGATCTTTATAAAAATCGTTAGGTGTGGAATGTGAATTAAACTGACTGAGCTTTGCTGATCAACACGTTTCGTATGGCTGGATTTGGCACTGACGGTCGGACAAATAACGTCAATGAAAACTGTATTTGCCACGGTTTCCAATCACACAGTCACACCCCTTAGTGTGCGACTACTCAAATGAAAGCTATTGAGCAGTACTTTGATGTAGCAGTGTTTTTAATGCTGTTAACTGACGGAGGTACAAGCCTGTGGATGAAATCTTAGTATTCAAATGAAAGACATTAAAAAGCGCGTGAACTCATCTACCGTTGTTTACTATGCTGTACCCATTGGTGCTAACTTTAAAGCTTGAGAATAAACCCCCCATTATCTAACAATTCAAGAGTAAGTCAACGGAACAGTATTCTTGCGCTGTCCTGTTTGGTTTTCGTTGTGTTACGCATGATAAAATTTAGCCTTTTTAGTTGCTTTGAACTTAGCACTCTAGGTTTAAATTCTGAGTTTAAATTTCGTGTTCCAGCATGGAATCAATCTCAGCGTTTTAGACATACGGACGCTGGAAACTAACTTTCTTTTTTTTCCAATCCGGATCCAGACGTCATTAAATGGTTTCGGGTCATTGAGTTCCGCGACATTTATTTGAAATGGTTGGTAAGTTATTGGTTGACAAAAGGAAAAGTTTACCACGATTTAAGATTTCTGGTAGTTTTGTCAAACATCTCGTGCCATATATTTAAAACAAAAATACTAACAAGGTGCCCACGACACGTGACGGATTGATTCCTACTTCAAAACGACTAGGTAATCCGTTTACCTTATTAAAAATTTATTGCGCACACGAAATACCTGGTTAATATCTTAACAATGCGTGTGTTAATTTGATTTACGCTCAGTCGACAAAACTCTTTAAAGGAATCACACAGAGCAACAGGAAACTGTGATTTTTTTTTGTTCCTTGAGGTAGGTGAACTGAGCCAAAAAGTCGATAAAGGGAACTGTGTTAGCGAATTTAGTAAGCGGGATGGATATAATTCTGGATGTTTTAGTCTAATTCGAGGGGTTATAGGTTTCATACGGCTTTCTTGAAACCCTGAACTAAATTCAAACTAGACATGTGGAGTTTTCAGACTTTTTTACAGACCTGACACCGAAAACCCTACTCAGTTTCAAAGTCACCCAATCTATCGTTTGTTCTCTTTTTCGATTTGCTTAGAGGATCAATGTTGTTAGTTAGTAACGTAACAACAGGAGGAAAAAATAAACATATGTGATCCATACCAAAATTTAATGTCGCAGACTTAAAAAAGGTCAAAATCTATCACCATGGAGAAAAACAGTGTACAACAATTCATATCCCCACAAGCGACAAATAAATCTCTTATACTCTGGGCTGATACTGCCTTTATCATCTGAAAATATCGACCACCAAAGAAACATACGGATCACATGCCCAACGGCCGCTTATCTGTTTTTCTTTCAAGGTATCAAATTTTGTGGTATTTCCCTTCAGGGCTGAATGACATTTATAAACTGATACAAACGTTTATTGCAAAGGCTTGCTGACAGATTTTCTTCTTTATTGGAGACACAATGTCCCGCTTGAAATTGTAGATAGCTATTTGATAACCCCACGTTGACTCATCTCCATTGGGCATTATGTTTTCAAATCATGGCTCACGTCAAGTCGTCTTTCATGTTTTGAAATACGACTCGGGACCCTAATAGAACTTGCTGAAAAGTGAAAACCAATTTTATGAACAAAATTCACTTCCAAATTCTTAATTTTTAAAACTGGAATGTTGCGTGTGTTTACGCCTTTAGCTCGCCTCATCACATGCGATTATTTAACTTCCCTCCCGCGCTATTTTTAGCACTTCTTGAAAACGTAACCGTGTTGTTATTCGATTTATGGACCAACCAAAATAAATGTTGAGCCGTCCAAATCGTTTAAAGATCGTAGTTTGCCTTTAATGTGTGAGCTACCCGATACGAAAACAGATGCAGTCAGTTATGGGCGAGTCGAAACGCGATCTTTGCGTTGCAAACTCACGTACAATCTAATAAAAAGGATACGACTACTTCAAAACTAGTAGACTTGTTCACTTTACACTGAATTTTAATAATTTTCTAATTGTTTAACGCAGCGCAAGCTTAAGGCAAAATAATTAAGAAACATTAGACTGTACTCGGATCTTCGTACGTGGCATAATTAATTCCATGAGCCATCCTTGAAATCCCAACACGTTGATTGAAGGGTGTTCTTTAGCTGTCAGGTGACACGGGGTCGTCAAAGGGACTTAACGCACACAGGCAGCCTCCCCGCCAGGACAAGAATCTAGTAGCTACAGGCGACCGATCATATCACTTGCCAAAACGGAAAATCACAAACGGTAAGAACTTGGTATTCTTTTCACCTTGTTATCATCAATTTAAAGTTGAGAAGTCCGTTTCAGGTTCGAAGCTTCTCAGGTAATTTTAGGTTAGCAAAAGGCTACGTCATTCATTTCTGACTCAACATCACCTAACACGGCTCCAACTTATGCATTAGCCACGCAAACCCCAAAACCAAACTAACTCATCCCCAACAGGAACGATTCAGAATTCAGGGATGATTTAAAAGCACCTTTCCCTTTGTGGAAAGAAAACAAAATTGGAATATTTTAGGTCCAGGTGAAAGAATTTTCGTAAAAGGGCGATGTTACCGGGATACGGACATGTTGCGGGTTTTAAACTCGACTAAAATGCTGTCCTCCTTCCATTTTCGCAACTAGAATCTGACAATAGCAAGCGAAAGAGACGGCCAAGTGGGCCACCATAGAAAACAAGAACGATAGGCCGTTTGTGAAAAGTGCATCGATCTTACAACGATATTCGCACACTTCCTTTTCCAATATCCTGTTTACAATCCATGACTATATCGGTCATCGCCGGACTTGTTGTCGCCTTCAAAACTCTGCACATATTGCCGGCATCAATTATCTTTTAAAAATTAAAGGTGCATTTTTAACATTTCATTCATGGAACTCTTTGCAACGCTGACCATGGTCTGTGAAATGTTGTGACGCTTTATCGGGACTCCTTCAATCATTTACCATTGCTGGTGGCCATTGCGCGGGAATCGTAGCGGGCGAAGAGCCTGTACAAATTCGACCTTCAATTAATCAATTGGTGCTCGCTATCATTTTTCTCTCAAGTAAGCGAGCTCAAAGTAGAGTAACCAAAGAATCATAAAATCGTCGCAACAGAAGCCAGCAACCCACAACACCACCTGACTTAAAACTCATAACTTGGTAAACAAATTTCCCAACGTGGGTAAAATAATGTTTAATCTTTACCTCTGAGACAATGTTAAATCATAAGATTCTGGAATGATATGATTAAGAACATCAGTTCTACGCAAGAAACGCATAAAATAAAACATATTCTTGTTTATTCAATCAACAAGAGGAAAAATTATCGATTTTGTTTCTCAACATATGCTCCTGTTTTCATCTTAAGTTTACACTCTCCCATATCCTGCAGATGTTGAGTCGATCTTTCCATAGCGTCTAGATGTATCTCAAATTATCACTTTGCAACATAACTAAGCATGATAGAGAAAGTTTATTTTGAACGCCTGTGATAAAAGTAAGTTACAACTCGCCATTTCTTTGACAAATATATTTCTGACCGCTTTAAATGTGCTTCAGAGTAACATGCAACAAGTTTATCTTTAACTCACATTCGCCAGATTATCATGCCTTCTGTTGCTTGCGGAGAAATTCTTAAACAGAAAATCAACAGATAACCCTCCTCACTTGTGTATAGATGAATTGCATCGTACATAACAAACCACTCATAACTTGGGGAAAATTTGAAATTTGTCCTCAAGTTATATAAGCAATTCCACACTTTCGCCTTAGTTCCATGAAATTTAAGAAGATTACATTGTGGTAATAAAATGTTTCATTGACATTTTGAAACTGGAATTTGGTTTCGCAAATTGACAAGTGCAAAAAATGAAACTATGATTTATAATTTGACGAGTAGTCAGAAAACGGATTAACAAAGGCCTAAGCTTGTTGAGCAGAAAGCATTTTATCATGGGATTTGACAAGAGGAGAAGAGATAGATGTAAACCAGCATTGAGGATTATAGAAACGTTAACACGCTTTTAAAATAAATCTTGCGAGAGTCAAATCCAGACAAGTATGTTTTTCCAACTTAAAAATACACCGACTCGCTAGAAACAAAATATCAAAGAATAATGCGCTCTTTTTATGTAACTCAATACTGGCTGTTAAAAGCACGTTTTTAACGCCAGGGAATACAAAGAGAAAGGAAAGTGATGTTTTTGAACGTATTTGAGAGCGAATAAAACCAAATGGAGACAAAAGCACTGCTTGGTTTACATGCAGACCGGCCTAATTGCATCTTTGACATTCACCCGGTGGTAAGATTTGGGAGAGATACCAGCGAAATCGGAGGTGGAGCCACTTAGAGGTGATCGGAAAAATACGAAGCAAACTCACCAAAACAAATATATTGATTGTGATCTATCAAATTCAGTAACGCAAGTTTTCTATTAGGGCTAAAACTGTAAAACGAAATCCTGCCAACGCAGCCCACACATGAGAAGATAACATCTGAGATGATCTCAACGTAACTTTATATCGATAGTATCACGATCCGAAACACTATAAGGAAGACTGCAAATTGACAGACACGGGGGCGGCCTGGCGAAGCATATGGTCCAGGCAAAATGCAGAATAAATATCCATGTTAAACATGTGTGATGTTAAAGTAATTATAGTGCTAGCTTTTTTTCAAACTAGTCAAGTTGGATGTTCCACCGTTTTGAGAAGAGGACTTACCAAAAAGACTTAACTTTTTTGGAAATGGTATCACATAATTATCTCTAGAATTATCAAATGGTTACAAGTTTTTTTCAGCAGAGCTTTATCTATACTTCCTTTAGTTCGTGCCGCTCAAATGTTGAAACTTCGATCAAAAAACTTTCACAATATAGTTTAATTAAAGAAATGAATTGCGTTTTCGAAGAAAACTTCCCAATAGTGTCGAGCGATGGTCCAAGAACGGCACTTAATAAAGTGCGTGTATTTAAATATTACCGGAACATATCATTTATGAAACAATTTACAAAAGTTGTTGAAGATTCAGAAAATGAACTGAGTCTAAAGCTTGCCTAGCGATTTTTTAAGGAAATCCTATTTGCAAAGTACAGCTTTCAGCAACCAAGCTACCAGTGATAAAAATTAGAAACCAAAAAAAAAATATATGCCTAGCTTTCTTATTTCCGATATCAAAATTGACTTAAATGTGCGAGAAACTCTCAAGTTTTCAGAGTCGGCTAATTTGGATATCAGATTTTCCAAATCGATTGACAAGAGGAAAAAGATACGAGGGTCGTTAAAGAAACTTAAAAGTCGATAAAAAGGTAGAATTACACTTCCGATTCGACCCGCAGTTTGTTCTACAATCTACTTTCAACTTTGTTTTGCTACAAGCTTTTTAACTAGAACACTAAAAACGAGATGGGACTTTGTGGCGCGATTGATCAAATAACATCGCATTAAGATTGTTGTCAGACATCTAGAAACCTGGCACAAAAGCTAGCAATTACGAGGTGGCTACGACCAGCAATCAGATTCTCACCTCTATCTGAAAAGAATGACTATCGAGGGCAAATTTGAAACTAGGTTGTTATATTCTAACACCCAAGACAACTGAGTCACTTTTTATGTTGTTTATTAGCAGTAAATTAGATTATTTAAATACACCGGGTATCTTATCAAGCATGGACAGGTGTTTGGAATGTATTGTTTAGCAGTGAGTTAGAATTGAAAGTTTCGACGAAAATAGCTTCGCGGTTCCAAACATCTCAGATGTTGTTTATCAGCAACTTTTGGCATCATTCACCCCGAAAGTCCTTACGAATTTACCTAAAGAACAAGACACACATTCAGATACCCTTCATATTATCTAGGTCGTGAAACAGGTCTAACTACAACCGATGTTCTTTCTGAAACAAAAGCTGTTGCAAACTCGCTGTAGAAGAAATGTCTTAGCTTCTTCCTAAATATGTCTAAATATGTCTCTTGGGCCTGTGGTAAAGCACATGTTCCGTTTATACAAGTAACCTGTGACACTCGGCAAAAGACGTAAGCTTAACTTTCGCTTCAGTGGGAGGTTGGATGCTGAGAGCCGTTCGTAATTGAAAAAGTCAATTTGTATACTGATCAACTCCTCAGTCTTAAATGACTGCTCTTTTGTCAATAACAAGTCAACAACAAGTCCCTCGGCTGTAAGATGTTCACAAAATTGCTAAAGCAATTCGGAATTACTCGTCAATAAATGTGGACCGACAGTGTCTCTGATCCGACTTTCCACAGCCATACTGAATCAAACCTCATGTCGCTTATCCAATTTTAAATTTCTCAGAGCAATTCAGTGTACTGTGCCGCTGAGAAGTGCGTTTTACTTCTGGTGCTGCTTGTGTTAAAATTTCTCATTTTAGAAGTAAGTTTGAACTTGTCCACACATCGAAGCGGATCTGGTGTAGAAATTTTAGAGGAATTTCTAACATAGAAATTGCTGATGATAGGAAAAACTGAGTTACAAACCAGGATGAAGTTCACAGCGTGAAGAAATAACATAACTGATTCAAACTTTGTTTAAAGGAATACGGTTTTTGAACCAGTTCCACAGTTGAGAAAACTAACAAAAGCAAGGTATCGCATTGCATTAAAAGCTAACTGAGTTTCACCTGCGAGGAAGAAATTAGCCACCCGCTATTTGGACAAGAAACGATTGTCTGTTCTCTGCAACTTGTTTTACTCAAGTATCATAAATTTTAGACCCTTCACCGTGTTTTATCGTAGACTAGCAACACATTTTCAGTCCTTTGCCGTCCGGAGACGCTAAATTTAAGATTGAGAGTTCATTTCTCTATTTTAGAGCAAAGGAAAACGAAATAATTCAATTTCAAAATGGAACCAGCTCTACCACAGTGCAAAACAAGGAAGCCCGGCGTTAGAAATGTCTTTCTGATGTAAGATGATGATATATTCAGAAACTGAAGAAGAGCTTTTATTGGGTTCATAGCCGTTATTCAAATTCCTCCTCTACTAACTCGATTAGGTTACATGGCCCGAGAAAAATATTTTGTCAAAAACAACCCCCAGAAAAAAAATCTACACGAACCACGCCAAAACAGGGAAACGTCTTTTAAAAACACAACCTGCGCCTTTGAATCCAAACATCCGGTTGTATCAAAAAACGCAAGGGAGACCTTGTGTCATTTTGTTGCAATGGATGTAAAACGAGAATTCATCCTCACGTTACACGTCAGAGAAGACAATAACTAGACGTTAAGCCTGTAACGAGCCGGGAAATAATACTACAGCTTTATCACGAAAAATAATCGGCGTAAGCCATAGCATTGATGAATTAAAGGGGGTCTGGCGGGAAAAGCGATCCAACCTTTAGGACACGTTTTCCGCACGCGACGAACAGTGTGGATGTCTTTGTCAAGTGAAACGATCGAAAAGAATAAGAGTTGTTGAAACAGGTCTCTAGGTTTGCGATACTTATTTAACATGCAAGCTTTAGTATCAAAGAGTGTAATTCCTTTGAGATAATACCCTGCGTTGTGTGCTTATCTCGTATAGAACGACTTCCTACAATAGGAAAAAACAATAATAATAATCATATAGATGAATTTCCTCTGGGCGTTTGAAGAAAGATAACCTCTAAGCGTTCCTTTTAGGATCAGAGATTCAGACAATAGATTCAGAAGGGGATAGAATTCATTATAAAATGGGCGCGAAAGTGGAGAAGCAGGAACATTTTAATAAAAAAATAACCGATATAGCTTGACAAGATCTTTCAAGTTTCTTTTTAATTAGAACAGAAAATGTTTTTAATGAAGGGGACAAAGGAAAGAATCTGGTGGGTGGGCTTTGTAGAAAAAAAACTGACAGCATGTTGCAGAATTCTGCCACTGGTTTCAAATTATTTCAAGCCTGATGTTTAGTCGAAAATAATTATATCATGATAGGAATCTTGTAAACACAAGAGTTTAAATTAACTGTTTGTACTTCCCATGTGTAGGACAAAGATCCCCTTCTTCACCGTCCGGTATTGTGATGGCAACTGTTTGGAAATAGAAATGTAAAAATAGCGGGTAAATCCTGAACGCAGAGGAAATTTTGGAATTCATTCTCCATGGCGGATGTATACGATTTCAAAACAACCAGAAAGGTTTATTTTTTTCCAAAGAAGTTAAAACACAATGAAATTGAAACGGGGAAAAAAAAAGAAATACCTTGCACACGTTCTTCACCGTCACAACCTGCCCCTAATGGGCTGTCAAATATTTCATAAATTATTCATTTTATTTTTCCTCTAATGGACGGGCACACTTAGCAAGTAAGAATAAAACGTCTCAAATTTCAAAGGTTTATGGCTCTCTCTCAAAACAGGAAAATGTGCAAGTGGAATTAAACACGAACGTTTGTGTACTTTCGAATGGGTTCAATTTCTCGCATAATTCCAGCAATAATTTGAAGGTTTCGAGATGTTTTTCATCAATACACAAGGAATGTCTTGGGCAGATTGCTTTTTAACAAGCATATCTGATGTTCAACTTGCCACTAAAGCTAGCAATCGTCCATTTATTTCAATGGAAACTGCCTTGAATTAAACAAAATAGAAAGTGAATTTACCTTACCTACACTGCTTAAGTTTCGATCAGGCCATTCTGTGTTTTCGCTGCTTAAAGTATTACAACAATTACCCGGTACAAGGCAGTAGCTTTTTACATGTCCCGCTTTCATCTTTAATGTTTATCTGTGCACTTAATTTTTGTTTAAGAGTTGATGTCTTATCTACGAACAGTGAGCAATGTAAAACCTTGCATCTTTTCAAAGCAAAATTAATACGTCCATAATTACACTGGAAAAAATATTGAATACTGTAGTGAATATTGTGAGAAGTAAATCGTGCGCAGTATTAAAATAAGGCATCTTAGAATATCAGCTGGTGAAGAATACAAGCAAAAATCCACGCGTTCGGAGCGAATGTCATTCAGAGAGCTAAAGGTTATTTTCATGCATTCCTTTTCAAAGGAATGTTTCTGTTTTGGTTCTTTCTTCATTCAGCTCCCTCTGGCAAAACAAGGATACTGTAAACGTAGATTACGGCCGTTCGATAATGACTGTATCGCTTTAAGTTTATTCTGACCCCAACCAACGAATGGACTCTGGTTTAGAAATAAAAGCTATATCACAAACTGAAACGTGCTCTCATGAAAAACGAACATCTATAGATGTTTTTTAAAAGCGAAGACGAAGAGACAATCTGGATAACACCTGGATTAGCCGAAGAAGACAGGCCATTGTTTAACACGAATTTCGCTGATGGCTTGGCTGACATTTCGACAACGATAAATTCGCAGAATCAATAAACACTCCCTTTGTTCGCGCCCGTCTCTCATAACATTATTAGCCATCTAAATTAGCATCTTTTGGGTAATAGCTTGAAGTAAACAGTTCAGCGCTCACTGTTTTCTTGCGTCTCGGTTTTGCAAAGTTGCCATAACAAACAGCGCCTTGGAAAAGAAACTCGATCCGCGTATACAATTACAAACACAATATTTCACTGGCCGTGGAGTTGCAGAGTTCAAAATTGCCAAGCTTTCCTAGCGGGTTTAATTTGAAATCGACTAATGGCTTCAGAACACGACGAGCGAGCTAATTGTGTTTGAGGCTTGTCGGTAAGTCTTTCTACTCAAGGGCCCATGTTCCAGCGGAAGTGGCAATTTTTGAAGACGCAAAGAAACCGATTGACATTGTTTCTATGGTGTTTGATTTAACATCTACTGAAAAAATATAAACCATCTGGATGGCAAGCATTGGCCAATCATAGAGCAGGGTTCAAGTTCTAATCTTAATTTAATAATGACATTGTCACGCCAGAGAATGAAAATTAGTCTGATCGCTAGTGGGTGACATTTTCTTTTTAACCGTGTGCAATTTGATTCCAAGCAGCTATAAAGAGCGAGTACCGTCTTAAGTTCAGACAAATAGACAATACAAAGAAGTGAAAGGATAAACCGTACCCGGCGCTGTACAGCATCCCAGCAACAGAATATGCTGCCAACCTTCAGTTTCACGCCAGAGCAGGTCGCGTGCGTCTGTGAGGTCTTACAACAGAGCGGAGATATAGAACGCCTCGGAAGATTTTTGTGGTCTCTTCCAGAATGCGAAACCATTCAGAAGAACGAGAGCGTGCTCAAAGCAAAGGCATTGGTTTCCTTTCACCAAGGCAACTTCCAAGAGCTGTACCGTATACTGGAAAACAACACATTTTCCCCGAGCTCTCATCCCAAGCTGCAATCCCTCTGGTTAAAAGCGCACTATATCGAAGCTGAAAAACTTCGCGGCCGGCCTCTTGGTGCCGTGGGGAAGTATCGCGTTCGACGAAAGTTTCCTCTACCGAGGACGATCTGGGACGGCGAGGAAACTAGCTACTGTTTCAAGGAGAAATCGAGGAACATATTGAGAGAGTGGTACTCGCATAACCCGTACCCATCGCCTCGAGAGAAGCGGGAGCTAGCCGAGGCAACGGGTCTAACCACTACACAAGTTAGCAACTGGTTCAAGAACAGAAGACAGCGGGACCGCGCCGCGGAAGCAAAAATAAGGTTAGTCTTTCGCTCACGAGCTGACGACCTATTTACCGCTTGAGCTTACGAACGTTTACCTTTAACTCAGTCACTTTGTAAAGCTTATTTTGACATACAATACTAAATTAGCCAGCTCATATTAGCGCAAACTCGCCCGTGCGTGCAAGATTCAATTTTGGTGGGAAAAATCTCGAGCAAAATTTTTCCTTTCAATTTCGCCTCCATTAGAGAATTTATTGAGCTGCTCGAGGGTCGGAAGTTGATTTAGCGACTTAAACTGTAACTAGCTGTTCATTTCATGCAAATTAAATTTTCGTAAAGAAGGGGGATCGTTTTCAACACACATCAAACATACATATATACACAACCGCGTGCGAGAGGGGAAAATGACCGCAAAAAAGTATAAGAAATGAGATTTCCGCATTCGCTAGTTGATTTATACCCGAGTCAAAGAGAAGAGGATACGAGTGAGTTGATTTGACCCTCTTCTTGATAAGGTTTAAAAAAACAACCAGTCAGCCCGAAGCAGTCTGTGTTGTTTTCGACAACCTGGCTGACAACCTCTGCTGAATGCCAAGCGTTGGCTGTATGATTGAGCCATTGCTCTTAGAAATCATTCACCGTAATAAATTGCCCTTGTGATCGACCTGGATGTGAAATACCTATATGTTGGGAGCTTAGTGATGTGCGATTGAAAGAGTACAAGGATTAGTCAAGAACCTCATTTATGTAGAAAGGCTACACGCTTGTTTATCGTCTTAATTGTTGCTTTTGCGTGATTTCAAGCAGGGAATCAACCGTGGACATCAGAACCAAGCAGATGTTGAACCCTGACAAGCAGGCGATGCTAAATGACGTGAAAAAGTGTGGTATACCCGACTTTTCTCAATGTATGAATGGAGCGCATATGTCCGGTACCCACACTCCTGTTCCAGTCAAACTCGAGGTGGACGACCCAACTCTTATGGCTGCGATGACGCACGAGGCGATGGCGCCTGTATCGGCGACTGAATTTACTCACGGACTTCACGATAGCCACATGCTCACCACGTTAACAAATTCTCTAGTAGGACTCTAGACACAACGATCGTACTTGTACATAACGCCATTCTTTAACTTGTGTGTTATGAGTTAACAGCTTGGGGGAAAGCTTCGTATTTTTTCCTCCTTTGGCTAAAGCCGTGCAAATTCCACAGTTTTAAAGCATCTCTTATTTTATTAAGATATTTAGCATAACGTATATATGTATACCTTAGTTATAGTTCAAATACACCTCAACATAAGGCTAGCCTCGGCGATAAACAAAACATCATAACGTATAGTTCGTACTTGAGGGCGCAAGGCACCGTCGAATAATGGTTCATTCATTCGCGCAGTTGTGTACGCGGTAAAAAAACAACAGGAGCTTTTGCTCAAAGCGTATCAAGATAAAAACAAAAAATACTAACGCAAAAAATTGTCACATATCTTTAAAAGAATTAAGTGGAAAAAGCAAATGTTTTCTTTACATTCAGGTTTTAAGTAATTTCACCTTATGTACTGCCGTATGTAATCTTGTACAGTACTGTTTCACGAGCGACCAAGTTGGAAGAAAACAACTGTCCCTTGACTGTGAAAGGGCATACGGTCTCGCTGTACTCTTTGATTTATGATGGAAATAAACTCCCGACAAATCCTAAACGTGTAGTGTTTTAGGTAAGCAAGCGCGACCTCCTCTCATGCGACAAGTTTTCGTATTTTCCGTTAAATATATTCAGTGGTTTCTCGATTTACATGCGGGCATCTTCTCAAATATCGCCATATCACTTTGAGGAAATTGAAAACCATTAAGAAGAACCCACAATATATTCAAGTACGTTGAGTTCACTTAAAAGCGGTCGTATTCGTTAGTTAAAAGTTTGCTCATCGAAAACAGCAGGAATATATTTTGCGGAATGCCACACGGACAACTAGCGAAGTGCGCATCAATTAATGTGCCTATTGAAAGATTACTGTAAGTTTGAATTCGAAAATACGGCTTGGGTCGACGCGTTAAGGATATTCCATTATTGTGTTATTTTTACAATAAATTACAATGAGCGGTGCTTAAGAAGGAAATTTGGGCAATAAAAAGATTGGGTTTCCCGTCCTTGCGCGTAATGATTTCTGACAGGGTTCAAGGTCTTGGGTTCGAGCTCAGAGCTTTCGCGCTATGAATGGCGCCGCGAAGGAAACGGTTCAACCTTTCGCCCTCTCTTTACAAACTTCAACAAGCAGAGAAGAAAGGAAAGCAGTGCTATACGACATTTTATTGTCTGAACAAAAGACTGATACTAGACAAGAAGAGGGAATCCTTTCAAATGTAAAGCACGCGCATTTTGAATGATCGATCAACCGGTCGTCCCGTGCGCGCAGTTCTGTTTCGTGACTTAGGCGTGGGGGTTTGTGAAAGGAGCTCGCTTTATCAGGCGTCAAAATCGCCGGCGACGACAGAAGATGGGCGCTAAGCCAGTGAAAATGTGGTTAGCCCCCAGGAGGTTCAAACCACAACACTTCTTTATCTCGCGCCGTTTTCTCGAAGTGTATTTATTTGTCTCGTCCATTTTCACACAAAAGCACCATAATTCACATGTATCCATCGCTTTTGTTTGGCGCTCACATCTCTTTAAATAAAGCAATTAAATCACAAAAGATGCATTGTACGCATTGAATAGCGTTCATCGACCAAGCACATGTCACAACACATGTTAACAGCAGCTACTATTTTAGGTTTTGATGTCCGCAAAATAGAGTGAAAAGAATTAAAAGCATCGCTCCGATTGATGCTTACACAGTTGGACGCTGTGTGACCGCGAGGTAAAATGTTTTTACAGAGCCGAAGAAAAACATACAGTAAGCCAGCTTCGAAAATAAGAGTGATCATCACTAGCGATTGATTGAAAAAGCAAAACGAGCCATGTAGCTCATAGGAAGTTGTTCTCCTTTCCGTCGTTCCCACGCAGACAAAATTCTTCTCGCCGGAAAGCTGAAACTGTGATACGGAAAAAAATATAAGGGTGTTTTTATTGAGCGCTAAGTGACTGTGAAAACTGCGCTCGTTTCCCTTCCCTTTACAAACGTGGAAATTTATTCTTGGGAGGCCCGAGGTCTGGATTTTAAAGTTACGGTAACCCGATGCTTTTAACCAGTCAAGCTTTGTGTATTCAATTGAGTGGTAATAGCGGAAGCCTAAAAAAGCCACATGATCATATCTGTAATCCGAGTATCCTTTCTCCCCATCGCACAAACAAACAAATGTCACAAGGTGATAAGCGAAGAGCTAATACACATATGTGGTTCACGAACTCCACCGCAGCGGAACCGGCCTCCCGGGCCAATAACATAAATTAAGCCCGTGGAAAATGAAAGAAAAACATTTATTTGGCGTCCATGGTCATTTATTTATTCAAGTAAACGTTCTGTCCTGTAAAAAGACAGTCGCTCAGTTTGCATAGTGCATTCCCTTTATTGACCTAGTTAAAGAGTGGTTACCAAGATGGCATTGTCCTCAAATGCGCGCGTGTAGCTCTCGAGGACTAATAATGTCATACACTAAAACAAGTGTGGGAACCTTTTTTGATTGATTTCAATAGTGCTTTTAGGAATCCCGAAGTGGACTTTTGTCAAAGGAGCGGAACTCTTCTTAAGCTAGGCTTAAAACAATAACAAATTACTGTCGGCGTATAAAATAAACAGAGAAAAAGCGGTGAGTCCAAACACAATTTTTTCGCATAAAGTTGGATTGAAATTCCTGTAGACAAGGCAATATTGCGACATCCGAATAGTTTCTAGGCAGGACTTCACACAGACTCACAAAAAGCCGGTAAAAAACGCCGTGACAAAAGACAACGTCCTTTTTATATTCGGCCTCGAACAAATGCCATTTCCGAACTGTAAATGTTTACTTTTGTTAAACCTTTCTTCAATAAGAAATTGCTCTTTATCCTATTTTCTTTTACCCTGACCGTCTTAGCAAACAGAATTTTAAACAATGTCCTGTCTGTCTGAATTTCCGCAAAGCTAACATCGCGCAAAGAATTTGTCTCGTGTGATACAACGCGGATTGCGCTAAAGGCCGCAAAAATAAGAGAGAAAAAGCAAATGACAAATATGCATGTCCCTTTTGAAAGACAAAAAAGACATCT
>OMLO01000337.1_pt1 | contig 29110 bp, 23 predicted proteins | sample 1674811 | NCBI WGS metagenome assembly OMLO01 (sample SAMN06265003, study PRJEB25207) | coral metagenome | isolation source: Coral host | place: Mexico:La Bocana,Puerto Morelos, Mexico | collected 2008-11-13
TGTGTGTCCCCCATCGTTCCTGAGGGTTTGGTGTTGTGGACATGAAATGAGCAAGTGATTGAAAAGAAGAAGTAGCAAAAGCAGAAGCAGCAGAACAAGCAGCAACAGAAGAAAAAGCAGCAGCAGCCATGAAAAAGGAATGGTTTCTTACCAGCAAGGAAGTCGTTTTAGAGCTCTCTCTCTGTGGGGATGTGTCTGTAAGGACTGAGAAACTAAGAAAATGGTCATCGTTCAGTCATGATCATATCAAGTATCAATGTCCTGGTGTAACTGTTCCTAATGGTCGGAGGTTTTGGCGGGCGCTCATATAAAAGATTGAATCAAACCTTGACAGATTGAGTCATCATATTTGGATTCACGTTAAAATCCCTTCCAACTGTGTGATCTCCCGTATTCAATGGAGTTTCCTGGTTCCCATAATAGGTGGTAGGTAGCATATAATCACCCAATTGGCCCGGCAATATGTAAGTGCTATATAAGTGGTATATACTGCCAATTACTTACCACCTATTAAGGGAACCAGAAACAACCATTGACGTATATGCTGATTTGTGTTGGCAGCAAAGCTTGAGTACCTGAAGAAATGCTGTGAGCCGACCGAAGAAAGGAAAGGAGACATAGATGAGAAAAGACTGCTTGTACGAGGTTGTCGATTTTAGGGGTCGCCAACTGGAATGTGATGTCACGAATCAAATGATGAAACCACTAGAATATGGAACAAAATCAACATGGAATGAGGACTTTTACTGTAAGATCTGTAAGTATTCGTTCCGGTTAAAAACAAAAGAACTAAATCTGCCAACAACAAGAGAGTTTCAAATCATCCAAAATCCACACCCAAAACACGAACCCCCCCCCTCAAAAAAAAACAAAAAACAACACGAGAAACATCTCCGCCCCGGGTGGTTTTCAATGGAAATGTGTGTCGTTTCATTTCTTCAAGTCTTCACTCCACCCCGGAGCCAAGAGTCCGCTCCAAAGTCGTAGTCGCCCCAAGTGATGACACGACCATTTCCAGCCACGGCAGCAAAAGCACCAAAGGAGGGACAGATTTGCTCCACATCATTCAGTTGTTCCTCCTGAAAAAAAACAACTCAGTCAGCCATTTTTTTGGGGGGATAGTAAAAGTTCAAACGACGTCTTTTTCTGAAAACGAAATAATATGGAATTCGCGATAGTTTAGAGGTTGGCCATTGTCTGAGTGGGAAAAACGGTTGGGTGAATTACAGATATCTGTTTTTTTTCCTGCATCAACTTTGTACATTTTTTTTTGTGTGCAAATCCAATCTTCAGAATCTTCCTCCCTTCCACCCCCTCTAAATTCCCTACCATCCTTGTTAGTTGAACCTGCCAACCCAACAAATTTCTACAAGGGAAAACCCAACGGAAAAAAACCCTAAGAATCCAGGTATACCTCCCAAGGAAGAGATTATATATATATATATACCTAAATCCTACTCTGAGGATGGGATGGGAACCCCCAATCCTATTCTAGTAAGGGGTCTAGGGAGGGGTCTGGATTCTTAGGGAAAAATCCTTCCCCGTCTCTCTCTAGATCTCAGGTCTCTCTCCGGTCTCCTGTGATCTGCTTAAGTGACCTCCGCTACTTGCATCACCCCAAGCTACCACAGAACCATCAGCTTTGAGTAATGCAAAAGCAGCACCACCCACACTCGACACCAAGGCTCCCTGGCGTTTTTTGGGATACATGGAAGTGATTATTTGTTGGGTCAAAATGGAAGATATAACGTATGATAAGATTACAGTATGTCACTTCAAATTGGAGCGAATGGAAGGATTGATTGATAGTTATATAATTCACATTTACAAACTTCCGGAGATGGATGATGTAGTTTTTCATCAGATATTGGACAAATGCACATGGAGGGAAGGTGATTGGATGGTCCCAGTCCCAAAATGTTAAGTCCAAGCCCTGAGTTGGGCATCTTAATCATCTTAGCAACTTATTGACCAATAAGGATAACAACATAATACAGCTTATTCTGGGTGGACTTTTCCTCGGGAGAGATATGAATGAAGCCGCCCAGAACTTGGAAGGTGTCGGCAAGAATGCGGGGCTGGCGCCCCAAAAAACTTAGATTTGCTTAAGGTTATTGGAAAAAACAAAAAATAGTATCCCAAATGGTGGTTTAATGGTGATTTACCATGGTAGAAAGTGAAAAGTCACCTTAAACAAATCCAAGAAAATTGGCATCTTCTCGCGGCTTTGTCCCTGCTGGCAGGCTATTGCCAATGCTACTGTATAGGATACATTTCAGGGTACCATTTCCTGGGGCACTTCTGGCAGCTTCTTATGGCAGCTTCAATCCTGTTGAAAACATATGAGTGAAGTTGGAATTCGTCCCAAGGATCAGGGTAAACAAAAAACATGTTGACAAAATACAGTCCTGTCCTGCTGTTGATGGAAGAATCCTGCACCACCTGGCATGTAAAAAGGTCTGTTAATAATGGGATGAACTAACCTATCAACAGCTTAGACGGATTCAGCACTGGCAAATCTCTCCCGTTTAAAAAGCCCGTTAAAAAGAAACAAAACTTTCATAGAATAGTATTGGTTGTAAATAGTTTTGCACAAGAATAGGTGGCGGCGGCACACAAAAAACTCAAACATCATTGCTTTATTTGTCTTTTTTTGGTCCCATAGTTTTCCTATATGTTTTCCTGTTCTTTTTTGTTTGTTGCACCTGGCCCGAAATCGCAGTAAGACAATCGCCATCGGCCACAGCTTCTTCTCCCAAGGTGGAAAGGAAACAAAGGACGCGACCCGTTGACGTGACCTTCAGGGAAAACTGATCGAAAATGTCAGCTTGGCAGAAAACCACAGAAACCATACTTCAGGATCCATTTGTGGCAGTGTTACATATATCTACTCGACATTTACCATGAAACAATCCACCAACTGTATAGGCATTTGTACCAGTCCCATGGATGCTATGGGATAGGGATCTCGCAACGTATATAACCACTGAGTCACTGGGCACAAAGTTTAGGTGACAAAAGATGTATTCCCGGGCCAGTACAATCAAAGTAGGCTTGGCAATTACTGTATTTGTGTGTTTTTTTTTGGTTAGTCACTTTCACCGCCTGGTGCATTTTTTGAGGATGTCAAGAATTGAATCATGTTGACATGCCGAAGCTCATAATTCTTAGGCGCAAAAAACACAATGTCCGAATCAGTTGTGTTGGGAGCCCAAAACAGACACCCATTCAACGGGGGGATGACGGGCCCTATGATTTCTTTCCAGGTCGTCAGTTGGGTGATATCACGGTATCAAAATCTATCAAATGAGCCACGATAAAAAAACTCGGATACTTTCCATTATACTGGTTGTTTGGTAAGGAACCTTATAATGGTTTCCCATAATCCTAACATAACTGGGTAGTATAATCCCCTACGTACCCTAAACAAACAGCGTTTTTTCAGTGCTCAAATGTCTTTTGGGGCATAGTGGGGAATTGCCTTGTTGTGTTGCGAACATGCCTCAGGTGCAAATTCAAAAAATGGTCCCCTTTTTCAAACACTATGCGAAGCACCGAGGTTTTTTGTTCTTTGCAAACAAAAACAGATCAACTTACCTCAAGCCACCTTTCAAGAAAAAAGGTAGTGGTTTTGAAGCACTGAAACCAGAAACAAAAAACCATCATCATGATCTTCACTTGGGGCTTGCCTAAACCATTTAACACTGGGCAAAAACATCACCATTAGTTTACAACCGGACCCTTTATGTTACTTTTACATCATCATCAATTGAAGGATCACCGTTTTAAATAATCCAGTGCGCATTGAAAAAAATCTACCAACCCATCCATGTTTTTGTTGACTGCTAACAGTATACCATGGATCAGAACTTGGTTACTGTGCACACCGTAAACTTGTTGTTGCTGTTGCCAAAGGAATGATGAAAAGAAAAAAACACATCAAATCAATCAATTGAATTGGATAACTTCACCTGCGTCCCCAAACCAGACTAAAGAAACCATCAAAAAAGCTGTCTGGCCATGATGCTAAATGTTTGATGCGAAGACCCAAGAACTCTTCTGCCCGACGCCTGCTGGCTTAAGTTAGATCGAAAGGGTGAAAACAACAATGGAATCTGGGTGAAATTAGTTTACAGCCAATGGAAAAAATTATATAGTACAAACCCTGGTGAGAATAGTAATTAGATAATGCTGTTGATGGTTCAGAAATCCCAAACAACCACCTGGGATATATAAAACCCCGTAAATAATGAGAGAAACTACCAACCTCAACTGGTGATCGCCGGATTTCAGCCATCAACAGTTATGACATATATGTTGTTGAAAGTTGACAGTACCGTACAGTCTCGAAACTGACCTCGATGTGGAAGTGATTCAAATATATATACATATATAAATCCCATAGGATCCATGTATGTTTTTTTACCTACATTTGGTTGATCTTTATGGTAAATGTAGGTAAATAAACCATACATGGATCTTGTTGGTATATATGTGTACGTATTTGAATTGGAATCCATTTCTGTGTATGAACTGGTATGTTCTGCTTCTCATCCGCAATTTACATGTGTAAATAAATACATATACGGTACCCACACTTAAATAAGCGGATATTTAAACAGGTCAACTGGTATTTCATACTACGAGTACCTCTGAGAGCATCAGCATTGGCCCGCCCGACATTGAAAATATACGGATGTCAATATACGGAGACCATATAATCCCCAGACCACATGCCACATGCCCCATACCGACAGTCCACACGCCCAGACCCCATTGCAGTACCACACACCTTGCTACACCAAGTGATACCAGACCCATACAAAACCACACCCACCCTCATGTCAAACCACCACCACATGACCGCCACACCACAGTCACATCACCACCACACCACCACTGCCACATGAACATCACACAAAAACCACATGACAGCCTCACACTACTGCCGACACACAATTGCCAAGACCGCCACACCATTGCAACCACACCACCACCACACAACCACAACACTGCTATGGCCACGTTGAAACTTGGCACAGTCTCCACAGAACTGCCACACTAACTGTATTGGTGTTCAAACAACTAGTCAACAAAACGCCCTGCAAATTTTGTCTGCCCAGACCTGACTTCCAATACGGTCATGTCTTTGCTTCCAGAAATTTCAGCGCATTGACCACTAACCAAGGCAACATCCACTCGCATCATGACGACACTGAAGAAACAGTAGGACCGACTCTAACTGAGGTCTTGGGGGTGGGATCTGCTGGGGTTTTGTGTTTCCCTAAGAATCCAGACCCCTCCTGATTCTCGTAGTCGTAGGATTGATGGTCGAAACATCCCATCCCCAGAATAGGAGTGGTTCGGGGAATTCCCTTCCTTAGGACATACCTGGATCCTTAGGGTTTCGTTTGTTTACCTGTTTGCTGTTTTTTTGCTTTGTTCAGGTGTTGTTGGAAGATGTGGGCATGGTTGGGAAGCTTGCATTGGAAGCCCTATCTTCTTCGAAGGACACCGTTTGGTGAAGAAAAACATCTCAGACTTGGATTTGGTTGCTGAATCAGAGAAAGTTCTCAACATATTTCAGCAAGGGTTCTGAATCTCATGGCAGAAAGTAGAAAAATCATCCTAAGCAAATTCAATTACAACAAGCAGATTGAAATGTAATTGGCTGTTCTTTCTCGGTAGTTCCCCTGGTCATGTCCGACCATCCCGACCACCTTTTGGTCCAACGGTTGTTCTCTTGTTTTGCGTGCTGTGCTCTGCCATGAAAAAATGTACAACTGTCTTTTTCAAAATTTTTCAAATTAATAGGGATTGAGTGACCGCAAAAAACCAAACGATGAGTTGTTTGTTGATAAATATCTTGGCACATCTAAATCAAACTAACATAGACCACAAAAATGATGGTTTCCAATAGGAATCTCCTCTTCCACAAATCCATTTTAGGTGCCAGCCGTTCGTTTTTGGGGGGTGTAACCTCCTTGTGCTTAAGCTGTGAGAATGTCCGAATTGAAATCCAGCCCAATTGAGGTCATGCACAAGGGCGAATCATGAGATTTCTTGTGCTAAACCAAAGGAGGAGGCTGCCGGTGTTCTCGAAAAAAGCCAGCAGCTTGCTAAACACCACCATAAACAGCCCAACAGCGGCCCATATTATGAGCAGTATGGAGCCAGAGTTTATATAGCAGTGGATGATAGATGCAATGTTTTTTGAGGAGTCTCAAAATATGGAAGCCAAAACAATTTTGTTTAAAGAAGATCCGCCACTTCTCTTTGTCTTCGTTGGGGCCCTAAAGTCATGCTCAATATCCCATAAATCTATGAATTTGTCCATCCGTCCCATAATGCCACTTGAGGAAAACATGTTGACAAGTGCCTTGATTTGCATGCTCAAAATGACGATTTACTCATCCCAAATTGATGAATCCCTAATAAAAATGATAATATCAAATGAATATCAAACTTTCCATGTAAATCTACTTCCTGGCGTTTTTGATGCTGCTCACTTGTTGTTGCACACCAGTGAAACAAAAGACCCCATAGGACTTAGGACCATCCTCCAAGTTTCACACTTTCAACTAAACTACATTTGAGTAACTGCAAAAACAGTAACGCTCTCAGGTTCTCTGTCTCTGATTATTTGCTCGATACATATGACAAAATCTCAGTATATTTCACCCACTCCAAATTCCTGGGGCCAAGTTTGGGAAACACTTCCCGGATTTTTTCTCGGAAAAACTACTGTAACGCTAAACGATAAACAACACATCAGCCACAGCAACATCAGTCAATCGAGTTCCCCGGGCTGGTGCAGGAAGTTTGGCCGAGAGGGAAGACTTCAGGGACTGAAGCGTCTTAGCCTAGGCCGGAGCAGCTTCAGCTTGGGAGGATGCCATGTTTTGCCCGGGAATCCATGCGGTGTAGGTCATCTATACTGGAAACCAGTTATAAGTGAGGTTATGGGGCCCCTATAAATGATATTATAAATGGGTAACTGGGGTTATAACCCTACTTAAAGGGGTGATAACCCATTTATAACTGGTAGGAGCCCACCTTGTATAGGTGCAGTATAGGTGCATTGCAGACCCACCACATGAAATATTACTATAGATGGGACAATAAGAATACATCATATTGTGAAGGTATCAGCTGTATGATATAATGATAAAATAAATACATATATATAGATATATACATAACATCTGTATGTATCTAGATTCAAGATGCAACTGTTGTTTGACATTTGTTTCAAAGGCAGTTTTTTCAAAAGATATTGGGCTCTTATCTCCAGCAAAGATCTGCAACGATGAAAACCATGTGTTTGTTGTACAGCATTTTGGGAGGAAAGAATTAAACAGAGAGTGAAAGACAGAATAGTAGAGGGCACGTTACCTCCTAGCTTGAACAATAACATAGACTTGCTTGTTCAACCTGCAAGATACCTTCGAACTCTTTATACGATGTCAACATTTAACCACAATAAATGGCTTGGATCTGCTGGATCTGCTTGTCCGATGGTTGGAACCAGTTTCACACATATTCGACAAAGGGTGATACGATTTCTTTATTCCATAAAGTAAAACTCACCCGAAACAAATCAAAATAAATATAAAAACGAGGAACTAGTTGGTGGTTGAGACACCCAGTTTAAAACAAAGCGGTATACTATAGTCAAATCAGATCATTTCCCGCCCCAACTAGGGGAAACACTTAAAAATGCTTGAAACCACCTGAGGAAGATCAAAGACATGGCTAAACTCAATGGTTCCGTCAGTACAGTGAAGCACTTTTTAGTGGAGAATTAACACAAATCTGCACATGGCCAAGGTCTAAACTTACGGATTCGATAGGTTTGTAAGGTCTGCCTCTTGTAGCTGAACTACCCTGTGATTTTGAGAAATTCTGGGGTTCCAAATAGCTCCTCATTTAGTAGAAACGACCATGATGGCTCCCAGTATCTCAGGGTAGGTAACTTCACAACAGGGGGTTTGAACACACATTTCTTGTTGTTGCCTTTTTTCTGTCTACTTGCTTGCTTTTTGTTTTTTCCGGAATCCCTTTTTACGTGTTTTTCGACCGCAAGCAGGTAGTAGAACCAAGACCATACCACCTATGTCAAAAGAGCTTCAACTTGTTTGTTTAGACCATGTAACGTAGAGCCACTGCATGCCAGCTATTTTGAACAATGATCATCTATTACAGTACTAAAAAACACACCAAAATTAAATATCAAGATTACATAGCACCGCTACTGAAACCATTCGAAAAACAACGGTGGAATCAACCCGCTGCAACCACGTTGCAAGCGCGCTTGAGATGCCCCGTTTGTTGGCTGCCATAATCAATTCATTGCCTTGACATGGATGCAACATCTTGGCATAATCAGGTACTCAATGACATTTGTAGATTCTCAGCCCATGTCGTTTTGGATGTATAAGGTAATTTCGGGCGAATTCCACAAACGAAATCTCCAAACATAATGTTCTTGTGTTGTCACATTTTTTTTTGTTGCCAGCTCCAACAATGGGACCGGGGTGGTAGTACGTAAACCCCAAGAATCCAGACCCCTCCCTAGACTCGGATCAATGGTCTCAATCCCATCCCCAGAATAGGATAAAAAGGGAAATCCTCTCTTAGGATATGTCATCTGGATCCTTAAAGACTAGATTTAATCACTAACATATTGTCAACAAGTCCTTTTGTTGCTTGTTTCCTTCAGATAAGATTGATCCTCGAATAAGACCGTCACCCCAAACTAGTGTTACCCCAAAACCCTTTGGAAATGTCGAATGCTTGTCGGGCACATTGCTGAACATCTCGCATTTGTTTGCATTTTAGACAGTTAATCTTTAAACATGAACCACCTCAAACCTTGTGGAACAAAGATCAAATCCAAACCCTGACTCACGGTTTGCTTCCTGAAAAATCCGGCTGAATCTTCGATGCAGCAACACACTTTTTACATACTTTTATATAACTGGAGGATCATCCCAGCTAGTAAGTGGCCTAATGACCATGGTTAGTAAGTCCCCTAAGTAGGATTAGTCTAGCAAGTCATGGATTGTAATTTGAGATTGGAAGCCACGGGGCACCCGCACTGATCAGTATTCATCAAACTTTATACACTGGGAGTCCAAAAGTACATGGTCTTTGGCAAAAGACCAGCGTTGAGCTAGTAAGCGTTTTAGTACATGAACAATTCTTAGGAACTATATTTCTTATCTGGTCTTGGACATCAAGGGTAGGATGTATATAATAAATATCAAAAAATTAATATATTCCTTCATAAATCAAAAACCGTCATTTTTTTGTAGAGTTTTCAACTACCCCTGTGTTTTTGGGTGGTTCCACGGCAGCACCAAAAAAAACACTTAAAGCCACCAATCCTTAAGAATTGTGAAACAGCCAGAAGCAAACGTTTGGCAAAGGAAATGATGCACCACCTGGTATCTATAAAACGTTTCTTATCAAACATGGTCTCCACAGTCAACGGGTTTTCAGCGCACCTGATTTCTGAAACATCAACATGTATACAACATATCCCCACCAACCGACCACATGTTTTTCATAGGTTTCCCCGCAACCATTCATGATTTCACGCCAGAACCTGAGGCACAAATCACATGAGGATGAATCAATCTGTCATAAAAAGCAATGGCCAAAAATACAGGCCCAAACTCTCAAAGTCACTGCTTGATTTAAACCGTACAACGGCTGGAAAAAATGCTGGAAAAGTGTAAATAAACCAGGCCCCTGGAGTGTCTGGGACAGTACATCTCATATCATCTCATAGAATCTATACAAGGTGGGCGTTTCGGATCCAGTTGGAAATGTTCATAAATGGGTGAAATAACTTATAAGTAAGGTGAAATAACCCCAAGTAAATCCATGTATTTTCGGCCATTTGTAGGGGCCTCATGTCACTCCATTTTGAAGTGGAAGAATATACACTTAATATACAGGACAGGCACCTTCTCAAGATAAATATCCAGGTGCTCAGATGCTTGTTGTGCTACAACATGTACAGGCTGAACTGTAGTTCATGTGGTATTTCCACTAGAATTACAGGGAAAAATAGCAAATAGACCAAACCAAACCACCACAACAACAACAACAACAACAACGACTTCCTGTCACATACCTCTGTATCCACCCTTACTTCTTTCAATACCATTAAAAAAAATCTCTCAAAACAACTCTGATTTGAACCAAAAACTGTTTGTTTCATTGTTCTTTTCCAATAAAAAATCACACATTTGAACGGGCCTTGATCCTTCTGTGTGTGGTCATCCACTTCCTTAAAAAAATATGCTCTTTTTTGCAAATGCAAATAATTGGATCATTTCCCATATCAGGTACAAAAACAGAGCACGGCTGCTAACAAAAACGCCACAAACAAAGACCCGATCCAACTTCGCTACAAAAAACATCGGTTTAAAGCCCGAGAAACGCTTCCTCCACGCCATTGGCCAGCGTGAGAGCAGCACTCATCACAGACTCGGCAAGTCAGGTAAAAATCCTTTCCATAGGTGGTGAATATCATTGGAAGTGTTGCAATAAAAAGTGGTTTCAACAAGTGGCCGGTCAAAAAGGGCAACTTCCTGCGAGAGAAGTGAAAACTGAAAAAGAGATTGACTCAGAACACTATTTGTTTCTAGTTGTATTATGCGTTTTCTGCAAAATTTACTCCTACGCGGAGTCCTGCTCTCTCTCTCCGAAGAAAAGGACCTTAACAACAAAGCGATTCCACTCCATCTGTTGCCAAGTCACTGATCGAAGGGCGACAGAGCGGGCCTCACATCGCAAAAAAAGGTGGGGAGGAAGGGGGTTCATGCAAAGTTCACTTTAGCTGCAATTCCAGCAAACAATTGCCATAGCGTGCCATCGCACTGTTGCTTTGGGGCCAGTTGAATTACTGAGCTGAAAAATCTACTCATTGATTACACAAAGTTCAAATAAACAAACGCTTGTTGATTTTTGGTTCTAAAACACTTAGTTGTAAATGCCTATGCCTGCCAAACGCTAACAATTGCATGAAAATGGCTAAACTAGAGCCAATGTTGGCAGAGCTATCCATTTAGTGACATCGTTGCCATGGTCAAAAGTGTCATGAGCGAAAAAAATATGTTCAGTGGGCAACCTACAAGGAGCCGTAAACGTTGTGATAAGCTGTCACCTTGACATAGGTGAAGTCCCCGGGAAGACACATGAATTCACCACATGCACATGCGCCACGAAAAAAGCCCTCTTTCTTTCCATTTTACTTTTTGTTTAATAAGGAATCCTTATGATGGTTTATTTTATCACCACATAATTGGGTAGTATCATGACCTATCTACAGCAAATGACCAGGGTTTTGATCACTGCTCACATGTTGTTTTTTTGGAACAAAGATCAATCTCTACAAGAAATAACCCACACTTGAGATTGCATCGTCATCCAACAATAAGCCAAGCTCTTGGACCTCAATCTGTGAACTTTCGAAAGAGTTCCTATACTCGTGACTGGTCAAAAACCACCCCCCTAACTAACCCTCCCCCCCCAAGGGCTTATTAAGCCTGCGTTGGTTTCCCTTAATAAGGCCTTATTTCTGGGGAGGGGAGGGGTACGTTAGGGGAGGTAGGTTGACTAGCCATAATGTAACCAAAAATTTGCCATGAAAACACCATGTTCCATGTTTTTTTTGGTTAGCATGTTTTACCAACCGAAAATGGCACTCAACATGTTCTTGTTTCCAACTATCTTTCCATCTTTCCAACATGCCATATCAATAGATGTTTTCAAATCTGAAGTTGATCAGTTTTTAGACTTTAAGAAGTTCTTTCCTGTCAAAATCCAGCTCTTTATGGAAATTCCGTCCCCTGACATCGCCTCACGTTTTCACATTCGCCCTCACTTACTCCCTCCGTCCACTCTGGAGGCCTGTTTGCAGCATGCTGCCAGCAGCACGCTGAGCTTTGGCACTTGGACACCACAAGAGGCAGCCTCTCAGGACTCCAAGTCATGGTCCAAGTACCTGTTCCTATCATCGACGTACTACCTTCACCCTCAAAAAGGAACTGTTGCAATGACATTTAGCGGCTGAGACGTCATTCACCCGGATTCATTCGGGGCATCATGTAATGGCAAATCTGCTCCAGGGTAGCATCATCCCCTGTGAAAAAAAATCAAACAACCACTATATAGGTGATGGTTTCAACCCGGTTGTGAAATATGCTCGTCAAGTTGGATCATTTCCCATCATTTCCCCAGGGATCGGGATAAACATTCAAAAAAAATGAAAATGAAACCACCACGTAGCAACCTTTTTGGATCTGTAGATCCACCATCGCATCATCCCAGATGGAACACCTAGCCCCTCCGAAAACTAATCAAACAAACCCGATATACCTGTTGCGGAAGTCGATGACACTGCTCTGCAAAGTCGTTGGGGTGGCAGGCATGCCAGGCCTCAAGTTGACGGTAGTGTTACTGGATCAGCTATATGAGAAGCACTAATCATTGGAATGTAAGGGTACCTTTCCCCCGATGCCCACTTCCCCCCAGGAAAATAAGGGTTGAAATACGGCCTATAAGGAAAATCATGTTTATCTTGTATCTTGGGGCGGACTTTTGGCAGGTGTAACCTGAAATTTCCATGAGATAAGCCACTGATTGAAGAAAATCCTGAGTGAAATTGATATGCCTACCAGCTATAAGTGGGGTTATAACCCCTATAAGTAGGGTTATAAACCCCAGTTACACATTTTTAGGGCCATGTATAGAGGTTATAACTCCATTTATAGCTGGGGTACTTGTAGGGGCCCACCTTGTATGGAACCTTCGTTATTCACCAATCTTGATGTCTATCTTTTCGGGGTGTCAAGTGTCAGCCAAGAAAAGTAGATATGGATCACCTCTCTCAAATATCCACTACTTTCCCACTTAAACATGACCCATTTTGACCCATTTTCGGGATGCCCTCCTTGAAACTAACAGCGAGTTTACCCCTGAAAATAGACCCCTGGAATCTCGGAGATTCCTATTGGAAACCACTATCTTCAGGGGCTATGTTAGTTTCAGGGATGGTATTTTCAAGGTAAGGATTCGAAGTGAGAGTGAAGCGTTGCATACCATTCAGAGCACCCCAGGAGGATGCCACGAGATTCATGTGAGGATGCTGTGATGTGGAAACATTGATGGGGAGAATATTCGACATTCAAGTGTATACCAAACCCGCTTGTTTCCAGTGGATGACTATAATATATGTTTACGTATATATATATATATATAAAGATATATACAGTGGAACTAAAACTAAGGTACATGTGCAAAACATGAAATATATCATATATAGTATATACCTAATGTATCATGTATATCAATTGATTTTATTTCACTGGTAGAGTAGAGTGTCTGTATTACATCCGAACAATCCACATAATGACAAGAGATCCTCATCCCTTATATCAATTGTCCATGCTGGACTGTGGTTTTCCAGAAGGTTCGAGTTTACTTTTTTTTTCACGTGACTTGCATCACTTATGATGCACACAAACAAATCAGATTCACTTACCCAAACGTTCATTGGGGCTGGTGTATATACCTACATTTACCCCTAAACTACCCAAATGGAGGTAAATAGACCATACATTGAGTATTTGGGATATCAAATAGTATTTATGTAGAAATGCACAACTATATATATATATATGTATGATAATCTGAAAACATATACAGCACATAACACATCACATCCGACATGCCATTTTTGTGATATATCAAACGGATGGGTCCATTCTTGGGGCTGAATGATGTTGAATCACAGTAATTTGTTGGTATATTTCTCATTTTTTTGAAGGGAGTTCCCCTAAAATTTCAATTTGGGGTTCCGTCCCTTTGACAATGGACACTTTGACGGGTTTTGAGGAGTCATGAGTCATTTTGCAACACAACCATGTGACGTACCTTTCTGAACACCTTCCGAATCCCTCTTCTTCCATTACGGGCGCGACTTTGTGTCAAGGATGCCGGACCCCAAGTAGACCGAGGAAGGTCGTGATGGGCAGTGAGAAGGTCTAGGATGCTCGACGACCAAACAGTGTCAAAAGGAAGTATGACTTGAAACTACGTCACGACCCTTTAGTGAAAAAACAACTGAAGGGGATGCCTTTTAATGACAAACAAACATGTTGTATATCTAAGATATTGGTGCTAAAAATCAACATTTTGGAAAATGAAAACTTTTTGAAAGTATGGCAATTGCGGCATCCACTTTTGAGATTTCAATGATCTATACCACAACTACTAGGATGTTGGAAGAGTGATGATGAACAGAGATACCAAGCAGGATATGGTGAACTACAATGGAGTTAACCTCCAATCTCAAAATTTGCCACAATTCCACATCGAAAACCTTTCCAAACAACAAAAGACTATGACTAGTCACATCCCAGAATAGCTCTTTGAAAAACAGCACTCAGGTATGGCTAGACTTCATCGGATAGGATCCATGGGACGAACGGTATATTTACTCTACTAATTTACCATCAACATTGACCTAATGCAGGTAAATATAAAAAGTCCCATGGATCCTATTGGTAAATAAAACAAGGAACTCGTTTTGTGAATCTTAGGATCGCGGTTCCGCTCACTAAAACCTCCACCAAAAAAACACAGGACATGGCTGTTGATGGTTCAGGACATCCGGCTAAACCGGTTGAGGTTGGTAGTTTATCTACCACTATTTGCAGGGTTTTTTATACATCCCAGGAGGTTGGCCTTGGGATTTCTAAACCATCAACGGTCGCTGTAGCCTTATTTACGGAACTATTTCATGCATACCCCAAATGCACCATGGGACGGGAATATTTAACCAGCCATTTCTCCCTTGAATGGCCATTTTTGACCTTTCATGTAGAGGTAAATCATAAAAGCATCTGGGTACTAGAACAAAAAAGACATCATCCCATATGTTTGGGCAATATTTCTTGGGAGAAGGGATGTTACAAATTTTGCTTAAATAAAATTCAGGCTCCGCTTCCCCAAAGTCTGGCCTTTTTTAATTGAGCCACGAAAAAAAAAACATCGGATACTTTCCATGAAATACAGGTTGTTTCATAGGGATCCTTATAGTGGTTTTTTATACTCCCCACATAGCTGGGTAGTATAATCCCGTATAAACCCTACGCAACCAGGCCTTTTTTTATTGCTCAATTAAAATTGGGGAAACAAAGAACTCCAGCGACAACTCTTCAAAGAGCATTTTTTTTGGTGCCGTTGATAGATTCCCGAACAGCTTTGTCGACTTTTCCTGTTTTCATCTCCACACATGTTCAATCACCAGTAGCATAGCCAAACTGAAAAAAACACAATTTGTAAATTGTATTTCCTATTCCTATAGGATCTATGGGACGATTGTAAATATTTACCTACATGAATGCCTAATTCCAAGGGCTAAACTATTTTTCATACAGGTATATAAATAAATGGTAAATAATGGTAAATATATATATATACACAAAATACATGTAACAATCGTTCCATGGATCCATATGGAGGATTTCCATTTTCACTACGGAAATCCCTAGAGTCTCGTTTACAGGTGGCCAAGAGACACTTTTCGTGGCCCAAGGGTCACAGGTGGTGGCCTCAAAGTTTTTAACGGAGCCCTAGAAGTCCCAGTCAACTTGTCGACTTTTTTTGGTTTCCCATGACGGATCCATGGGACGACCGGTATATTTACCTACTAATTTACCATAACGATCAAGAAAACATGTAGGTATGAAGTTGAAGTTAAAGTGGAAAATGGCAAGAAGACAAGAAACAAAAAACGACTCATCTTCCAGAAAAGTGGTGTTGATGATAGTCCAATTCGTGGTAGTTGGTAGTTTCCCTGACTACAAGGATGTCTTAGATCATATGTGGAAATGACCAACTTGCTGATGAATGGCCGCAAGCCATAGGTCGATCTGTTTGGTTTCGACTGTTACAAAATAGGCGTAAGGATTGCTGTTTTATATACCATCCATGTAGCCTAAGGTATATTACCTACATTTACCATAACAATCAACCTGATGTGGGTAAACATATGATATAGTATGGGCACAGCTGTTGAACAATTCTTAGGAACATGTTTACATATCTTAGCCGGATTCTGTCCCTCAACAATAGTACTATGTAGTATTACCCATTCCCGGGGAAGCGGGTAGCTTCTGGACAGTACCGTCAACCTTCAGCTATCAAGATCGACTGACAGGATTGTTACCAAGTTTGTGATTTCAACCAATTTGAACAAATAGGATTGAAAATAACATCAACTATGGCTGGTCAACCTACACCCCTCCTAACGTAACCCCCACTAAGTGCTTACTAAGCATTGGTTTCCCTTAATAAGGCCTTATTAAACCCTTATTTCTGGGGGGGGGGGTACGTTAGGGAGGGGTAGGTTATAGATTGGTATTTGTTTCAGGTGCCGATGTCATAAACCAAAACATAGGACGTTTTTGGCACAAAATACGTAACTTTTCACCTCAGGGTATAATTCCTTAATTTGAAAATGATTTGGCAAAAGTTTCCCCACTTTTGTTGCATGCAAGGAAACACCTTGGCATATGTTTTATCTAGTTTTAACACTTTAAACCAACCACCAAGTCTCTTGGAATGCCAACAATCATATGGGTGATTATTTCATCCTCAACCCACCAAAGATGTCAGAGCATGCACCCAGATTCCCAACCAAAACGCCATCTGTTTTGTGCTGAGATCAGCAAAGGTTGCTACAAGTTTCCCTAAAGTATCCTAAAGTTCTGTCACAGGAAAACCCCGGTACAGTTGGGTTGTAACTTGAATTTTTCGCGCATACGGCATAGGCGGCCACTGGGTAGCTTCCCAAGCGTGCCCAAGTTTCTACCCCACTATCGGAGTACCGTACCCTAAGTCTGCCGATTTTTCAGAGTGGTCTTTAAGATGTTCGGTCCCTAAAATAGGCCCGTGAAAATCTATTAGGGTTTCCTACTGAAAGCCAACCATTTTGGGGGATAGGGGGTGAAAAACCTCATTTTTCAGTCACACCCATACTAGTTGCTGCTTTTTTTGTTGCCGCCCATTTGAAAAAATATGTGCAAGTCAAATTGAGAATCCTTTTCCCCCAAACTTCGCGGTAAAAACAAGAAACAAATTAAAGTTTCACCACCTATTGTGAGATTTGACCAACCTGAAATCTTGACTTTTTTTTTTGATGGGGTTTTCCACCCCGGGTGGGTCCCAGGATATTTTTTCTTGATCGACCAAAAACCAACAAAACGATGACCAAAACTTTAATGGCTCCCCTTTGACCAATAGGCTCCCATGCCCAGGATTGAAAAAGTGGCACCTTGGGTCTCGATGTCCGATGGATTCCGGGGCCGTGCACGGGGTCCCCTAAAAGTTTGAACCAAAATATTTTCGGGAGGTTTTCCGACCCACCCCCCACCTCCCCCAAAAAACAGTATGTACCAGGTTGGCATCTTTGTTTCAAGGAGTTGACATCTTTTGTTGTTTAACTTATGATCTATGTTGAAACTGTGTATATTCCTATATATTAGTTGAATCAATTCATCAGTTTATACGGCGTATGTTTCAATGTCGATGGAATCGGGAGCACAAATGTGAACATTCATATTTGTTGAAGCCGGTTATCACATGCCAGCCAAACAAAGATTGTGCAGGCGGTATATGTATAAAACATGTATAATCTACCATCATGGCCATTCAAAAGCTAGGAGGATACACCCACACAAACTGTATCACCAGGGTTTTTGACACATGCATCGAGCATCCGGGTAGAACTTCTATCGATCATAGGCTATGGGCTATATTGGGCTATCGGCTACAGGCTTTAAAAAAATACTTTGGTATGAGTTGCTCATCATGACTCGTTTTTTGAACAGCACTTGTACTGGAAAGTAAGAAACATACTCTAGACTAAGCATCATCATAGCCCAGCATCCATGTATGATATATTTGCCTACACTGTGCCATAAAAATCAACCAAATGCAGGGAAATATACCAATCCCATGGATCCTATGGGTAATTATCATACCCAACCTCACTCATGTGTCAACTATCAGCAACATGCCAACCCATCCAATCCCGCTAAGGATGGCACTACCACTTCCTTCGTTTGTTGTAAAGCCTTGGTGTGTTGAGAGGTCGATCAACTATGGAGGTCGATTTTCTCCTTCTCCACTTACTACCAAATAGCCATATACATATACATAAATTAACATAGCCATAGGAAAATCCAGCATTTTGGATGGTATTAAGACTAGAAAAGATGGGGGAAATTTCCATGGCAGTTTCTTAGTTTGAGGGGAACAACAACATCATGAGAAATGGGAGAACAACCAAGTGATCTCACAAGTGTTGAAGTAGACATCCAACTTTCAGGTCGATTTTTGGGTGAAGAAAACGCGTTTTTAGGGCATTGTTTTGCCCATTTTTCGATGCCCACATGGTCGTTGGAAAACGGGTGTTTTGTTGGAAAGAAATATCCACGTGACTATCATCGATGCATATCCACATCTTTTTTTAGTGGTAGACGTGTGGAAATGTGGCTTTGAACTTGCTACCAGGCCACCAATACTGAGATATGATCTGAACCTTGTGGTAGCTCCCCCCCCCCTCGTTTCCAATGTTGAAGCGACTTCGCTAACCTCAGTAACCTCTTCATTCTCGGCCATTTGTAGGGGCCCCATAACCACATGTATAACTTGATCCGGGGCGCATCTTGCACCTTTTTCTGGATGTTACTTACTCCCCCGAAAGTTAACATATCCCCTGAAAATAAGTGATTGGAAGATGTAGTTCTTCTTGAAATAGTCCATTTTTAGGGGACATGTTAGTTTTCAGGGATGTAAATATCCCAGAAAACTCTCCCTGATCCAATTCACTACCATGACATATATTTTCCTGGTCGAGTTTTGCCACCAAAGATTTGGCCACCCCACCTCCGCGCTAGGGGCGTGAGCCAGCATGAGCCTGGGGATTAAGCGGCATGGAACCTCCCATCGTGCCCTTTGATAAATCATTTCGAGGTGGAAACCAAAATTGAAATCACCACCGGCAGAAATTCTCGATGGCATTGTGAACATGCATCTATTTTCCCGGAAAATTCAAGCACCAAACGCTAAACGAAAATACCTCGCACATGACTCACTGCCACACAAAAAAATTGGAATGGATTCGTTGGATCCTGCTTATGTTTCAAAAAAAGGTTGTCTTTTCCAAGACACAACAGTCGCAACATGTTCCCTTGGGTTCCTCACTGGAGGAGCTGTAAACCTGGCCGCCGAAGGTGGGGGAACATTGGTCGGATCTTTTTCCCGGATGCCAGGATGCCCAGTGGAAAGTGAAGGATTATGTCGGGAAGGTGGAAAAATGTACTACATAATCCTCGTGACTCGTACTGAACGCATCACCTTGCCACTCTCCGACACTTTTTTAGAAGGGGGTTTTCCAGGTCCAGGTTGAAAAAACCGAGTCATCTATTGCATGGAAATTTGAGGGTAGCCACACATCCATGGAAAATATAAATAAGGCCTTACTTCCTCAGTGAGATTGGTGGCATTCGGGGGTACGTACCTAAATTCCCATGACATGGTTCCCCAGTTGTTTATTGTTGAAACCTGCTGATGGAAGCAATCCTGCACCACCTGGGATGCATAGAACCCTGTAAATCATGGGATAAACTGCCAACCTCAACTGGCTCGCTGGATTTCTGAACCATCAACAGTATCACCAACCAAAAAAACACATCCGAGCTTATGTGCATATAAACCCCCACTATTGGCTTGATGAGTTTATCCCCTATTACCCTCCAGGGAACTAACATATCCCCCCAAAATGGCATTTTGAAGATGATTTTCCTTTTCCCCAGGTGGGATATGTTAGTTCCCTGGAGGGTATATATGGAAAACAGTGAGCATCTCCAGTATGTTTGAAAGTCATGCGCTGCAAGGCTGCTTTCCTTTTCAACCAGAGACACCTCCCCAGCCTCAGATCTGAGTCAAACCCATATGCCCCATGGGACTGGAATTTTTTACCTACATTTGGCCCTACAATTTAATGGTAAATGTAGAAACAAATATGTCCATACCTGCAGCATCTGGGGAAAAAAGAATATCTAGAAAGTCAAAACCTGATTTTTCAGTTTCCCTTTCTGTTTGGAACATTTTGGGTCCAGTTAGCTGATATATTAGCAACTGGGACTTCATGTCGGTATATAAATATGACATGGATCTGATGGGCACATGTTTGGGTAAATGTAATAGCTATTGCATAAAATGACCTTCCTTTTCCCCAGCCTGCGGTCCAAAACCACATCCCAGTCCCATCTCGGTTGAAGGTATGATTTCGGCGAACGGCCACCGACTGTAGAAGGTAGTGCAAGACTATTTCCCTAAGAATCCAAACCCTTTGCTAGGGTGGGATTAAGGGTTCCAATCCCATCCCCAGGATATCTCAGGATGGTCCTGGATTCTTAGGGTTTACAGTCCTTATGCGTTGTGGCACACTGACAAACTGAGTAACAAACAAACAAACTGGGAGATTTGGCTGCAGAATTTGCATCTACAAAAACACGACTTTAAGAGATTTCCCTCATTTTTTTCTCCATGCGTTTTTGTTTTTTGTACATTCAAGAAATTCACAAAAAAAAACCTGCTAAAAAAATGCCGCAATTCTCGAGCTTCCCAACTCATTTCAGTGGCCCTTGTTGCTTTCACTTCGTTGAGCTGCCTTTGGCCTTAGGCAGAAGGCTGGGTTCAGCTACCAGCCCTGAAATACGGAGGGTACCAACTCCTAAACCATACCCCTGAAAACCAATGGATACCCAAAATGATGGTCTTTGGAAATGATGGCTCCTTTTAAATATGGCCATTCTAGCTGGTATCTAAGTTAAATTTATGCGGGGGTAAAATGACACAACAAAAATCATGTCATCCATGTAGAAGAGATTTATGTCACGAAAAGCACAAGTCCAATAGAAAAATGACATTTAAATATCTTAGGGAGGTGGGTAGAAGCCAGCAAAATATATAACTCTTCTCAGATGCTTATCGCCGTATCGCCATTCTCCAATGTGTTTAGGGCACCTTTACAAGGATTCCCCTAAGAAAGAATCTTTTCATATATCATTATGTAGCATATGTATCTTTATCTATACATATCGAGATATCAGCATAATAAGCATACATATACATCTAGGTGAATGAGAATCTTTCACCAACGTGAGTTTTCTTGACATAAGGGAGAGGGGTCCTGTTCCTTTCCACTAATTTACTTGCCCATGTATACATGTATATATATATATATATATAAATGTGTCAGACATACATGTATATCAACATATCATACAAATGTATACTGTAAATAAGGTACACATGTGTGTGATATCTGCTCTTAGAGTCTCAAACAGTTTTTTCTGGTCTTTTAAGCTTGCCATAACGATGATTCGGCTTTGCTGCAACTCAGCCTTGAAAGCGCCCTCAAGGATCTCATTGGGGTGGTGATACAAGGTGGGCCCCGGATCCATTGGTAAATGGGATTATAACCTCTATAATAATGTAGGCCCCATAATTCCACTTAAAACTGGATCCGGGGCACACCAAACGTACCTTTCATTAAGACAGGAATCTTCAACTTGCAACTTGAAACCCATCAAGCCGGCTACTGTATAAATAAGAAAATAGATAAATAATAAATAAGTAAATACATGAATAAAGGATTAGAAGTTGTTCTCCCCCAGAAAACTAACATGACAATGCACAATCACCATGTTTAATAAGGGATACATCTTCAAATGGTTGTTTTTTCCATGATCATGTTAGTTTTCGGGGGAGTAATTTCTGCCTCAAAAATTGCGAAAGGGAATTATCTTACAATATAGTTTTGTTGTGTATACATATTTTCCGACTACATACTGCTTTAAAAAAAACAGTGAGAAGCTAGATGGTGGGTACCTGTAAAATTTAAATGTGTAAAATTGAAAAACACAAGCAAATTCTACCCTATTGGATTTTTGGTGCATCATAGCTCAAGTACATCGTAATGATTTTTCGGGACATGTGCTTCCCTCCGCTTCAGTCTTTGCGTTCGGCCGTCCCCTTTACCACCAGAAAAATCGATAATGATTTCTACCTGTGCTCGTCATGTTCTTATATGTTCTTTCCTGACAGCTGTGGCACCGCACAAATCTTCAAAAGTGCAGGGTAGAATTGGAATAAATGACTCGCAGCACCTCGAGACGATCATCCGGTCGCTGCAGAGGTGCCTTTCAAACCCTCCCTTTTTTGGAAAACCTTCACGTCAAGTAGGTAGGGTCAAAGATAGGTGGCCCTATCATTTATATATATATACATGCATATAAGGAAAAAATGTTTAATAAACTTTATGATCATTAAATAATACATATTCTAAGTGAATCATCATTCACTGAACATATTTAAAGTTGGGAGTAAAAAAAGAATGGAATCATTTCTTCCTTGTTGGATCCTTTTCAAGTTCGAAACCCCTTTGTTTGTTGTCACATTTTTCTGCAATCTACCCATGTTTACAATATATGCTTACCCCATTCTTGTTGCTCGGCTTTGTACGCAGTCAAATGTCATTGAATGAGACTTGAAGGTACCATGTTTGCCGAGTGATTGAATGACTTATACTGAACACATAGTCACATATTCTATAAGCCATAGGATCCATGGGACTGGTATATTTACCTACATGAATGGTTGATTTTTTATGGTAAATGTAGGGAAATACTACCAGTCACATGGATCCTATGGGTAAGCCCGCATCACGTTTGCTTACATTACCATGACCCTTTATCAACATGTGGCCCTCTTCTTGGCTAGAACACTGTTTTGACAAAGAGGTTATCGGTTCTCGTGAAGCTGAGCTATCGTTATGGTTATTGTTTTGGTGGGTTGAATTTGCCAAACATAACTTCTCCGAGGATGGCATGCAAAAGAAGAGCTCTGGTCATCAAAATCACAAGTTTTCATGCACTTGAAAGGCATTGTTTTTTGGGCCCCCAATTGCTTTTAACACAGTTCTCTGTGTGTTCTTAAACATTTTCGACCCCTCCTTACTAAATTGATCTTCGCATATTTTGACCGTGGCTCATATATGTATTGACCCAACATCAGAACAGAACAAATTTACACACTTTGTTCAGTCAATATCTATTATGCATTATTTCGGGAAAAATATACAAATATACATTGAGATACCTATGCGCCCCAAAGCCACCAAAACAGCTTAGGTCTGCACCACCCGAGCAGTGCAAAGCACAATACCTCGGGAGGAGAATCTCCACTCCATGAAATACTGGTTGTTTAATAGGGATCCTTATAATTGTTGTTTATTATCATCCCCATATAAATGGATAGCATAATCCCCTATATAACCCAACCAACCAGGGGCCCTTTTTTCATTGCTGAACTACATTTGTTACCAACCTATAGATGTGACACTGGCACCTTGACGTTCTTGTTGAAGATCATGTTGGTACTTTGCTTACGGAAAAATTTGCCAGCATTGTTTTCAGTTTTCAGTCAACACTTGTGATTATCGGCTCATTTAAGGGCATGCCTACCGATGTTTCTGCAAGTCAGTAGTATATCTACCACGGGTTCTGCTGGGTGATTCAACTACTATTTACCGTTCCACACAAATTTTACAGTGATAGATTCCGACCTGTCCCTTTCCTCTAATCCTGGAGTCTTTTATCATGACGACTCAACATCAACCAGGTAACCATCAAAAGAACATGTGTCGATTAAAAAACAGTTTCAAACATAACATTTCCCTATAGATCAAAACCCGCCCTGCGGGTGTAGATATGGATGTATATATATATATATGTATGTATGTACAATTGATATTTCTTTATAATTAGTAGACCCAGCATCCCGCCGCTTTGAGCATCCACACTCCAATAAGATGTCCATGGCCCACTCTGCAGGTGGTCCCTGGGAAATTCCAGAAAACTCAGTCGCTAGTGGTACTGAACCTTATAAGGCTATTTTGGGGGCTGGATTTTCCCTTGCATAGCCCTTACATACTGCTTATATATAGGTGAGGATTCCTCCATTTTGAGGTACCTGAAATGCTTGGTGATAGATTGAATGGGTCCCCTCCAGAAAACTAACATGGCACAAGGAAACTCATCTGCCAACCACTGATTTTCAGTGGCTTTTGCTGTTAGTTTCAGGGAAGATATATTCATTCACCCTTACTTTTCCGACAAATGTACTAATATAAATTGTTTTGTAAAAGTAAAAATATAGTACAGTAATCATATATGTATACTGTATATATATATAATACATAAACCATGTCAGAATCGTATTTTTTGTTGCTGCTTTGTGGTTGAAACAAAATATCTAACATTTCTTGACCTTCTACAAGCAACGACAACTCTACTACAACTCCCAACTTCATACGTCGAAATCCGCGAAACCTTTGTGGAATGTACCAGTAAGATACTGTTGATGGAAGAAATCCCAAACAACCACCTGGGACGTATTTAAAAAACTGTAAAGAATGACATGAACTACCTGGACCTTACATCAAGTGGTTGGCCGGATTTCTGAACCATCAACAGTATGTTGGGTTGTCCCGCTTGCCAGTAAGCCTGTTACATGATGTTAAACGAAGGCTTTAGCTCAGGAACCCCGAACCTAAAGATGTAATGTCATCCTGGTGGTCACTATTGCGGGGCCCAGGGGACAAGCCAGTTGCTATCTCAATGAAAATTCCACCAATGGTAATGGTACTGGTCATATAAAGAAATCCTACACCAGTAAATAGGCACACACCCCAAGTTTAACATAGCCCAAGAAAATGACCTTCCCAAAGGGAAAGTACTCTTCCAACCATCATTCTTCAGGGGCTACGTTAATTTTTCGGGGGGTGTAGCAACAAACTCACACCAGTAGGGGTTATTTACAGCCAGATTTCTGGAAATCAAAACTTACCAGGACCGCTTCGTTGACTTTCAATGACGAAAATTCTATGATACTGTTGATGGAAGAAATCCTGCACCACCTGGGATGTCTAAAGCTCTGTAAATAATGTGATAAACTACCTATCAACTGGTGCAGGATTTCTTCCATCAACCGTATCTTGACCATTTTCATCTCAAGTTTATCCCTTTTAATGGCCTGTGAGAAATGTCTGTCCAAGGACACTTTTGCTGTCCAAGACACATTCATGTTGACTTGTTGCTCCAGCAAAGTAGGAAAGAAAGGCAGCAAAGGAGCTGCCTTTAAACTGAATGTGAAGAAACATGTCCCAGCAACGGAAACGGCTGAAGAAATCCCAAGGAAAGAAATATATGCATAAATAAATATATATATATATATATATGTATATACATGTAAATACACATATATCAAATATATGTGCATATATGATTGATGAATATAGTTTCCATACATATTATTATATATATAATTGATGGACATATTTATACATAAATATACCAGCAATAGATTCACATGGTTCAGAAACTGCTTCAAGAAGCTCTGGGGATGGATGGTGATTTGCGTTTTTTTTCAAGTGCCAGCTCCCAAGTGGGCTAGAAGTACACTCCCTGCAACAGCTAAAGCCCCCTCCAAATTGGCCCCAAAAAGGAAATTCCAACCATCCATTTTCAGTGGCTTTTGCTGTTACTTTCAGAGAGGAAAGAAGTCACCATCCCATCTGGTTATCTCTGATTGCATCACTACGCCCCGCCATCTTATACCCAAACTTCCATAATTTTGGCGCTACCCTAAGAATCAGCTAGGACCCTCGAAAAAGAGGGGTTTGGATGTCTTTTCAGCAGGGGTCTGGAATCTTCAGTCCCCACCAGTGACTTGAGATCCCATGATTCTTAGGGTAATACCCTTCCTGAAACTAACATACTTGTATCCCCTGAAAATTGATGGTTGGAAGACTACTTTCCTCTTAGGATGGCCTATTTTCAGGGCTTATGTTAGTTTCAGGGAGGGTGTTGTTTTGTTGTTTCTCCACCTGCTGTATGTCCACAGTTCGTAGCACGCCCAAGAATAGGACCTCTGCTATCGCAGGGTTGGACCGGGTTGGGAGACGACAAAAACAGTAAACGCCAATATTAAGGGATTCAATCAATTTGTCAACCTTTATGGAAGGTCGCTTTTGAAGGAGAAACCTTTGACTAAACCATCATGAAACATGTTGAAGTCCGTGAAGTTGATTGATCAAATCAAAGAATATACCCCCTGGAAGTTTAACATAGCCCCTGAAAAATGATGGTTGGAAGACTACTTTCCCATTGAAAAGGTAACTTTTCAGGGGCTATGTTAAACTTCGGGAGGGTAAGAATCTGCTTTTTGCCCTTTGTCCCAGAAATCAACTGGCCAATGACCAGTGCTCAACCCCAATCACTTGCTCACTTGCTCATCATTTCAAATTTGATCTAGCCATTTCTTGCTCATTCACTAAGCACCAGTCAATTTCAGTCCCACATTTTCGGGGGGTCCCAGTTTCATGTTGTTTCTTTTTGTCAATCGTCCACCCAAAAATACCACAAAGAGCCCTCGCACAAACAATACACAAAAAGAAACATCAACAAACATGAGAATTTGAAGGTGGTTTGCTTTCGCAGAACTTGGTGGGATTGCCCAGTTCATCTTTTGTGGTTTGATTGGAGAAAGATCCCAGATTATCCCCCCCTAAGTGGTCAAACACCCACGTCCAAAAGTAATCCTGAAGGGAAGTATGTGAGAAGCTTGGGGGAAAAGGATTTGTTTGCCTTGGAGAATTCCTAGCACGATATAGTACTGAAATAAAGGTAACCTGACCCCTGGACATCCAAATGTCGAAACTGAGAAGAAAAACTACATCCCTACCCGAGAATCAAGACCAAAAGACATCCTAAAACTACGCTAACATATCATCCTCCGGGAATATCTGTTGGTAGCACTTCCATCCAGTGATCACCTGTGATCTATAGAAACATGCAACACTAACGTATGATAATTCCTAAAAGGGGCAGGATAAGGTATATGACATACTCAATTTTTGCGATGACATTGTGTGACAGAAATTCACGCAGTCAAAACAGTTTAATTGGAAATATCAAGCCTAAAACGTACCCAAATGCTCCATGTAGGGAGTATTTAACTACATTTCCCCTTGAATGTGGCCATTTTGACCTGATGTAGGAAATCATCCATACATTCGGCATCTGGGATAAAGCTGTTGGCATATAACGTTAAGAAAAAACTGTGCCAAACTTGACTGCATTTCTCACTCCCTGATCATGAGGCTGAGGGCCAAGCCCCTATTTTCTTACGGTTGGAAGACTATCTTGTTTCTTCTTGGGTCTTTTGTTTTTAGAACCCTCCGGTCCCTAAAATCAACAGCTGAAGCCCTTGAACATAGGCCTTCCCAAAAGAAAATTACATCTGCCAACCATGGATTTTCAGAGGCTATGTTAGTTTCGGGGAAGGTATATGTTAGTTGTTTACCTCGATTTATGGGACTTCCAAGAAACGTATAGACCACGATACAGTACTTGCATCTTCTCAAGCCGACATGAGCATACACGTATCCGCTACAGCTAACATCCGCAGTTGTAAGTTCACATATTCCAGAATCTTGTTAGCCAATTGTCATATACTCTTTCAAATATATGATATGCTTCAAACAACCCAAAAATGTCCCACATAAATCATGTTTTTTTAATCATGTTTGTACCGTGATTTTTCACATCCATCGAATCGGTCCATCGCCAAGGGACACTTCCTGAATCGAAGAGGCTTCCACTGGCACTTCCTGAATCACCTAATGCACCTGCCGATTGAAACGGGGCAAAATTGGATTGGGCCAATCATACTGGGGACGGTCATTATTTTCATACAAAGACTTGGATGGCTTGCTAAGTGGCCATTCCCCGTACAAATCCAAGGGGTGATTCACATCGGAGCTCATTGACAGTCCGAATTTCGCTTCATAATAGAGGATAAACTCATCAACCCCAATAGTGGGGGTTTAAATACACATTATAAGGATGTTTTTCAAGTTGGTGATACTGTTGATGGAAGAAATCTGGCGTTCACCAGTTGAGGTTGGTAGTTTTTCCCGGTATTTACCAGGTTTTATACATTCCAAGTGGTGCAGGATTTCTTCCATCAACAATACTTTCGGTCCGTTCATCTCCTTTTGACAAAGCTTCGACAAGCATCCGAAATCTCTACTACCAACATGTCTGGAGAAATACGGCGAGATGATCTAAAATTCCAGATACTTGAAATTTCTGGACATATAAGACACGGCAAAACAAAAGGAGCTACCATCTATCACCGGAAATGGCTATCACCGGAAATCTTCCAATCTTAGTTCAAGAAGAAATGCATGCAGACTGCTAAACATGTTCCATCCTTGGTGACCCCCATGTAGTCTCAACATCCCAAATGAATCAACTCAAAAAGGGCAAATGCGCAAAGCCAATCATTCGAAAACCATAAAATCCATATACCCATAGGATCCATGTATGGTATATTTACCTACATTTGGTTGATTTGTATGGTAAATGTAGGTAAATATACCATACATGACCCATCCTATGGGTATGGTGAACTGTGATTTTCCACTGATTTTCCCCAAAAAAAACGTACCATTCCCTTCTCCTGGGAGTCATGTTTCCATGTTTCTCATCCCCGAAATCACTGGTTGGTGGTTGAACCAACCCATCAGAAAAATATGGGTTGAACATACTTGGATGTCCCAGGAAGTTAGGATCAATGGTTAGTAAGTGGGTTATAACCTACCTTTGAATGGGATATATTGGGGTTACAACCCACTTACTAACCATTTACTAACTTCCTGGGACATCCAAGTAGAAAATGTTTGAAACCACTACCTAATTTGAAACCACCACCTAGTGATGTTATGTGATGTTCCGATTTTTCGATTCCGTTTTGGGTGAATTTCAGAATGATTTTACCCTCCCGGTAAACTAACATACAGTAGCAAATTGAAAATCCACGAGTTTCCACCTTTCGCCCTCCGGTTTTTTTGCTTCATTTCAACTGTCGCAATTCGCCCCTCATTTGCTCC
>OMLO01000338.1_pt1 | contig 29107 bp, 20 predicted proteins | sample 1674811 | NCBI WGS metagenome assembly OMLO01 (sample SAMN06265003, study PRJEB25207) | coral metagenome | isolation source: Coral host | place: Mexico:La Bocana,Puerto Morelos, Mexico | collected 2008-11-13
ATTACATGACAAATATTCAGTGGACAAAGTTTGAACAAAAATCTATTGTCACTTTTATTTCAGAGGAATTACCTTAATATGGCGTCAGAAGAGAATTTTTTCAATTTATCTGGGATTAATCACTTGGGAGAAGATTTCCCCGATGTATCTGCCCGGCGAAATTATTATAATTCTAGCGTTGAAGAGTCCATCGAGGAAGAGGTGGACATTACGGCCGAGGCTGAGGTGAGCAGTGTGCATGAAGAGGTAGATTTTCTTTGATTTCGTTCCGTCTTGATGTCGTGTAAAGGACTAAAGAATGCTGTTATTTTTTAAAATCCAGGTGGAAATGATTGAAAGGACAACCTGTTCTTGTAAGGGTCAATGTGCATTGAAAAGGGGAAGAGGCGCTTGTTCGTGTCGAAAGGAAGATTTGAGGTGTCTTGCCTTGTGCAAATGTGACAAATCAAAATGTAAAAACAAGGTATGTAGTTGAGCTTACATGTGCAGGTTTTATTGTCGAATTTTGTTATCGGAGTAACCTCTTCGATTTTTTATCAGGATTCTTTATCAGAGGGGAACCAAAGAGGCCCAGAAGTAACTCCCACTCCTGATGGTGCAGTAGCTTTTGCGGCCAGTGTTGAACAATCTCGACAAGAGATATTTGTGAGTCAATGCGGTTTTTGTGTTGTCCAACCCTTGAGATTCTGATGGTCTTTCATTATTACTGTAATTACTCCATCTGTTTTCCGTTTTACGCGGTTTATCTCATGTACCCTATTTTAATCTTCCAATTAAGTTTATCGTATCGTATCCAAACAAATATAACTGATATATACTTTTCTTCTTCTTGTTTATGGATTGTTTCCCTTTTGTTTTTGTGAATAGGAATTTGTGGAGTCTTTAGATCACGAGAAATTAGTTGAACTACTATGCAAGCTTCTCAGCATGGGAAGAGGAAGTCTTGATTTTGCAAGAAAGGCAGTAGCACCTGGAGCCCCTGATCACCCATCTCCACCAGGAGGACAGCCTCCCTGGTGCCAATGCCATATTTGCAGGCCAATGGAGACAGAGCAAGAGAATGTTTGTTGTAAGAAACGAACCTGTATAACATCATACACCTCATTTAACAATATCTGTCTAGATCGTGATATACTAGAAGTATGCATTAAAGCAAGGTGTGATATTAGAGCCGACGAGTTCAATTTTACAATGGAGAGCTTTCGCAAGGCTGCATATCGACAGTATGCACTTTGGACATATGGCAAACTTGGGCGAGGCAACAGAAGAGTCATTCCTGCATGTGTGGTGCGCATGATTCGACAAAGTTACCCAGCACCAGATAATAGATACATGGGCTTCAGGAGTAGCTAATAAATATTTACAGTATTGTACCCAGTCTTTTAGCCAGGATTTAAAAAGTTGGAGACTTTGTCTCCATGGAGGGCCTGAGGAACATGGAAGGTGTTTTTCTGGAGTAATGAGTGCAAAGTTATCTAAAGATTTCTAAATTTGCTTAACAAACCCTCTGTATACAGTCATTGACATTAATTTTCTCTGAAAAGTGGCCATCCATAGGACTACTGGACTCCCACCTGGCTAAAAGCCTGATTGTACCAATCATGGTAGCAGCACTGTTTATCCCAAGAAACGTTATGCAAATAATGACTATAAGTTTTTTTCTAAGTCGGTCATTACTTGAAGATGTTTTTTCTCGACACACCAATCAATGTTTGTAAAGCTTTGGGTAAAGTGATAAGGAAAATATCCAGAAAATTTAGTATTAATTGAAAGCCAGGGGAAGAAAGTTGGTTGGTCTGATAACACTGAGCCGCCATTTTGAATTTGTCGCCTCTCAAATTTTTATTAAAACTGGAAATTTCTAAAATCAGTGAATACCTGCCTATCGAGAATAAAAAGCAGCCATTTACCTCCATGGGACGAAGAGGATAAGTGAGTGAGTGCTAACCGAAAAGAATGGTGCCTAAAACCGGGAAAAAGTTTGTAGAGGTTTTACTGACGTGAACATATATGGGTTATTGACCAAGCGTGAGGCCAAGATGGCAGGATTTTGGCCTAGTTCTTTTTTTGCGTGTTTATGGATCGAGGCGAAGTTGAGGTCCATAAACACGCAAAAAAAACGAGGCCAATATCCAGCCATTTTGACCGAACAAGCTTGGTCAATAAAGGATTTATTATACGGGATGATAAATGTTCCTTGCAGGACATAACCCGTATCCCGAGCGGGCAAGATAGCTCCATCGATTGACATGATTTACGGTCGTTTCGCCCGATGTCCTGTTCGCCCGGAGTCGTTTCACCCAGACCCAGAGTTGATTCGCCCGGAGTCTGAAGTCGATTCGCCTGATATAAATTATGCCCTGTATTTCAGTAAGGGAGCTTTCTTAACAGACTGTAATCAGACTCGCGATGTTTTGTGCCGGTTGATGGATCAATCGATGAGATCGATGAGTCATCACTTTTAAGCCACCATCTTGATTCATCCACAAGCAACGAGCTTTGTTTTATACATTGATCAACGGAATTTGTTTGACAACAAGCTTTGTTGCAACTCAATCATCTATCCATCCATCGATCAGAAAAAAATCTTGAACTTGACTTGATTCTTGTGATTCTCAGATATTTCTAAGAGAAAAGACTTATTCTCAACTCTTGGGTGAAACGACTTCATACTCCGGGCGAAACGACTTCAGACTCTGGGTGAATTGACTCTGGGTCCGGGCGAAACAACTCTGGGGCGAACAGGACATCGGGCAAAACGACCTGCTTCCGTTCCATCTTGCCCGCTCGGGTAGCCAATCACAGTGCAAGATTCCCTTCATCATAAGGCGAAATATTGGGCATGGCTGATGTGAAGAAAACATCCGATAAGCAAGAGAGTTTGTTTGCGTAAGAATTATTAACACTAAAGAAATATAGTTCAATGTGCTATACCTAATATTTGCTATAATAAGTTATGGTGCACACATTTCATTGAGACCTTACAATGTTTTTTTTATTATTAGAAACTCTCTGGTTGGCACATTAATAACAACGTATGATATATTTTTGATATGATATGTATGATATCTAGATGTGCATTTTTTGGTAAAATCCCTAGTAAATTTGTAGTGATTTTCTTAAGTGATTTGTATGTTTTTTTCTCCTAGTCTCTGGCTTTCAGTTCCATTCAGAAAAACCAAACAAGATACCTGGAATATCAATAACACTAATACTGTCAGAATGGTAAGTCCTTCTTTAGCTAGATTGTCTATATTTGAGATAATCTGCAATAGTGCATTGTACTATCTAGGTAGATATAGCTTTATGTCTTATAAAGTATGTTGACTACTCCATGCAACCTACATATTCCATAACATAAGTCTTAATGTCCTCCCATAGGTGGGGGCGGGGGGGGGACTCTTGTGTGAAAAAGTTGAGGATGCTTATCACCTTAGAGGTGTAAATCAGAGAGTTTAGTTCTCACTTAAAGTGTTCGGGATGAAACACCACTAATTCAGCTGTTAAGGAATCTTTTAGGGCTGCACTAAAAGACATAATTTAAAAAATGCTGTCTGCCCATTTTCAAGTGCCGTAGCCACATTGGCCTCTGTAGAGGTTTAATTTAAATTCTCCAACAAGCAGCCCCCAGCACTCTCATATGGGAGTCCCCATAGGTTGTTCTCACACAAAGAAAGCAAAACACCTAATAAGAGGGAAATAAATGTATCTTACACTTATTGAAAATAATGGCAACTTATCAAATGTGGATACAGGCTCTTGAATCATAAAGGGCATATAACAGAAGTATTTCTTCCAACTGGCTGGTGGCATGTGGAGAAACTCAATTCTTGCCCCAGTTTTCTATCTTTTCTCCTTCAATTGCCACATCAGTTTGTAGAGAAAGGCAAAAAGCAAGCCTGATTGTTGGTTGGTTGATTTGACTGCTTATGGGGTTTTGTCAAAACACACAACATAATCAATATTAATAGCAGTGCCTCTTAAGCTTGAGTGGTGCTTGAGTATGGTTCAAGTCATTTGTAAAAAAGGCCCTAGACTCTAGCTGGGGATATGTGGAGCAAATCCAGTTATGCACCTGCGCACTGTATGTTGTAAATATCTCCCTCTTTAAGGGCAAAAAGATCAAAATGCAGCTCTTTGCAAAACATGGCAAGTTCCTGCATTGTTTAACTCCTGAGTGGTGTTCAGGTAGCACTACCAGTTGACAGAAGTTGTTTGTGAAAAATGTCAAGCCAAAAATGTTGTGATCATTCCTTTGCTTCTGGATATTTTGATTGGTGCAGAATATTGGAAAATCCTAGCTCTCATACTGTAACAAGGTTATAACTTCAGCTTTGGTAGTAACATCAACTTGCTCATTGCTTGGTAAATGGGAAAGGTTTTGAACTTGTTTGCTCTACAGTTGTACATGTAGATGTTGGTTATGTGAACGCAGAGATCACCACTAAAATTGTTTCATATTTTTCAACTTTTATTTTATTGTCTTGTAGTGACCAGCACTTAGTTTATATAGTCAATAACCAGCTTGACTTAACTTTGTTTGTAATATTCTCTGACATTTGAAAAAATTATTCTCCTTGATAAACAGTTGTAAAATCTATAAATGTTTATACAATTGGGTTTTACCCATATGTGAGTACATGTAAATATTAAAAAAAGCTATATGCATTTTTGTAAATTGATTTCTATGTTGAAAAAAATTATGTATAGTAATTATTATATCTACTTTACCAAGGAGAACAATTTGACAAAACATAACATCTTTACACAAAATATCTTAGATTAATTGTATACAGAAACCAGCTGTATCTTTGTCTGTAAGTTTCATTGTATGAAAAATAGGTCCCTTTGGATCCTACTGGGACACTCAGTGCCTAAAAACATCTGCACATGAAAATATGTACAATAATAGGACCAGCCTAATTCTTAATATACTCAACTTATAAATACAACCAGCTTTACATGAAGTTCAACAATTAGCACTTTTCAAAACATTAGCACCATTCTTTTAAACAGAAAATGTTGTTTGGGAAACTCATGTTAGCTTGAAACAAATACAGAAACCAGCTGTATTGTAACATTGCGTTTCTTTGTATGAAAATATGTCATTAGGCATCGTTATGGCACTTACAGTACCCTGAAAAAAATCTGTGTAATGAAAATCTGTACACAGGACCAGCCCACTTTTCAATTTCTCCTTAAAGTAATATACACAAATGTTCTTGGAATCACTGAGCATTCAACATATTTTCTTGGAATCACTGAGCATTCAACATATTAAGAGTTGCAATGTCTTTAACAATGTCTTTAACAGTGCCAGCACTGCTGTGTTTGTGGGAGACACTTTAAAAAGAGTTCACTGAGGTCACTGGGACCTGGAGTGGTGATGGTGTTGATTGAGGAGACCGGCACTGAATAGGTGAAACAGTTCCATTAGACTGAGAAGCCAGAGCTTTTCTGGCCTCCTCCTCTTTCTTAGCTTGTTCTCTCAAATGAATCTTCATGTGGCGACGGCGTTCATCAGATCGTGCAAATCGTCGCCCACATGTGTCACAGGCAAATGGCTTTTCTCCAGTGTGAGTACGGATGTGAGTTGTCAGATGGTCTGAGCGCGAAAAGTTCCTCATGCATATACGGCACTGGAATGGTTTCTGTCCCGTGTGGGTTCGCATGTGGCGGGTCAGTTCGTCAGACCTTGAGAACCTCCGTGGACAAGTGTCCACTGGGCAAGCATAAGGCCGCTCACTTGGCGGTGTTCTTGAGCGACCATCAGTGGGGTTGTTACGCTTAGCTTTCAATAAAGAGTTTCCAGCTTTTGCAGGGCGACCTCTCTGAACAGGTTTGCTTGGCATTGTAAGAAAATCAGCTGGTGGTGTTGTGTGCAGGAGCAGTTTGTCCACCATTGCTGTGTGATCAGGAGACATGGTGGTAGGAAATGGAGAAGGGCCACCAAGGATTGGCCACTTCATATTCAATGTAGCTGTAGCTTGCATAAACATTGGCGATGCAGAGCTCACTGGCTGTTGCATGGGTCGTTGGTAGAAGTTGGTCTGTGGTGGCAATTTAGGGAGCCCAGAGATGTTCTGAGTGTTGTTTGAAGTTGTCACTGGTACCTGCTCCTGTGGAAGCTCCTGTGGATTATGATTCTGTACCTTGTTTTGTCCTGAACTTACTTCCTGCGACATGGGAAGCTTTGTGTCCTGAAAGAATGTGCTCCAAGGAGTAGTCCCAGCCTGGCTGATTAACGGAGTAAGAACTGTACGGTCAGGAATCCAGAGATTGTGAGCAGGCGAACTGTAAGGGGAAGCGTGTCCGCTCGGTGGTGGAGTTGATCCAGTCGGTCCCGAAATCACATCATGTAGACTCGGCCCTTTGAAATGGGCTAGGCGCTGCTGGCAGGCTTTGATAGACTGGTTTACTCCTTCTTGCTTTACGTCTGGTACAGTGTAGTCCAGGTCAAGATCTCCTGAAAGAGTGAGAAAGGAAAAATCAGTGTTAGCGAACTAGTGTAAATAAAGGAAATTAGCATAAATTAAACAAAAGCGTTGCGAAGGAAATATTTCTAGGATGTAGTCGATCTTGAAGTAAGAAGAAAATTTCTTACTTTTAGAAACAAAGGACAGACATTTGTATCCAGAGAAACTGGACCGTAAACATTTGTGACTGATAAATTAGAAATCAAGTTACCGAAGACGAATTATTTACACACGTAGTTGCATGAAAAGATTCGAAAAGTTAGCGCGCCCGATGACTGTTTAAAATGTTTGAAAGAAAAAATTGCCCACGATCTTATTCGAAGTAAAAAGTTTATTTTTAAACGCCGACACGGCGGTACGCGTAGGAGGATTCGTTTCCGACCATAACAGACATTGGCAACCGAACGCTAGCTAGCTGTTTGATTTTAACGTCCGTTATTGTTTTAAAACTAAGTACCTGGAACAGAAGTGTCGTGGAAATCAACCGGCTCACCAAAAATGTTGGTTGGTTCATCCATGCCGGAGTGAACGAATGAAAATTCCTCGGCACTGAGTTGAGGGACTTGGCGGGCTAGCTGAGGTGTGAGAAGGCTAGCAGTGTCGAAACCAAAAAGTTGGTCCGTAGCAACTTGAGCAAGGCTGTCCAATGCTTCAGTCATGGTGATCATCATGTTAAATTATAAACACTTGTTTTTCCAAACGATGAAATTATTTGTCTTGTGGTGGTTTTTGTGTCGTTTGAACTGATCAACAGTATAGGTATAAGTCGAGTTATTGGCCAGCAACAACTCGAACTCGGCTTACTTCGGGGTCGTTTGCGTTCCGTCGGAATACCTCCTTCGCTTCGTAGAGCTCGACGATTCTGTGTACGAACCGAGTGGGCGACTCCTTAAATGTAAAATCCATTGTTTCACCGAAATGGTTTGACGTGCCAGAATTTTCCAATTATTCGAGACAGCCAATGAGCTTGGTGCTAATTTTAGCCCTAGTGCGTCAGCGCTTGACGCAGATAGATATTGCGTAAATGCGTATTGTTTATCAATAACCGGTATCGTCAAAGCAGTTTGATCGAAAGTGACTCTCGGCACATCCTTTTTTTCTCTTGACAGTCGGAAATCATGTTTTGTATACTTCGTTGAGAAATTGGGTCGATTCGGAATAAGCGAATTTCGAGTTAAAAGCGAAAAAAAGCGAAAGTTCGGTTTGTAGCGTTACGGAAATGCTGATTGGTAATTTGCATTCACGTCATCGCTTGTCACCCTGGTTTATATTGTACAATTGTTCAATTATTGTTTATTCTATGACGTTCATTCGCTGCTGGGTCCTCGGTCAGTCGGCCGTGACCTGAAAGAATTATCTAGACAGATTCATGCAAATATGAAGAGGGTTTGGTTGCTAACTCTAAATATTGCACAATTCTTGGATGGGGTTATGTTCTCGCATGAGAATTACGGCTTCCTCGAACGTGCCTAATAATTTATTCCTGAAAAGACTTATCGTTAAAAATTCATCACTTATTGTGCGGATATCTTATTCAAAGCAAAATGTAAAGTAAACCACTTAGATTGGAAAGATCTTACTTTTTTAATAAAACATCGCACAACCTGTCGTCCAAAAAAAAACATACACATCTATGTATAGAGATACTTTAAATATAATTTCCTTTTTGGAAAGTCTTACTGTGATGCTTTTTGGAACAGCTCTGACACAAAATACATTTCTTTTCTTTTATTATTATTATGATAATAATATATATTTTTTAAAATATTCTAAATCGGGAAGTCTGCAAAATATTTTTTTGTTAAAAATAAACCGTTTCTAAAAACGGACACCAATTAAAGATGTCGTGGGTGCCCATGACAAAAAAGGAGGATTTGCCGAAGGCTAAATAACAGGAGCAGGTGCATTAGTCTTTTTCTTGGCTTTCATGATAAAAATAGCTGGCGAACGACGTGAGCTGACGTCAAATGCTTGCTCTGAGGATCCCTGTCTCGAGGTAACAGGTGAAAAATACGGATATCATTAACTTTGTACTCATTACTTATTCATAGAATTTGGAAGTAAACGGATGAAGGAGGAACTGATGATATCGAATCACTGAAAAATCTTCTATTTTGTGAATTGGACGGTCACAGCCAATCCAAAAAGACCGTTATGATTGGAATCATTTAACTGCAAACCTGATGCGTTCGTGAAGCTCAACACTATAATGTCGATCCAGAACGTGCCACTTTTGGCACCTAAATGAGATTGAAAACTCTATTTGCATTGCAAATCCTCAAACGATCTCGAAGGTTTTTTTCCATTTTAGTGTTATCTGTTTTTTTTTTGAGATCCGCCGCACTTGGGGTTGCTTATCAACGACTTTATCGAAAGGAACCATCAAACCGATTTGAAACCGAAATTCTTAAACGAATTTTTATCGAAGCCGAAGTCGTTAGTAACGTCTTTCCCCGTATTTCAAAGGTGAAGCAGAATGGTTCGATATATTCTTGTTATCGTAATAGTTTCAATATACGAAGCACTCGGGTGTTTCCTCTCGTTTTCTTCCATGCTGATGACAAATATGATTCGAGAGTAGTGTTATCAGTTTGCTGTACTATTCTTGGTGTACTCCGGAACCATTGCCGTTCCTCTGTACGTCAAAAGCGTTAAAAAGGCAGAATATTCTTAGTATGAAACAGAAAAAGCTCAGTAATTACACGTCAAAAAGTTTAACGTTCATATCGATCATTAATTTTCGCTTCCGAGTGAGAATAATATATTTTTTTCACTGTCGTGTCGGTAAAGACGTGGTGGTATAGGAAATAAATCCTGTGTGATTTTCTTTATTCTTAATAGCTATATTCTTGACAGTATCCTAAAATTAAGAAGAAACTTAATCTTCGTCACTTTTGCAACATTGTCAAGTCAGAAGAATAAAGATTTCTGGTGCCCTTTTTGTTTTCAGTTGTTAACAGACTCCTGAACTCCTTCGCATTCGATATTCTTTGTACCTTGTTCCTTCGGTAACTTGTATTCATCCTACTTATTTTCATAGTTCAGGTTTTAAATGTTATTTAAAAAATTACCAAACGCGCAAAAATCCCAGGATTCAGTTCGGGCAGGAGACCAGCTGCTCTGTTTTTTCGTAAACCTACTAAGAAGTTGCTTCAAACAATCTTTTAGATTACTTTTTCGTTCCATTATTTTCTGCACGTTAACTGTAAATTTCAAAAGCACAAAAATGAACCAAAACTGAACTCCATTCGAAATTAAAGACCTATAGAAAGATCATCTGTTTCAGGCAAGGAAAATACAGGTGAGGAAAGAAATCAAGTGTAAGGTAGTTTTTCTTTCTTCTTTTTCGGTAGTTCACCTACAGTCTAAAAGAAAAAGAGGGGAAATATAAATAGTTAAGCTCTCAGATGATTGCGGCATGGTGGGATACTAGAGGCAGTTACCAATGTTAATGATACTCTTGTACTGAAGATACGTAAAACCCAAGGTCGGAATCTGTTCCGGAATTTACGCGTGAATTGCTCCCTGAATTGCGCGCGTGCCTGAAAATCTTCCATGCGTGTCCAGAATGTTCGAGACGACTAGCCGAAGTAGTACGTGAATGTTATGATATGGCGCAATGACAACGCTGATGGCACGCGCGACTGACTACACATGACCTTTGTTCGACACGTCTGGACACACCCATCTACGTGTGTATTCCGAAAGTCACGCAGGTTTCATAAGTGTCTATTTACGTTTTACAGTCTTTAATATTGATCTCCGTCTCAGCGCGAACACAGCAATCAAGAGGTGAATTTAAGAACGGTTACACAGGTTTTAAGCCTCTGTTAAGGCATCGATATTCACGGTTCCACGCATAGCAACTCAGGCCCAGTGTTTGGGTATGTTTATAGTCGACTGACGGTTTATCACTGTGTCTTAGACCCAGTTAAGTCCTTGTTTGCATTGTGATGAAATTTCATTCGGTATGACGTGATATTGCTGTGTTTTTTAAATGTCTATTTGCAATACTCGTTGCATTCGTTTCCTTGGATAAATATTTACTTAATCCAGTTGCGAAAGACGCGAAGTTAGTGAGAAGATTCCTGCCTGGTTAAAGTCAGGTGACGAAAATTATGTTTGTCTGAATAATAAATGAATGTGGGTTCCCTTGTGACTAAAAGAATTTTAAAAACTTGTTTCAGCCGAAGAACTTTCCATGCCATTAGGCTTCACAAGCTTCCATAACTTTTATTTGAAACTCTGATAATGAGAATATGGTCTCTTGTCATCGAAACGAAACTGAATGTCAGAAACGGAAGTGTTCAGTGATTGTTATCTGTTACACCTGGAGGTGTTTTTAAAACATACTCTAATTTCACGGATAAACAAGCGAGTAGCCATCTTTGCTTCGAAAAGCCGACATACATCATTGGGACGAAATGCATCATGGATACTGCCGAGCATATCTAAGTCTGGCGTTGTGCTTCGTGTCGTGAAAAGAATTGATAAACAACCGAGAGAGAGATGTTGCAGATAAAGTCTCGTTTGACGTTTAGATAAGGCACTTCCAGCATGCATGTGTTAATCTTGTTAAACAATAAACAGGGTTACTTTTCTTCCTACAATACCACCAGAGGGTATAATGCCAAACGGCACATTTGGCAACAAACCAAGAACTATCAGCTACTATTATATTTCCCGTTGCACTTAGAGTCCACTGCTGACAAGGATTCTGCGTGCTTTGAACTTATTTTCAATTCACTCTGATATATTTTCTTCATTTGACCTCAGCGAAACAGGCAGTGCCGTTTGCATGAGTACATTGGACATGAAGTCCGGTTTTTACCGCAAAAACCCTTATCGTGTGGGCCCGACGCTAAGGTTAGCGTGCGTTGCAGCATGACGCCCGCGAGCCCTTCTAATTTTAGTGCTAAATACTGTTTTATAAACGACTCCCTCGCTTATTACACTTCGGCGGAAGTAATATAGCTATTAAATATATCGTTTCGGGGAAGGACATAAATAAAGGGAAACCAAGCAAAACAACAACGAAAACACGCGGGTTTGAGGGCTTTGTCGTCCCTTGCTTTGGCCATTTGCTTTTAAGGGAATTATCACGAGCATTACTCAAAAACATCAAGAAAGAAGTACACTGATACTCTGACGCTTTTAGGTCCTTTTAAATTTAAAGAGGGTGTTATTGTGATTCGCACTTGCACGAATTTTTGATCTCTTACACTTGAACAAGTCGGACAGACTCTTTGAACTCATATCTTGAAAAAAATTTAAGATGGATCAATGTGGTAACCCTTCAAAAATACACTTATCTTTTCCTAGGTGCTTTCAAGAGGTATTTCCTGTATGAGAGAGAAAGTACAAAGCATTCATTTTAACACCGTTTGCACCCAAAGTGCTGGAAAATCTCTTTGATTATGTCTATAGGTATGCTTCACAAAACGTAACTTGCACCCACCACTCAAGATGAGACAAGATCACACAAGATGGCTTGCTTGCAAGTTCTTCAAACTCAAACAGTTCTCCCATTTCATTTTTACATGTGTGTGACAAGGTCTAAAACATTACCAGCTCGTTCCTTTTCACAGTCAAAAGAACAATTGAAAGCATCAGAGAAGCCATTATTTCTCACGAATTTTGAAAAACGTAATTACCAAGTGGGAGAATTCCTCCCTTGCTGAGACACTAAATACTTGACCTTGTAAGCGGCACGGAGGGCTACTGCCATAGAATATCTGTGCAAGATTACGGACCGGAAAACATGGTATTCTGTAATTATTTTTAGCTTTTCTTTTCTTTTTCTTTTTTTTTCAGTTAAAAGCCAGAGACAGTGGTCTTCATAGGCCTGGTTCGGCGAGAAATATAACGAAAATACAGCCAAAAATAACAATAAAAAAACTGATAATCGATACACCAGTTTGAAACTAAGTACCCGTGCTAAATGCATGTTTTCACTGATTAGAAAATTGCTTGAAGTCTTTGAAGCTTTGAAAAATTGCCAAGGATAGGAAGTAACACCAACGCATTAGAAATGCTGTCCTTGTCCTCTCACTATATCATGCACGTGATTCGCAAACTATACGCGACCGACTAAATGATTAGAGAAATGTTTCATAGAGAAATTAATTTTCTTCAGGGAAGAAAATACTTAGCTAAACGGTTAAATTAATTACATTAAAATAAATATTGTGAGTCGATTAACGGAATAAACCAATAAATCTAGGCCTTGTTTAACTAAACACACGAGGTGGAAAGCACGTGGGTGGATCCACTTCAGTAACAAGGAGGGAACAATGGTGGCCATATTATGTGCATTGTGTTAACAAAGGGATACCGCAACCGCCCTTTCTACGATATGAATCTCACAAATTTAACGTCATTGAAGCCTACGATCACGCTATGCTTACTCAGTGATACTACTTAACACGAAAAGAAAATGGATTGCAGACGATTTAAAAGTTAGAACGAAAACTCATCGATAAACTACTGATTTGCACTTGTCTGCTGCTCGGAAACCTGCTATGGTTGAAAGGGAGATGACGGTGCAATAATTTGCAGAATAACGAAACTTATTAGTCTAATATGGCCTCTCACCTGTTCATCTCTCCACCTGTACCCTTCCGGCAATGCTTACATCCGGTTTATTTACAGCTTAGTCTAAACGTCAATCACGTTTTTGTTTTGCCGTGCTTGTGAAACGCGACTGGAAACGAAAACACGTTTGGCACTCGTGTACCTCTCGCCTGCTGAATTCTTTTGCTCTTCGTTTTCGTTAATCCGTTTCTACATCATTTATTTTCTGTTTGTTATACGTCGTCTTAATCCATATTGCGCTGAGTGTTCTTAGATATCGACCTTGCTCAGTAGTACCTATGGACAACATACGGGACCAAAATGTAGCGTAGAAGGATCTCTATATACGCACAAATTGGATGTACGGAGTGCCGGCATGCCGACTCAGACAGTCTATTCGAAGATTCCCTTGGTACCTGATTACGCTGAACCTGAAGGAGCTTCCTTCTGGAAACACAAACATTGAGCTGTAGAGTTTACTTTTGCTCTCAGTGTACTCTTTAAGACCAGGTACAAACTGCATACAACTGACATCACTGTCTGTTGGCATTGGGGTTGGCATTGTTGAGGACTGCAATTTATTTACAATTGAACTGAGCTATTCGTATACACATTCATGGAACTTTGTGTGTCGTGAAAGCATTTTTATATCAGGTAGGACTGAAACGTCGTTTTATGCAGCATCTTGCAGAGACTCCGGATCTACTTTGAGCTAAAAATCAAGATTTTACTTAGTATATAGCAACACACGACTAATGGAACATATGAATGAGTCAATAGCAACCTGAAACTGTATCTGTCTATGTTGTTTGAGGTTGTTTTCGTGGTGTTTTTGCCCACTACATTGCTGTAAATAAGTCAGGAGTTTTGGATAGCAGTAGATTTTGAGAGTTGTAGTGTTCAAAATGTTTCTGATTATTAGGAAATGGAAGCGTGAACCGAGATTTACACGAACTTATTTCAGTTATGTTCCTTCCAGTACTATTTAACCAAGTTGCTTTACTCAGACTATTTTAATAAAACAGCTACTCAACAAGCTTGAAACTTAAAAAGTTTGTCTTCATAGTTAAAAAGAAAAGTGAACTCCTGCTTTATAAGGTATGGATTGGATATGTTGAAAGGGAAATCTGTTTATTGTGTCATGTCTTTAAACTGCCCAGTCTAGAAGGGAAGACCACTGAGTTTTCACCTCTATCATGTAAAGCACTCTAAAAGACTCGCTCGGTTCAATTATTTTCTGTGTCATACATTTTCGAGAATAGCCACTTTATTACTTAATTTGTAATACTATAAAAATGCAAGCGAGCAGACATGAAGACAGTCTTTTCGATTATGTTAACTGGGGTGCCATTTACAGTTCCCTTCACAAGACTAAAAGGGTACATGACTATTTGGTGCCAGCTTATCAGTTTGTTGTTTTTATAGACGTTTGCCAATTCGACTATTTTCTGGGTAGATTTATGCATTGTGACTTAAAGTGTTTTTGCATGAACAAGGCCCTATTACTGGAGTTTGCACTTGAGGTAGATCCTAGAAACGACGTATTCAACTTGTAAATTTGTATCACTTAACCAGGTCAAAGTCTTTCTTCTTTTATCGATGTTTTAATTTGAAATATAATGGGTCGTTATTTTTATGGAACAAGCTTATAATTTCACTAGACAAGAATAACTCTACTTCAAGAAAAGTTTTCTTTTGGCCCGAAAGTCTGCAAGCAAGTCACAAACACTCCTCCACTTGTGAGTGCACAAACAACAGAAATGTCGGATGAATCTTACTTTTCTGAGCCTTTTAAATTTTGTAATAAAGATAAAACTCCAAAAACAACTCAGCAAATTTGCTAAAGGCTGGCTCAGTTATCTGTTGATTTGACGTGTGCAATGTTGAAGTGGATGAATGTTTGCCGAATCAACTTTGCTTACGTTGTAATGGCCTGGCTGCTCGTTCATTCTCCAGAGGGAAACTAACAGCAAACCAAATTGTCGTATTTTTCGACACTTAAACGGAACAGTTTCTCAGTGAAGTCACTGAAAGCCTATATTAATGTTAAGTGCTCTGTGGTTACTTGTGGAAAGCGAGATATTTGAGCGGTGAATTTTCTAATAAATTTTTGTTCAGACCTTTCAAATAACTTGACGCAAACAACTCAGTCACTATTCTTAACTGGTGACAATATTGCGGTGATAAAATTTAGAAGCGCCAAAAAGCAACTATATAAGCCTCAAAGCAGCAGTTAGTATAGGTTTTGGCGTAAAACAGATTTTCTTTGCGACATAAAGAACACAGCCGGACCCCATCTGATTTTTCTCATCATTCCACGCTTGGCTTTGTTGTGATGGCGTCGGTTTAAGCAGCATCGTTCTTAAACTCTGAGTGAAGACTGGTAAAAGAGGATCTAGGACCATGGTTATACCCACTGTTCATTGAGCAGTAACTGCACTTTTTTCCAGGCGGCAAGTGAGGATCTTGCTTCCAGAGCCAAGTGAAATTAGGTGCTTTACATATGTTGTTTGTTTCAACCGGTGAAAGAGAGCATGACATTAGCAACCGGGTGAATACCTCGAGTTGTAGACGTGTACAGTATGGTATTTTCACAAAACGTTGATACGTTCTTCGTTTATTCAGTTTTTGAGAAGCATGTAAGACTGTCGCTCGATACAGAATGAAGTGATAGGTTCCTTTTTCTGTTGCTGTCTTTAAAAACGTTCGAGGAATTGGCTGATTGTTGTCTTAGTTTAGTGAATTTGAATAGAAGGAAAGGGTCTTCAGTCGGCCCTCCTGACCATGCTCCTGGAGTTTAATATTCTTTTGCTGCTAAGGGCCCTTCCCTTTTCTGGATCAAACTATCAAAAACCGTCTCAAGCGGTCTCCTCAGTGCACTTTTTCAAAAGACCTTTTACGATTTGCTTTTGAATACGGAGGAAGTAAATTTAGAGAAGCGGAACCAAAGGGACGTCAATCAATCATGCAGGCAGACGCACTTGTCATGCGAGTAACACAATGATCTTAAGAGCGCCAAGTTGTTTGCTATTTTTCGCCTGGTTATTTTTCTGTTCTTTCAGTTGATGTCCAGAAATGAATTTGTCTGCTATCAAGATAAATAGCCATTGTCATTTACGATGTTTTAGTGTCTAAAAAGTCCCTTTGCTGGAAGCTACTAACAGTAGCTTAAATTTACTGTTCCGGAAAGGATTTTGGTGATTTGTTTTCTTCGCGCATTTCAATACAACTGACAATATTACTAAACGGTGTTCTTGTAACCGCATAAAACTTGTTTTTTCACTAATGCGGACGGAGGTTTCTTTTCAAGGCTGCTAGGATTCCGAGGAGTATTGAGAAAGTTTTTAGGATCAGGTCATAAAACTGAGCTCAATTACACTTTTGTGTGCAGTGGTTAGCGGTGCAAAATACTGAAGTGACTAAGTCTCACCGCAGCTGAGATTCTTTTGTGTCGTGCGATTTGACTCCATTGTATTTCAGTAGAAAGCTGTTGTAACATGTTAACGTATACTGACAAAGTAACGCCGTAAATACGTGATATGATGGGCACGGTTGTGGGAACAGTAACAGCTAGACGAAACAACTATGGTCTGTAATCATGCAGATTGAGATACTAACGGCTGGTGTTTACAAAGTAATGTGCTATAACACGAGTGATGAAACAGCTGCTGGCCGTTACTGCAGCTGATTGAAAACGAACGAGCCATTCGATAAACTCCCTGAGCTTGAAAATCCTCTAATTTAGACTTAAAAATTGTTTCCGTGTGCAGTCGGAGTGAATATAAGATTCCAGCCCGGATAAACATTGTTCCTGTTCGCCCTGCACGTTCAATACAAAATAATGTTTAAAGGGAAATAAACTTTTTTCGAATACTTCCGAGTAAACATTGGAGAAACCAAAACGTTCTGGCCCTGCCGGAAGCATTGAAGACCAGTCTGTAAATTTGTTTGACTCGTTTAGTTAAGAGCTGAACGCGGTGTATAACTATTATATGAGTGACTGTAAATCAGTCTTACAAACCTGTTCCGAGCTGAAAGCTGCGCGTCCTTGTAGAGTGCATATTTTACACAATGGCTCTTGGTAAACGAAGATTAAAAAGATATCAATCTAACGAAGCCACCAAAAAAAAACACCTGTAGAATGCTGCTCTCCTACTAGTCACTCGACCCTAGGCTCGTACAATAGGCCTCGTGGTTTTCAGAGTCGCGTGACCAACTCTCTTGTTACGATCCCGCTTAATTTGTTTTCTGATAGAAATTATCATTATTTTTTTGTGCTAAACTGGAACAACTTTCAATGGCGTGTTAAAGGGGAAAGAGAGTATTTATTTCGTCGAAGCGATCGACTTATAGGGCTGAAGTACCCAGTTTAATATTTCACAATAATGTTGAATGCAATATGTTCGCCATCGAGATCCATATCAGTTCAGTAAATGCAGCGGTTAGCAGTTTGTGTCAACATCGCGCGAGAAAAGCCCTAAATTCAAAGCCGCAATTTCTCATCAGCAATACGCGTGTACCATCAACATTCTTTTGTTGGTACTATTTTTCGTAGCAATGGAGTAAGGTGTTGTTTGTGCGTCCGTTCTTCTGGACTGGTTCTATAATTTTACTCTCCTGCACGCTACCCTCAGTCCCAACAAAAACGTTTGGATGTCTGGTGGGATCACAGTATTGTAAATATTGTAAAAGACTTTCCAAATTGCAAACAGGGAAAATAAATGGTAGCATGAAGCTTAGAGGAGACACCTTTTCCTTCGATCTTTTGGAGCCTAGAAGAATCTTACGGTTAACCTTGCCTCCGTTATCAACCAATTGTTCTCTTTCAGCTGAATTCAAACATTCTAACAAGCTAGAAATAGCTTTTTGAACTTAAAACGTTATATTTTCTGAAGTAATGGCACATTTAGGTTTCCTCTGACGAGAGTTACTTTGGATTTATATGGATGACGTTTTAGTATGTTCAATATTGCAGCACCACTGTTAGCCTTTTGTTTTGTGTGGTTTCTAGTCAAAGAGCTGAATCTTACGTTGTCCGCCTCCAAGCCTCCTAACAAAAGAGCTGATTATGTTGCTTGCCTGCTTTCTATACTTCATGCTACAGATTTTGTAAAGCACTATGTTCGCTCTGATCAAAAAAATCAACCTACACGAGCCCTCACGGGTCGCTGGCGTGGCTCACTGATCGTTTCTGAAACTTTTGCACAGGTTTTTATTTCTTTATCCTCTCTTGCTTTTCAAGTCTTGTTTTTCTTCAGAAAATTATCTTTTAACCCACTCATTTGAGCAAGGAATCAACCAATAGCTTCCTACAAATTTGCCTTCAATCTTTCGCCCTCGTTGCAATATCACTTTCTGTTTTCTGTATATCGTATATTTTCCGCTTTGTTCTTTTTTGTGTCGTCAACCTTCCCGCCTCTGTTTTAGAGAGGAATTTTCGATTATCTGACACCTTTATTCCCTTCTTTTGGTACTGTTGTTCCATATATTTATATAAATTTTTAATTTTTGTCGGGTAATGTTAGTTGCTTTGGTTCTAATAAACTGTCTATGTGTGCGTTGGTTGGTGGCATAGCCGCGGCCAGGGAACAGCTGCGTGGCGATTGTAAATCGTGGGCGCTCTCGAAGTCGACTTGAATTTATTATAAATTCATCAATATGGTATTGGTTTTTTGTAGTTATGCCTTGAATGCAAGTATAACAGGAGTTGAAAGACTGCTCTATTGAAGAAAAAACTTTACCTTGGTTTGAGGTAGTAAACCCCCCTCTCCCCTCGGACATAATGGGCGTGACAGGGAGTTTTTAGTGGAACTTTTTTCCTATTTTCGATGTCCACTTCTTTCAGCATTGAGCAACCTTTGTCATTGGAAAAGTCTCTGCTAGTTTTAAGCCTCAAAAAGAGGATTATGAACGATGGAAAAGCGATATTTAGCGGTTTTTAGTCGAAGACACAAGATCTCCACATATACACCCACGCACGATAGTTGGATGGACTGTGGCTCAAATAGTGATGTAAAAGAAATTCTTTCTATCGAGAAGTTTCTCTTTGGAGTAATTACCCGGAAGAAATCGCTTCTACTGAGGCTTTGAACGGTGTCTTGACAATTGTGTCGCTTGCAGCTAGAAAGCGAGTGTTGTTTTAGAGATGGGTTGAAACACTGTGTGGGCGACCCTGCATATATTTCCGAAACTGCCTTCAAAACTGTTATTCTCTAGAAATTAACTTTGCGCAGAAGTGTCCGCTCTTGTGGCTTTCTTCTACTTATAAATTAGAATGTATACAGCTCAGACTGTATTTTTAAACAATCGTATTGGAACTCTCTAAGGGCAGGGAAAAATGAGGTGAACTTAGTTTCTTGAAAACAGCTCGTGCAGGCCGTCACAATTAGTCAAGCAACTGCTATATATACAACTGATCTGCGTAGTAAAACGTTTCCGATACACCGCCGCTCTGAATTCTACAAACTGTTTTCATTTACCACGTTGGTGCTATAGGAATGCCCTACTTTATGTTAAGTTTCTATTTACACAGCAACTGAACTAATTCTATAGGGACAAATTATATACGAGTGATGCGCGATGATCATTCATGCGAAGAAAGACCGCTTTAAACTGTGTAAATTACATTCGAACTGTAGCGGTTTAAGGGACACAGAGAATTCTCATGCACAGATGAAGACAGTCAATATATTTTATAGCTTCATTCCAGAACCACGCGTGTTTCTATTCTCACATAAAAAGACATAGTTGACCCATCATTCGTGTTATCTTATAAAAAATAGTTACCTTCAAATGCTGGAAAACGTGGATAAGCCATTGCTAACATGCCCAATTAGAATCCTGTGAGGCTCTCACCGTGTAGGTTCTTAGCTTCAGTGATTAGAAACGGGTTGAAATTTTTCTAAGTGTTTTCCTCCACAGAGCTGTGTCCCCTCGCTAGGCAAATACCAAGAGAAATGAGCCACCGATAACCAGTGTGCACCGTTTTGGTGATGTAACCAATTATGCATATAATCGTAGGTGTTACGGCTCGTTGAACATTCGTAATGACGAGCGACAGAACTGCGTGATACGCGCGTAGGAGGACAACATTATGCCATAACAAAGCCATGACAACCATTTCCGAATAAATACGAACCAATCCCGAAGGGATGTCGAGAAGTGCCGTAGATTTTTTTTAGGGACTTATTTGGTGGTGCTGATGTAAAGTCGCTCTCGTCACGGTATTGGATTCCGTCTAGAAAGGGTTATTTTAAAGCGCTGGCACAAAAGGATTTAAATGATCGCCTTTGCAGTTGTAAAGGTCGATTAATGCTTTTATTTCGCAATGAAAAATGTTTTCTTCACAAGGCGAGTACGGATGCGTGGGTAGTCACCGATCACGTGGTTAAAAAGTTTCAAGAAAGGCGTCGACCTCACCAAACTGTAGAAACCGGAAGTTAGACCGGAAGTGTCCGGAAACATTTGTCGCGTATATATCGACCTTTGTTTTAAATGCTACAGTTAAGTTAATTAATTTAACGTTGACAGCTAAATAGTCTCTGATTCCGACTAAACAGAAAAAGAAGTGCTTGCTATAATTTAAAATGAACTATCTTACAAAGCGCGAGCCATTGTTCATCGTATTTTCCACGTTATCTTTTATCGTGGACATCAAATTTGGTGAACGTTAAGTTCATAGGTCACGTAAGAAAGGACAGCAGCAGCATAACTGAGCCGCGACGGGGGCTTTTACATGCCACCATAATTCGGCCGTGGCTATTTCCAACCAGATTACTTTAACGGACAGATCTACACGAGGCAATCAGACTTATTCACTAAGATTTTTTAGCGCCCACGGTTCTGTCGAAGCTAAAATTATAAAAAAATCACCTGCTGTGCTTTTGTGGACAATTTGAAAAAGCAGTGCTTGACTTAACGATGCAAAGTGCACCTCCTTTATTTACAGTTTATTCGGTTGATATATTTTGGACGCTTGCCTCTCTTGCTTGTCACCAGCCGTGTGTTGTCAGCGTGTGACGGGTAAAAATGTTCTCTCTGCCCACGCACCAGGGCGTGTGCCAGAGGTTATATTTTCTCGGCAACATTTACCTTTTGAAACAAAACAACGAAACTTTCAGTCTCTGTGTCATTCTTCTGAAGGAAAAAGGACGCGTGTTTTGTTGTTTTTTTTTCGTTTTCTTTTCCGCCCTGTTGGTTTGAAAACGTTATCTATGTCATGACTCGCTTCGCACCAGTAACACCTTTTGGAACGGGTAATGTTGCATGACTTTAGCCAGCTCATCTTCATGCAAGACTACGTGCCTACGAGTAATTTACAGTTAAAGAACTGAGCTAACGAGATGAGATGGAACGATAAGTAGTGATAACAAAATAAATCCACTTATGTTTATTTTCTCTTTTTCAGGGTTCTTCAGACACTGATTAGATAACTGTTTCTTGGGTATTCTAGAGTTCTTTTATATACTTTGACTATTTTCTTTTGCTTGTTTATTCGTGTTTTCATTATATTCAATATATCTTATATCGTGGCTTCTTTGCACCGATTCGAGTCATTGTAACACCAGTCAGTTTTCTCCGTTTTCCTTAGCCGGCTTTACCTTCAAGAGAAATCCTATCGTTTGTTTTTCTGTACCCGATCTTCTCTTCCCGTCACCATAATTGCAGCTATTGAGTATCGGTGTTTACTTCCGATTCTGGAGTCAAGAGTTCAGCTGCAACACTGAGTTGTTGAATTTGTAGAGAAGCACGTCTTACGTAACGTTGTTACAAATTGTGCACACCAAAATCGAAAGTTTAATTTAAAAAAAAAATAGTCGTTGTAACCATCTAGTTAGCAAAAGTGGGACTTCTCGTAAATGTTCCCCTTGAAGCAGAAGTTTCCATTGGCACTCAGTACATGGCTCACTCATATGCGTGCTTTTAATTTTAGACTCGGTTTACTTCGAAAAGTCAATTAAGGTTGCTGTTAACTGAATTAAGTCTATATTTAGCCGAACTTATGAATTAGTTATTAGCTTCCGTGTTACACTGTTGAGGTTGTTTTCATCCACAATAGAGGTTGAAAGAGGTCATGCACTAACGGTACAAACAAAACATAATTCTCAGGCATCACACTGGTAGTTTAGCAAGGAAACTATGGGCCTTTTACGAGGCTGAAAACCTTGCATGTCTAGCAGATATGAATGGGAGGCGAAAGGGAAGTTACTTCTTGAAAAGCTCACCTTTTGTGAGTCTGTCCTCCGTCAACCCACGCTCGGTGCATCAAGCCCACAACTTTTGTTTCTTTAAAAACAATCCTACGGGTAATACACAATAATAAACCGGCCACCACTGCGAGAGAGCACATCGTACCTGTTTCTGTAGCATTTTTTCCCACTTTATTTTATTTTGAAAGAAGCGCGAAAAGACGTTTTTTAAGGATATCAACACATTTTTTAAAATTGTCCGCAGGAGAGACCGACAAGCTCGGGCTGTGTAGCGAACATGAAGAAACAGCGGACGTTAAGAGGACTAGAAAATCTCTTTCCTTTCTTCAATTTTGGCATTAGAAAGACTCAAATTCTGTCGTAAAACTGAATGTGTATACAGTTTACAAAAGGATTATGTTAATGTTGCATTGTACTCCAGTATCTCGATCACGGGTTTCTTGCCAGTCGAAATACCAGTACCACTTAAATATCAGTAGAGATGACCTTTCTTTGTCTTCTATCCAAACGGGTACTGTTGAGAGTGATCCTGATAAATTAGTCCGTCTTGCTCTCAGATAAGGAAGTGTAAACAACAGTATTAGGTTTCTCCACCCGTTTTATTTCGAGTGTGTATGAGAGAGTAAGGGAAACTATTATGTGACTTAAGTGAAACAATAACAAAACCTACATTACTGGACGTCACGTTTCTTTCTTTTCCTATCTGAATGCACTTCGCCACTATATCGAGAGTTTCAGATAGATCAAGTGTTCAAAATCCTTTCATCCTCTAGGGATATCCTGGAAGCAAGTAGTGAACTATCAGCGACTCCATTAGCTATGTCACTTTCTCTGCGACAGCTAAGGAACAAACACCTCTTTCTTAATACATTTGCTCTTGTTTAAAAGTAATCCATCTGAGATATATTAGCTTCTCAATTTCCGCACTGAATGACGGTATTACTTCCGAATCGTATACCTTCACGGAGGTCGTAATCGGATTTCTGTTAGATACAACACTCCACTTTACTATGACCCGTCTAGCTCGTCTCTCCAAAAAAAGCTAAGAAAAGAAAATATACCAAATATGTACATGAGCACTAATGAACTATCGTATACCTCTGATACATTGCATTCTTTAAATTGTTCAGTAGTGTCTATTTGTGTTCCTTATCCTGATGTTAATCTTCCCATCCAAAGGGAGGGAGATTAGTTTAAACTTCCGCACCGAACCGTGTGCCTCCATCGAGGACGTGCTCTCCTAATAAACATACGCGAGACAACAAAAGACAATCAGTGTGGGTGTACAGCGAGGGGGCTTACACACTCTGCTTTATGGATCAGAATGGTTTCAGAATTCTCCTTTTTATTTGTTCAACATAGAGGTTTATCTGACCATTCGCGCTCTTGCTCGCAAGAGGAACTGCGTGTTCATTATCGTAGCATTATTTTGGGCGCTGACTGTTCTATCACGCCCTTTTTTTTTTTTTTTTTTTTTTTTTTTTTTGGGGTCTTTCTTTTTTTTCCCTCCCTTTTTTTTTTTTTTTTTTTTCCTTCATTCTAGGTGGCAAATTCTTTCACGATGCTTTCGCCGCTGTTTAAGGAGGCAGTACATTCTTCGGACTCTTCTCTGTTCCTGTGCTTCCAGTTCGTCTGGTTTCCCTTTTCAGCGTCTGCTAGACTTGATTGGGGTTTTCATCCCTTTAAATCGTCAACTTTAATCGTCAAAACAGTGCGAGCGAAGCCAGTGAAAGCGGACACTGCCTCCATCGATTAAGTCGTTATAGCCTTCGTTTCGATCTGTTGTGACAACTCTAAGTGACCAATTGCGGTCACGCATTTTTCACCATGCATTTCATTGTATTGAAACACAGCCTTGGAAACAAACACTGAAAGAAGCTAAAACGTTTAGCACTCTTGGTTAACAGCGCTGTAGAAACACTCTCCTACTACTCGTGTTCTAGTTCCACAGCGTTTCATTCGTTCCTTAGAACATCATATAGTGTTACCGTAATCGTTTACCTCAACTGAGGACGTGCTCCGTCGTAAGTATAGCTAAAAAAACGCTCCGGTGTACTAGTCTACATGACGGAATAACAAAAGAAGGAGACTGTAGGCGTGAAATTAATTGGAGACTTCCCCTTTCTGTGATAAGTATCACAAGTGTTTCAGAATTTTCCATTTTATTTAGTCAACATTTGGGCTTGTGAACCAAAAGGAATAATTCACGGTATTTCACAGGCATAATTTATTACGCGAGTCAGTGCTGGGAATCCTATGCCATAGTATTTCTTATGCAACAAAATTCTTTCGCGAAATTTTTAGTCGACTCTGTTTCTCTCGCTCGGTGGCAGGCGAAGCTGAAGGAGGGAGGGAGGAACCAAGGAAGTACATTCTTCCCACCCTATTTGTTCCTGCATGTATTTGACTTATACCTTTTCGGCGCTGATGTGGCACGTTCGATTGCGAGTAGGTCTTCTTTTGACAGTCAAATGGGCGATGTCTCACTTACTTAAGTCTAGCGTTACTTGGCAAGCACAAAAATGAACAAAAGAGCCATGACTTTTTTACTCTTGGCTAACAAACCTGTGTAAACACTCGCCTACTACTTAGTGTCCACAGATTTTCTCGTTCTTTCCAGCATCCGGTTCAGTTATCGTATTTAACCTATTTTTTTTATTTTACCGTATTTTAAAACTATGGAAAAGTGCCTGGCCGATGTATGACACTCGAATAATAACATATATGTATGAATACACTACATAATAATATTTTCAACAACTTGCAAAACCATCAGCTGAACATTAAAAAGTATACCAAGGAAAACGTTTTCCGTTTCCATCAGTTTGACACAATTTCTCTTAAATTGTCAAAACGAAACGATGGCGTATATTCGAAAGAGTATACTGCAGTGTTAGAACGATTTCTGCATCTAGATTTGGAGTGCTTACCTGGAAGAAGCCTGTTCCAAGATCTTGCCGGGGGAAGTTGGCGGGTAAAAAAAAAAAGCAAAGGAGGGGATGAGGGACGAGATAAAAAAGAAAACGGAAAAGTCAGGAGTCCGCCTTAGAAGGGTGGGAGCTTATGACCGAAAGTTAATGCATGGTAAACTTGACAATGAAACACAAATGGGCTCATGATCTGTAATTTTCTTTGGCCTGATGAAATTTTTTGTCTGCTATTTTACCTGATTATCCTAACATAGGTTACAAATGATATGCCCTTGCGCCACTTAGTCTATTATTGAAGAATCCTTGTCTGCAATCAGTTTCTAAAAGAGCTACAAAAAGTTCGATTTCAGCTTCGCCATGATGCAACAGGCAGAACACAATAATGAGCCATTCGCTTTATTTTGGATGTTTCACCCAGCACCAGAGTACAGTAAATAAGTAATTTAATACATAAATGGCATATAAAGCAAAAAAACTATCCTCCAATAATCGCCATCATGTAATGAAGCTAGAAAAATAACGAGAGTTGGGCAACCACCAACGAGAAGTTGTGGGGAAGCAGAAAAAACCTGCCAAAAAACACCTGTAGGGAAACAATGTCAGGAAATCTGGGTTGGGGGTAGTACTTGTAGTACTTTACTATTATGTCCCTGTATACCCTTGTAAACCCTTGTACACCTCTGTATACCCTTGTGAACCTCTGTAAACCCTTCTAAATCCCTGTAAACCCTTGTGAACCCCTGTATAGCCTTGTAAACCCCTGTAATCCCTTGTAATCCCTTGAAACCCCTTGTGAACACCTATATACCTTGTAAACCCCTGTAAACTCTTGTAGACACTTGTAAACCCATGTAAACCCTTGTAAACCCCTGTAAACCCCAGCTAACCCTTGCAAACCCGTATAAACCCCTGTATACCCTTGTAAACCAATGTAGACCCTTGTAAACCCCTGAAAATCCCTGGAAACCTCTGTATACCTCTGTATACCCTTGTAAACCCCTGTTAACTCTAGTAAACCCTTGTGAACCCCTGTAAACTCTTGTAAATCCCTGTAAACCTTTGTAAAATCTTGTAAACCCTTGTAATCGCCTGTTAACCCTTGTAAATCCCTGCAAACACATGTATACCCCTATATACCCTTGTGAAACCGTGCATACCCTTGTAAACCCCTGTAGACCCTTGTAAACCCTTGTAAACCCCTATAAACCCCTGAAACCCTTGTAAACACTCGTAAACCCTTCTAAGCCCCTGTACACCCTTGTAAACCCTTGTAAACCCTTGTAAACCCCTATAAACCATTGTAAACGCTTGTATGCCTTTGTATGCCTTTGTAAACCCCTGTAGACCCTTCTAAACACTTGTAAACCCCTACATACTTTTGTAAATCCTTGTGAACCCCTGTATAGCCTTGAAATCCCCTATTATCCCTTGTAACCCTTTCAAACCCTTGTAAACCCTTTTAAATCCCTGTAAACCCTTGTAAAACCCTGGGAACCCATGTAAACCCTTGTAAATCCCTGTAAACACATGTATACCGCTATATGCCCTTGTGAACCCGTGTATACCCTTGTAAACCCTTGTAATCCCTTGTAAACCCCTGTAGACCCTTGTAAACCCCTATAAAGCCTCTTAAACCCCTGAAACCCTTGTAAACACTTGTAAGCCCCTGTAAACCCTGTAAACTGTTCATCTCGTTTACAAAAATAGTCCTGTTCTTTTCAAAATTGTAAAGGAATATTTTCATTAGTTGATCATTGCTTGGAAAGGAATAGAGAATGTTGTAGTTGAATTCTAATGAATCAGACGCATTGACAGCAGCATTCTCACAGGCGCTTGAGTAGATCCGTCTTCTTTGGAGATATTCCCGATAACTTAAAGAAGCAAGACCCACACTGATTTTTTAAAAATTTCGGCCCTTACTATTTCGGTGTCAATGAACTGAATCACCGTCTTGGAAACGCTGCATCGCTGAAATATTACGGCTGGATAATGTTCTTTGATGTAACTTGGCAAGACATTATGAATGTCTGGCTTGGTCGCTCTCAGCTTATGACGTCGTCTTCCATTGGCACAAAGATAGATTCTTTGAACGAGAATCACGTTCCCCATTAAATCATAAATAAGCCTGACCATTTCACCTCCCTTTCCAGAAACATCACTTGTCCACTGATATGGGCGTTTCCGTGTTCTGGACACTAATGGCTATTCCAATCGTTCTTGGGGGCTCCAAATCATCAATGTAGGGCGAAATAAGCTTCTTTTGGTGATCCGGGTGGTGGTAAAGGGGGGTGATCGCCAAGAAAGTAGGAATCAATGTGGAGATCAACAGCAAAATAGCCACAAGACCTAGATTTGAACTAGAAATTCACGTTAAATTGTGAATTAAACTTTTGTATGAATGCTCATCATGATTAACCCTTCTCTATCAAAACCCTATACAAACTGAAACTCAGTACAAGAAAACGAGCGAATAATAGATAAAAAGTAATTTTATCCCAAAAAAATATTTGCAAGTAACCATTAACTGCTTTACACTGACAACTAAACTTTTATAATTCGTTCTCATTGCACTGGTACAATACAGAGCGATACACATTTTCTACCTGTGCTCACCGTTCAAATATTTTATTCGGATTTTGTACATTACCTTGACCATATTAATCATGCAAACAACAGTCCAAACAAATTGGACCCTAAGCCATAAACCTAACCTAGAACGATAAGGAACTGAGGTTTCTAGATCTTAAATTAGGTCAGAAATAGAAAAGACGTCCTTGAACTTCCTAGTGAGGTCAATACTGAACGGCATTCGCAGTTTAATGCTAAAGATTCAACTTGCGCGGGATCACAAGGGTTTACAAGAGGCTTACAAGGGTTTAAAGGGGCTTACAAGGGTATATAGGGACATAACAGTGAAATCTTCTATGAAGTACTACTGCCCACGTGAATTACCAAGCTTAAATACTCACACGCCATTACCCATGACCCTCACGCTTGGTCAACAACTCATATAAGTATACATTGAAGCCACTATCTCTTTTCTGATTGGACGAGTGCATGATTTCTAAGTGTAATCATATAAAGTACGCGCGCTTTGTGTTGCTTGCCGTCAGTGAAGAAGCAAAAATATGACTTTCATTTTTTGTTCAATGTATGATAAAGCAATTATTAGATTCGGTTTTTGTAATATCCTTCGGCCAGAGCAAGCCTGTACCTTTCCAGGCAGGATCTGGGATTGGCTAAAATAACAATAGAAGAAGTAATGACACAATAGCCATGTCCCCGAAAACAATAGAAACGGCGGGATAAGAGAACGAATCAAAATACAGGTCTGGCAGAGGTAAAGGATCTCTTCGGCGTCGGCTGATATCATTGAACATCCCAGAACATAAAAATATTATAATAATTATGAGAATAACATGTAGAATTAAATAAAGAAATAACCAAAAGAGATAATGAAAAACTAATTTAAAAAAATGAGTAAACTGGTATTCCCGGCCCAGTATAAATGCCCCTTCATGTTCATGTTTACAGGTAATAAAGTGTGATAAGTTGCTCAGCGTATTTTAAATGATGGTTTGAGTAGGAGAGCCCTTGGACAGCATCTGAAGCTTTGCAATGCAAGTAAATTTATAGTGTAGAGCTCTTGTAAAACAAGGAAATTTCGTCTGGCAAGTCAATAAATCATCAGCACTCGAGTAGTTCGAATGGGAAATCATGTATACGCTTGTCTTTGACAGAATGTAGACTGTTTAAATTCCCATATTCGATCCCTAACCCCATTGTAAAATAATAATAATAATAATAATAATAATAACAATAATAATAATAATAATAATAACAATAATAATAATAATAATAATAATAATAATCATGAGAAGTTGTGGTTAACACTGCTAAAGAGTGCTCAATACACATT